>Ga0163151_10000793_pt1 | contig 54935 bp, 48 predicted proteins | sample OliLakLV19MP5IB2_FD_145596 | JGI IMG/M metagenome (GOLD analysis project Ga0163151, IMG submission 145596) | Freshwater microbial mat bacterial communities from Lake Vanda, McMurdo Dry Valleys, Antarctica - Oligotrophic Lake LV.19.MP5.IB-2 | ecosystem: Environmental > Aquatic > Freshwater >...
GTGTTTGAAATCAGTAGGCATAAAAAGAGCAACAGGAATCATTGGTTTAATCAACTTAACCTACAACTTATTTAGATATGAGCAAGTAGTTAGAATTAAACCACAAGCTACTGTTAGTTAGTTAGTTAGCAAGTTGTATTGGAAAAATATTAAAAAAAATTAGGTGAAATGTAAAATAGATTTATAAATTTACAACAGAAAGCTCAAAAAGCATTTTAAAGGAGTTCGTGCTTATTAGACTTTTCTGTAAAAAATGAATTTTTAGAACTCCCCTTTATTAAAAAAACGAAATGAAAGCAACCATAATTTTATCCTTCCTGTTGATTACAGCCGGCTATATAAAAGGCCAGGAGATTAAATCTGCGACACTAACTGATTTCGGTTTATTTGAACCGAAAAATCCTGATATGCTCATCAAACAAACGGATAGTATTCCGATGATAATAGGAAATTCTTTTGGGTTTCACTTTAAGATCATTGCCTCTCCGGATAATAAGTCGATCCCCCTTACCATGAAAATACAAATTACCGACACGAAGGGTATTGTGCAGGATATACAATACAATATGAAATATCTGCCAAATGAAATGTCAACCGGCCGCCACAGTTTTGTATTCGAAACACAGGAGGAGTTAATTCCGGGTGTATGGAAGTTTTCCATCGATTTTGGTGGCAAGGAAATTCTAATGAAAAACCTTTTAATTGTTGAATAGGTTTTATCCTAAAGGTGGAATTGAACAATTTTGTGAACTAGGTGTTATTTTTACAAAAATATTAAATATGAAATGTCCCGTTTGTAAAGACAAAGACCTTCTTATTGCTGACCGTCAAGGTGTTGAGATCGATTATTGTCCTGAATGCCGCGGAATTTGGCTTGATCGCGGCGAATTAGATAAAATTTTTGAACGTACTGGAGAATCCTATTCCAATAGTAAATCGGACCATCAAAAACATGATGATGATGACGATCGTAAATATTACGACAAAGGCCAACAAGGGTATCCGCAATACAAAAAGAAAAAAAGTATTTGGGGGGAGATATTTGATATGTGAAAGAAGAGATACTGAAAATGTTTTGTAATTAGTTACCTATTGTATAAGATGTTCAATATCATCTATATCTTTGGGTCTTCCTGCAGCTTTTTTTGCTTTAATTAAGTTGTTATAATTAATTACTCTGACTAAAATACCATCAACTTCTTTATTGTCAGATTCTAAATAACATTTTTCAAATTCAAGTCCTTTTACTTTATTCATAATATCAATACTAACCGGAGGTCTTCCAAAGGTAAATACATCAACATTGTCATTAAAAAGGAAATTATTTTCTGTCATATCAAAAATGGGCATTCCGAATAACTTAAACCCGGAAATTAATCTAATGTAGTTTTCTTTTGTCCGGTTTACCCATATATCCAAATCTCCAGTAGAGCGTAAATAACCGTGTAATATTACAGAATAACCTCCAATCAAAATATATTCAACTTCTGCAGTATTTAATGCATTTATAAAATCCTGAAAATCACTGTTAAATATATTACCCATTAGCCCTCCCTCTCATCCTAAAATAAGTCCTATCCATTTTTGGCGGATCATTTATATCAAAATTATAGGCAACAGAGTTTAAATAATTTGCCGCTCTTAATCTTTCCTCCAAACTTTGTGTTTGCCAATATAAAAAATTATTATCTGCCGCCTTTGCGGTTTGCATTTTAAATACTGTACGATCTAATTTGTAGGACATTCAATTTTAATTTTTATTATGACCCTGACTCCTGACTGCTGGCGTTTTACAATCACTCCGCATGATGCACATTTGGAATTTCCTCTTTATTAAATTCAAACTGATCGTCTCGTTCTTTATACAGTAAAATTAAATCCAGAGCTTCTGCAATCACATCACTGCAAATAGTGATATGGCTGCCTTTTTTTGCATTGTCGATCACATATTTAATGGAATCTTTTTCAGGGTTGATACAGATAACTGAAATATTCGGATTTACTTCAAAAATACCTTCCTTAAGCAGGTCCATAATCTCTACATCGGTTCTTCCGCGTAAATTTTTATCCTGACGAATTACAATCTCATCAAAAGTTCTTGCCGAAATTCTTCCGAGTTCTCTGATATCATCATCGCGTCTGTCGCCCGTTGCTCCAATCAATCCTATTTTTGGCGACAAAGTTATTTTTTCCAGATATTTACTGATCGCCTCAAATCCATCAGGATTATGTGCAAAGTCGACAAGTACTTCAAAATTTTTGAATTTAAATACATTCATTCTGCCTGGTGTTGTTGCGGGACCCGGAATAAATGTTTGCAACGCAATTTTAATGTCTTCCATTTTAAATTGCTGTAAGAAACCACAAAGCGTTGCAGGTAAAATGTTCTGTATCATAAACACTGCTTTACCGTCAAAGGTCAATGGAATATTTACTACTTTTTCTACACGTAATTTCCAGGTTCCTTTTAAAATAGTAATCCATCCGTTTTCCAATACTGCAGCAAATCCTCCTTTTTCACAATGTGCTTTAATCCGCGGATTATTTTCATCCATGCTGAAATAGGCGATCTTGCATTCCAGACTTTTTCGCATATTATAAACAAGATCATCATCAGCATTTAAAATTGCATATCCATTTTTATGCACTGTTTCCGGTAAAACGGATTTTACCTTCGCCATTTCCTCCACAGTATTGATATCTTTTAATCCTAAATGATCGGCTGTAACATTGGTAACAATTGCATAATCACATTTGTCAAAACCCAATCCCGCTTTTAACATCCCGCCCCTTGCACATTCTAAAACAGCATAATCAACAGTGGGATCCATCAAAACAAATTTTGTAGAATTGGGTCCTGTGCAATCACCTTTTTCCAGCATTCTGTTCTGAATATAAATACCATCACTCGTTGTAAATCCAACTTTATAACCCATCGTTTTTGCAATATGTGCTGTTAAACGTGTAGTTGTGGTTTTTCCATTTGTACCTGTAATTGCAACAATTGGAATACGTCCTTGTGAACCTAACGGAAATAACATATCCACAACAGGTTCGGCAACATTTCTGCCAATTCCTTCGCTTGGTGCAAGGTGCATTCTGAATCCGGGAGCTGCATTTACTTCCAATAGTACACCACGATTTTCTGACAAAGGAACTGAAATATCCGGACTCATAATATCAATTCCGCAAATATCTAATCCTATTGTGCGCGCAATTCTTTCTGCTGTGAAAATGTTGTAGGGATGTACTATTTCCGTTACATCAGTTGCAGTTCCTCCGGTGGATAAATTTGCAGTGGATTTTAATTCCACTTCTCTTCCAACTTCCGGAATAGAATTTTCATGCATACCTATTTTTTCCAACAAACGCAGTGTATGATCATCTAATTTAATAGATGTTAAAACATTTTCATGTCCATATCCTCTGCGATGATCTTTATTAACCAGTTCGATTAATTCTTTTATGGTATGTTTTCCATCTCCCATAACTGCAGCAGGTTTTCTCATTGCGGCAGATACGAATTTGTAATTAATTACCAATAAACGATAATCATAACCAACAATAAATTGTTCCACTATTGCCCATCGTGAAATTTCTTTCGATTTTTTTAATGCTGCAACTCCTTCCTCCCAGGTTTTAATATTCATTGTTGAACCTCTGCCGTGATTTCCATCAATAGGTTTAATTACGATTGGGTAACCAATTTTTTTAATAATGTTTTCCAGATCATCTTCATCATAAGCGCTGCCACCTTTCGCAACCGGAATATTTAATTGATTCAATAAATTTTTTGTTTCCTCTTTATCACAAGCAATATCCACTGCAATATTGGAAGTAGTAGATGCGATGGTAGCCTGAATTCTTTTCTGATTGATTCCCCAACCCAATTGAACAAGTGAACGTCTGTTTAATCTGATATAGGGAATATTCCTTTTTATTGCTTCTTCCACTATACTTCCTGTAGAAGGTCCCAATCTTTCCTGTTCGCGAATTTCTTTCATCTTCATAATATGTGGAGCGATGTCATAATCTTCTCCACGCGCTAAAGCTTCGCAAAATTCCACTGCAATTTGACCCGCATATAAACCGGTTTTTTCTTCCAGATAAGAATAAACAACATTGTAAACTCCTTTTGTGGAGGTACTTCTTGTTCTTCCGAATCCTGTATCTAAACCCGCTAAGGTTTGGAGTTCGAGGGCGATATGTTCAACAACATGACCCATCCAGGTTCCTTCATCAACACGCTTGAAAAACCCTCCTGCATGGTCTTCACTGCATCTGTGTTCGTAAAGAGATGGTATGAGTTGTTCAAGCCGTTCACGAAAGCCCGGAACCTTATTGGTTGGTATTTCCTCCATTTCCTGCAGATCGAGACGCATTACAATCAATTTATGTCTGCGAATGCTCCAGTAATTCGGGCCTTTCATCACTGCTGTTGATATGATCTTCATTGATATTTAACGTTTGGGTTAAAAATAGGTAAAATTTCAGTACCAAAGAGTGAGAGCCTTTTTCTAAAGATATTTTGTTTTTGATTGCGATAAAAATCCCTTTCGTCTCTGCAAATTCTCGATTTATAGATATTAATCTGTCTTTGTGATATTCTGAACCTCTCGTTTGTTTGCGTCGTCAACAAACTAAATTGTGGATATTCCTGTTAAGCGAAGATGAAGTTAGTAATATATTTGTCCGTCCAAAAAATAATGCATGGCTCCAAGGGGTAAATTGATCGCAATAGGTGGTGCAGAAAATCGCAATCATTTTGAAAAAGAAAAATTAGATGTTTTAGCAAGAATTCTGAAGGAAATGCAGGGTGGAAATACTGTCATTGAGATCATCCCAACAGCTTCCGGTATTCCGACACAAGTTGGCAGAGAATACGATAAAGCCTTTCATTCACTGGGCTGCAAAGATGCAGCGGTGATGAATATCCGCAGGAAAAAGGATGCAGAAAAAAAGGACTTTTTATTGCGCATTAAAAACTGCGACGGAATAATGTTCAGTGGTGGAAATCAAGCGCGTTTAAGTGAGATATTTTTAGGAACTGAGTTTTTAGAAATACTCAAACATCGTTATCAAACGGAACCCGATTTTGTTATTGCCGGAACCAGTGCAGGCGCAATGGCTCAAAGTGGTAAAATGATAAATGGTGGCGCTCCAACAGAAGCATTAATACGGGGAAAAGCATTAATGATCAACGGACTCGGGTTTATAAATAATGCTATAATTGATTCCCATTTTGTTAATAGAGGTCGATTTGGTAGATTAATGGTCGCTGTTGCCGAACATCCGGAAATGATAGGAATTGGAATTAGCGAAGACACTGCAGTTGTAATTACCGAAGAGCGATATCTGGAGATTATCGGTAATGGTTTAGTGGTAATTATGGACGGAACTCAACTTCAATATAATTCCGTAAAAGAAGGAAAAGGAAAAATGCTCAATCTCGAAAATATGATCTTCAACTTATTTTCAAAAGGTATGGGTTACGATATGCAGGAGAGGAGAAGTGTTGTTGCGGAAGTTGTAAAGTTAGGGTGAAGGGGTTGAAGTGGTTTTTAAGGTTGAAAAGGGTTTGTAAGCCACACGAGGGCAGCACTGCGCACCCACTATCGGGCGCCGTGTCACCACAGTGTTACGCGCAGCGAACGCTGTGGTTGGATGGATCTATTAATAGGTGTTGCAATGTTCATCCTGCGAGTCCACAGAGTTCCTTTGGTAACTCTGTGGGAACACGAAAATTGAAAATATAAAATTAAATAATTTCATTGATCAAATTTATTTCAAAACAATCCAAGTTGTGGATTAAAAATTAATATATCCCAGTAAAAAAATCTCCTTCCCCTTTCATCCATCCTCTATACATTCCTTTTGTATTAAATGGCAAACAAATATTTCCATTTTTATCAATGGCAATTAATCCTCCCTCAGCATCTATCTTTTTTAATTTATCCATCACCACTAAATTAGTTGCATCATCCAGTGTAAGTCCTTTGTACTCTAATAAACAACTGATATCATACGCTACAACATTTTCAATAAAATATTCACCGTGACCGGTGCAGCTTACAGCGCATGTATTATTATTTGCGTAAGTGCCTGAACCAATTAATGGCGAATCTCCAACACGCCCAAACATTTTATTTGTCATACCGCCTGTTGAAGTTGCTGCAGCTAAATTTCCAAACTTATCCAAAGCAACAGCACCAACTGTTCCAAATTTTTTATCATCCACATGATCTAAAACGATCATGTTTCTTTTTTTCGCTCTTTGCCATTGCTCAAATCTGAATGGAGAGAAAAAATAATCATCCTCTGCAAATTCAATATTGTGCAATTTTGCAAAAGCCTCAGCACCATCTCCTAACAATAATACATGTTCAGAATATTGCATAACTGCTCTCGCAAGTTGAATTGGATTTTTAATATGACTGACAGCAGCAACGGCACCGGATTTTAGATTTTTTCCGTTCATAATGCTCGCATCCATTTCATGCGTGCCCTGATTAGTGAACACAGACCCTTTTCCCGCATTGAATAGTTCAAAATCCTCCAAAACTGTTACAGCAGCAGCTACAGCATCAACTGCCTCAGCGCCATTCTGTAATAAAATATAACCTGCTTTTAAAGCATTTTGGAGGGCTGTGTTACAATCGGCCTCCGTTTCAGGAGTCATATATTTTTTGGGCATGGTGCCGGCACCGCCATGTACAGCAATTCTAATAGAATTCATATATTGATTAAGCTGGACAAATATAGAATTTATTAATATTGCGTTCTCATTAATTATAAACAGCACCTTATCTTTCCCCTAATTTCAAAAAAAAACCTGTCACAAAAAACAGGTTTTATATTAAGATTTGTTAAAAGCTGAACTTTTATACCATCCAAACAGGTTATGTTTGCGTAAATGAATTAAAATAAAATGATGAAAAACAAATTCTTCCTTTTGTCTGTTTTAATGATATTGGTTAACATTTTTGTAAGTTGTGGAGCAAAACAACCCGAAAATGGAGTGGAACCATCAAAAGATTCAAATAAAGATATTTTAGCTATGAGAAAAATATATACTGACGAAGAAATCATTCAAAATGGCTGGGAAAAGGCAACCTTTGGTGGTGGCTGTTTTTGGTGCACAGAAGCAATTTTTGAAGAAGTAAAAGGCGTAAAAAGTGTATTATCCGGCTATTCCGGAGGGCCTTCGAAAAACCCGACTTATGAAGCAGTTTGCACAGATACTACCGGCCATGCAGAATGTGTTCAGGTAATTTTCGACCCTAAAGAATGTGCCTATGAAACCATTTTGGAAATTCATATGAAAACGCATGACCCAACTACATTGAACAGACAGGGTAATGATGTTGGAATTCAGTACAGATCAATCGTTTTTTACAACAGCGAAATCCAAAAAACAGAAACAGAAAAGTATATTGAAAAATTAACTGCATCCGGTTATTACCCCGATAAAATTGTAACAGAGCTAACACCGTTAATTACTTTTTGGTCTGCAGAGGATTATCATCAGGATTATTTTGCTAAAAATCCGGATCAGCCATATTGTATTTATGTGGTTGGAAAAAAGGTGGAGAAATTCGAACATTTATTTCCTGAGTTAGTGAAAGAGGAATATAAAGGGAATTGAGAATGGAGAATAGGGAGGCGTGAATCGTGAGTCCGAAAGACAAAAAATTTCCAAGCAATTTAAGACTTACTAACCTAACAAGTTCCAACCCCGGATCTGTTAGAATTGGGCATTCAATTAATGTTGAAAATTTACGTTAATGCGGCTGTCCCAATTACCAAATTACCAAATTGGCAATGGTTACTCGTTTTTCCATTCATCCAAATCCCTCCGTTCCTTCTTGGTAGGTCTTCCTGTTCCTTTTTCGCGAAAGGCAGCCGGCATGTGTTCGAGCGTGGTAAGTTTCATTTTTTCTTCTTCCGGAGTGGTATCCTCGCAAAAGTTTTTCACCAAAGGTGCGCCAACACGCTTGTCGGTAATGGCAATCACCGTATAGGAATATTTTACCACTCCGCGGGGAATTGTGAATTCTAATCCCACAAAAACTTCAAACGATGGTTTTACCGAATCTCCCTTTACTTTAATTTTGCCTGATTTAACGGCATCAGAAGCCAAGCTGCGGGTTTTATATAACCGCACAGCCCACAACCATTTATCAATTCTGCATTTTGAAAGCTGTTCGGGCATGATGCTTGTGTTTAGCGCTGCGTAAAATTAAATTACATTCCTTTATCTTAGCGGCTTTATTATTAAATGATGCAAAAACCACTTACAGCAAGAGAAATCGTGATGTCGCTGAAAGAGCGATTCAGGCCTGAAAAGGCAGAACCGGGATTCGAAACCATCTTTCATTTGGACATTTCCGGCGACAACGGTGGACAATTCACAGTTCGAATTGCCGACGGAACCCTTAATATTGAGGAAGGTTTGCACGACACAGCTAAATGTATTGTGACTACCAAAGATTCTACCTATGAAGACATGGAGTGGGGGAGAACCAACGCTCAAATGGCAGTTATGTTTGGGAAAGTTAAAGTTAGTGACCTGGGGGAGATTTTGGATTTCATTCCTTTGTTCCACCGTTGTGAAGATTTCTATAAATAAATTTCGGTTACCGTTTTTAAAATTTAAAAAACAATATGCGTAAAAAGTCCTTGTTAATTATTCTGAGTATTTTTTCTATTTCTCTTTTTGCACAAAATAGTTCCAATTATAACGGTCTGTCCATTTCCACAGGAAATATACATCCCGATGGCCCGAATTTCGGAGTTGCACTGCAAAAACAATTAATACATGTCAGAGAATTCGACACCCTTGTAAAATATGATGTGATTTATGAATTAAAAAATACAACATCTGCTTTTTGCACAGTTAATACTGTAATGCCTTTAAATATATATTTTAATGAATTTGAATACGGTAAAAGAACAGAGCTGTTAGATCAACTGGCAACTATCACTACATTCAGCGATATTTTTACAGTACAGGATCGCGCTTTGGATACGCGTGAACAAATTCGCGATAATTTTCAAAACAGATTATTTGTCAGAAAATATATCAGTATTGACAATTTAAAAGCAATGGGTATCCAGATAGACCTATTCAGAAATAATGTGCGGATCAATATCAAAAAAATAATGTGTGAAATAAAATTTGTTGATGAAACACCATTATATATGCCTAAAAATACCGAAGTGTTGAGAATGGAAATTAAATTTTTAGTAGATATGAATTTTACTCCGGATGAACAAACTACCATTATGGCATTTGTTGCAATGCCTGCAATGATGGCAGGAATTGGTCAGGAAGAAACATTTACTTCTTATGAACTCGGTTATGAAAAAAACTGGGCCGGTAAAATGGATGCATTGTATATCGAACACGATCTTTTTAGTGCAACTCCTGTTATGCCCACCAGATTGAATAATTATACTTCGAAAACAAGTGGCGATAGAAGTCAGGTAATTATTTTTAAAGATGTAACTCCGATCGCTACAGATAGAATTGCTTTTTTTGATGTAAGAGGAATGAATAAATGCAACAATAATAATTTATATACCGAACAATTATTGATACCCTCCGCAATTGTAAATATGAATGCCTCCAGCTGGGTGAAAACAGAATTGGAAATGGATAAACGATTTTATGCTCCTACTTCGCTGATCGCATATTCAGATTCCATTCCACTATACCAAACCGGAAATCCCACAGGGTTTGACATTTTCGCCAGTGACATCAATGAGATAACCTATAATAATGGTTCGTTGAATAATCTTATCACGAATACCTGCAAAAATAATCAATCTGCAATTTCACTTAAAGAATCCGGGAACCCTGTTTTCGCCTTTGATATTGCTGATTATTATGCTGATGATTCTTCTTATTTAGGCGTAGAAAATCTTGGCCGACAAACATGCTGGTGTGAAAGTGTTGCAGGAGCAGGCGCAGGTGAATATATTGAATTTGAAATAACACAACCTGCACGCGCCATTAAAATTTATAATGGGAATCAAATGACTCGCGCAATATTTGACGCTTCTTCCAAGGCAGATATTATTTTACTTACTAATTTGGATGGAAATACAATTAGTCCAAATGGTGCAAATAAATCGCAATATCGCAGCTCTATTATCGACCTTACAATTCTAAATGTTTACGAAATAAAGTTACCCGCGGGGAAATATCGTCTCACAATAGAAGAAATTGATAAAGGAACTACCTCAGCTACCTGTTTATCTACAATCATGTTTGATTTCGTTTTGGAAGATGAATGGTATCAAAGAGCACTCGGAATGTTGAGTTCGTTTGTGGGTAAGAAGTAATGTAAGATTCCAAGGGAAAGGGACTAGGGATAGTATGGAAGATGTTTAAAACTTAAAAAATGGCGACCGTTTTTATTGAAAAATGTACCCTCTATCAATTAATTTCAATTAGGAATTAATTTTAAAAATTCATTTCCATTCCATATATTACTTTTAATCAGAGGTTAATATTCCAACTTAAATTAGATTAAGTGCCGATACCAATTTGACCAGCTATGCTAAAAAAATCACCTCCATTCGATTTATTACCTCTACCTAGAAGTTAATCTTCCAACCTAATTCATATGAAGTCCCACTTCCCGATACCCACTACCCGAAACTCACTACTTTTGCTCTATTTCAGATTTACCCTCATTCAGCATCACTTCAGTTTGATGATGAATGGATTCTTTGTGCACGGCATGAAATAATTCTTTGATAAATTTTTGGGTGAGATGTTTTCTTTCGCCTGTTGCTAATCTGCTTTCCAGTATTTCGGTCCAGCGACTTGGCTGAACAATGGCAAGATTATTTTCGCGTTTATAATCAGCAATTTCACGAACAACATCCATACGTTCACTTAAAAGTTCGAGCAGGTAGTTGTCGAGTGAATCTATCTTACCTCTCAGAATTTCCAGTTGATTTTCGGCAAATGGATTGTGTTCAAGCGATTCGCGCGAATGCAATATGCTGATCATTTCTCCAAATGTTTCCGGCGTTATCTGCTGTTTTGCATCACTTAAAGCTTTATCCGGATTAATGTGCGATTCCAGATGAATGCCTTCAAATCCGATATCCAACGCTGTTTGCGCCACCTCCCTTAGTAACTCACGATTACCACAAATGTGGCTAGGGTCGCAAACAATAGGAAGTTCAGGAAAGCGGCGCTTTAGTTCAATTGGAATGTTCCAGCGTGGTATATTCCGGTATTTTGATTTTTCGTGTGTTGAAAATCCACGGTGGATAGCAGCCAATTTGGTGATACCCGAACGATTCAAACGTTCGAAAGCTCCGATCCACAATTCTAGATCAGGGTTGATAGGATTTTTAACCAAAACCGGAATATCTACACCTTGCAGAGCATCACATATCTCTTGCACGGCGAAAGGATTTACAGTTGTGCGGGCACCGATCCATAAAATATCAATTCCCATGCGCAACGCTTCATATACGTGTTTAACATTTGCTACTTCTGTAGCCACAGGCTTTCCGATTTCATTGCCGGCTTCCTTCAACCATTTTAACCCAACACTGCCAATTCCCTCAAAGGAATTCGGTCTTGTACGAGGTTTCCAGATACCTCCTCTTAAAATATCAAAGGGATATTTACTCAATAAACGCGCAGTTTCTTTAACCTGCTCTTCGCTTTCTACACTGCATGGCCCCGCCATTATAAATGGTGTTCCAAAATTGTATCCCCATTCCGAAACAGGGGTTATTTTTAAGTCTTTACTCATAGCTTGTCGTTATATATACGTGCTTTAATGTGAATTGGATGTTGACAAAGTAACATAAAAATTTTTAAACCCTCAAAATCCTTTTACAATGTCGCCAACATTGTAAACACCCAAAACCCTTACTACTATTCCCTTTTCCTTCATTTCACGCAATGTATTATCGAATTGAAAATTATTTGTTAATCCCATTTCGATATACACATTTCCGCCCTCATAGCTGCGCAGGAAGCTAATTTCCTTTTTATCCAGCATATCCGATACCACATTGTTTAAATACGCCATTTCGTCGCTTCGTAGCAATAAAGATGCTTTACCTGCAAAATTGGTTGTAAGCGGTAATCGAGATTTATGGCTCAACATCAAAAACCTTGTTCTGTTATCTGTAGAATTCGCTATATCCGATGCCAAAGTTTCAAGTTTATAAAATTGTATAGCCGTGAGGCTCCCAATAGCAGCAGCCTGTATAGAATTTAGTGCCGCTACTAATTTTACCGCTGAGGAAGTAGAAGGGGTTTCCACAAAGTTTATCGATGGATAGCGGCTGAAAAACTTAGTAGTTTCCCTGATTGCCATTTTATGGCTGTAAATAGTTTCAATTTGGTGTATACGCACACCGGGAATTGCGGCTAGTTGTAATTCAATTGTAAGCGAAATTTCACCGCAAATTTCCACCGGACTATTGCACAATAATTGAAAATTACCCGGCACATCTCCCGCCAGCGAATTTTCCACGGCAATAATGCCATGATCAACTTCTCCTGAAACCACCTTGTCGATTATCGTTTCAAAATTTAAGGAAGAAGTAAAATCATTTTCCTTCCCATAAAAAGCCATTGCTGCCAAATGGTGATAGGAAAATTGTTCGCCGAGAAAAATTATACGCATTTCAAATTTTATAATATCCTTTTATTGAGTACAAAAATAATACAAGACAATGACCCATGGTAAATTTTTGTAAATAGGTGTTATTGTATATTTCTATCAATTTACTTCAACAAAGATGCTGTAAATTTGAGCAATAAATTGTTTTTTTATGATCGATAAAGACATCAAACTGGCTTCTACTCCTTCGCGGGATTTTTATTTAAGTGAGAACCAATATGCTGCGATAAAGGAAAATATTTTTGCAAAAAGCTGGCAAATCATTGGAGATGAAAATGATTTTTCAGACCACGGCTATTTATATCCATTGGAGTATATGAAAGGGTGTTTGGATGAACCTTTACTGATGAGTATAGATGCAAAAGGTGAAGCAATTTTGGTCTCCAATGTTTGTACACACAGAGGGTTTATTTTAATAAAAGAAAAAACTAAATCGGCAATGATCAGGTGCAGATATCACGGAAGATGTTTTCATCCGGACGGAAAATTTTTGAGTATGCCGGAATTCGAAGATGCTCAAAATTTTCCAACAAGAATGGATGATTTAAGTAAAGTCCATTTACAAAAATTTGGCGGAATATATTTTGCTTCCCTTTTTCCGAAAATGGATCTTCCACAATTACTGAGTGGAATAACAAATCGAATTCCCTGGTTTCCCTGGGAAAAACTTAAATTAAAAAAAGACCTTTCCATAGACTACACAATAAATGCAAACTGGGCTTTATATTGCGATAATTATTTGGAGGGATTTCATATCCCATTCGTACATAAATCGCTTAATAAAGTAATTGATTATGGAAGTTATGAAACGCATTTATTTGATTACAGTAATCTGCAATTGGGAATTGCAAAGGAAGGAGAATTAATTTTTGATCTTCCGCAGGATTCACCGGATTTCGGAAAAAAAGTTGCGGCTTATTATTACTGGGTATTTCCTAATATGATGTTCAATTTTTATCCTTGGGGATTATCCTTGAATATTATCCGTCCGCAGGGAAAAGATAAAACCATAGTATCCTTTATTACCTATGTTTTTGATGAAAATAAATATAATACAGGTGCCGGTTCCGACCTGAATACGGTGGAAATGGAAGATGAAGAAGTAGTGGAAAGTGTGCACAAAGGTTTGCATTCCAGATTGTATTTCAGAGGGCGATATTCACCAAAAATGGAAAAAGGTGTTTATCACTTTCATTCCTTATTGCAGAAATTTTTAAATACATAAGGAATTATTTATAATTAAAATTTGTATTTAATTTCGCAATTTTTTTTATTAAAATGGTAAGTGGAAAAAATTTAATTGAGCTGGGATTCAAATCCGGGAAATGGTTTAAAGAAGCTATTGAGTTTATTAATCAAAATCAACTCCGTGGCGAAGTTATGTTAAATTATCTGGAAAAGTTTCGTCCTAAATACATAGAACCTTTTTCAGAACATGTTTCTTTTTATAAAAATATAAGAGCGGAAACGGAAGAAGAAATTGCTAATGTTGAAAGCGTAATTGCCACACTGGAACAATTAATGATTACTCCAACTTTGACAGGCGGTGCAATTATGCCGGATGCATGCCCAACAGGGGAAGGGCAAATTCCGGTTGGTGGAATTGTTATTGCTAAAAATGCAATTCACCCCTCTATGCATAGTGCTGATATTTGTTGTTCGGTAATGATGACCAATTTCGGAAAAATTTCACCAAAGTTGGTATTGGATATGGCGCATTCCATAACTCATTTTGGCGGTGGGGGTAGGGAAGAATATAGTAATTTGCCATGGGAACTGGAAAAAAAATTGATGGAAAATAGATTTCTAAATACAGAAAGAAGTTTAAATTTTGCTAAAAAACATCTTGCAACACAAGGGGATGGAAACCATTTTCTTTTTGTAGGAATTTCAAAAAATACCGGTGAAACTATGATGGTAACGCATCATGGAAGCCGCGGCCTCGGCGCAAATCTGTATACACAGGGAATGAAAATGGCTGAATTTTTCAGAAAAGAAATTTCTCCAAAAACGCTAGCGAAAAATGCCTGGATACCTTTTGATACAACAGAAGGTATTGCCTATTGGGATGCATTGCAATTGGTGCGGGAATGGACAAAATTAAATCATACAACAATTCATAATGCAACTGCAAGAAAATTAAAAACAGATCCTTTAAACAGATTTTGGAATGAACACAATTTTGTTTTTAAGGAGAATGATCTTTTTTATCATGCAAAAGGAGCAACGCCTTTAGATGATAAATTTGTACCTGACAGCAACGATGGTCTCCGGTTAATCCCTTTAAATATGAGTGAACCTGTTTTAATTGTGAAGGGAAATACTACTGAAAATAATTTGGGTTTTGCTCCACATGGTGCAGGAAGAAATATCAGCAGAGGAAAACATAAAAAGAACAAAGCGCATAAATCGATCAATGAAATATTTCAGGAAGAAACAGAAGGTTTGGATATAAGATTTTTTTCCGGTCATATTGACATTTCAGAATTGCCAAGTGCTTATAAAAATGCTGAAATGGTTAAACTGCAAATGAAGGAATTTGGACTGGGAGAGGTTCTCGACGAGATCATGCCTTATGGTTGTATTATGGCCGGTGATTGGGAAATTGATGCTCCGTGGAGGAAAAAAATGAGGAATAAAAAATTTTAATTGACCATTAGATACGATTCGTAGGAAAAAAACGTTTTGGATTCAACTTTACTTTCTAAACCGTATTTATGAGAAAATTTTCCTCTGCAATACTTGTTTCCCTCTGCGCTTTTTTAACCTTTTCCTGCTCACAGAACCAAAAAGGTATAGTGGTTGTAGAAACAATTCCCTCTGGTTCAAATTACACTTTGGCTGCTGCAGAACAAATTGAGGAAGTGCCTGTTTTTAATTCTTATGGTTCAAAACAAGTAACCAATCAAATTGAAAAGAGATTGCAAAAATATGCGCCGGAAAAGGAGGAGTTTAAGGTTGATCCGAACGGCATTTCAATTATTAATTGTGAAAATGGTACAACACTAAAATTTGATCCGGGCATTTTTGTTTATGCCGATGATAAATTGCCGGTTAAGGAAGAGATTATTATTTCCGTAACGGAATATCTGACTACGGGTGATATTTTGTTTAAAAGTCTCACTACAACCAGTAATAATCAATTGATTGAAACGGCAGGAATGATATATGTGGAAGCACGTGCAGGAGGTAGGTCTTGTGAAATTAAAAATGAGGAATATTATAATATAGAAATTCCTTCTGTTACGGAAAAAGAAAACATGGAATTATTTTATGGCGAGGAATCAGACAATGGAATAAATTGGGTATCTGCAAACAGAGGTAGGTTTTTGGGGCAAGATGGAAGACAATATTATAATTACAGAAACAAGACCTCGGAAACAAAATTCTTATCTGAATTTGAGGGAGGATTTGAAGCATTTTATAAATATCTGCATAGTCAATATGTTTTTCCGGAGGGATTTGAAGAAGCAAAAATTACAAATAATATAGATTTAAAAGCTACGGCATATGTAAATTTTCAAATTGATGCGGTTGGACAAGCATTTAAGATCTATACTTCCGAATACAAACAAACGTATGCTGATTCACAATTAGTTGCTGCAATTAAATACAGTCCCTGTTGGAATGTAAATATTAAACGATATGAATCAAAAAGAATGATGATTCCTGTTAAAATGAGTTGGGTGCACAATCCTAAAAATATACCCGCAAAATTAATTGCATCATACAAACCGGAATCCAAAAAGTATTCTGCATCCTATGAGGCAGATCGTTATTTATTGGTGTCAGCGCAATTGGGTTGGATCAATTGCGACCGGTTTACCGAGCCGCAAACGCCAAAAACCAATTTGTTTGTTGCGTTGGATTCTACCTATGACGCCACGGTGAGGATTGTTTTTAATGATATCAATGGCATAATGGGAGGTAATCGTTTTTCAGGCGGTTTTGATTTTCAGAATTTACCCGGTGGAGAAAGAGTTACAATAGTTGCGCTGCGTTATAACAATGGACAAACAGAAATCGCAACACAAGAATATCTGACCGATGGTTCTCCAATTAAAAACCTCGTCTTCAAACCTGCTGACAAGGAAGCATTAATTAAACAATTTGAAAAAATTGGAAAGAAAGCGGAATTGGCATTGATAGAATGATGACCCTTTAAAAGTCCCGAATAAGAAATTAAGTGGGTTTTATTTACCATTCAAATTTTTTGGTGATTTTCTATTCGGGATAAACGATCCCGAATAAGAAAATGTTGGGGTTTTATTTACCATTCAAATATTTTGGTGATTTTTTATTCGAGATAAACGATCCCGAATAAGAAAATATGGGGTTTTTATTTTCCATTCAAATTTTTTGGTGATTTTCTATTCGGGATAAACGAAACTAATCCCGAATAAAAAATGTGGGAGTATTATTTATCATTCAAAATTTCTTGATGATTTTTTATTCGAGATAAGTTTCGTTAAAAAAAACCTCACTGACCGGTGAGGTTTTGATCATCAACGGAATCAGCGCTAACAAATTCCGTTTAAAGGATATAAATAAGTTGGAGGGTTTAATAACGAAGAAAGCGGAACCAATTTTTGAAGACTGATTCCGCTTTCGCAATTTCTTAAACCGTAGTTTGTGAAACTGCAACTGACATTCGAATCCGGGATATGTCCGAAGACTGTTCCTCAAGGTTTCTTCTTGCGAATCACCTTTTATGAATTTTTGTCCAATCCTTCTTTCGAATTCTCTTCTTAAAATTCCGCCTTTCATTGCTGATCGGCTCGGATATTTTCATCAGCTGTAACAAATATACTGCGCTCTAATTATTTTCCAAATTTTTTCACCTTACTTTTTTGCACATTTTTTGCACATGGTTTATGCACAAATGGTGTATAAGTCAACTTTACGAAATGTAGTCAGAATGGGATTTTCTAAGAATTAAATACCCGATATAAACACCAAATGCACATATTTATAAATATGGGTTCATCGTGTTAATAAGAATGATTTTTTTGCAAGCTCTTTTCCATTCACAATAATAGCAATATGATGTTTTCCCGAATGATGTTTACGTGTAGTGAAATCAATAAACCGTCGTTTTTTGGTGATGATCACCGTTTTTTGTTGGAGGAAATTGTTTTCTGTAAGCCGGAAAACCTTTTTTGATTGTTTTCCACCCGACGTCATATAATATATTGCATAATCAACGCGTAATTTGTGATCCTTTGTTTCATTGTTTAATAAATGAAAAGAAAAAGTGAGGGTTTCTCCCAAAACCAGAGAAGAATCACTTAATGTAAATTTGCTGATCTGTATGTCTGTAACCTGTTTTAATCCAAAATTTCCCATCACGTGTTCGTTCCCTTGTTTTAATAGGGTTCTTGCTCCGTGTTTGAGTATCCAGTCTGTGTTTTTATTTTTCCCTTTCCATTTTTTGATGATGGATAATACGATCTCCGGATTATCTTTTGAAATGTCGTTGATGTTATTGGCAACACTTTTTCTAACCGTTTCTGCATCATCATTTTTTAAATTTTCTAAAATGGGAAGAATTGCAGCTGGGTTCCTTTTAAATGCAGGTAATGCGATAGCCCAGGGCAAACGAGGGCGACAACCTTCAGAAGCCAATCGCCGTACAAAAGTATTTTCACTTTTGCTCCAGCGTTCCATTTGTGCCATCATTTCTTTTGGATATTTTATGATAAATGGACGCACGGCAAATTCGGCACTGGTAAACTTTGTTACCTGTTCAAATGCTTTTACCGATTCTGTAAAATTGTTTATTCCGAATAACTCTATGTATTCCGGTAGAAACATATGCAAAAAGGATAAACCTTGCCCTTTTTTACGAATATAGTTTTTAGTTATCTCTATTATAATTTTTGAAGATTTAGAAAAATTCTCCGGTAAGAATTGGTGTATAGTAAGCGTGATATGACGCATACGCTGTTTTAATTCTTTTTCATCCCAGGTTTTGTCAAATATCTTTCGGATAAATTCTTTTTTATTAAATCGGGAAATTGTTTCAAAGAGAACAACTGTTAGTTCATCAATGAAAGATTTAGAGTATAAATTTTTTAAAGGTTCCGGCATTTATTTATAGTATTAAAAGTTTGCTGCGAATAAAAATAAGTAAATAAATTTTAGTATTCAAGCAATCGAATCCTCCAGCTCGTGGCAACTTTTTTTAGCCGCCAATACGGATGAATAAATTAGCCACGAATACACGAATAATAAAATGTATGTCATAATATATAAAAACCTCCCTTTGGCTGTTCATTCGTGCATTCGTGGCAACCCTTTTTTAGCCCACAATACGGATGAATAAATTAGCCACGAATACACGAATAATAAAATGTATGTCATAATATATAAAAACCTCCCTTTGGCTGTTCATTCGTGCATTCGTGGCAACCCTTTTTTTGTCCACAATACGGATGAATAAATTAGCCACGAATACACGAATAATAAAATGTATGTCATAATATATAAAAACATCCCTTTGGCTGTTCATTCGTGCATTCGTGGCAACCCTTTTTTAGCCCACAATACGGATGAATAAATTAGCCACGAATACACGAATAATAAAATGTATGTCATAATATATAAAAACCTCCCTTTGGCTGTTCATTCGTGCATTCGTGGCAACCCTTTTTTAGCCCACAATACGGATGAATAAATTAGCCACGAATACACGAATAATAAAATGTATGTCATAATATATAAAAACCTCCCTTTGGCTGTTCATTCGTGCATCTGGTGACGGCAGTCAGGTTCGTGGCAACCTTTTTTAGTCCACAATACGGATGAATAAATTAGCCACGAACCCGCCTGCCAAAGTTGTCGGGCAGGTGCACGAATAAAAAATAAGTAAATCCAGGTTTTTGAAACCTGTGAGGTCGAGGGCGGAACTGAATGATTATTAATTTTTCTTAAAAATTCACAACAGTAATTCCGTCACCACCCATTTCGCGTGTTGCAAATTCGAAGTTTTTAACTCCTTTATGTTTTTTTAAAGTTTGTTGCACGAGTTCTCGAATTACGCCGGTTCCTTTGCCGTGTAATATTCTTAATTGAAATACACTGCGCATTAATGCTTTATCTAAATAATTTTCCAACTCCACCATTGCCTCTTCTTTCGATTTTCCGCGAAGGTCGAGTTCGGGTGAAAATTCGCTTTCATCAATATCGATGCGGATAATTTGTTTTCGTTCGGCCGGTGCATCTGTGGAAGCAATCCCAATTAATTCGTCGAGGTTTACCAACGTTTTCATATTGCGAAATACAACCGTTGCGCGATTCTTCTGTATTGATTCCAAAACGCCTACCTCCGATCCGCTGATTAATTTTACAAGTCCCCCAACCTTAATTTCCCCTTTTTGGTAGTTGGGAATTGTTCGTTCATTTGTTATCTTTCTTTTATTGAAAGTCTGCTTTTTTTGCGCACCGATGAACTGCCGCAATTTTTCTTTGATCTGTTCCTTATCTGATTCTGTATTATTATTTACAGTAATAGTTTTTAACTCCACAAGTAAACTCCGGAATTCCAGTTCCATTTTACGCACAGCATCATCTTCCTTTTCTAATTTTTTAAGATTATATCGTTCCTGTTTTTCTTTTGCTTTTTCAAAGGCCAGTTCAACTTCTTTTTCGCGTTTTTTAAGGTCTTCTTCTTTTTTACTTACTTCCTTGTCGCGCAATTTAATATGCTCTTTTTCAATACGCACATTTTTTAACAATTCTTCAAATCGGATATGTTCTATGCTGATTAATTTTTTAGCTTCCTCAATAAGCTGTTGCGGCAAGTCCGATTTTTTTGCCAATTCAAAAGCAAAACTGCTTCCCGGTTTTCCGGTCTCTAATTTATATAAAGGTTTTAATGCAGTTTCATCATATAACATACTGCCGTTAAATACGCCGATATTATTTGCCGCAAACGCTTTTAAGTTTGCATAGTGTGTTGTTACTACCGCAAATATTTTTTTATTGTTCAGCAATTTAAGTGAAGCCTCGGCAATTGCGCCTCCCATAACTGGGTCGGTACCGGTGCCAAATTCGTCTATCAATATCAGCGTATCTTTATTGCTGTGCGTTAAAAAATATTTTATCTTGATTAATCTGGAAGAATAAGTAGATAATTCATCCTCCAGCGATTGTGTATCGCCAATATCACAAAATATATTCTCAAAGATACCCAAACGCGAATTTTCAGCAGCCGGAATTAATAAGCCGCACTGTGTCATGTAAACCAATAAACCAATCGTTTTCATCGCCACCGATTTTCCACCTGCATTCGGGCCGGAAATGATCAGTATTCTTTTATTTTCATCCAGTTCAACATCTAAAGGCACTATCGGTTTATGATGTTTTTTATTCAACAGAAATAAAACAGGGTGTGTTGCATGATATAAACAAATTACCGGATTTTTTTCAAGTATGGGCATATTTGCATTTATTTCTAATGCATATTTTGCCTTTGCCCTTGTAAAATCAATTATTCCTAAAATATGCTGATAATTTTCTAAATGATAAGCAAAAGGAGCGATAACCTGAGTTAGTGTTTTTAATATTCTGTAGATTTCCCGTTTTTCTTCACGTTCTAATTCAAAAATTTCATTCTGGATATTCACAACTTCCTCCGGCTCCATAAAAATGGTTTTTCCGGTATCACTTTCATCGTGAATAATTCCACTTAGTTTTCTTTTATATTCACTTAATATTCCTAAAACCCTACGGCCATTTCGCATACTTTCTTCCACCTCACTTAAATAACCCGCTTTTCTGAATCTGCTTAATGCGCTGTTAAATACTTTATCAAGACTCCTTATTGCAGTGTCTTTTTCTTTTGTTATGCGTATTAGGTCGGGCGAGGCATCCGGTCTTATGTTACCTTCCGTTGTGATCACTTTTTTTATTTCATTCGGGATAACAGGAGCATATTCGCTATCGCTGATTAAAACATTTAAAATTGGATATTTTTCAGCATTTGTTTTAAAAAAACGGATGATATTTCCTGCTAAGATCGTTACCTTATTTATTTCATGAAATTGTAGTTCGCTCAATACATAATTTTCAATCTTTAAAAGGTTGATTGTTTCCCGAATATCATGAATTCTATCGTGTGGGAAATTATCTTCATATTGCAACAGTAAATTCATTTCATTCGTTTGCTGCAATAATTTTTTGATCTCGTCATATTTCCACATCGGGCGCACCTTAGCTACTCTGTCGGCCCCTAATGCACTGTCGCAATATTTAGCAACCTCTGCCAATACCTTTTCAAATTCTAGAACCTGTGTTATATCTGCCGGAAAAAGTTTCAAGTCTGTATTTGTCACAAAACTAAATCCGCCTTGCTTAGGTTCCAAACTGTTTTGTTCTATAGGGTTTCTGTGTGAGGGGGGAGGGTTTGCAGAAGGCATTGGAGGTTGGCAGTGGGGAGAATGCTCCGACTGAAGATTTCAACAACGTTTAGGCTATGAGTAGTGCCCGCCCGCATGACCCGGTCGGACGGGAGTTATGAGTAATGAGAAATGAGTAGATCCTTCAAAGCCGAATGCATTTGCACCTGACTATTTGCGCCTGACTTTTTGGTGAACGGAGATTTTGATCCGACGGGAATATTAACTCACGTCTCACGCTATGCCTCTTCGAATGCTTCCATACCTCTTTTTGGGCTAAAAAGTAATATGTTTGCACGAATTTATGCTCGACAGGAAGGATATTCAGAAGGTATTTAATAAAAAGGATGTAGTGCCTTTTCACGACAAAAAGCTGCATGTTTGGAGCCTCGGCTATTGGTTGGTGCAGCCATTTTTCATAGGTATCCCATATCGCTTCTATTACAATAAATTTCAGGTCAATGGTTGGGATAATGTCCCTGTTGATAAACCGGTGATCTTTGCAATTAGTCACCGCAATGCTTTTATGGACTCTCTGGCTTTTGTAAATATCAAAAGCACACAGGTTTGGCAACTTGCGAGAGGAGATGCCTGGAATAATAAAATTGCGGGAAATTTATTTTATTTTTTTCACATGCTCCCGATCTGGCGCGAACGAGATGGGGGTGATACAAAGGCATTAAATGATCCTACATTCAACGCATGCGCCGACATTCTCGCAAAAAATGGCCTTATTGGAATTTACCCGGAGGGAAATTGTATTAATGAAGAACATATTCGTCCGCTAAAAAAAGGTATTTGCAGAATTGCTTTTTTAGCAGAGGAAAGATATAATTTCGAATTAGATGTGCAAATTATTCCGGTTGGTATTAGTTACTCTGCTGCGGAAAAGTTTAAAAAATGGCAATTGGTAAATGTGGGCAAACCGATTTTATTAAAATCTTATTCCGATTCGTATAAAGATAATCCCGCACTTGCAATGCACGATCTAAAGGAAGCGATAGAAAGTGGATTAAAAGAGGTTACACTGCATGTGGAACATTCACAATATCATCACGATATTGTTGCATTGTCGCAAATGTATGCAAGGCACCAAATTTTAGAAGCAAACCAAAAATATGAACCACTTTCAAAACTTCTCGCCGAAAAAAATGCTGCAGCGAAACTGGAAAGTTATCGCCATACCGATGTGGAAGGAATGAAGGAATTGGTGCATGACTTTCACGAGTATAAAAAAATACTGGAATTAAATAAATTCAGAGAAAATACATTTGACAAGGCAAAACATTATACATTTTCTATTGTTTTTATGGGTTTGTATTTTTTACTTTTTTTACCTGTTTTTATTTATGGATTTTTGATAAATTATATTCCTTATATTATTCCACAGCAATATGCCCGAAAAAAATTAAAACAAACCATTTTTCATAGTTCCGCTCAATATGTATTAGGATTAATTATTTTCCCGATCTATTACCTTATCCTCACATTGATCATTTACCAATTACTTGGAAGTTTATTTTCTGCGCTAGTATTCTTGATCTCTTTCCCTATTGCAGGACATATTGCTTTTTATTATTGGTTTGATCTCAGGAAGTGGCGTTCTGTATTGCGCTTAAAAAGAATGGATGGCATTGCAAAACAAGAGTTACTTCAGTTGCGGGATCGAATACTGAATCGCAGGGAGTTTCTTTGATATTTCTCTTTTCAAAAATGAAACTATCGATCCATCCAGTGAAAAGAATCGATTAATGCAGGTAATTCGTGCCAGGGTAATTCCTTTGTTTTAATCCAATACTCAGAGCCCTGATAAAAAAATTGCAAGTTGATCCCTTCCGGAGTTGGAACATATTTTAATGTCAGAGATTTTAAATTGTAATCAGTTAATAGGAATATTTTCTGCACAGTATCGATGGTTAATTTATAATCCTCCATCCTGTCTTCCTTATCCTGAAAAATGAGATATCCATCCCGGTGAATAAATAAACGTTTTAGTGGAATATGATGAAGATAATCATTTTCTATAGATATAATAGCATAAGCACCATGTAGATAGGGATCATTCTTTTTATCTGCAATAAAATGCTGACCCGAAAAATAGGGGAGTAGTGTTTCTAGAATTATCAAACCAATAAAAAAAGTGATTACCGATACGCGCACAGGAATTGATTTGATAAGCCCGACAGATTTTATAGAAGGCGAAGGCTCACTTGTTTTTTTGTGCAGAAAAAAGCGCCATATTGCAGGAATTTCTGGTGCTAATAAAAGGATATTGACAAAGATTAAAACAACGGTAAATAATTTAACGCTGAAGTCGAAACTCACATTGATCAATAAAATATTAAACAAAAGTGCCTGGCTTATCGTGGCACCTAGCATTCTTGTTTTAGGCACAAGTAAAAGAATTGCTGCCAACACTTCCAGACATCCTGTTATAATTGAATACGTATTTGATAGCCCCATTGTGTTCCTTTTTTGCAAGGTTGCTGACAAATATTCCAGGTAACACCGATACGAAAAATAATAGGCTGACAATGAAAGTAAGAGGCATTCCATCATTATCGTTATCGTTGTTATTGACCGGGATAACAGGGAATAAATCTTGGCGTTTTTCTTTTTTCTTTTGTGTTTGTTCATTCTCCATGGTGTTGGGAGTAGATGTTTTCTGATCGATGAATTTAACACTGTCGAGTTCCTGATCAAACACGTAAGTTTTTAAAATAATTGTTTTAATACTGTCAATATTTTTCATGTCTACGTTTATCGTATGATTATACTCATCGTTGCTGATATAAAAAGTAGAGATAGAATCCACACTGGGCAATTCTTCTATTCTTCGGTATAAAATAAAAGAAGTATCACTGATGAGAATTCCACTATCGAGAAAATATTGCAGTTCTGGGCCTAAACCAAAATTACTGGATTCCGAATCAAATATCTTGTTATTTAAGGACGCGGAATAATTGAGATAATGTCCACTATGGCTTTTATAGCCGTTTTTTTTGGTTTGACCAAATAGTGTAATTGCAGATAAAAAAACAGAGCTGTAACGGAAATTTTTAGATTCATGGGTGTTTGTTTTTGGATATAAATTACCATTAAGCAAAAACAATACTACAAATATAAGTGGAACTAATACGGGCTAGTATTTGTTTTTATGTATATTATTGACAATCAGCATATTGTATAACAAATCTACCTGTTTTTCTGTAACATTTGTTTGTCCGATAACCACCCTGATCACATATTTTCCATGCAGTTTTGTGCCTGATAAATACAATTTTCCGGAGGCATTTAGGTGTGATACTAATTCTTCATTCCATTGGTTGAGTACATTTTCGTCGGATATTTCTTTCGGGTGATAACGTAAGCACATAACATTCATCACAAAAGGAGCCATCATTTCCCACTCATCATGTAATTTTATTTTATCGTAAAAAAGGTTCGAAAGACGAATATGCTCCCGCAACTTTTGTTGTAATCCCTCCACCCCAAAACTGCGCAATACAAACCATAATTTTAAAGCGCGAAAACGGCGACCCAGATTTATTCCCCAATCCTTGTAATTAATTACTTCATTAACTGTTCGTTTTAAATAATCAGGATTTGTTGTAAATACATTTATTAAATGCACAGCATCCTTTACAAAATACAATGAACAATCAAAATTGGTAAATAACCATTTATGTGCATTTACAACATAACTGTCGGCGTATTCAATTCCTTTTAAATAGTGTTGATATTCAGGAAGTATAAAAGCACTGCCTGCATAAGCTGCATCTATATGTAACCATAAATTATATTCAGCACAGAGTTTTCCAATTTCAAAAAGGGGATCAAATGCCAATGAACTTGTTGTGCCTAATGCAACCACCACCAAAAATGGTTTTTTATTTTCTTTCAGATCATTTTCTATTTGTATTTGCAATGCTTCAACATCCATTGCGAAATTTAGATCTGTTTTAATTTTACGCACATTTTCTTTCCCAATTCCCGCTGCCTTGGCATCCTTTTCAATGGAATAATGTGTTTGTTCGCTGCAATACATCACAAGTTCTTCATATCCCTTAAACCCTTTTTCATTAATAAAATAATTGGAATACTTTTCTCTTGCAGAAATTATAGCCACCAGACTTGAAGTGGATGCAGTATCATGAATTACCCCCGAAAACGATTTTGGCAACTGGAACATATCGCGCAACCAGTTCATCATCTTTTCTTCCAGTTCGGTTGCGGCGGGTGAGGTTTCCCAAACCATGGCATTAATGCCCAATCCTGCCGTAAGAAATTCTGCAAGCATACTTTCATAACTTGCATTGGAAGGGAATAATGCCATAAATCCGGGATGCTGCCAATGTGTAATACCTTTAGGTATAATATTTTTAAAGTCTTGCATGATCACCTCCATACTCTCTCCCTGAAAAGGAGCATTATTTGAAATCTGATCACTAATTTCGCCCGGACGTACTATAGATTTAACGGGATATTGGTCTATCGATTCGAGATAATCTGCGATCCAGTCTATTGCGGCATGCGCTTGTTTGCGAAATTCAGTATTTGAAAGCATACATTATGAATGATAAATGGTTTGTAATTATTAATCCTGTTTCCGGCAGAAATAAAGGCAGGAAACTCTGGCATAAAGTTAAACCTCTTTTAACAGAAGGTGGAATACTCTTTGAATTTGCTTTGACAGAATATATTGATCATGCCGGAGAAATTTCTGCTAAAGCTGCTAATTCCGGAATTGTCAATTTTCTAATTTTAGGTGGCGATGGATCTGCAAATGATGTTATCAATGGAATTTGCAATAGTGGAATTGATATTAATTTATTTACCATTGCAATGCTATCTGCTGGAACAGGAAACGATTGGGTGCGAACAATTGGGAAATGTAATTCCCTACAGACCATTGCAGATTCTTTAAAACAAAAAAATACATTTTTACATGATATCGGAAAATGCCGTTATTATAAAAATGAAATGGAGTTTACACGATTTTTTATCAATATCGTAGGACTAGGTTTTGAGGGTCATGTTGCAAAAAGATTAATGGAAGAAAAAAGTATATTCAGAGGAACAAAATTGCAATATCAGATCGCGATTTTGCGCTCCTTGTTTATATATAAACATACGCAGATGCGAATTACCGTAGATGGCATTACATCTCAGCTAACAACATTGTCCATTGCTGCCGGTATAGGTAAATATAATGGGGGAGGATTAAAACAATTGCCTGATTCAAAATTTGACGACGGATTACTGGACATGACAGTGATCGGCAATATGAGTAAATTTAAAATGGTAATGAGTCTTCCTAAATTGCAGAGTGGTTCCCATACAAAAATGAAAGAAGTGAAAACATTTAGAGGAAAGGAGATTAAAATTGAAAGTACACCACCGGTTTTTATAGATGCGGATGGTGAATACCTCGGCACCACAGCAATTCAAATTAATATCGTAAATAAAGGAATACAAATATTAAGATGGTTAAATTAACGATACCAACTATGAATGAATCTAAAATGTATCAATTGAAGATTATAAATTCCTTACATTTTGTTTTGAAATGTATTTATCCTGAGCGCTACATTATTCCGTATATTCAACCAGTATAAGTTGTAATCTGCAACATGTAAATTTTTTGGAATAAAATATTTTCCCGGCACATCCGGTCTTGTTACCCAAACTATATCGTTGTGAATTTCGGCACAACATACTGCAGGATAAATTGTTTCTGCATCTCGCCCTAATCCTCCAGCATTTAAATTTGCTTCACAAATGCCGGTTTTTCGTGTGTAGGAGATCGGATTATGCGCCACAATATTTTCCGGATTTTCCACTTCAAATTTCTTTTTTGGTTCTGCTCCTTCCATATAACTCCTCCAGCTAACATAACAACCTGTTTGTGTTGCGCTATCGCCGGGAACCAGGTAGGTGAATTCATTTTTATATACCGGCATACCAATTAGATACGCAACAACCAATTGTTTTTGTAACTCTTTCCCATCAAAAAAATCGCGCAGCAACCACTTTGCATGTGTGGTTCCTTGACTATGTCCGGCAATTACAATTGGCCTCCCATTATTATAATGATCCAGATAGTATTGAAAAGCAGTTTTTACATCTTCATATGCTAATTCAAATGCTTTTAATGCATCTGGATTTGTTAATGAAAAATAGGCATTATATGTTGCCTGTCTGTAACGCGGAATATAAACCTTGCAACTTCCGTTAAATACAGTCGCCTGATTTGTAACAGCACGAGCATCTATGCGGTCATTTAATTCGGAATCGTGCAAATCGGCGTTCCATTCCTTTCTTGAAAAAAATTGGGTTGGATAAATATAAAAAACATCTGCTTTGGCTGTTGCTTGTCCATCCAATAATGTAATTGGTGATTTATTCGGAATATGATCGGCGGAATCTTTTTTATCGGGCAATGCACTCCAGTAAATACTGTTGCTGTAGTTAGGAGCAGCAGGTGTTTTTTCCAATACAAAATCAACCTTAACAGGTTTGTATGCTGAACATGAAAAAAAAGGTATAGTTATCAAAAGTAAAATTATTATATTTAAAATTTTCATTTTCTGAATTATATTTATTTGTGATGAACTTTTAATTAAAAAGTACCTATTGCAAAACACAATTAGCACTTTCAATAAAATCATTTGTAATATTTTATATTAAAATACTTTTATCCCCCCGTTGAATCAATCAATTATATCATCAAATTTTACATTCAGATTGGATAAAATATTATTTCATTTTTATTAAAGTTTCAATTTCTGTGGATCCAACGTCAGGGTTTATTTTGATATGATATGAACCGACTGGCAACATTGATATGTCAATTTTTTCTCCCTCAGACACAAAAGTAGTAAACAACTTACTGCCAACAGAGTTGTAAACTTTAACTTCCATATTTATAAAATTAGCATATTCTGGGTTTAATATACGTAAAGCCATGTAGATAGCGGATCTAAACCGCCGTCTAAATCATTCATATCATCCCAAATGCTAATCGGCGGTGCGTTTGGGGTGTCATCAAAAAGTGGTGGCGCATCTCCAACTCCATCGTCATCTGTTCCATCATAAAATGGAATAATACGTTCCATGCAAAATCCATAACCTCCGTTCCTCATAGTAGCGGAGACATTAAAAGGATCATTAAGTGCTGTTCTTGCAGATCCTAATAATTCCATAAACCTGCTTCATTGTCCGCTAAACAATCGTAAAGTAGCAGGGCATAATTCACTCAAATAATCCCAAGGATTAATAAGTACAATTTTCATTGGAGAAGCTTCATATCTAAAATATAATCCGGAAGTGGCAGTTAATGTATCTATAAAAATAGTATAAATGGTATCTGCACCAATTGTATACATATCAATGGTGTCACCATCTGAAAATTCTGATGTGAGATCCGAGGAATCTAAAACAATCGTGTCAGGGAATATAGAAGTTATTTCCTCGTAATCATTTAAAATTATATTTTTATTATTATTACCGTTTCCACTACTCATAAATACAGAGAATTAATGTTAATAAAATAATTGTATAAAAAATTCTCAGAAAACTTGTAGACAAATTTATTTGGGTGCAAAATCGGGAGGTTGAGTTTTTCATAGTTCATTTTTTTGGTGTTAAATAAATAATGTGAAGGAAAATATTGATTAGATCAAATCTACGAAATTTTTCAAATTTGTTAATTCCGACTAATTTACTTATTTTTAATCCAAGGTTAAGGTACAACAAAATGAAGAAAAATACATATTTATTCCTTCTATCTCACTTCGTTAATCAGGTCTTATTTGCTCAAGCTCCTGCAATACAATGGTCGAGGTTCATTGGAGGAAGCGCATGGGAAGAAGGTTAACGAGAAGGCAACTTTTCAATTTATAAATGTTACAGGCGAAATTATGGGTATATTTAATAAGACTTTCCCTGTTACTGAAATAGATGTCAGTAAATATGCAACAGGGGGTATATTTGTTGAAAATAAATACTCAAGAAGGTGAAATATCCTTAAAATTTTTAAAGGAATAGTTTTAAACGCAGCTACACAACTAATATGGAACTGCCTTAATTAATATTTTATTGAAAAAGTAAACTGCCAATTCTTACAATTGTCGCACCTTCGTCAATAGCGATTTGATAATCACCACTCATACCCATCGAAAGTTGTTTGAAATGCGATAATTTCTCAAAATGGGTGCTTTTTACCCTTTCAAATAATGACTTTAAGTTATTAAATTCACCTTGCACTAATTCTTTATCATTCGAATTTGATGCCATACCCATTAATCCATCTATCCTGATGTTTTGCAGGGTTTTAAATTGAGGATGGTCTATAATTTCGTAGAGTTCTTCCTCGCTCAAACCAAATTTTGTATCCTCAGACGCAATATATATTTGTAACAAACATGAAATGACACAGCTATTTTTTTTAGCTTGTTTATCAATTTCAACAAGCAATTCCCAGCTATCTACGGAATGTATGCAAGATATCCAGGCAGCTATATATTTTACTTTATTTGTCTGCAAATGACCTATCAGGTGCCAATGAATGTCCTTCGGAAGCAATTCCTGTTTTTCGCGCAATTCCTGAACCCTGTTTTCCCCAAAATCTCGCTGTCCTGCCTTATAGAGTTCCATTATGGCATCTGCTTGCTGCGTTTTAGAGACTGCTACCAGCAATACCTTTTTTTGATCCAATAAGTGAATTATATCCGGGTAATTGGCATTCATATCTTAACTTTACACAAAAATAAACAGCTTTTTGAGGAATGAGGGTAATAATGATTTTTATGATGTTGGTTTCCTGGATTTTAATTTCCTGCAAACCGGATAGTGACCTTGAAATTAGAGACGCGATGATGGAGAATGTTCCCGATTCCTTATTGTCAGTGAATAATATGATAAATGTGATGACAGATATTCATCTTGCAGAGTCCTGGTCTAGGATAAATAAAAGTGATACTATTCCGCAGGATGACAGATTAAAAATGTATTATGCTCAGATTTTTGAAATGCATAACACAGATGTCAAAAAGTATCAGAGCAGTTATAATTATTATTCGAATGAACCGGTTTTAATGAATTATATTTATCAGGAAGTAACCGAAAAACTCAATTTGCTCGAAAGTGAAAATTTGAACCTATTAAAACAAAATAAAAAATGAAAAAAGTGGTTAAAAATGCGGAAGAAGCAATTCATGATATTCCGGATGGTGCAATAATAATGTTGGGTGGATTTGGATTATGCGGAATTCCGGAAAATTGTATCAATGCATTAGTAAAAAAAGGAACAAAAGATTTAACCTGTATTTCTAATAATGCAGGTGTTGATGATTTTGGAATTGGATTAATGTTGCAAAAACATCAGGTTAAAAAAATGATATCCAGTTATGTAGGAGAAAATGCTGAATTTGAGAGGCAATTATTATGTGGTGAATTAGAAGTGGAATTAATTCCGCAAGGAACCCTTGCTACCCGTTGTATGGCTGCCGGTTACGGAATGCCTGCAATATTTACGCCTGCAGGTGTTGGCACTGAGGTTGCAGAAGGAAAAGAAACAAGAGAATTTAATGGCAAAACATATTTATTGGAATACGCATTTGATGCAGATTATGCAATTGTAAAAGCCTGGAAAGGGGATACGCATGGCAATTTAATTTATAATGCAACTGCCCGCAATTTTAATCCTTTAATGGCAATGGGTGGAAAGATTACAATTGCAGAAGTGGAAGAATTAGTTCCTGCAGGCGAATTAGACCCAAACCTGATCCATACTCCCGGAATATATGTACACCGTATTTTTCAGGGAACCAATTATGAAAAAAGAATAGAACAAAAAACGATTACGAGGAATGAGTAATGAGTAATGAGTAATGAGTAATGAGTAATGAGTAATGAGTAATGAGTAATGAGTTTAATCTGAGACGGGTTAAACTCACCACTCACCATTCACCATTCACCACTCACCTAGACCCATAAACACCATGCCGTCATCAAAATTACCAAATTAACCAATTAACCAACTACCAAATTAACAAATACGCCTGTGTTAGATAAAAACCAAATTGCCAAGCGCATCGCCAAAGAATTAAAAGATGGTTATTACGTAAATCTCGGAATTGGAATTCCTACTTTGGTTGCAAATTATATTCCAGAGGGAATTTCTGTTACACTGCAAAGTGAAAATGGTTTATTGGGGATGGGACCTTTTCCTACAGAGGAAAATATAGATCCCGATCTGATAAATGCCGGTAAACAAACAATTACAACCTTGCCAGGATCAGCATTTTTTGATTCTGCCTTAAGTTTTGGAATGATAAGGGCAGGAAAAGTTGATCTTACTGTTTTAGGCGCTATGGAAGTTGCCGATAACGGCGATATAGCAAACTGGAAAATTCCCGGCAAAATGGTGAAAGGAATGGGAGGGGCAATGGACCTTGTTGCGAGTGCAAAAAATATTATTGTGGCAATGCAACACGTAAATAAAGCCGGAGAAAGTAAATTGTTGAAAAAATGTTCGCTTCCAATTACCGGTTTGGGTGTGGTGAAAAAAATAGTGACAGAACTTGGTGTTTTTGATGTAACCCCCGAAGGATTCAAATTATTGGAACGGGCTCCCGGTGTTAGTGTGGAAGAAATTAAAAGTAAAACAGAAGGAAGACTGATCGTAGAAGGCGAAATTCCTGAAATGCTGATCGCTTAAAATGAATGCAGTTTATTTCAATGGAAAAATAATTCCCCCTGATGAAGTTATTATAACTTCCTCCAATCGCTCTTTTAAATACGGAGATGGATTATTTGAAACGATAAATGTAATTAATCAGCAACCATTATTTATCGATCTGCATGTAAACAGATTATTAGCTGGATTACTTGTTTTAGGAATAAATATTCCTGATAATTGGAGTGAAATTTTTTTTAAGGAAACGATCACCGGACTTTGCAAAATAAATAAAATTCAAAACGCCCGATGCCGAATTACGGTGTGGCGGGAGGGTGAGGGATTTTATCTTCCTCAACAAAATGATGCAGCTATATTGATCGAATTAAGTCCACATGATTCTGAATTATATAACCTGAACGAAACAGGATTGCGTTTGGGTGTTTTTACCGAATTGACTAAAACTGCAAATATTCTTTCACCCTATAAAACTGCAAACAGTCTGATTTATGTTCTTGCAGCAAAATATGCCTTTGAACAAAAATTCGACGATGTTGTTGTTTTGAATGATAGGGGAAGAACAGCAGACAGTATTAAATCCAATATTTTCATTTGGAGGCAAAGTGTTTTATTTACACCAGCCCTTAATGAAGGCGGTGTAGATGGAGTGATGAAACAAGTGATTTTTAACCTTTGCAGAAAGGAAGGAATAACAGTTAATGAAATAGAAATGCCCTTGGAAATGTTATTGGAGGCTGACGAAATATTTTTGTCGAATGTGATGCATGGAATAAAATGGGTAGGAGAGTATACCCAAAAAAAGTATGTAAATAAATTTTCAAAAGATCTTCTTTATATAATAAATGAAACAAACAGTAACAATTCACTGGTTTCGCCGTGACCTGCGCTTGGAGGATAATTCTGCTTTATATCATGCGTTGAGTAATCACAACAATGTACTTCCTCTATTTATTTTTGATACCAATATTCTCGACGATCTGAAGAATAGTGCAGATGCCAGACTTACTTTTATTTATGACAGGATTCAACTTTTGCACAAGCAATTGAGGGACCTTGGGTCAACCATTATGGTGGAGTTTGGCGAGCCTTTTGAGGTCTGGGAAAAATTAATCAATAAATATGACATAGATGCAGTAGTAACCAATCACGATTATGAACCTTATGCCATAAAAAGGGATGTTGAAATAAAACAATTATTGTCATCACACAATATTCCTTTTAGCACTTTTAAAGACCAGGTAATATTTGAGAAACACGAAATTGTAAAAGAAGATGGCACACCTTATGTTGTTTTTACGCCTTTTAGCAGAAAATATAAAGAGAACTTGTCTCCTTTTTATTTAAAACCCTATCCAACGGAAAAATATTTTAATAATTTTCTGAAATGCGATCCTTTGGTTATTCCTTCACTAACCGAATTAGGTTTTATAAGATCGGAAATTAAAATCCCTTCCTCATTGATTAATGAAGACATTATTAAACACTATCATGAAACAAGGGATATCCCATCTTTAGCCGGTACTTCACGTTTAAGCGTACATCTTCGTTTTGGCACCATCAGCATTCGCAAACTCGGAAAAATTGCAAAGAACATCAATGAAAAATATTTTAACGAATTAATATGGCGTGAATTTTATCAGATGATATTATGGTTTTTTCCGCATGTTGTTTACGGATCTTTTAAACCACTATACGACAATATTCCCTGGCGCAACAATGAGTTTGAATTTGAATTGTGGTGCGCCGGAAAAACAGGATATCCGATAGTGGATGCCGGCATGCGCGAATTAAATGCAACTGGGTTTATGCATAATCGCGTTCGGATGATTGTAGCAAGTTTTCTTACTAAACATTTATTGATAGACTGGCGAAAGGGAGAAACCTATTTTGCGGAAAAATTATTGGACTATGACCTTGCAAGCAATAATGGTGGTTGGCAATGGGCTGCAGGAAGTGGGGTTGATGCAGCACCTTATTTCAGGATATTTAATCCGTACGAACAAACAAAAAAGTTTGACCCCGAATTGATATATATTAAAAAGTGGATTCCGGAATTTGATACTTCTGATTACCCATTGCCGATTGTAGATCATAAATTCGCCAGATTGCGATGTCTCGATGTCTATAAAAGGGCACTTACTTCACGCAAATAATTTAATGAGTTTCCATTTTTATTTATGGAATTTCTTCTCCTGTTTCATCCTATCCTCAAAACAAACAAAAATGAAAAATATATTATCCATCCTTTTATCCTTCATTACATTTTCCGTTTATGCCGGGGATCCCATTATTGTAAACACACAACCCGATCGTGCAACAGTATTTTTAAACGGCGCACAGTTATTTCACACTAAAACAGTTAATCTTCCTGCCGGAAATACCGATATTGTTATTGAGGGTATTTCACAATTTCTTGATCAGAATAGCATTCAGGCAGGAGGTAAGGGAGAGTTTACTATTCTGGATGTACAATATCGTTTGTTTTATCCGGAGCCTGTGCAACAAACACAATTGCCGAATGAAATCCAGAAAAAAATTAAAAATCTGGAAGATTCTATTCTTGATATTGACTTTTTATTAAAAGATATTTATCAAAAGCGCGATGTTCTAAATGTGCAGCATCAGATGTTGCTCAGCAATAAATTATTGCTCACCAATGGTGGGACAGATTCCTTGCAATTATTGCAGCAAACAATCGAATATTACGACCTTAAATTAAATGCAATTTACACAGATCTTTTAAAGCTGGAAAGAAAAGAATTAAATGCAAATAAAGAAAAGGGAAAAATGCAACAACGCATGTATGATCTTCAGAATTATTGGGCACAGCAAAATGCGCAAATTTCCACGATGGCTCCCGTTCCTCAGATCGTGGTTTCTGTTGCAACGGAAGCAGCTACAAGTGCAAAAATTGAAGTAAATTATCTTACCTATAATGCAGGTTGGTATGCTACTTACGATATCAGAGCATCTGATATAGGACAACCCGTGCAATTAAATTACAAAGCCAATATCTGGCAAAATTCAGGTATAGAATGGAAGAATGTAAAACTTACCTGTTCCACAGGAAATCCAATGCTTGGAAATACTTTACCGCAATTAACAACTTGGTATGTAGGATACTACCAATATTATTACAACCGCGATTATGATGATGATAAATCAGAATCAGCTCCTTCAGCAGCTGATCAGGTGGTGAATGGAGAAATTACAAGCCTTGCCAAATCAAAAGCAGTTGAAAAGGATGCAACCTATTCGCATAATATCACTACGCAAACACAAACTATTGCAAATGTGGAATTTGAAATTAATCAGACCTACAATATACCCGCTGATGGAAAAGGACATCTTGTTTCGCTGCAATCGAAAACCTTACCTGCCGATTATAATTATCTGATAGTTCCTAAAATTGAACAAAGTGCATTTCTTATTGCAAGAATTACGGAATGGGAAGGTGTAAATCTTTTGCCCGGAAATGCGAATATCTATTTCAACAATACGTATGTAGCTAAAACTTATTTGGATCCTTTAAGTCTTACCGATACCATATCTGTTTCCCTGGGACGAGATAAATCCATTGATGTTAAACGCACAATGGTTGCCGATAAGTCAACGGACAGAATTATAGGAGCTAACAATACAAAATCCATGGCGTTTGAAATTTCTGTCAGAAATGGCAAACCAATAAACCTTGAAATTATCGTTATGGATCAGATCCCGATCTCTCAGGACGACGATATTAAGGTGGAACTCCTAGAAAAGGGGAAAGGTGAACTTGACGAACTTACCGGTTTTGTCACCTGGAGAGAAAAACTGAAACCGAAGGAAGTGTCCAAGTTCGAATTGCAATTCGATATCACCTATCCTAAAAATCAAACCCTTAGTATTAATTAATTGTTAAAGGTGGATTATCGGACGGCCTGATATTGTCAGGCTGTCCGTATTTTAAGCACTTCACCAACATTTCCATACCCCAATGTGGATAATACTGTAGAATAGTTCCACATTTTGTATCTAGTTTTGTGGCATAATTACCGATAATCCTTAAATAATTTGTTAATAATAAGAAACTATTTCAGGTTTTAAAGGGTTATTGGAGAATAGCATTAATTTTGTAAACTTAATCGCAAATACTAAAAATGTCATTTACAACCAACCAATCACACATTAGATACTTCTTAACCTTAATTCTAATTTTTTCCGCTTCTTTTTCTGTTTTTGCCGGTAACAGCAATGGTAAATCACCCTATAACAATACTCCTAATCCTATTAGAGTCTATTATTTTGGTTACAATCTCATGAAACCGGGTTTTGGAATAGGCACAGAATTGAATATGCTCTGGACTAAAATGGAAAAAACAGGATGTAAAGGTTCCAGAATCAGTGATAGAAAATTATTGTTCGTGCCAAATATCGGTATGTTCCAAAATGAGGCTAATACCACAAGTGTTTATGGCAACTTGGAATTTGATTATAAATTGACCTACCGTGGCGGATTAACATTTGAAATGTTTGCGGCTGCCGGATATGCACAGATGTTGAGCAAGGAAGATCCAAACTCCAACCCTGATGTAATTGGCAACGGTGTTTTAAGCACAGAAGCGCGCAGTGGATTTATGCCGGAAGCCGGAATTGGTTTTGGATATGACTTTCAGAAATTAAATGGTAAAGATTTCCCACTTGCAATAAATTTAAGAGCTCTTGCAACTTCAACCAATATTGCTGACATGGATATTTTTCCTTCTTTTCAAACAGGTTTGATATATAGTTTTTAATAAAAGATATACGAAATTTGAAAAAGGGATGAAGATTTTAGCTTCATCCCTTTTTTAGTGCGGTTGTTATTGAAGTCGCAATCTCAATTGCGGTAGGCATTGCGTCTTTACAATGTAAAACATTTTTCAAACCAGAACTCTTTTGGTGAATGGTGAGTAGTGAGAATGCTTTGAGTGGAAATTTCAGAATCATTTATGCAATGAGTAATGAGAAATGAGTAATGAGTAATGAGTAATGAGTAATGAGTAATGAGAAATGAGTAATGAGTAATGAGTAGATCCTTGGTAGCCGGACATTTATACTCCTGATTAATGGGGATTCTTAAACGCCGTAAATTACCAAATTGACAATTACCAAATTGAAAATGACATAATTTCTCAAAATCATAACGTTTATTTAAGCCAAAAACCTCTTTCGAAGGGGAACGTTTAATTACCTTTGCGACAAATTAACTTTGATGAAAAATTTTACGCTTTTTGTGGCTGCAGTAATGACTTTTTTTACTGTTTCAGCCCAATATCCCTTGGTAGATATTTATGACCTTCAATACAGAGATGATGCATCTCTTGCTGTGGAAGATGACCTTTCAAACTACGCAGGCGATACGGTGAGGGTGCAGGGAGTTGTTTCTTTTAATCCTTGCGATTATGCACTTTCGAGCACCGGAAGTAGGATGGGTACCTTTTTACAGGATGAAGATGGAGGAGGATTTACAGGAATTCATGTGTTAATTGATTGGCCGGCAATAGGATGGACCGATCTCGAAAGTTTGAATGATGCTACCTTATTTGTAGATAATTTTCAGGTCGGAAATATTGTGGAATGTACCGGAATTATAAACTCTTTTGAAGGATATACGCAGCTTTTACTTCTTCCAATTGAAACAGAAATTATTGGATTCTCAACAATGCCATCTCCCACAGCAGCGGAGATCAGTGAACTTATGCAAAGTGACGGTGCCGGTGGACAAGTAATTAATACTTTAGAGGGGGAAAAATATGAAGGGATGTATGTGGAATTTACCGGTGTTTATGTTACTGATATAACACCATCGGGCCTTAGATGGTTTTGGTATGTGCAGGATGTGGATGGAAATAAAATTCAGATCCGCGATATGAGCGGACATTTCCGCAACGATACCTATGATGATGAATGTAATATTTGGGCTGGAGGGGCAGCAGGTGAAACAAATACTCCTGATGCTTATACCCCACCGGCATTGGGAACAAATCTCGCCTATATCAGAGGGGTAATTGTTGAATTTACTGCAGAAACAGAATATGCGATCGCTCCTTTATCAATTTCTGATATCGGTCCTTCCTTGGCATCACCACCTGTAATTACTGATATAAACAGAACGCCGGTAGTTGCAACTTCCACTGAAACTGTAACCGTTTCGGCATCAATAACTGATCTGGACGGCACTGTTGCTTATGCCGATCTGTATTATTCTTATGGAATTGGCAATACAGGTTTTACTGCTGTTTCCATGGCTGATCTTGCCGGTGATACCTTTCAGGGAAATATTCCGGCACCCGGAATTGACAGCACCTATGTAAACTTTTATATTTCTGCAACCGACAACGATGGAAATACCATCAACTATCCTTCCCCAACTTCTCCTATTATATATATAGTATATGATGATGGTATCAACTCCATCGTTCAGATTCAAAATAGCCCTTTCAGCACCGGTACCTCCATCTGGGCAAATGATAGTATATCCGCTATGAATATTCAGGCTATTGTTACAAGTACTACGCAAACTTACGATCTGGGCGCAGTTGCAATTCAGGAAGGTTCTGACGCTTATGAGGGTATTTTTATAAAATCAGGACCTGGTGATGGAACTGATCAGCTTTTCCGCGGTGATGAGATAACAATCACATCTGCAAAGGTTATTGAAGAATTTGGGGTGACTAAATTGGCAAATATTACCTATACCCTCAACTCACAAATGAATACCCTGCCGGCTTTTGTAACCGGTTTGGACCCATTGGATGTTGATGCCAAGATTTATGATGCTACTGAACCTTACGAAGGGATGCTTGTGAAATTCGACAATGCATTTGTGACGTCCAACAACGCGGATGTGGCAACAGGCGGCGCTTTTGGCGAATGGCGAGTAAATCTTTCCAATACACCCGAGGTTGGAATGCGTTGTGATGATTATTCCTATGAACTTCCATTTGAATTTGGCCCTGATACCCTTACAATGGGTGAGGAGCTAACCTATATTCAGGGAATTATGTATTACAGTTTTGGCAACTGGAAATTATTGCCAAGAGATAAAAACGATATTGAAGGTTATCAAACCACCTATCCAAACAGCATAGTCGCTTTCAATTTTACCTCCCCGGCAGCAACAGGAACCATTGATCAGGTTGCCGGAACCATAGGTTTGGTTGTTCCGGCAGGTACAGATGTTAACGGTTTAACACCTGTTATAGATATCACAGGCCAGTACGTTGATCCCGCCTCCGGAGTTTCCATGGATTTCAGTTCTCCGGTAACGTATACCTCCTATTCTCCGGTAGATTTCACCCCAAAATCTTATGTTGTAACCGTAACTTTTGGAGCAGGAATTGAGCTGCAAAATCTGTCAGAAATTCAGGTGTATCCAAACCCTACAACTGACTATTTGACTGTTGAAATCGATGCCTCTACGGCCATGCAGGTTTCTTTACAAATAAAAGATCTTGAAGGTCGTAATGTGTTGACTGTCAACGAATTATGCACTGTGGGAAAAAATAGTTTTGGATTTGATTTGAGGGTATTGGCAAACGGATTATATTTGCTACAGATAAGCAATTCAGAGAAAAGTGTTTCACGAAAGATAGAGGTTTCCAAATAGAAATTTTGCCATTGGAAACCTGTTTTGGTTAACCCGTTTCGGTTTAAAATCCGTGACGGGTTTTTTTATTATTGGAGATATATAAAAATAAAAAAATCCGGCAATATTAATTTGCCGGATCACAAAATATAAATTGGTTATTAAAATCTTTCGAGTTTGCTAAAATGAAAATCACATTCAATAATTACATTTTCATCGGAGTCACTTCCATGCACTGCATTTTCTCCTATGCTTGCAGCATAAATTTTTCTGATAGTTCCCTCTTCTGCTTTTGACGGATCAGTTGCACCGATCAAATTTCTGAAATCGGTAACTGCATTTTCTTTTTCGAGTATTGCAGCAACTATAGGACCTGAACTCATAAAGTCAACAAGTTCACCATAAAATGGTCGCTCTTTATGAATGGCATAAAATTCACCTGCTTTTTCTTTGCTGAGTTTAGCATATTTCATTGCAACGATTTTGAAACCGGCATCATTGATCATTTTTAAAATACCGCCAATGGAGTTTTTTCTCACAGCATCTGGTTTGATCATGGTAAATGTTCTATTTCCTGTCATAATTTTATTTATTTCGCCCGCAAAGATAGGTATTATGAGTTTGCATTTTAATAAAAGTTAAAAAATGAAGACCTTCGCACTATAAAGTGATGAAAGAGTTAAAGGAGTTATTCGAATATTTGAAACAACCGCGACGTATAGTCCTGATTCCACATGAGCGACCCGACGGAGATGCGATTGGTTCTGCATTGGCAATGAAAATGTATCTTCAAAAAACCGGTCATATTGCCGATGTAATTATACCGGATGATTTTCCTGATTTTTTAAACTGGATGCCATATAGTGAAACAGTATTTAATCATCAAAAGAAATCTAAAACCTGCTTCGCTGTTTTGGCTAAAGCAGATTGTATTTTTTTTCTTGATTTTAATGCTATGAGAAGAATTGAAGCACTTGGAGAGGATATTAAAAAACTCAATCATCCTTTTGTTGGAGTTATGATTGATCATCATCGCGAACCTGATTATTTTACAGATTATGTTTTATGGAATGATAAAGCGAGTTCCACTGCAGAGTTAGTTTATGAGTTTATTGGCCTCGCAAATGGTTTGCAATACATGGATGAAAAAATTGCTGCGTGTATTTATGCAGGCATGGCATTGGATACAGGTATTTTTCAATATTCAAACACGAGTGCAAAAGTGCATATTGTTGCAGCAGCATTAATGGAATATGGGATCAATATTGAAGAAATCCATAATAATGTTTACAATCAATATGGAGAAAACAGAATGCGTTTTATCGGATATCTGTTGTCGGAAAAAATGGTGGTATTGCCAGAAAATAAAACTGCATATATGAGCATTTCCATGCAGGAAGCAGAGCGTTATAAATTAAACAACGGAGATAAAGAGGGTATTGTAAATTTGCCTCTGGCGATGAAGAATGTAGAAATATCAGTTTTGTTTACGGAGGATAAGGGTAAAATAAAAATATCATTTCGCTCTAAAGGGGATATGAATATTGAAATATTGGCTCGAACATATTTTAATGGGGGAGGACATAAAAATGCATCGGGCGGCTCTTCCAAAGAATCTTTGGAAGATACTGTCACAAGATTTGTATCAATTCTTCCGGATTATGTAAATTCACAAAAAATATAGTTAAAACACAAATTCAAAATTAAATTTTATATGAAAAAAACCAGTTTATTAATTGTTCTAGTAGTTCTGCTTCAGTCGCTCGTATCTGCGCAATGTGATAGAAAAAAATACAAACATCTACCGGATGGCTTGTACGCGGAAGTGCAAACTAACAAAGGAAAAATTATGTTGTTTCTTGAATTTCAGAAAACACCTCTAACAGTGGCAAATTTTGTCGGGTTAGCAGAAGGAAAGATTCAAAATACTGCGAAACCTTTAGGCACACCTTATTACGACAGTTTGAAATTTCATCGTGTTATTGCTGACTTTATGATTCAGGGTGGAGATCCGATAGGTAATGGAAGCGGTGGTCCCGGATATGCATTCAAAGATGAATTTCACAGCGACCTGCGACATACCGGTCCCGGAATACTCTCCATGGCAAATTCCGGAAAATTCACCAATGGAAGTCAGTTTTTTATCACCCATAAAGAAACTGCATGGCTTGATAATAAACATGCCGTTTTTGGTCACGTAGTAGAAGGACAAGATGTAGTTAATCTTATCGTTCAAGGTGATGTGATAAATCACATCAAAATTATCCGCAAAGGAAAAGCAGTGAAAAAATATGATCCTGCTGCTATTTTTAAAGAATTTGAGGCGAAAGGAGATGTTAAAAGAAAATAAATGAAGGAAGAAATGAAAGAAGCCATGAGTTTAGTATTACTGAATTCGTGGCTTCTTTCATTTGGATCCAATAATAAATATTTTTGTAAACCCATTAAATAACCCAGAATCTAGAATTCAGAATTCAATTTATATCACCGCTTCAAAATAATAAATTTCTGTAGAATCGGCATTTATATCCTGTAAAGTCATATCGCTGTTATTGAGTGTAATAATGTCAAAAACACGTGATTCAAATTCATCCGATAAAGTAAGAATTTGTGCCTGGTCGCTAAATATATAAATACCGGTTATAGTTACCGGTGATCCAAAGAAAATAAATGCTTCTGTGTAATCTTGACTTTTTTCAAAGGTGATAGAATAATCCACATAACTGCTTGTAAAAACAGGAGTGATATCAATGCCATCTTTTTCATATTTGTATACTATCCAGGTTCTGCTAATCTTATCGATAGCCTGGTTTACCCGCTGATCTTCACAAGCAGTGGTTAGGAATAACACAAATATGACCAAAACTAATTTTCGCATTAAATTTTCAAAATTGTGTATTTATTCTTGCTTTATGAAACAAATTATTCAAAACAATATTTATTTTGAACCCAACTCTTAACTTAACCAAATATCCCCATTCCCCATTCTCAATTCCTTTCAGATCATTTCACCTACTGATACATCAGTTGGCAAGTTTGTTTTTTTAATACTTCCCCATCCTCCTGCAACATTCATAAAATTATCAAATCCATTGCTTTTTAAAATAGAAGCCGCCATCATACTTCTGTATCCTGCAGCGCAATGAATGATATATTTTTTATTAATATCCAACTCACTCAATCTGTTTCCAATCTCACTCAATTGAATATTAATGGCTCCTTTAATATGTTCTGTTTCGAATTCGGAGGGTTTGCGCACGTCTAAAATGGTATAACCCGAATCGCCATAATACTGGGTTATATCATCAGCCAAAATTGTATTAACAGATTCAACCGGTTTACCTGCATCTTCCCAAGTTGCAATTCCACCATCCAGGTAACCGATCACATTTTCATACCCTACACGTGCCAATCTTAATACGGTTTCCTCTTCTTTACCAATATCTGTTATTAAAACAAGTGGGGTATTAATATCAATTAATGTTCCCACCCACACGGCAAACATTCCATTTAATCCGATATTTAATGAACTCTGAATAAATCCTTTTTCAAAATGATCAGCTATTCGCGTATCGAGAATTAATGCGCCGTTTTGTACAGATTTTTCAAGCGCTTCAATATTTAATGGTCTAGTATTTTTTTTAATGATATTATCAATAGAATCGTAACCGTTTTTATTAATGCGTGCATCTTCGAAAAAATATTGAGGTGGAACAGATAAACCATCTGTAACAGAAAGTATAAATGCTTCTCTCGTCATCTCCTGCAAAGCGTAATTTGTTTTTTTCTGAATTCCGATCGTGGAAAAAGTTTCTTTGCCCATACTTTTACCACATGCACTTCCGGGACCGTGTGCAGGATAAACAATTACATCATCTTCCAACACCTTAATTTTCTGATTTAAAGAATCATACATTTTTGATGCAAGTTCCTCTTTGGTCATCACCCCATCTAATAGATCAGGTCTTCCAACATCTCCAACAAATAAGGTATCACCGGTAAATATGCAATGGTTTTTTCCTTCCTCATCGCTGAGTAAATAGCAGGTTGATTCCAGTGTATGACCTGGAGTATGTAATGCTTTTATTTTTATTTTTCCAATTTCAAATTCCTCGCCGTCGGTTGCATTTATTACTTCATAATTTGTATTCGCTTCAGGGCCATAAATTATCTGAGCGCCTGTGCGTTTTGCAAGATCTATATGACCGGAAACAAAATCCGCATGGAAATGCGTTTCAAAAATATATTTGATCACTGCATTGCGGCTCTTTGCTTTTTCAATATAAGGTTCTGTTTCCCTTAATGGATCTATAATAGCAGCTACCCCATCGCTTTCGATGTAATATGCTGCTTCAGCTAGACAGTTTGTATAAAGTTGTTCGATATACATATACGATATTTTTAAATTGAATTAATTCTCCCTTTGTAACTGCAAATAAATTCACTCAATTTTTAAATAATAGGAGTATCAATTATTGCGTATTCCTTTGTTTATATTTCTCTATTAACGTCAAAACCTTCCAGGTAATCTGCAACCCGTTTCAAAAATGTTCCACCGAGCATTCCATCCACCACACGATGATCGTAACTCATGCTCATAAACATCATATGTCGTATTGCAATTACATCTCCAAACTCGGTTTCCATAACCACCGGCTTTTTCTTAATGGCGCCAACTGCCAAAATTGCAACCTGAGGTTGATTTATAATCGGCGTTCCCATTAAACTTCCAAATGATCCTACATTGGTAAGTGTAAATGTGCCGTCCTGGATATCATCGGGTTTAAGTTTATTGATGCGTGCACGGGTTGCAAGATCGTTCACCACTGCTGTCAAACCAACCAAATTCATTCTGTCGGCATTTCTGATAACAGGTACGATGAGATTTCCACTAGGCAAAGCAGCAGCCATTCCAATATTGATGTCCTTTTTATAGGTAATAGTGTAACCGTCGACAGAAATATTAATTCCCGGAAAATCCTTAATAGCTTTAGCTACTGCTTCAATAAATATGGGAGTGTAAGTGATTTTCTGCCCTTCGCGTTTTTCAAATTTTTCTTTAATCTTATTTCTCCATTCCACAATAGGTGTCATATCTACTTCAACATAAGAGGTAACGTGTGGAGAAGTTTTTTTGCTCATTACCATGTGATCGGCGATAAGTTTTCGCATGCGATCCATTTCAACAATTTCACCGGTACCAGTTTTGGAAGAGGAAACCTGAGTGGTTACCGGGGTGGTTTTTTCTTCTGTTACTGCGTTTTCTCCCTTTTTTTCTGCTAAAACCGGACCCTTCACATTTCGGGATTCACGATCTTTAACATAAGTTAATATATCTGCTTTCGTAACCCTGTCGTCTTTACCTGTTCCGCTGATATTTTCCAGTTCCATCATCGAAATGCCTTCTTCTCTGGCAATATTGAGCACTAGAGGGGAGTAAAATCTATCTGCTGTTGCATTTCCTGTTGAAACCACCTTTTGTTCCACTATTGTTTCTTTCACAATTTCGGCCTTAACTTCCTGTTTTTCCACAGGAGATGTTATCGGAACTTCCGATCCGACCGCTGTCTCGATCATAGCGATCGCTTTTCCAATCTGCACTACATCACCTTCCTTAAATAAAATTTTTGTGATCTTACCGGCAAACGGCGAAGGCACTTCACTATCCACCTTATCCGTTGCGATCTCGAGCACTGCTTCATCCAGGTCAACGCTGTCACCTTCTTTTTTCAACCATTTCAGAATGGTGGCCTCCATTATACTTTCGCCCAATTTGGGCATTATCAATTCTTGTTGCGACATGATTTTATATTCTCCGTTTTAGCTTTAAAATTATTGTAGGCAAAAGGTTGCCTGGCTATTTAACACTTTCCGCAAAATTACTGCCTTTATAATGCTTAACCAAGGCAATCGGCTAACAGAATGCGCATATCATGCAGTGCAAACATGCATGCATATTCGATATTGATGTCACGGTTCTTGTTGAAAAAATACTTTTTTATCGACTTTTTTCCCATTCCTGAAACTCCGATAAAGATAGTACCCACCGGTTCGCTTTCGCCATCGCTACCGGGGCCTGCATTTCCTGACACTGCGATCACGAAATCTGTATTTAACAACTGATGCGCTCCGTCCAACATTTCACTCACTGTTTGTTCACTTACGGGACCAAATTGTTGTAGTGTTTCTTCCCTCACCTGAAGGAGTTTCATTTTCAAACCGTTGGAATAGGAAACAACAGATCCCTTAAAATAATCGGATGCACCGGGAATACTGGTTATCTTATGGGCTATTTTACCTCCGGTGCAACTTTCGGCAGTGGAAATTGAGGCATTGAGTTTTTTAAGTTGTGATCCAATGAATTCTTCCAGTAAAACAGCATCTTCCCCGAACACAAAAGAACCTAATTCAAGTTTTATTTCTTCAGAAAATGAAAGAAGTAATTTTTCTAATTCCGGCTGGTTATTGCCCTTTGCGGTGAGACGCAATTTTACAACACCCGGTGAAGGTAAAAACGCCAAAGAAATATTGGAAGGCAATTTATTTTCAATGCATTCTATTTTTTTTGCAAGCAGACTTTCACTCATTCCGCTCGTCATAATATGTTTGTTTAGAATAGTCGAAAATTGGAAGTCTTTTTTCAATTTCGGAATTACTTCATCAGTCATGAGTCCTTTCATTTCGAATGGCACGCCCGGCAGGGAGATGACTACAGTATTATTTTGTTGGAACCACATGCCTTGCGCGGTGCCAAGATTATTTTTTAATATAGTGCAGTTATCGGGATACATTGCCTGATCATTATTATTTTCCGTAAAAGGAATATTCCTTTTTGCAAAGGCTGCTTTTAGGCGTAATAAAATATCTTCATGAAACACCAATTTACTGTTAAAATATTCGCATAAAGTTTTTTTGGTGATATCGTCTTTTGTTGGTCCAAGTCCACCTGTAATAAAAATAAAATCCATTTTGCCCGAATAATGTGTTAGCGTGTTATTAATATGGCGGGCATTATCTGCTATTGCCAATACTTCATAGATCTCAATTCCTAAAGGTTGGATGTGAGTAGAAATAAAACTTGCATTGGTATTAATTGTGGTTCCATTTAGAATCTCATCCCCAATGCTAATTATAACTGCACGCATAAATAAGTTTTTACAAAAATACGTGTTGATTCCTTTAACTTGTTAGGTAGAAAAGGTATTAATTTGATAGGCAAGGATATTTCGTAAAAAATACCGGAACCTTTGTGTTCGGTATTTGAATTGGAGAAATGAAAATCCTGACCAAACAAATTTCAATATCGATTTAAATGTAATCGCAACAAACTGAAATTATTTGCAATCCCTTTTAACTGTAAAGTGTGAATACCTAAAAGTGATGGCATTTCGTTCCATAAAAGGGAAAATATTCCTCGGTTTTTATCCCAAACATACTTAAAAAGTAAAAAGTGTTTAGCCTGAAACGCAATGGGATAATGACTTTCAGTTGTATTCAACTCAAAATGGCACAATTTTTCCCCGATTATATGGTAGTCACAGTAAAAATTTAATTATATGAAAAAAATCCTTTTTGCTTCGTTTCTCTTTTTAAGTGTAACAGCATTTTCTCAGATTGATCTTGGTCTATATGCAGGACCGAATTTCACGAATGTTAATATGAAATCTCCTGAATTAAGTTCCGATTCCAGAACGGGCTTTCAAGCAGGTACTTTTATCAGGTTTGGTAAATTGTTGTATGGTCAGGTAGGACTGGAATATCAAATGGTTCAAACTAATTTCTCCGGTTTGGATGAAGCAGATATATTTCAATCCGATGACATTAAATTTAATTACATTAATGTTCCATTATATGCAGGATTTAATTTAATACCCGTGGTTGACAGACTCGTGAATGTGCGCGTTTATGCAGGTCCTGAAATTGCTTGTTTATTAGATGTGCCATTGAATGAATTTGACTTTAACAGGGATGATTTCAGTGCTGTAAAAGTGAATGGTGTAGTTGGAGCAGGAGTAGATGTGCTATTTTTCTCCCTTGATATGGGTTATAGCTTTAACACTGTTGATTTGTTCAAAAATGATTTTGATGGAAAAGCCCACTATGCATTTATAAATGCCGGTTTAAAATTTTAATTCTAAAATTCTTTATTAAATCAAACACAAATCATCTTCTGATAAAATTAATCGGAAGATGTTTTTAATTTTTTATATACTTCGTCGCGATTTAATTCTCCATTCTCAACTCTCCATTATCAATTATAAAAGTTCCCAAATCCACCCACTCTCCATCCGTAAAATTAAAGTTTCCCTCATCATCTACGTTTACATTAAGTGCAACCGGGGTCCTAAAAATTTCAACACTGTCTTTTAACACTACTAAATAAAAATCAGGTCTTTTTTCTAATGGTGAATCTTCAGAACGGTAAAGAGCCGGATCAATTTTAAATTGCACCTTGCCCTCATTATCAGGTTTGGTCTCCCCTAAAAAGTCATCTGAAATAGGATCCTGGTCAAATAATCTAATTGAATAATCGTGCCCAAAAAGTGCTTTACCACTGTGTTTGTGCAAAAACTGCGCATGTACATTTATTAAAAATTCCATTTTGCTCATTTTGCAAATGTAATAAAGTTTTTTGTCCCCTTTTGGTTGTGAAGTATTGAAAACTATAAATAAATTTGAAACCAAAATTCTCCATTTGTTCTTGATTTGAGAATTATGGTTCTAATAAAATTAATAAAAAAGGAAAAAATATTTTTTTCCTTATAAAAGCTTTTATAAATATCCTTCAAATTCTTTACCTTGGCAGAAAATCTGTAGAAATGTTTAAAAGAATATTATTCGGGATGCTTACAATAGGTATGTTGACCGGTTCCACCTGCGATCCACAAGTAATGGAAGATGTATTGAACACTGTAATGGGTGCCACAATTACTGACCAGGAAGTTGCCAATGGTTTGAAGGAAGCATTAGTGCAAGGTGCAACAAATGGGTCTGATATTTTATCCGTTGTAAATGGTTATCTGGGTAATCCTCAGGTTAAAATTCCATTTCCTCCGGAAGCGAAAAAAATTGAATCCACATTGCGCAATCTCGGACTCAACAAAATGTGTGATGATGTTGTAAATTCCGTTAATCATGCAGCAGAAAATGCTGCAATTGAAGCAAAGGCAGTACTAACAAATTCAATACGGCAAATGACAATCGCTGATGCCATGAATATATTATTCGGTGCAAATGATGCGGCTACCGAATATCTCAAAAAAACTACCACTGCCGAACTAACCTCAAAATTTACTCCAATTGTACAGAGCTCTTTAAATAAAGTTGGAGCAACAAAATATTGGAGTGATGCTGTAAATTATTACAATAAAATACCTCTTGTGGAGGACATGAATCCCGATCTCACGGGATACGTAACGCAAAAGGCTTTAGAAGGTTTGTTTCTAATGATTGAAAAAGAAGAATTAAAGATTCGTCAGGATCCAGGCGCCAGAGTTGCAGATATAGTACAAAGGGTATTTGCGTATTACGATGCCAATAAATAAATTCTGCATAATATGTGGATAAATTGAGGTTTAATGTTAAAATGGGAATATTTGTTTACAAATAGTTAACAATTGACAAAAAACATCATAATATTGCTTCCTAAACCTAATTTAACTTAATTAAAGTTAAGTTTATATTAGTTGATATAAACCTTTTTTCAATAATCCAAATCCAAATCTATGAGAAAATTAGCTACTTCTCTGTTGCTGATGCCACTGTTTATGGTTTCACTTGCCTTTGGGCAGAGTAAAACTATAACCGGATCAATTACATCAGGGACAGACAATGAACCTTTACCGGGTGCAACTGTATTGGTAAAGGGCACAACAACAGGGACTGTTACCGATATTGATGGTAAATATGTACTTGTAGTTCCGCAAGATAAAGATGTTTTAGTGTACACTTTTTTAGGTTTCAAAATGCGGGAGGAAACCATTGGAGCAAGAAATATTATCAATGTTGCTCTGGAGGAAGATATTCTCGGACTTGAAACAGTAGTTGTTACAGCCTTGGGTATTTCAAAGGAAAAACTTTCCTTGGGATATAGCACCCAACAAGTTGGTGGAGACAGATTGACAAGTTCCGGTGAAGAGAATTTTATCGAGGGACTTTCAGCAAAAGCTGCAGGTGTTCAAGTTGTTGGTGCATCGGGAACTCCGGGTGCATCCAGCAAGATTATTATTCGTGGCCCAAGTACATTTACCAATGAAAACCAACCTTTGGTGGTTGTTGACGGGGTTCCAATTGATAACTCTACAAATACAATTTTAGCGGGTGATTATCCATTTAATGCAAATCTGAATGGAGTTAGTAATTCCAACAGGGCAATTGATATTAATCCGGATGATATTGAAAGTATTAACATATTAAAAGGCCCTGCTGCTGCGGCTTTATATGGCTCACGTGCAGGTTCAGGAGCCATTATTATTACAACAAAAAGAGGTAATAAATCAGGAGATAAAGCAATCCACATTAATTTTTCCTCCTCATTAGAGATTAGTCAGGTTAATAAACTACCGGCTAAACAGGACCAATATGCACAAGGAACCGGCGGTGGTGATTTTAATGACGATGACCAAATTGAACCGGAAGGAACTTACATAGTTGGCGATCCGGGCCCGGATTATTTATGGGATACCGATGATGATGTTTCTATTGGTACTTCCAGCACTTGGGGACCTCTTAACAGCACTTTAGGAATTACACCTGTTGACAATGCTGGAGAATTTTTCCAAAATGGAATGACCTATAATAATAATCTCGCGATTAGCGGTGGTACTGACAGAGGTTCACTCAGACTTTCAATTGGAAATAGTCAGGACAATGGTATTATACCCAATACAAGTTTCGATAGAAATTCTGTTCGTGTTAATTCTGATATGCGCATCTTCGAAAAATTTAAAATTGGTGTTGATGCAAATTATATTAATAGTCAGGGAAACAGAGCGCAAAATGGAAGTAACTTATCAGGTGTTATGTTAAGTTTAATGCGTGCACCTTCCAGTTTCGATCTTGGTGCCGGTTATGAATATCCAAGCGGAGCAAACAGAAATTATTTTTCTCCTTATGATAATCCATATTGGACTGTATATAATAATCCTTATACAGATAATACAAATCGTTTGATCAGTAATGTTTCTGCAGTATATACACCCTTGAATTGGGTAACTGTTACGTATAGAGTTGGTGCGGATTCCTATACTGATTTGAGGAAACAAATATTTTCAATAGGCAGTAATGATCCTGCAAATGCTCCTGGTGGTCAGATTGAAGAGAATTCAATTCGATATCGCCAGATTTACAGCGATTTAATTGCAACTGCTACTAAAGACCTCACCGAAGATATTAATATGTCTGTAACATTAGGAAATAATATCACTGATATAGATGTTTCCAATTTATACAGTCGTGGTCGCGATCTTACAATTCCTGATTTTTATAATCTTTCGAATGCTGCAGATCTTTATGCAAGTCAGTTAACAACCCAGCAAAGAAATGCTGCACTTTTCGGAGAATTAGCATTTGAATATCAAAGTTTACTTTTCTTAACTTTATCGGGAAGAAATGAATGGTCTTCCACGTATGGACCAAATCAGGGAAGCGCATTTTTCCCATCAGCAAATATTGCTTTTGTATTTAGTGAGCTCATGAATACCAATAATATATTCTCCTTTGGTAAAGTGCGTTTTGCTTATGCTCAGGCAGGTATTGAACCGCAGGCTTACAGTGCAAATACTTATTTTGTTTCTCCACTTTATACAGATGGATTTACTGATGGATACAGTTTCCCATATCTCGGACAATCAGGTTTTGGTTATAGCCAATTAAATACGCTTGGTAATCCTGATCTTAAACCGGAAAGATTAACAGGAACTGAATTTGGTTTAGAATTGAAATTCTGGAAAGGAAGAATTGATCTTGATGCTGCTTATTATATCCAAAATTCTGAAGATATTTTATTAACTCAACCGATTGCTTCCTCATCAGGTTTCTCTTATGTATATAACAATGCTGGTGCAATGACAAATAAAGGAATTGAACTTACATTAAATGCAGACATTGTTAAAACAAAAAATCTAACCTGGAATTTAGGTGGTAACTTCAGCAAAAATGAAAATGAAGTAACTGCTTTAGCAGAAGGTGTAGAGGAAATTGAAATTGAAGCAGGTTTTGGTGATCCGGGTGCCTATGTAATTGTTGGTCAGCCTTACGGATTATTATATGGTTCACAATGGGCTTATAGTCCGGATGGTGATCTGTTAATCGACGATCAGGGTATTCCTATTTTAGATACTATTAGCGGTGTAATTGGTGATCCATATCCGGATTGGCTTATGAATATAAATACTGCATTAACCTTTAAAGGATTAACATTAAGTGGATTATTGGATATCAGAAAAGGTGGTGATATTTGGTATGGAACGGGTGCGCGTATGAACCGCCTCGGTATATCTGAAGAATCTGCAGAAAGAGATCATACATTTGTTATTGAAGGTGTAGTTGAACAGGCAGATGGTACTTATCTTCCTAACACCACGGAAATTGCACCAATTGATTATTGGAGTAATTATTTAGGCGATAACGGTGCTTCCTCTCAGGCAATTTTTGATGGTGGTTGGGTGCGTTTACGCGAACTTAAATTGAGTTATCAATTTGATCTTGCACCTAAAAGTGTTGTTAAAGCATTAACACTTTCTGCAACCGGAAGAAACCTTTTCTTAAAAACTGATTATCCTGGTGTAGACCCTGAGACAAGTTTGACAGGAGCAGGTTCCAATATTGCCGGTTTCGACTGGTTTAATAATCCAAGCACTAAATCTTATTTATTCACTGTAAGTGCTGCATTCTAAAACTATAAAATAATTAGATATGAAAAAGATTCTTTTAATACTCACAATTCCGGTAATCCTGTTTAATTCAGGATGTAGCGGATGGATAGATGAGGTGTCAGATTCGCCAAATAGTCCTACTGAGGTAACACCGGCATTATTGCTGACAGTTTCAGAGGTTGCAATGCAATCGTTATACACCGGACAATTATCCAGAACAAGTTCAATTCTTACGCAACAATCTGCAGGGAACAGTTTTCAAATGATTGATATTCGCGATTATAAGATCACGGAACAAACAAATACCAACGAATGGAAAACGGTGTATGCAGATGCATTAATTAATCAACAGGAATTAATAAATGTTGCCGGAGATGAAAATCCTTATTACAGAGGAATTGCAACAGTACTTAAAGTTATGACCATTGGTTTAGCTACCGATTTTTGGGGGGATATTCCATATTCTGCCGCATTAAACGGATTAGAAGGTGGTGAAGCTAACCTTAATCCTGATTATGATTTGCAGGAAGCAATTATTGCTGCAATGCAATCACAATTAGATGCGGCAATTACGGATCTTTCGGCACCATCAACTAACAATGCATTTTTACCGGGAGCGGATGATTTCATTCACAATGGCGATGTTGCAATGTGGATGAAAGCTGCTTATATGTTAAAGGCAAGATATGCTAACCGTTTAAGCGGTAAGAATGCTACGGTTTCAGCAAATGATGCTCTTGCGGCAATTAATGCTTCCGGCGTAACCTCCAATGGAGATAATACAAATGCAATTTTTGGCGTTAACGGAAATGAATTAAATCCATGGAATTCCTTTAATACCACCAGAGCAGGTTATATTAAAATGGGTGAATTTTTTATCGATTTAATGTTAGCTGACAACGACCCTCGTTTGCCATTATACGCTACTTTAAATCCGGATCTCATTTATTTAGGTGTTGCCAATAATGGCGAAAATTTTAATGCCTCCGATATGGGACCTTTATATGGTTCTGATGATGCTCCGCTGCCACTTTTAACCTGGTACGAAATGTTATTTATTGAAGCGGAGGCAAAATTCCGATTGGGTGATCTGCCGGGTGCTGCAACAGCGCACAATAATGCTGTTAAAGCTAATATTTTGGCAACAGTAGGTGCACCTGATATTGCTTATGAAGCTGCAAATGCAAGTGAAACTTCCGGATCCATAAGTATGGATAAGATCATGACTCAAAAATACATTGCGATGTTTTCACAATGTGAAGTTTGGGCTGATTGGAGACGCACTGATCTTCCGGCAATAAGTCCAAATCCTGATGGATTAGTAAATGGAATCCCTCGCAGATTTCCAACTTGTATTGATGAACGTCTTTATAACTCAAATGCAGAAGTTGTGGGTGATATATTGCGTCCAGTTTGGTGGGATGAATAAATAAAATTAATTACAAAAAAAACCTTCCGGCTTTTCGGAAGGTTTTTTTTATACCATTATTTTGTAATTCGGGAACAAAAAAAGGGTCAAATTCATTTTCTGGGGAGCATCTGTCATTTCAATATCATCATTTATCCTAAAAGTGGACATTCCTCTTTTTATAATTAAAATTCTTCTCCGGGTATGCACCATCGATAAATCAACTTTGCTACCTTTTTCATGATAAAAAGGTAGCACCAAAAATCTAGGGCTTCATC
>Ga0163151_10000794_pt1 | contig 54876 bp, 59 predicted proteins | sample OliLakLV19MP5IB2_FD_145596 | JGI IMG/M metagenome (GOLD analysis project Ga0163151, IMG submission 145596) | Freshwater microbial mat bacterial communities from Lake Vanda, McMurdo Dry Valleys, Antarctica - Oligotrophic Lake LV.19.MP5.IB-2 | ecosystem: Environmental > Aquatic > Freshwater >...
ACCCTTGAAAACGAAATGGGAATTGGAAAGAGGCGCGCAGTGGAAGCTCAATCAGCCCCCATCCCTGAAGTGAGAACGAGCAAGCTTGGAGGGGAAGGGAGTGGCCAGGTGCCCTTCTTGCTCGCAGAACGCGCACGATAAGAATGTGCTCGTTCGATGCGCGCAGTAAAGGGCAGCCTTGGCCACTCCCTTAACGAGAGAAAACTGCGCTCAATGGGAGGCCTCCGCCCATTGCGTTATCTGCGCAGTCAAGCCATGAATCTATTTGGATTCACCTCATGAATCGCTTTCGATACACACAGCTGTGGTCAGGGGATCCACGTAACAGGTGTGTTCTTACTCAGCAATACGTACAAGGCTGAAATTGCTGAGATTAAGGATACCCTCCGATGTATTCGATGTTCCTGTCCCATGCTGGCATCTAGCTTGCTCTGTGACAAATACAGAATCCAAAAAGAGAGAGCCTGCGGGTGGATGACTTCTGCCGGACTCAGGTGTAGCCCACGTGAGCCTGTGGAAAGGATTGACGATGCCGACGACGAACCCGATTCAAATCAGGAGTAGGGATGAAGGAATGACGATCGTGCTTCTTCCGTATTCCTCAGCGCGTGTAGCGAAGATCGCGCTCTGGCCGTGGGTCGTTTCTCCAGAACCTCGATGGATCGGTCTTAAGGCTAAGGACGGAGGGTGCCATTATCTTGACGAATCACTGATGCAAGGCAATCAAAGAGGTCTGACCCCTTAAATTTCTCCAGAACTCAAGAAGGGAAAGGGGGTGACCGCAAGAGCAGTGGGGCTGTGCATCGTGACGAGGCCGACGCACCGTTGCCACTGAGCACGATGCAGATCAGGCTGAACAAGGCAGGCGGTGCATGGATCAAGTGCGCCGATGGCACAATGTCCTGCGAAACTGACTGTGGAAGACCGGTCCTCATATGCGGCTGAGCTGAATGACCACAGCCTCATAACGGATTGGTGAACATTAGTAACCTCACACGTTTACACAACCAACAAGGAGTAGATCATGGCAATAGGAAAACGGATTGATGCTGCGACAGTCACGGTTCAAAAAGAAACTGCTAAGGCGTTGCAAGGAATTCTCGAGCAGCTTGACAAAGCCGAGAAAGAAAAACTCAAGCGCACCCGTATTCGTGCTATTTGCCCGGGAGTTCTGGTAGGCCTTGAGCGTCTGGCCAATGGGCTGTTACCGATTGAAGATGGCGAAGTGGTTATTGCCCAGGCCTTGGTGCAGGATATGGCGGAAGGAGTAAACAGCATGATCCAATTCGGGGCAATGGGGAACGGTGAGCTAACACAGACCATCGCTCTCAGCGGGAATGCAAATTGGAGTGACTTACAGAGCTTTATCGGGGAAAGCTTCGATCACCTCTCTGCGGGCCAACTCGCCGGGGCCCAACAATAGAGCCAGCCAATGTGTTGAGGTCGCTCTACCATACAGGGCCTTATTCTGGTTCAGAAGAGTGAAGCTGGCAGTGGCTGCAATGTGGCTGCACCGGCTTCACTCCTTAGTTCGATCAATGTGTGTGCGTCTCTCTTCGCCACGCACTACAGGCCCGACGATGTATTGAATTTGCAGAAATCCTGATTTTTTTCTATCGACGACAATTCAGCGAAGAACAAAGGAATGGACCCCTTTAATTTCTCTTACCAAGAGGAGGACGTAATGGCTATTCTGGAAATCAACAAACTTGCACTTGACCTTGTTGCCAAAGATTTCAGCGACGGGCATGCACCGGAGACCAATAAAAGGGGTCACATCTTGTAATATGATACTGGCTTGATGCAGGATAGGTCATGGCTCGTCCGCTCCGCATTGAATTTCCTGGTGCGCTCTATCACGTCACTTCGCGCGGGAATGCACGTCAACGAGTCTTTCGTGACGATGAGGACCGTGAGCTGTTCCTGGCCACCCTGGCTTGGGTAGTGGAGCGCTTTGGTTGGCGCTGTCACGCCTACTGCCTGATGGACAATCACATACATCTCTTGATTGACACCCCGCAGCCTAATCTCTCCCGCGGTATGCGGCAGTTGAATGGTGTGTATACCCAACGCTTCAATCGTCGCCACGGAAAAGTGGGGCATCTGTTCCAGGGGCGGTATAAGGCCATCCTGGTCGAAAAGGAGGGGTATCTGCTGGAGCTGGCCCGCTATATCGTCCTCAATCCGGTACGGGCCAAGATGGTCAAGACACCAGAACGCTACCCGTGGAGCAGCTATCAGCCCATGCTGGGATTAGCTCCTGTGCCGCCAGCCTTAGCCATCGAATGGGTGTTGGATCAGTTCGCCCGCACCAGAGCCACTGCTCGGAGGCGCTATGCGAAGTTCGTGCATGACGGGATCGGTGTGCCTGGACCCTGGGAAGAGGTCAAGGGGCAGGTCCTCTTAGGCAGCGAGGCCTTCATTGAACGGCTGGCACCCCAGCTTCAGGAGTGCTCGACGAGGGAAATTCCCAAGCGGCAACGTTTAGTACATCGTCCGCCTCTCAGGACGCTCCTAGCAGGGACGGATTCAAAGACAGCGCGCAATATTGCCATGGCTCAGGCCTATCTCAAACATGGGTATACGCTCAGTGAGATCAGCCACGCCGTTGGCTTGCACTATGCCACGATCAGTCGTATCATCACGGCATCGGAGCAGGCGTCATAGTACAAGATGTGGCTCCGTTGCCCGCATCGGATAAGCACCAGGGCTCTCGGACCTTGAATTGTAGATACGTTGTGAAAATAAAAATGGGTGGGGAGTCATTGTTTGGTCTGCGAATCCTTCCGCACTCAGCATTAGACCAGGGTTGACAGGCGTCACGCACCACATTACACTTCTCGCGTGATCAAGACCTTTGCCGACAGGCGTACGAAAGAGCTGTACGAGAACGGTAAGTCGAAGTGGCTCCCGCCAGAAGTATGGGAGCGGGCGGTACGAAAGTTGGAATATCTGGATCTCGCTACGAGCGTGAATGACTTGAGGGTCCCTCCGAGCAATCGGCTTCATAGGCTGGGGCGGGATAGAGTTGGGCAGTACTCCATTTCCATCAATGACCAATGGAGAATATGCTTTCGGTTTGAGGATGGCGACGCGTTTGACGTGGAGATAACAGATTATCATTGATGAGAGGTTCGCGATGAGTATCCAGAATAAACGAGAGCGGAAGGTCCGGCCGATTCACCCTGGTGTGATGCTGCGAGAGGATTTTTTGCCAGAATATGGGTTGACCGTCTCTGGGTTTGCCAAAGCTCTCAGGGTCTCACGCCAGACGGTTCATGAATTGTTGCGGGAGCGGCGTGCCGTAAGCCCAGAAATGGCATTGCGGCTTTCTCGTTTGTTCGGTAACAGCCCGGAGTTTTGGTTGAATGCCCAGCGTGCGATAGATCTTTGGGAGGCTGGGCGCAGTATCAAGGGTAAGATCGATCACATTTCCCCGCTGACCGCTGCCTAACATGTTTCCCAGGTTACCCAGACGGGAGACAGCGAGTTGCCTTCGTACCTACCTGACGGTGGTAGGAATGTAGTCGAGTCTTCCCGTCACATATTCAGCGGGCCGTTCTTATTTCTCTCGCGCCTCTCGTTCCACGTCATCATCGACATATACCATTCCCGGACTCCTGCCTGGTACGCGATAGGCTGGGCCAGCTTTGTAGCGCGGACAGCCCCGTGGGCCGTAGCAGTGTGTTTCGAAGCGCTACGTGACCTTCGATGGATTTCAGTGGTTGAGGATGATCTGTGTCAGCATCGTCGGGACGAAGAGGCATTGCACGCACTCTGTCTTGCAAGTTTTCCGCGTCAGTTTCGGTAATCAGATAGGATGCCAGATCAACAGAAAGTTTGACGGCACGCTGAAGGTTCAGGACGATAATGCCTTGCAGGTCAGGGTTCTGTGCCAGGTGATCGGCAGGCGACGGCATCTTGTCCTCCATTCGCTCGACACAACGTCGGAGCTATTCCATCTTGGCCTCGCCTAGGGCCCGATCCATACGTGCCTTCTTTTCGCGAGAATGCGGCGACAGGAGGGCATCACGTCTGTCTCTTCATAGACCATTCGCAATGGCCCCTTCGTCACAATTTTCTGCAAGAGCAATTCGTGAGTCTGTGCGAGATCGATCAGATCGACCGACCCAACCCGACCGCAAGGTCTTCGATGAGCTGGATCCGAATCTGTGAGCTCACGGGGCTGGTGGTGGCGATGGCAAGATCCAGATTACTATCATTGTGGCTGTGGCCTGTCGCGAGTGAGCCGAAGAGGGTCGCAACGACGATAGAGGGATAGCGAGCCAAGACCCGCTCAATGGCTGCCGAACCGTGTGCGTCCCTCAGAGGTCGTGTGGTGGAGGTGAGGGGTGGTACTCACATCTCTTCAGTAATCACGAATGGTACGTAGGCGCTCGGTTAAGAGACGAACGGTGCGTGACGCAAGACGATCACAGGCTGCGCCGTGGGAAACCCAGTGACCAGGCTGATCCGTTGCGGACTAAGAAAAAACGAGGGTCGCAATTTCAGTACGATCGGTATGATCAGCCGCCTGCATCCCCGTCAATCGTCGTGTTCGTTGTTGGGTCCAGATGTCGGCTGGAGGCAGTCGAAGGGGATAGGCCAGCAGCGGGGTGAAATTTTCCCAAGCGGAGGGGAGGGGCCCAGGGGTCCCTGAGGGGGCTTGCTCTAGCCCGAGAATGAGGGCGACCGATGCCGTTTCCAGAGCCTCAGAAGAAAGAAGCGCGGCGAGCCGACGTTCCCCAACTAACTGCACCCGGACGATGGATAGGCCCCCCTCCATCATCCCTAGCAGAGCTGCCGCGCCACGGGAAAGGTCCAATATCCGGTTGTTGACGTAGGGGCCCCGGTCTGTAATTCGTACGTGGAGATGCTTCCCGTTCGCTAAATTCACGACTCGGACCATGCTGCCGAGTGGAAGCGTTCGATGGGCTGCGGTCAATGCCTCCATGTCGAATAGCTCACCGTTGGCTGCCTGCCTGCCATGAAACGACTCACCATACCAAGAGGCCACCCCACGATCCTCAATCCCCACGTCCAATTGAGACGCCCCCTTAGGAACCCACGAGCAGGCACTCAGGAGCATCCCCAGGCTGAGCCCCATCGTCCATAATATTTGCCGGCTGTTTCTACGAGTTTGAACGGTCATCATCTACCACCTCTTGAGACTGGTTGAATCGGCGGTCATACAGGATTTCGGCCTCTATGCCCCACAGTAGCGTTCAACCGAGTGCCCTACAATACCGACAGCGTAGCCCTACCCCCTACTTTTGGATGAAGGAAATTACGAGAGACGGGTACGAAAACGTACGACAGCAAACCGTACAATCTTGGTTGGCCTGACCACTTAGCAGTCCCGTAATATATAGAAGAAAGTACGTGTGTGAGTCAACCCACGATCGGCACTCACGCGGACGGCTTGATGGGGATAGGTCTGAAAATGTCATACGATTCCTTCTCGCGAAGCTACCAATTCGACCCTGTAGCCCTAGGCCGAATGTATGGCCGTAACGGCTTGAGTCAGAAGGGCTATTGGACTTGGATGATCTTGGCAAAGACGCCATCCCGCTGTTTGACATAGGTCAGCCATACTCCTTCACCCACGTTGATGGACTGAAGCGCGATCCGTTTTCCCTTTCGTACAATTCTGCTTTGGGCGGTCACCTTGGCCCCTACGGTCATGTCGTCATGCGTAGTCAACGGGGTTTTGACGACAATCATGTGGGGAGTTTGAGCGATGTTCACCGCGATGACCTGGCCATGAACCCGATAGGTCCGCTCGCTGGCTGCTTCACCGTCAGGCGGAGTACAGAGCAGCAGCATCAGTATCGTGATGGCGAATAGCACCCCGTTCGCGTGACGTACGCTGGTCATTTCTTGATTCCTTTGGGGAGGCCTGTCCCCGCGCGCGGACTCTATCAGGGTAGAGAAATCCTGTAAAGTTGCAGGCCGCTGGAACTCGATGTTGACTGCCTCAATCCGACTGAGTAAGATACCGAACTGTTGCCTGTGAGGCTACAACGACCAACCAGTCGGCAGCACTCCCCAACTCAACCGATCCCAATCATCACCACATATGATTGAAGTCCAGCAGATCACGAAGCGGTATGGACAACATACCGCCCTCGATCGCGTCAGTTTCTCGGTCGCCAAAGGCGAGGTGTTGGCATTCCTAGGCCCAAATGGGGCAGGTAAAACCACCACGATGCGTATTCTGACCTGCTTTATGCCGGCCACTGAAGGCAAGGCTCGGGTGGCGGGTTTCGACTGTGCGGACCAGCCGATGGAGGTGAAACGCCGGATCGGCTACTTGCCGGAGACTCCGCCGGTCTATCAGGAATTGACGGTGACGGAATATCTGACGTTTGTGGGTCGCCTCCGCGGTCTTGGTGGGAAAATTCTCACCTCGTCTATGCAGCGTGAAATCGAGCGCCTCGGCCTTGGCACGGTGCAACACAGGCTCATCGGGAATCTCTCGCGCGGATATCGCCAACGTGTCGGGCTGGCTCAGGCACTGCTGCACGATCCCCAGATCCTCATCCTGGATGAACCGACCGTTGGGCTCGACCCGAAACAGATTATCGAGATCAGAGAATTGATCAAGAATCTGGCTGGATCCCATTCCGTCATTCTGAGTACCCATATCCTTCCCGAAGCGACGGCTGTGTGCCAGCGTGTCGTCATCATCAGCGGCGGGCGTATTGTGGCCGAAGACACACCCGAGCAACTCTCCGCGCGCCTGCGCCAGTCTGAAAAGATCTCGCTGACCCTCAAATCTCCCGCCGCGGACACTGATAGCCGCTTGAAGGCGGTGCAGGGGGTCCAGAACGTATTCACGAGCAGCGCCTCCGGTACCTTTCTCCTGGAATGCGAACTCGGTCGGGATGTGCGGGAAGAGGTGGCGCGCCTGGCGGTCACCAGTGGATGGGGGCTGCTCGAACTGAAAGCCATTTCCATGACGTTGGAAGACGTCTTCCTCCAACTGACCAGACAGGAGGAAGGCCTTGCGTCGGACGCAGCGGTCATCGCAGCAGAACCGGCAGGCCAGCCAGCATGACGCCAGTGCAAGCCATCATCGCCAAAGAGCTGCGTTCGTATTTCGTCTCGCCCGTGGTGTATGCCGTGGGAGCCGTGTTTCTCCTGATCGTGGGACTGCTCTCCTATCTCTACGTGGTCTTTGCCGGAGCCCAAGCGATTCAGTTGATGCAGGCGCAGGGAAGCGCCCAAATCAATCTGAACGATCTGGTCTTCCGGAATCTGTTTGCGAGCACACGGTTTATCCTCCTGATTATTCTGCCGATCTTGACGATGCGGCTTTTCGCCGAAGAACGTAAACTCCGCACGTTTGAATTCTTGCTGACCTCTCCGGTCGGCATCAACGAAATCGTGGCGGGGAAATTCCTGAGCGTCTTTCTTATCTTTCTGGGCTTACTCGGGCTGACCGGTCTTATGCCGCTCATGCTCGCCCTCTTCTGTGACTTCGATTGGTATCCTGTGCTGACCGGCTACCTGGGACTCGTCTTACTGGGCGCCCTCTTTCTCTCTGTCGGCGTGCTGGCGTCGGCATTGACTGAAAACCAGATCGTCGCGGCCTTTGTGAGCATAGGCCTCTTACTGGTTTTGTGGCTTCTCGCCGGCGTGGGCTCACTGCTCGGGGATACGGCCGTTGGACAGGCCGTCTCGTATCTCTCGTTCATGGAGCACTACGACCATTTAGTGCGCGGGCTGATCGATACGAAAGACCTCGTATACTTTTTCAGCAGTCTTGCCTTGATGCTGTTTTTGGCGCACCGAGTTGTGGATTCGGCACGGTGGAAATGACCGCGAAGACGATTCCATTCGGCGTGATTGGCCTGGCTCTGGCTGCTGCCGGAGCGATCGGGTATAGCCTTGTTCCGGAGAAACTCTGGCTGATAGCCCTCCTGGGAGGAGCGGCACTCCTCTCCCTCATCATGTTCGTTATCGCCTATGTCAGTGGTCTGAAAGCCTTCTCCACCCGCCGCTCGACGCGTATAGGGGCGAACAGTTTGTTGATGATCCTTCTTTTCGTCGGCATCCTTGTCATTGTCAATTTTCTGGCTGCCCGCCACTCCCTTCGCTGGGATCTGTCGGAGAATCAGAATTTCTCCCTTGCCCCGCAAACGCATCGTCTGCTGCGGAGCCTTCCGCGCGAGGTGACCATCACCGTCTTTACCAGAGAAAAGGACCCCGGCTACCAATCCTACAAAGAACGGCTCGATAGTTATCGACAAGCCAGTTCGAAGATTTCCGTGGAGTTCGTCGATCCGGAACGGCAGCCGAAAATCGCCCAGCAATATGGCATTACCAGAACCGATACGGCCGTGTTTGAAAGCGCCGGGCAGAGCGTTCGGGTCAACGCGCCCTCGGAAGCGGAGCTGACAGGTGCCCTGATCCGTGTCTCTCAAGACGGCAAGAAACGCGTGCTCTTTCTCGAAGGGCACGGGGAACCGAGTCTCGATGATCGAGAGCGAACGGGGCTGTCTGCCGCACGAGAGATCTTGTTCAAGCAGGGGTACGATGTCGGCACCCTCAGCTTGCTGAAAGAGCCAGCCGTGCCGGATCACACCGCCATCCTTGTCGTCGCCGGTCCCCGTCGGCCCGTGACCACAGAGGAACAAGAACGGATTCACACCTATGTGGAACAGGGCGGCCATCTTCTGCTGCTAATCGATCCGGATACGCAGGCCGACCTGAATCCTTTGCTCAAGCGGTGGGGTCTAGGGGTGGGGCCTGGGGCCCTGGTCGATTTGCAAGATCGATTAGCGCAAGGCGATCTAACGTCCCTGCTTGTCCGTACGTTCACAGAACATGAAATTACGCAGGACCTCTCCGCCGCCGTGTTGTTTCCTCTCGCACGACATATTACCTTCGATGAACAGGTCGGCAGCGCATGGGACTATGCGCCGCTCGCTCGAACGTCGCCGAACAGCTGGGCGGAAACCGATCTGAAGGGTCGCGTCGTCAGCCTCGATGAAAAGGAAGACATCAAAGGCCCGCTGCCGATGGCTGTGGCCCTTTCGCCAAAAGTTGCACCGGAGGAAGGCAGGCCCAGACCGGCGATCGTGGTCATCGGCAACTCGACGTTTGCGACCAATGCCTTTGTGAATTTTCCCGGCAATAGTGATTTTTTCCTCCACTCGGCCGGGTGGTTGGCCGAAGAGCGGAATATTTTGGCGATTGCCCCTCGGGACTCCGCGCTTCGACCCTTTACCCCTAACCCGCTACAAGAAAGAGCCCTGCTCTATCTGCAAGTCATCCTCTTGCCGGCCACCATGTTGTTCTCCGGCATCATGGTGTGGCGCAGGCGTCGGCGCCTCTAGCCCCATGCGGTACTGGCCCACACTCGTCATGGTACTCGTCTTGGCCGGACTCGGCTTGTACCTCTATGTCATCGAGCTTCCACAGAAAGAATCGCATGAGCGGCAAGACACCGCCGAGAAAAAGGTGTTGCTCTTCGACCAGGACGCCCTCTCCGGACTCACCATCAAGACTGACCGAGAGGAACTCGTGTTTGCTCGGACTTCTGAGAAGGGCTGGGTGTTGACCGCTCCCCTCAGCACCGAAGCCGATCAGCGGGAAGTACAAAACCTGATCCGAGCGTTGGTCACAGGCACCGTGACTCGCGCCGTGGAAGACCATCCGACCAACCTGACTCCCTTTGGCCTCGACAATCCAGTGGCCACCATCACCGTCGCAGCCGGCGCCGCACGGGAGACCTTCTCCATCGGGGATAGTGGTCCCCTGACCTCTACCCTGTATGTCCTTCGTGAATCGGATCGCAAGGTGCTGCTCACCACGCTGGCCCCTAAAGATTTCGTGAACAAGACGTTGATGACCTTTCGCCGTAAAGATCTGTTGCGCTTGTCTCAAAGCGAAGTCGATCGCATCCGTCTCACGTATGAGACCACCGAAATTGTGCTCTATCAAGGGCAGGAAAAACCCAAGAGCAAATGGAAGCTCCGCTACCCGATTGAAGGCGAAGCCGATCAAACAGAGGTACGGACTCTGTTGTTCAGGCTCGAGGGCTTAAAGGCGCTGGGCATCGTCGACCCAGGGGATGAACGAGATTCGTTGGCCAGAACGTTCACCCAGCCGAAAGTGAAGGTCATGATCCACACGGCCGATGGCGACCAGACCGTCAAGCTGTACCAACCGAACCAGGCCAGCGGCGAAGCCTTTGCAGAGACGAGTCCCACTGGCCCGCTCTATCGCGTCAATCCCAACGCCATCCGAGATCTGACTAAAGATCTCTTTACGTTCCAAGACAAGCGGCTGCTCGGCATTGACTACACCGACATCGCCATGCTCTCCGTCAAAACTGCGACTGAGCGGTATGTCTTGATCAATCAGCAGAACGAATGGGTCTTGGAGGATCAACCGACAGAAAAATTGGACCAACAGGCCACTGACCTGTTTGTCAGCCGTGTCGCGAATGTTCCAGCCGAGGATCGTGTGGTCAAACAGCCTGGGCCGTTGGCGCCCTACGGTCTCGTGACCGCGGCAGCAGAGTTTGTCGCCACGGGAAAGGAAGGGAAGATTGCAGGGAAACTCTCGATTGGGAGCCATGCTAACGGACTGGCCTATGCCATGGGGCAACGGATCCCAGGCATTTTCCAGATTCGCGCCGATCTACTGACACAGATCCCTGAGAAAAAAGATCTCTTGGCTGTCCAAACGGAGAAGGCATCCGCCGGACACTAGCCAGAACTGCGTGGTTTCTCGCGGCCTGCTCCTGCCTCTTCATTGGCGGGTTCTGTCCTTCTGTTGAAGAAGGCGGAGCCGGCTGGTATTCTGTTCCTCTAGCATGTTGCAACCAGGCCCTTTGAGACGACGAATCTTCGGTTTGGAGAATGAGTACGGTCTCATTTTTTCTCCAAACGGACGCGTCTATCTGCCGATGGAGAAGGTGCTGGGGTATATTTTCGAAGGCCTCATTCCGAACAGCTGGCCCTCCAACGCGTTCCTGGTGAACGGCGCTCGGTTTTATCAAGACACCGGCTGCCATCCTGAGTATTCCACCCCCGAGTGCGACAACATTCTCGATCTCGTCATTCATGATAAAGCCGGCGAGCGACTGCTTGAAGCCTGTCTGCCGGCGGCTGAAGAACGATTGCGGGAAGAAGGGCTGTCCGGGGAGATCTACATTTTTAAAAACAATACGGATTCGCTCGGCAATACCTATGGGTGCCATGAGAATTTCCTCATGCGCCGCGACGTCGATTTCTGGAAGGTCACGGAGCAACTCATTCCCTTCTTTGTGACGCGGCAGATCTTTAGCGGGGCGGGAAAGGTGCTGAAAGTCTCGGGCAAGCCTCAATATTTCATCTCGCAACGGGCACAACACATCCACGAGAAGACGTCCTCTTCGACGACCTCCTCGCGCAGCATCATCAATACCAGAGACGAGCCGCACTCCGATGCGGAACGATACCGGCGACTCCATATCATTGTCGGGGACTCCAATATGTCGGAGTTCGTCACCTATTTGAAGGTCGGTACGGCGACGTTGGTGTTGTCCATGATTGAGGAAGGGTACACAGTCCAAGGGATGGAGTTCGAGGACCCGGTCAAAGCGATTCGTGAAGTGTCGCGCGATCCCACCTTGAAGCGCAAGATCAAGTTGGATGATGGTCGCCAGTTGACGGCGGTCGAAGTTCAGCGGGTCTATCTGGATCGAGCGCAGACCTATTTGGCCCAACAGGAGCATGATCCGACCCTTGACGATGTGTGGCAGCGATGGGCCATGGTGCTGGATAAGCTCGAAGAGGACCCGATGCAGCTCGTGCGCGAAATCGACTGGGTGACCAAGCGCCATCTGATCCAGTCATATATCGATAAGAAGGGGTGCGGTTGGGATGATCCACGGGTGTTCCTGCTGGATCTTCAATTTCATGACGTCAAACGGACGCGCGGGTTGTACTATTTGATGGAGTCGCGAGGGCTGATCGAACGAGTGGTGGAGGAGGAAGCGGTGCAACGGGCCATGTCGACTCCGCCACAGACCACGAGGGCGAAGGTGCGCGGCGATTTCATCCGGTTTGCCCGCGCGAAGAATCGCTCCTATACAGTCGACTGGACCTATCTAAAGCTCAATGGTTACTGGGAAGAAACCATTCTCTGCATGGACCCCTTCAGTGCCGTGAATCGGCGCGTAGATGAGTTGCTGTCACAGGTGTCAGGAATGCGGTTTTATCGATGATGACAACGGCGCGGATACAAACGCCTACGCGGATCTCACGGCTAGATCGAACGCTGATCACGGCCGTTGTGTTGCTGTCCAGCGTGTTCCCCGTCGAGTTGTTTCCCAATACGCTCCCTGCATCGAAGGGCCACGATGGACAGTACAGCGGCAAGCAGGGGCAGGTGCTGGTGGTCAAGGTGCAGGGCGAAGATCAGGCGGCGGAGGTGAAGGGGACATTTCTGAAGCGGGTAATTCCATTTTTTCGGGAGTTCAGGCCTGGGGAGCCGGACGGCCATATCGGGCTGCTCGGGATCGACATGCAGGACGAACCGGGGACGTATGAACTCGCCGTCGAAGTGAAGCAGGGCGAACAGGCGAAGCAGCTGAGCTTTCATGTCCTGGTGGCCAAAGAGAAATTTGTCGTTGAGCATCTGAAGCTGCCGAGGGAAATGGTCGATCTGAATGAGAAGGCCGTGACACGTTGGAATGCTGAGCAAGCGCAAGTGAAACAGGCGCTTGCGGAGAACTCACGTCTCAAATTATGGCACAGCAATTTTGTCGAGCCGGTGAACGGCAAGCGCACGGGCATTTTCGGCAGCGTGCGGGTCATGAATGGCCAGCCGCGCAATCCACACAATGGAGAAGATATCGGTGCGCCGATGGGGACCGATGTCGCCTCAACGAATGACGGGATCGTCCGCATCACGGTCGATCATATTTTCTCCGGTAAAGGCGTCTTTGTCGATCACGGCTTGGGCTTCTACTCCATGTACTTCCATCTGTCGGAGATCTTGGTCAAAGACGGAGATCTGGTCACAGCGGGGCAAATCATCGGCAAGGTAGGAGCCACCGGCCGCGCCACCGGCCCGCATCTCCATTGGGGCGTCAAACTCAACGGCGCCCGCGTGAATCCCTATGCGCTGCTTGATTTGCCGTTCAGGAAGGATCCGAACCCAGCAGCGACGGTAGCCACGCCGACTTCTGAATCCATGCCGAACCCACAAGCCGTACCCGTCAAAGAGTAGTCTACGACAGCGAAATATGTGCCAGGGCTGAGTTGCTTGTTGGGTAGGCGGGTTAGCGCTTTGTGCGAAGCGTGGTGGTGAGATCCTCATAGATAGATTGGCGATGGCCGATGGCGATGAGGCGAAAGACCCGCGCCTTGCGGTCGATGGCTTAGACGATTTGAAAGCGGCGGACGCGATAGGTACACAAGTCATCGAGTTCACGTATGGACGGCTACCCACACTTCTGCGCGACTGCAATGCCACGAATAGTCGCTTTGATGGGCCGCTTCAGGTCGGGAGGGAGAGAGCGGATCACTGTCGCCACATGTGGAGGGATATCAGGCTGGAAAGGACTCACGCAGTGCGACGCTTCTTGGCGGGGGTGAATGGCTCACCGAACATATCTTCAAAGGAGGAACCCTTCTTCCCAGCCTTGTAGCATGCCTGGCTCAGGCCGATCTGTTTCATCAGAACAGGATCGCTCAACACCTCCAGCGTCTCTTTCAGGCTGGTATACTCAGCGATGTTGATCAGAATCGCAGCCGGACGGCCGTTCTTCGTTACCTCGACCTCCTCTTCACGCTTCTGCACGCCCGCCACCAGTTCGGGCAATCGCGTCGTTATTTCGAAAATGAAAATGTTTTCTCCACGGCTTGCCTCACAATCAATCACGACCACAATTCTGGCCATCAGAATCCCCCGTTGGAGAGGAGACCGTCAACCAGTAGCAGGAAGCGACACTGTGCGCAGCGAAGCGGGAGTGGGCGCGGGTGACGCAGGCGCAGGATTGTTTAACCCGTGCGGCGGCGTGCTTCGCGAAGGCATCCCCATGAGATACCGCGCGATCCCATCCGGCTCATGTGCCGGGCGCTCACGGTCTCGTCTGAGGGCTAATACGCCTGGGCCCGCTGGCCGGGAGAGTCCACGGTCTGGGCACACCCGCGCCAGGCTCTCGGCCAGCCGAGTGTTCCAGCGGGAGTCCCGTGAGACCTCCGGCAGTCCCAGCATCTGGGACGCCCTGGTCCAGCGAGGGCACGGGGTTGGCGAGCACCGCATCGCGCGGCTCATGCCTGTCGAAGGGATTCTGGCCAAGACCGTGACGCAGTGGCGTGCCACCATCCCGTCGAATCATCGGTGGCCCGTGGCAGACAATACCCTCGCTCGCCAGTTCACGGGTGAGCCTTCAAACCTGGTGTGGGCCCGGGACCTCATCGACGTTTGAACCACGGAGGGTTGGCTCTACCTCGTCGTGGTGCTCGACCGCTACTCGCGCACCGTGATTGGCTGGGCGATGGGCCATCGGCTGACCATTGATCTGGCTGAACAGGCCCGCACGAAGGCGCGCGCGAACCGGAAACCCACGGCAGGGTCCCTCCACCACTCGGATCGCGGCAGCCAGTATGCCGCCACGGCGTACCAGCCACTGCTGACCACGCACGGCATGACCGGCAGCAAGTCGAGACGGGGGGACGGTTGGGATAAGGTCTGAGTGGAGTGCCTCTTCGGGTCATTGACGCGCGAAGGCATCGCCCCTCGCCAGGATCGCCCAGTGGACGAGGTGTTCCAGGACATCTGTGAGTACATTGAACTGTTGTGTCATCGGCTGAGTCGGCACTCCACACTCGGCTACAATTCCCCGGCTGAGTTCGAGGCAAGGATGGTAGTGGCTTAACTGGCTGTCCTGGGAATTGAGGGAAGGTCAGTCCAGTTCCGATTCCATAATTTGAGTGATCCCACCGTCAAACGCATGGCCCGTCAGTGCGAGAACTTCATCGGACCATCCGGTCGAGTCCTCACCCTCACGAAAGGAGCGAAGACGATGACGACGGAATAGAAGATCATCTCGATGGAGGTCAGCGTGTTGGAACTGCAAAGCCAGTCAGCAATATCTCCAAGGCCTGTCCACTGATGAATTTGGGCCGTGACCGCTTCGCTCGGTTCAAGGAACTGGATGAGACGGGTGGTGAGGCGGTACTGACGGAGATCTCACCCCAGAAACCACTGCTGAAGAATCAGACTTTGTTGGAGGGGGAAGCCATTATGTCGATGGCGGTTGCCTAACTGTCATGGGCTAGTGGTCAATGTGCATAACAAACGGAGATTCTGAGCATCTCGCCGACTGGGGGCATTGCAGTATGGCTCAGGCATGATCTGGAGACCATGCGGAGTCGGCTGAAAGTACTGGAGGCCAAGGTGGCCTAATCGTGACGGAAGCTCAGCTAGTAGCCCTGGAGAAATCGAAGGTGGCAAACGAAGTGGAGAAGTTTGAGAGCGAGTGATTCGGCTTCTTGGGACCCAAGCACTTGCTATATGGGGAGGCTTAAGGGAGTCTGACACACCTATGGACAGACGTTCATGGACACCTACCGTATGGTCGGCTTTGTAAAGGTGTATGACTGGAAGATGCTGGGGACGGCGGCTGATCTGCTGAATGATCTGGGACCCACGCTCTTCGAGCTGCAGGAGATTCGGTTGAACTGAAAGCCAACTGAATGCCGTCTTGATTGATGGGCACAGGCCATTCATTTTATTCCATAAAAAAAGCCGATCCGCCAACCCGTCTTGCGACGGTGGCGGATCGGCGTCACGCTTGATCGTGACTAACTCCTTAGCTCAACCTGCGTTGGCCCTCGTAAAGACCGGGATGATGGCCGCAGCAATGCTGTTGATGTGGCGATTGCCAGCCTCGTCCCAAGACATGACCAGCCCTCCGAAGCGCTGCTCCGGATCGTTGACCAAGTCCATTAGTCTCTGTACTTCCCACAGCGAATCCCGTGAGTCAAGCTTGACCTCTCTGGTTTCGCCTGGGTTGATCGGGGACTCGTCTTCCATATGCAGGCCGTCTACCGCCATGATTTCAGCCGGATACGTCGGGTCCATATTGTTGGCTACGCCGACCTTGTTAAGGAACCGGATACCTGCCGTTGTGAACTCCCCAATACTGAGTGGTTCCTCACCGCTGTTGGTCACTTGCAAGGTCATGCGAAGGGCGCGACCAGGCACGTCGTAGTCGGCGTTGAGCACCTTCATCGTAAGGTCAGACCTTAAGTGAGTTGCTTTGATCTTTGGTTCACCAGCCTGGAGCGGTACCGTATAGGGGTACTTAGCATCCGCGCTGTAGAATCCGATGGCGATTAAAACAAAGCACAACCCAAGCATCCCAAAGGCCACGACACGGTCGATTGGGTCAGTGAGCAGGGCGTCGCCTCCCTCTTGCGCCAGCACACGGGCGCGAATGAGGAACATCGGTCTGATTGCGAACCAGCCGATCCAGGCGAACCCAAGACCACCCCATAGGGCATGCCAGAAGAGTCCGTTTGCCAGACCTGCGGTCTCTGTATCGATGGTCCCGCCAACCAGCAGTTTTGCTGGGTTCATGAAGTCCTTGTAATTACCCGTGATATCCATCCAGCTCCCCGGCCCGGCGATAGGACCGGCCCCATTGACGGCCAACATCGGGTGGATGTGGTGATGACCAGGTAACCGACCCCTCAACTTGATCACATATTCGTAGTCCCCGCCGAGCTCAAGCCCAGCCGATGTGAACATCGGCGTTCCATTCACTTTTGAGCTAAGACGCGTGAACACTGAACTCGGGCTGCCCACGTTGATGAACGTACGAGTGGGCTTGACGACGGCCCGTGGCCAGTCTTCAGCAATATGGATTTTGCCAGATAGCATTGCTTCTTCGTTGACGGCAGTCTTCGTCGGGTTCCAGCGCGTGTCGTACCATTGGGCGGTACGCATCCGCAGGAACGGTTCCTGAGAGCGCTCTCCGTGGGCGGCAACGGGTGAGGCATTGAACACCAGGGTCAGCCCTAGTGTTGCCATCCCAAGCGAGCCGATCACGCATAATTTAAATATGTTTTTGACGTTCATAATTTCCCCTATGATATTGTAGCCGACGCAGTCTTTGCCGCCACCCTGTGCCCTGGCGCGATACCATCGGGCGTACCATGCCTCATTGCAAACTCATCAGTGCCAACAATCATGGTATCGTTCTTCCGTGACATGACGCCTCGTCGGCCCTTAACCCAAAAGAAGGACTGTCCGACAAAGTGTCCGATCTGCCACCAAATGGTGAACACCAACATGGAGACGAAGGCCGAGAAGAACGCGGAGATCCAGACAGTGTGACCGCCGAATGTACGCAGCGATCCCACCTCAATGATCCGGATATATTCAGGCGTCCCGGTGCGGACATAGGTAAATCCCATGTAATCAGCGAGTGAAAGCAGCTGACCATCCACCACCATCGGTTGCTTGCTGTATCCGAAAATGGCGTATTGTGTCGGATAAAACATCATCGCAAATGCCCATACCCCGAATATTGCTGTGAGCATCCAGCTTCTAGTCAGCAACAGGGTACAGTCGAGAATCAGCGCGCTGGATACCATGGTGGCGGGCATGACGAAGTTCATTGGAAAATTCGCCCACCAGTACCAAGCAAACACAATCGTGATCCACTTTCCGACGAGGAGCCCTGTGATGCTCAATGTGGCACCAAACGGCTGTCGGTAGAATGTCCAGAAGTAGTACATGATCGCCCCGGGATACATCACCTCTACAATTGGTGTTACCGTCACCCAAAACTGACGGTCCTTCCAATCGATCCAGAAATCCCAGTCTCCCGCAAGCAGATCGAAGTGCATATGAAAGGTTGCAAATACCCCAAGATACGCAATGGGAATGAAATACACCGCATCTATCATTCTTGACAGCTTGACGCCTTCCGGCGGAAGCTTGCTGGCTTTGATAATCTCAGCGGTTCTAAACAGTGCCATTTGTCCCCTCCTCGGTCATTCTGAACATCCTGTCCCCTCCCTCATATTCCAACTGGCTGGTTGGCAACCTCACGCTCCGACATCCGGAGCATGAGGCTAGCCCCCGAACCAACAGCTTGATTTAGTACGGAATCACGTGCAAGCAGTCCTTGCTCTCGTTGTTCCACACCACATCGCACAGGTTCGACATGCGCGCCACGATCTGCGCTGCCACGCCGCCCGTCCCGCCGAACAACCCGCACCAGCCCAGGGTCACAAAACCCCAATGCAACGGCGCGGCAAAGAGTTCATCGACGAACCAGAAGGCATGACCCCACTCATTGAGTCCCACGTTCGGGAGAATCATCATCGGCCCGACGATCGCCCCCACTAACGGGAACGACACGGCCTTGCTGAACTGCGGCAACCGAGTCATGGCATAGAGATAGCTCGCCACGCCGCAGGTGATATACAACGGGAACGTGAAGTAGAAGGCAATGATATGGCTGGCGGTGAAGCTCGTATCGCGAATGATCACCTGATGCCACGAGGCGTCCTGCTCCAGGGTGTAGGATCCGGCCCAGTAGACGCCGAACACGTAAATCGCGAGCCACATCATCCAATAGAAATACCGCTTGAGCTCGGTCTTGGGGTCCACGTTGGCGACGTTGCGATCGCGCGTACTCCAAATCCAGCCCAGCGTGGCCGCCGAGAAGATGATGTTGGAAATCACGTTAAAGCGCCACAGTCCCATCCACACGTTCTCGAATTCCGGAGTCATGGAGTCCAGGCCATGGGAATAGCCAAAGACGCGCTGAAAGATGACCTCGGAGCCCACGGCCGCTAACATGGCAAACCACCCGATCTTGAGGGGCCTGGAATCGTACCAGAGGGACATGTCGTACCCCCGGTCCGACCCCCCTAATGTTGCTGTACTCGCCATACCCTGACCTCCTTGTTAAGATTGAGACCCACCGCTTATTTCCAGAGAATAATTCTCCGGCGAACCATTGCTGCCATTTATCTGCGTGGCGGGAGATTAGCGGATACCGTTTCTTGATGTCAAGTAGAATATCCGAGGTGGAAGCTGTATTCATTGCCTGCAAAATACGTGCAAAGAACTATGCACTTAACTCCAGTTTTGTCACCTAAATTTAGGAGATGCCGGTAACCAGCCTAGAGTAGGGGACAGGCTCAACTGCGACAGCTTGTGCCACAATTTTGTAGAACAGTTTCCAACGATCTCTCGATGTTCGACGGTTGAAGCGAAACGTGAATTCATCAAGATAGGAGTCTAATTGTTCACGGGACAAGGCACCTTGATAGGTACCCGACAACCAGCGTTTCAACAAGGAGGCCACTTGATGCACGCGGGGCAGCAAGGCCGACGTTGTTTTGCCGCCGGTGTTGATCAGGCGTGGCCGATGCTTGAAGCCCTCCTGCTTCAACCCTGCATAGGCCTTCCATCCGTCCGTGATGACAATGGAGCCCGGTTCAGCCACGTGTTTCACGAAGGCGATGAGCTGGCTCGGAGAGGCGGCGGAAATCCGACGCAGGCGGATGTGGCCAATTCCTTTTCCATCGATCTGGGCGGCGATTGCCACGAGAGCTTTGCCCTCCAGGTGCCGACGGCTTCCTCCCGCCTCGACGCTTCCCATCTGTATTTTGTCCACTTCAATTTGACCACCCAATCTGTCCCAATCCGGCAATACCATTGTGCGCCGCAGTTTTTGCAACCACAACCACGCAGTTCTGTAACTGCCAAAGCCCAGTAGGCGCTGTAGTCCCAAGGCACTGAGCCGATGCGTCTGATCGGTCATCCACCATATGGCCCGGAACCAATCTTGTAGAGGAAGTCGGGTTCGATGGAAGATCGTCCCCGCCGTGACCGAGGCTTGGTAGCCGCATCGACGGCACATCAGGAGGCATCGCGTGGTGGTCCAGCTGCCGCTGGTCGTACATTGGGGACAACAGAACCCCGTCGGCCATCGCAGCTGAGCCAGGTAGGCACGGCACGCACCTTCTGTGGCGAAACGCTGTTCGAACTTGGCAAGGATTCGCATATCGTCCTCCCCGGTGTGACTCCAGCACGCCTGGGGCGCACTGGAGTTAAGTGCACAGGCTTTTCGCAGACGAAAAATATACAAAAGAGATGCATGGAAAATCAAGCGCCACAGAATGGTGCTCCCACGTGCTTGGCAATGTTCGTGTCGGCACTAATTATGACGAGCACCATAGACTTTCCGGTCCTGTGCTCTGCCTCTGCCTGTGGGCTTACAGCAGCGTACCCAGCTGCGCGGGCCTGCTTAGCCCGCATGATTCATGAGCGCTTCTGCTGCAATCGCGGATTCGCTGCTCTTGGGCGTGAAGCGTCTTCGATGCGTGAAACGTCGTTCGTGAAGCGTATTTCTTTCCGGAGCCGGGCGCTTCATGTTTCGCACCTGCTTCCAGCGCTTCACGCTTCACGAGATACGCTTCACTCTCTGCTGTGCTTCACGAGGAACGCGTTTCCCTGGCGATGTCGTCCCTCGACTGTGCTCGGGACCCTGAGCTTTGTCGAAGGGCGACGAACCGTCATGAATCATGCGGGCTAGAGTGAACCTTCCTGACGCGACGGTGCGACTGCTGGTCTCGATAGCGAGGGGATGATCGGTCTGCCACGTCAGGGTTGTCGGGGGACGAGACGATCGCGTCCATCTCGCTCACACTCTTCTAAAATGCTCGTTGAAACCTGCGTTCGTCATCTGTGCAGTGTCCCGTTGCCTGTACCTGAGGCTCAGTGTACATGGTCGTCTGGCGGCGGACGGAGTTCCTTCTCTCGGTTGAGCCGATCGATCTGTTGCGTCAATTCGCCGATGTCTGTCCACCCTGACCCGTCCACCGCAGGGATCCAACGCGCCCGTAAATAGCCATAACGGTCGATGAGGAACTCCATGTGCGTTGGTATGGTTCCCTCGCCGGCCAGATCGGGATTGCTGAGGGTTCTACGGAACAAGGCGTAGCTGCGCACGATCTCCGGTGCGCCCTGCATCACGACCGGGAACGGCATGGCTGACGTGATCGTCGTCATGTCCTGGAGGTTGGGGGCATTCACGGGCACCGCCAGCACCACGGTGTTGCTGGTGCGTAACGTGTCGTAAGCCAGTCGCAACTGATCGAGTCGCGCGCGCGACTCCGGCCACGAAAACAGCACGAGCAGAATTGCTTTCTCTCGACGGAAATCCTTCAAGGTGCCGCTCGCACCGTCATGCGCGGTATAGGAGAAGTTCTGCGGGGCCATGTAGGGCTGATTGGGGGCGACGTAGGGGTTGATGAGGCGTGCTTGATAGCCGCGGGACGTGGCATGGAGAAAGTTGACGACATCCCAGCGATCCTCTTCCGAGAGTGTGTCGACAAACGCCGGCATGGCGGTACCGGGAATACCGTGGGTCAGCCAGTGAAAAAAATCGCCCGCGGTATGCTTGGCCGTATGCGGCTCCGTAAGCAGATCGACTGGTTGGATAGCGAAGGTCTTGGCCAGAACGCCATTGCCCTTGGCTTGGGGGCCGTGGCAGAGCACGCAATTTTGGGCAAATAAGGTCGCACCGTTGGCAACGGAAATGGCATCGAACGGGACCGGCGTCTTGCGGTAGGTTTCCGGAAAAGCCTGAGTCGCCAGGGGGGGCAGCGCGGCAACCAGCGCGCAGACCGCTAGTATGGCCGGGATGGCAATGCGCCACTTCGTCTCCCAGCGTTTGGACCGACCGAGGACAACCGCCCCAACTGCCAGGATAAGCAGCGCGACTCCAATCCCCGCACCGATCATCATGCCCAACCCGCCCCAGGTGGCGTCGATGGAGAAGCGGAATGGATAGGGCCAGTCCTCAATGATGGCATGTTTTGCAGGCACCGCGTTCGCCAGCATGGTCGCCACCAGCACCAGCGCCAACCCGAGCACGAATTCGATGGGGATCCACTTTCGCAGTCCTCGTCCGCCGGCTGCAGCCACATCCGCGTTCTGGTTGAGTGCCGGAATCCAGATGTGGCGCGCGCACGCGGCAAGCACGAGAATCACCGCAAGCAGTGCGAGCTTCGTCGTGAGAAACCAGCCCCAGCTCGTTGCGGCCAATGCGGCATAGGTTGTATCCACCATGTCATTGGTCACGATGATGCCGGTGGCCACGACAGCGACCATCACGGGCAACGCGATGGTCGAGAAACGCTTCAGGGTTTGGATGTCGAACCGAGTCACTTCCTCGTGTGATCGTTCCCCGGTGGCGAACATGATTGAGAGAACGGCCGGCAGCCCTCCGAACCAGACGCTCGCAAGAACGATATGCAGCGCGTAAGGCAGCACCGATGTCACGGACAGTTCACCGCCGGCGGCGGAATGGCTTGCGAGCGATCCCGCAGCCAGTGTGAGTGCAGCGACCGTTGCGCACAACACATACTGCCAACGCGATTTGGATGAAAAGCGAATGTAGAGGACGACTCCGAGCACGAGAAGCGCAAGAGCAGCGCGCCCCATCCAGATGAGTCCGATGCGGGTTTTTTGTAAGAGTTCTAGCCAGGCTCTCGGCCGCCAGGCATTTTCGGCGACTCCCGTGGCCTGCGCAGTAGTCGTGGCTAATAACCCCAGCAACCCCAGCAGAAGCGCGACTGACAGCCACGGTAACGCCCGATTCAGGCGCGCGAGCCATGGAGCGTCGACTGCAGTGCTTGCGCGCATGGCAATCGCAAGAAAGACGCAGCCGCCGATCAGGATCATGTTGGACGCAAGCTGCAGCCAGCGGAACAGCGCGCCGATGACCTCGATCATTTCCGTTGTACGGTGTCCTTTACCGTGAAGTCGAAGGAGGATTCCACCACATGCCCGTCTACCGACAGCACCCGAAACTTCACGGAATACTTCCCGGGCGTCAACTCCGGTAATGGCAGGATGATGGATTTCCGGTCATCCGGAGCAAGTTGAGGCTTGATCTCGGTCACGGGATGTTTTTCGGCGTCGAGCACGACGAGCGATGCGTAGTCGCCTTCGAGCTCCTCGTTGAACCAGAGTTGTACCTGCGCCGGCGCCTTGGTGAGGACAGACCGGCGTGGCGGCTCTGCCTTGACCAGCATTGAATGAGCCAGCGCCGGGATGACATGTAGGCCCATCGCCATGGCGACCGCTGCGACCACCACGACGCGCGTGACTATATGAACTGCCCATGACTCCATTGGACCTCCGCTCCTGTGACTGCTGCGTTCGAGCGAGGCAGTCGGCCTTTTCTCCGTCTTGGTTTGGCGCATGACTCCCCCAGTGATCGGCTGTTTACGACACGCTGTGAACCGACGGTTTGCGACGACTGCGCAGAAAAAAGAAGATCGCCGCTCCACCGGCAATTGCTGCGACCGGGACTATGACCATCATGTAGTGCATGAGGTGCGAAGCTACTCCACCTTCCCCTACAAAGATTGGGAATCGCGCGACATGTTCCTCCTTGCCGCCCACGGTGACGACACCGATGAATTTGCCGGGCTGGTTGAAGACATGTTCGAAATTGATGAACCCCCCTGAGTAGACCTTGGGCGGTACATGAACGACTGTGATGGCCTGAAGATCTTGCTCCGAACCCGTATCCTTGATGACCCGGACCTCAATGGGCAACGAGCGGAGTTCCCCGTCGACAAAGTCGAGCACCACCACGGTACGGCCGACCGACGGAATATCCCCGCAGAGTTCCTGCCGGTCTGAGAGGTCAGGCTGATACTCGGTCAGGTGCATGCCGTAGGGTCCGAGCTTGAGGATGCAGAAATTTTTATCCAATTCATGAAAGTGCTGGGCTTGTGCGGAGAGCGGAGCTCCAATCGCCAGCATTAAGCAACACACCACCCCTGACTTCAGCAGACATCGCAAAGACATCATCGGTATCCTTCTCGCTGTAATGTTTCGTTGCCCGTACTGTTCTCGTTGAACCGACGTTGCGCCTGCGCGGAGGCCTTGGACCGGATGGCCGTCCGCCTACGACACAGTGCTGCCGGAAGTTTGGCCGCGACCGCGCATGAAAAAGAAGATCACTCCGATCACAGCAACCCCCGCGAACGCGATCATGAAGTAGGAAGGGGGCAACCAAATTTTCGTTTCCCCAACCGAGAACGGGAATCGTGATACAAGTTCCTTTTTGTCGCCCACCATCACCAGTCCGATAAATTTCCCCGGCTTGTCGAAGTTGTATTCGAAGTTGACCGAGCCGGCGGGATAGACCTTGGGCGGCAGGTGAAGGACCGTGATGGCCTGAAGATCCTGCTCCGAGCCCGTATCCTTAATGATCCGAACTTCGGTGGTCAAGGGGCGGAGTGCATCTTCCATATAATCGAGCACCACGACGGTGCGACCAGTCGCCGGAATGTCCTCGCAGAATTCCTTATTGCGGGTATTGTCGGGCTGATAGCCGGTGAAATGCATGTTGTACGGGCCGATTGTGAGCCTGCACATGTCTTCTGCCAATGCCAGCCCTCCGTGAGCCTGGGCCTGTGTGGAGAAGAACGGCATCCCGACTGCCAGCATCAAGACGCATAATCCGACAGGTTTCAGCAATTGTACAGCCATTGTCAGGATCCTCCCTTTCGAATGATGAACCATGTCTTCGCGGCCCGGAACACCCCGCTTTCTACGAACGGCGAAGCGCCCACCAATTCCGCAGCCACTTTGATCGTATGAGTATGTAACCAATCAATGCAACTGCCAGCACGACCATCGCGGGTACTGTCATGGTACGCATAAGCTTCTGGTAATCGACCATGTTTACCCGCAACAGATACTGCGGGCGCTTCATCAGATTCTGTTTTTCTGCCAATACGGTGACCGTATACAAGCCTTCTTCCAACCTGGCTTCGCCCCGGAGCACGCCGTCCGGGTGGGTGCTCGGTCGAATATCTGCCACAATCTGATCTTCCGCCTCATTGCTCCCGTTTCCCTTCATCACCCGCATCCCGACTAACTCGTTGCGCAGCGCTGGGTCCACGAGGTCTACGACCAGAAAGGTGTCGCCTTCCTTGGGAATGTCCGTGCAGTATTGATCCTTCAACTGGTATTGTGGCTGATAGGCGCTGAAATGCACCACCTTATCCCCGACCCGGCGCAGGCACGGGTCGTCGTCTCCGCTCGTGGCTCCATGGGCAACAGCGACGTCAGGGTGGTACAGTGCGACAAGAAGCATGAGCACGGTCAGGGCTGCCCCTATCACTTGCCTAATCATAATATGCGGAATCCTCCTGTTTGGACCTTGCGATGAGCCGCTGCTCCGTACGGCGAAGCGATTGTTGTGTGCAGTGGTATGTGTCGTCACCTGTCATACCAGTGGCAGCACTGCATGATGCCACTAAAACAGGGCAAGATTCTAGCCCCCTCGCCATGCATGCACAAACTCTCAAAAATGTGTTTCACCGTTGGGCTCGTCCGGTGCTCCGGCTATCCGGCGCGAGCCATCGCTGATTCGCGTCAAGGCGCTACACGTACAGACACGGTGCGCACCTGAGTTCGTGAAGGGATTTGGCGTGGGCCTTCGGAGCCAAGCCCCTGCATCGTTTTCCCATCCATCATCATGAGTTGGTCACGGAGTCGTAGGACGGGAACATCGGCTTCATGAAATTTGATGAACAGCAGGTTTCGAGATGCGATCATGCCATAAACATCCGGACCAAACCATCTTTGACTTGCCAGTAACAGATGGGCGACAATCGATGATGAATGTGGCAGGTGTTCCCTTTCCTGAGGCCGCCACGCGCCTTGCGTAGCGACATGGATCTTGCGCATGGACTCGTGCTTTAGCGAGAGTCGATTCGATAGGAGACGTCAGGTCGTGGCGAGAACAGGCTCAAGCACGGCACAATCAAAGATCCGACATCATTGCGGCAATTCTTTTTCTTTGGGTCCAGTGGGACTTCTCCAAATATGTTCGAAACCGTCGCATTGAGCGGCAGTCGTGGGGAACGAGTATTGTTCTCCGACGTCAGCGTGACGGTCAAGCCAGGCACGCTCCTGGCCGTGGTCGGCGAGAACGGCAGTGGGAAGACCAGCTTCCTTCGCATGCTGTGCGGCTTGTTATCTCCCGATCAAGGCGCGATTCTTTGGCAGGGGAAAGACATCCGCCGGCTCAAGGAGCTCTATAGCGCCCAGCTGACCTACGTCGGGCATCTCAATGGAATCAAGGATGAGCTCACCCCGGTCGAAAACCTCAAGGTCTCCGCCTGCCTCGCCGGCGATGACAGCTCCGGCGGAATCGTCCAAACGGCGTTGGAGGCCGTTGGTCTCGGGCGACCGATTCATCGTTTGCCGACGCGGGTGTTATCACAGGGACAAAAGCGCCGTGTGGCACTGGCGCGTCTCTGGCTTTCCACCCGTCCGCTATGGCTCTTGGATGAGCCGTTTGCGTCGCTCGATACTGCGGCCACACGTTATGTAACTCAACGTATCCAGTCGCATCTCAGTCATGGCGGTATGGTCGTCGTGGCTACGCACCAGGAGATCGCGCTCCCACCTGACTCCGTCCAGCATCTGAGGCTGACTCGATGAGCCAGCCCAGTATGAGTGAGGCCGTGCGCGGGGTTGTCCGGCGAGATCTTCTGCTGGCTATGCGGCATCGTTCGGATGTGGCGATGTCGGTGTTCTTCGTCGTCATCGTTGCCAGTCTCTTTCCGTTGGGGGTCGGACCAGAGCCGGCAGTGCTGAGGATGATCGCCTCCGGCGTATTATGGGTGACAGCCCTCCTAGCTTGTCTGTTGTCACTCGGACGTCTCTTTACCGCTGACTATCTCGATGGGGTATTGGAACAGACGCTCTTGATCCCTCAACCGCTGTCGGTGCTGGTCCTTGGGAAAGTATTTTCGCACTGGGTGATCTCCGGTTTGCCGGTGGTGCTGCTCTCGCCGCTGCTTGGCTTGCAGTTCGGCCTGAGTGGGAACTCGTTGGGCGTCCTGACATTATCGCTCTTGCTTGGTACGCCGACGTTGAGTATGATTGGGGCCATCGGTGCTGCGCTGACGCTTGGGTTGCGCGGGAGCGGCTTGCTGGTTGCGCTTCTCGTGCTTCCATTGTTTATTCCGGTGCTGATCTTTGGGGCCGGCGCCGTCACGAATAGTGTGACCGGAGTCGGCAGCGAAGCGAATCTCTCGTTACTCGGAGCCTGTTTTCTGCTCTCACTTACTTTTGCGCCCTGGGCCACGGCGGTTGCATTACGCATTGCAGTAGAATAAGACATCGGTATGAGTGCACAGGTATGAACTGGTTGAAATATTCCTCGTCGCAGGCCTTATACCCGTTCGCCGGGCGGCTGATCCCGTGGTTTACCGCCGCGGCGCTGGGGCTGATCGGCGTCGGTCTGTACGTGGGGTTCTTTGTCGCGCCGACCGATGCGACGCAAGGCGACGCCTACCGCATTATCTTTGTCCATGTGCCGGCGGCCTGGATGTCCATGTTTCTCTACGTCATTATGGCCATCTGGGCCGGTATCGGACTGGGGCTGAATGCGCGGCCCTCGTTCATGATGGCGCAGGCCATTGCTCCAACCGGGGCGCTGTTTACGTTCCTCGCGTTGTTCACCGGGTCGATGTGGGGCAAACCGACGTGGGGCGCCTGGTGGGTGTGGGATGCCCGGCTGACCTCGGAGCTCATTTTGTTGTTTCAATATATTGGGATCATGTTATTGCGCTCCTCGATCGATGATCTCCGCCGCGCGGATCGCGCGAGCGCCGTCTTGGCGCTGGTGGGGGTGGTCAATGTGCCGATCATCTATTTTTCGGTGAAGTGGTGGAACACCTTGCACCAAGGGGCCTCCGTCAGTATCACCGCGGCGCCGACCATGGCGGGGGCGATGGTGACCGCGATGTTGGTCATGGCGGTGGGGTTTTGGATGTACAGCATCGCGGTGACGCTGGCCCGCATGCGCTGTGTGATCGTGGAGCGTGAGCGCCAACCGTCGTGGGGGAAGCCGGCCTCAGTCACGGACGTAGCGGAGGCGCGCTGATGCAGTGGGGGAGTGTGGCGGAGTTTTTCGCAATGGGGGGCTATGGCCTCTATGTGTGGACCTCCTTTGGCGTGACGGCGCTGTGTATGGGGGGCGAAGTGTTCGCAGTCTGGCGGCGGGCTGCCGCGGCGGCGGAAAGCCGGAATGAGTTGTAGGAGGAGACGGAGACCATGACACCTCGCAAGAAGCGGTTTCTCTTGATCGGCCTGGGGCTGGGCGCGTTGGCCGTGGCGTCGGCCTTAGTCTTAAATGCGTTCCAAAGCAACCTCGTGTTCTTTTACACGCCGACGCAGGCGGCCAACGGGGATGTGCCCCAGGGACACAGCTTTCGGATCGGGGGCATGGTGGAAGCCGGCAGCCTCACGCGCGAGGGCGATGGGTTGACCGTCCACTTTATTGTGACCGACATGGCGAAGCGGGTGCCCGTGACGTTCAAGGGGATCCTGCCGGACCTCTTCAAAGAAGGCAAGGGCGTCGTGGCGCAAGGGCAGCTCCGAGCCGATGGGGCCTTCCTCGCAAGTGAAGTGCTGGCGAAACACGATGAGAACTACATGCCGCCGGAGGCGGCGGATGCGCTGGCGAAGGCCAAGACCGCAGGGGCGCAGAGCAGCGGCACCCTGGTTGTGAATCCACGCTAGGAGCCGACATGATTCCTGAAATTGGTCATTATGCCCTTATTCTCGCGCTCTGTGTGGCGGTGGTGCAGGGAACCCTGCCCATTTATGGGGCCGCAGTAGGGAACTCCTCGCTGATGGCCGTCGCGAAGCCGGCGGCACGCGGGCAATTCCTCTTGGTCTTACTCTCTTTTGGTTGTCTGGCCTATGCCTTTGCGGAGAAAGACTTCTCCGTGCTCTACGTCGCGGCCACGTCGAACTCTCAACTCCCGCTGCACTATCGTCTGGCAGCCATCTGGGGCGCGCACGAGGGCTCGTTGCTTCTCTGGATGTTTATTCTCAGCATTTGGATGGTCGCCGTCTCGTTCTTCTCAACCCATCTGCCGGAAGCGATGCGCGCGCGCATCTTGGGCGTCATGGGTCTCGTCAGTGTGGGATTTCTGTTATTCATGTTGACGGTCTCTAATCCATTCGAACGGCTGATTCCCGCCGCATTGGACGGGCGCGATTTGAATCCGTTGTTACAAGATCCCGGCATGGTGATCCATCCACCGATGCTCTATATGGGGTACGTGGGATTTTCCGTCGCATTTTCCTTTGCGATCGCCGCGCTCTTGGGGGGCACGTTGGATGCGGCATGGGCGCGCTGGTCCCGCCCATGGACCACGGTTGCCTGGTGTTTTATGACTGTGGGGGTGGCGATGGGGAGCGGCTGGGCCTACTACGAGCTAGGCTGGGGCGGCTGGTGGTTTTGGGATCCGGTTGAAAACGCCTCATTCATGCCGTGGTTGGCGGGAACGGCGTTGATGCATTCGCTGGCGGTCACCGATAAACGGGGGGGCTTCAAAGCCTGGAGTGTGCTGCTCGCCATAATGGCCTTCTCGCTCAGTTTGCTCGGAACCTTCTTGGTTCGTTCAGGCGTCTTGACGTCCGTCCATGCCTTCGCCACTGACCCGAAGCGGGGTCTGTTCATTCTCGTGTTCCTGGCCGTGGTGATCGGCGGCTCATTGGTCTTGTATGCGTGGAGGGCGCCTCGCGTGGGCTTGGGCGGTGGGTTTGCCATGATTTCGCGCGAGGGTATGTTGCTGGCGAACAATGTGTTGCTGGTCGCGGCCTTGGGGTCGGTGCTCTTGGGTACGTTGTATCCCTTGTTCTTGGATGCGCTGGACCTCGGCAAGATTTCGGTGGGTCCCCCATATTTCGACACGGTCTTTCTCCCTCTGATGACGCCTGCCATTTTTCTCATGGGGATTGGGCCTCTGGCACAGTGGAAGAAGGCAAGCCTGCCGGCCCTGGCCATGCGTCTGCGCTGGGCCTTCGGTGTCAGTCTGGCAACTGCCCTGGTGCTGCCCTGGGTCTTGGGCCAGTGGACACCGCTCATCAGTCTGGGGCTCCTGATGGCCTTCTGGATTCTGACGACGATCCTGGTGGATCTGCGGGAACGACTGCTCCAGGCCGAGGGCGGCGGTGGCATGGGGGGTCGTGTGGCCACGTTACCCCGGGCCTATTGGGGCATGGTCGTGGCCCACTGTGGTGTCGCCCTATTCATTGTGGGAGTGACGATGGTGAAGGGCTTTGAAGTAGAACAAGATTTACGAATGAATGTCGGGGAGACGGCCATGCTCGGTGGCTATACATTCCACTTTGATGGGACGCAACAGGTCAACGGTCCGAATTATGTCGCGGCGCGGGGAACGTTTCGGGTGACTCAGGACGGACGGGATGTGACCGTGATGTATCCTGAGAAGCGCCGATATTTCGTGCAGAACCAGACAATGACCGAAGCGGCGATCTCGCCGGGCCTGCTGCGGGATCTCTATGTATCGTTGGGGGAACCGCTCGAAGGCGGAGCCTGGAGTGTGCGGCTGTATCATAAACCCTTCATCGATTGGATCTGGGGGGGCTGTCTCGTCATGGCCTCGGGCGGCGTTCTAGCCGTCAGCGATCGGCGCTATCGGCTGGCTTGGCGGCGGAAAGAGGCTGCGGTGCCGGCCACGGCCCAGATAGCGCGCCCAACCGTCTCATGAACCGGTTTCTCATCCCATTCGGGCTCTTTATCGTCGTGGTCGGTTTTCTGGCGGTTGGGCTGACGCTCAACCCGCGTGAATTGCCGTCTCCGTTGGTTGGAAAGGCGGCACCTGAGTTTTCCCTGCCGCAGCTCCATGAACCGGGAAAAGTCATTTCGTCGAACGACCTTAAGGGCCAAGTCTGGTTGCTCAACTTCTGGGCCTCGTGGTGCGGGGGTTGTAAGGACGAACACCCGGTACTCCTCCACCTTGCGCAGTCCGGGGAAGTCCCCATCTATGGCATGGACTATAAGGATCAACGGAACGAGGCCCTGGCGTGGTTGAAGGATTGGGGCAATCCCTATCAGGTCGTGGCGGTCGATGCGCCGGGGCGCGTCGGCATCAATTATGGGGTCTACGGCGTGCCGGAAACCTATGTGATCGATAAGCAAGGCGTCATCCGCTACAAGCAGATTGGCCCGCTGCGCGAGGACATCTTGAAAGAGAAGATCTTACCCCTGGTGAAGGAGCTGCAGAACCAATGAGATGGCTCTGGATGCTCATGCTGTTCCTCCCCGGTCTCGCGACGGCGTACGAGGCCCCGCCGCTTGCGGCAAACCCGCAGGCAGAGGCTCGTTTGAAAGCGCTCGCTGTTGAGCTGCGGTGCTTAGTCTGTCAGAACCAAACGCTGGCCGATTCGAACGCGCCGTTGGCCGAAGATTTGCGCCGGGAAGTGCGGGAGATGATCGCGAAAGATATGACCGACCGAGAGATCATCGACTTTCTCGTCTCGCGGTATGGTGATTTTGTGTTATACCGGCCACCCTGGAAGCTCACGACTACGTTGCTCTGGGTTGGACCATTCCTCTTGTTGGGAGCCGGCGCAACGGGATTGGTGTTTGCGCTACGCAGGAGACAGAAAAAGCTGACCGACGTGACGTTGTCGGAAGCTGAGCATAACCGTGTGGAACAACTGCTTTCCGAAGGAGCCCGTCGTCCGTGACCATCATCTTCTGGCTTATCGCATCGGCCTTGACTCTGCTCATCCTCGGTTTCCTGATGTGGCCACTCCTGAAGCGCACAAGCAAGGCCACTGGTGAGCAAGAGAAGACGCTGTCTATTTTCCGACAGCAGTTTGCAGAGCTTGAGCAGGACCGCACACACGGTGTGCTCACCGACGAACTGTATCGGCAGGCACGCAGTGAGCTTGAACGCCGGCTATTGGAAGAAACGGGTACCACAGAGACAGCGCCCACAAGGGGGCCGCAACAGGTGAGTAGCAGGCCGGTGGCGTTTGCATTGGCCATTATCATTCCGACTGTGAGTGTGTTGCTCTATTGGCACCTGGGGAATCCGCTTGCCATGACGCAGCCATCCGCTGCCTCGTTGTCAGCACAAGGGGGTTCGGACGATGCGCATCCGACCGCTGACTCACTCGAAGCATTGATCGAGCGGCTCAAGGAGAAAATGGAGCAGAACCCGAATGATGGTAGGGGATGGGTCTTGCTTGCGCACTCGTATGTGGGAATGGGGCGTCACAGCGACGCCGCACCGATTTTCGAGAAGGCCGTGAAATTAATCCCTGACGATGCCCAGTTACTGGCCGATTATGCCGATACCTTGGGTGTTGTCCATGGTCGTAAGTTGGAGGGGAAGCCCGAAACGTTGATTCAGCAGGCGTTGAAGATCGATCCACGTAATGTGAAGGCGCTCATGCTGTCAGGGACCGTGGCGTTCAACGAAAGGGATTTTGCTCGTGCGGCCAAAGACTGGGAGCTGGCTCGAGCGAACCTTCCTGCGGAAGTAGACCCGGAAATGACGCAACAGCTGATGGCGGCCATTGCAGAAGCTCAGAGCCGATTGGGTGGCGGTCAAAAAGCGATGCCTGCGTTTGCAGAAGCGGCGGCGCCGGTTCGGCCAACTGGGCAAGCCGGACAGCCACGTACGATTCGAGGTACAGTGACTGTGGCGCCGAGCCTGGCCGGCAAAGGATCACCATCGGACGTATTATTTATATTTGCACGAGAGGTGGGTGGCCCGCCCATGCCGGTGTCGATTGTGCGAGCGACGAGGAAAGATCTCCCGTTTAGGTTTCAGCTCGATGACTCGACCAGCCCCATGCCGTCTAGAAAACTCTCCAGCGCCGGACCAGTGGTGATCGTAGCCCGTCTGTCAAAGTCCGGCCAGGCGATGCCACAAGATGGAGATTTAGAGGGGACGAGCCAGCCGATACAATCTGGAGTGGAGGGGATCACCCTCGTCATCGATCGCGAAAGACCGTATGCGGAACCGGCAGCGCCGGCCCAGCCAGTTGGGCAAGCCGGACAGCCACGTACGATCCGAGGTACGGTGACTATGGCTCCTGGCCTTACAGGTAAAGGATCTCCAACGGATACATTGTTTGTGTTTGCGCGCGAGACGAGTGGTCCACCGATGCCGGTGTCGATCGTACGAGCGACGGGGAACGATCTACCCTTTACCTTTCAGCTCGATGACTCAACCAGCCCCATGCCGTCGAGAAAACTCTCCAGTGCCGGGTCGGTGGTCATTGTGGCCCGTCTGTCGAAATCTGGCCAGGCGATGCCGCAACGTGGAGATTTAGAGGGGACAAGCCAGCCGGTACAATCTGGAGTGGATGGGATCTCTATTGTCATCGATCGCGAACGTCCGTAGTGCCTGGAAGCCCCACGCGGCCATCGTGTAACGTTACACCCTAACAGGTGACCCTTCCATTAGAGCCGTCCCCTCGTATCCTGCGATGGCTCGTCTCGAAATCCCTACGAACTCGCGTGCTGTCATCTGTGGCAAAACCTACGCCCAAATTTTCTTGACATTTTCCGATGGATGCTGAGATACATGTGCGCGGTATGCTCAATGACGAATCCTGCACGATCACAAAGAGTGCCTTCACACAACAAAGGAGCCTCACACATGGCCGATAAGTTTTCGACGAGATGCGGTCTGCTGGTCTGTGGCCTCTTGCTCGCTGCTACAGTGCCTGTCTATGCGGAGTCGGGGGCTCTGGCTAAGCCAATCGCGGAGGCGGGTCAGTCGCGTGCGATCAGCGGGAAGGTGGTTCTAGGGCCTGGTCTGGCCGCCAAGGGATCTCCGACTGATACGTTGTTTGTGTTCGCGCGCGAGGCGAATGGCCCCCCGATGCCTGTCGCGATTGTGCGGGCGACCAAGAAAGATTTGCCCTTCACATTTCAGCTCGATGACTCGAACAGCATGATGCCGTCCAGAAAACTCTCCGATGTGGGGATGGTGGTGATTGTGGCCCGTCTCTCGAAGTCCGGCCAAGCCATGGCACAAAGTGGAGATTTGGAGGGGGTGAGCCAGCCGGTGAAGCCAGGAGCGGAAGGGGTGACCATCGTGATCGACCATGAACGGCCATAGTGCAGGGAAGTTGGTAGGTGTTGCTTGAAAGTTGTCTTGATCGGACCTCGCGAAGTAAGTCCCACACGCTACGTTCACAAGGCAAATCGCATGTGTGTGCAGCATGAAATTTTATTGGCACAACAATCGTAAATCGTCTTGACATCTCGATATAAGCTGCGATACAAATGCGCGGCACCATATGAAGGTTGAGCACCGATCGATCAATATTCGTTAGAAATAATTTAGAAAATAGAATTCGTCCAGACAGTTTATTAGGTACGTGTAACATGATGAAACAGAGTGGGCCACTTAACGTTAGGAAAGGAGCATTCAGTATGAAGTCCAAACTTTGGGTGAGATGTGTTCTCGTCCTCAGCGGCATCTTGCTCGCTGGGACGGCACAGGCAGATTTCCCCACCGTCCCCAAAGAAACATACGAGGCGCTAAAGCTTGAGAAGTCAGCCAGCCCCAAGCAGTTGCATGAGGCGCTGGTGAAGCGCTATCTGGACCCGGCAGAAGGGTTTGGCAAGGGAAAGTTCGCCGAATATTGGGAGCCGCTTCCCTTCAGCAAGTATCTGGATCCCGCCAGCTTTTACAAGCCTCCGACATCGGTCAAGGATATCGCGACGCGCGAGCAGTGCGTGAAGTGTCACACGGATGAGTCTCCAGGCTGGGTGGCGATGTGGAAGAAAAGCACCCACGCCAATCTAGACAAGATTCGTAAGCTTACCCCGAAAGATGACACCTACTACAAGAAGGCAAAGTTAGAGGATGTCGAGACGAACCTGCGCTCCCTAGGCAAGCTTGGCGCAAAGGAGCAGTTGAAGGAAGTCGGCTGTATCGATTGCCACGTGGACATCAATACCAAGAAGAAGGCTGACCACCGTGCGGACATTAGGATGCCGACTGCCGATGTCTGCGGCAACTGTCACTTACAAGAGTTCGCCGAGCGCGAGTCCGAGCGAGATACGATCAAGTGGCCGAAGGACCAGTGGCCGAAGGGGCGTCCCTCGCATGCGCTGGATTACAGGGCCAACGTCGAGGTAGAAGTCTACGCCGGAATGTCGCAACGCGAAATCGCCGACGGCTGCACCATGTGCCATGTTCAACAGAACAAGTGCGATGGTTGCCATACTAGGCACGAATTCTCAGTGGCCAACTCGCGCAAGCCAGAGGCCTGCGGTACATGCCATAGCGGCGCTGACCACAACAACTGGGAAGCCTATACCATGTCGAAACATGGTAAAGAGTATGAGTCGAAGGGCAAGGGGTGGAATTGGAACGTGCAGCTCAAGGATGCCATCACCAAGGGCGGGCAGGATGCGCCAACCTGCCAGGGCTGTCACATGGAGTATAATGGGAAATTCACTCACAACGTAGTGCGTAAGGTTCGCTGGGCGAACTATCCCTTTGTGCCAGGTATTCGGGAAAACATCAAGACTGACTGGGCCGATAAGCGTTTGGACTCGTGGGTCAAGACCTGCACCCAGTGCCACTCAGAGAGTTACGCTCGTGCCTACTTGGAGTTTATGGACAATGGCACCTTCTCGGGGATCGATAAGTACGATGAGGCGCACGATGTCGTGCATAAGCAGTACGAGGCTGGTTTGCTCACAGGCCAGAAGACTAACAGACCAGAACCTCCGAAGCCGGTTCCGAATGGGTTCGAGCAATTCTTCCAGATTTATTGGTCGAAGGGCAACAACCCGGCAGCCATCGAACTCAGGCTCTTCGAAATGGCAGAAGACCATCTGGTGCAACTGCATGTCAGTCTCGCTCACCAACATTGGGGTTACACCTATACGGTTGGTTGGGCTGCATTGAATCGCGCTTACGTCGAAATCATGGATGAGGACACTAAGCTCAAGGAGAAGATGGCATTACAGGAGCGGGTGGCTAAGCTTGAGGCAAGCAAGATGAGCCTGCTTGACTTCGACAGCACAGATGGGAAGATCACGCTCGGAAGCGTGGGAGGCGGCATGCTGTTGACCGGTACGCTCGCGCTCGCCGGATGGAGCAGGCGCAAGAAGAACGGGCGGTAACACCTGGCGGCAGCGCAGACTATGGAAGCAGCGCTGACGCGACCAAGCAATAAAATCCTCCCGTCACTTGGAATAATCCTTGTGGCGGGAGGATTTATTGTGCTCAGTTGGCTTGGATACCTGTGGCTTGGCCCAGCACAGGCGCCCTATCGTTATAAGTTGGTTGAAGAGGGTGGTGTAGAGAAATTCAAAAAACTTGGGCTTGACGCCTGGACCGATCTCAGTATCAGTAAGCACGAGATCATTGTTGATGGGGTAGATCAACCGCTGGCTGTGGCGCATCTTGGGCGGCGAGGCAATGCAAAGCCCGTCATGCTTGATTGGGAGAATCGCAGCGACGAACCAACGGTCTTTGTCGACGGCAAACTCTCCGAGCTGACCACATTAGCATCAGCGATTACGAAACATGTGCCGAAGGATGCTGACATCCTTGCCTGGTGGGATACGTCGCGTCAGATTAGACTGTTGACGGGGTACCAGACAGTGTTTGTTTCGCATCTTGGTGAACCCCGTTTAGTGCCGGCCCTTTGGCATAGTAAACGTGGGGCGATAGAAAAGTACGAGCGCGAGTTCTGGGGTGAACCGGCGAGCGCTGAAGAGAGTCAGAAATTCACACGCTTTACCGATGCATTGGTCGCGAATCCGAAAGAGGGTGCCGCCATATTGCGAGAGCTCACCGGTGGACGTGAAGCCTATGTTGCAGTGCATCTCTCGGATCTCTATAAGCTTGGCCTGATGCGCCCGGATCGGCTTGGTGCCGCCTTTAAGGACTTTCCCTTGCAGGGCGGCAACGTGCATGGGCTGAGCGGGATGGTGAAGCGCTGGATGCTTGAGAACGGTCACACTGCGTATTCGGTGCATGGGCTGTCGGAGAACGTGGTACGCGTATACTTCCTCACCGATGATAAGAGTAACAACACCTTGCTCGCGAAGATGCTGCCCTTCACCACATCGAATCCTCTCGAGTTTAAGGATCTGGATCTGGTCTATCAATATGGCGGCTATTGGGTGTACAAGATTCCATCGATGCCACCTCCCAGTCACTGATTCTTTTATTATGAAAAAGGTGGGATTACCTAATCTTGTAATTCATCTAAACTGACGATAGAGTGTAGCCCCGTGGATTATTATCGTACGACGGCAAAGAGTTTTTCTTCGTAGAAAGGAGATACTGTGAAGCATCCCATGACATTCGCACTAGCCGCTGTGGCGTTATTCGCCGTCTTTGTCGGAAGCGCGGTCGCTGATGAAACCCCATTTGAGGGGCGGAAGAAATGCAGTAATTGTCACAAGAGTCAGGCCGACTCATGGATCAAAACCGCCCACGCCAAGGCCGTCGACTCGCTCAAAGCCGACAGGGGCAAAGAAAAGAACAGCGCCATGGTCAAGGCGAAACTCGACCCCAAAAAGGACTTTACCAAGGATAAAGATTGTATCGGTTGCCACGTGACTGGGTTCGGGTCTGATGGCGGGTATGAAATGACGGAGCCGGACAAGTTCTTGATCGGTGTGGGTTGTGAGTCCTGCCATGCCGCCGGCAGCAACTATCGTAAGGTTCACCGTAAGGCGGGCGAGGCCTTTGAGAAAAACAAAAAGGTTACGCCGCGCGAGGCTCTCGTGGAAGCCGGACAAGAGTTTGAGTTCATTGAGAAGTGTAACGCCTGCCATTTGAATTACGAGGGTTCTGGCTGGAAGGGCGTTAAGAAACCCTACACGCCGTTCACCCCCAAGGTAGACAAGAAGTATGCGTTCGACTTTGAAAAGTCTGTGCGTAACACCAAGGCCATGCATGAACACTTCAAGCTCGTAGGCACCTTTGAAGGTCCGCCTTCTCCGAAGTTTCATGACGAGTTCCAAAAAGATGCCAAGCCGGCAGAGATAGGCAAGGACGAGTAATGGCGGGGGGGATGAAGAACTATCTACGAGTATCGGGAGGCGCATTAATTCTCGGCGCAGTGCTGACGATTGGATCGATCGTGGTGGTGTTTGGCGGTGAAGCCGCCATCTCCAGGACTGAATTCTGCGTGAGCTGCCATTCCGAAACCTATCCCTATGAGGAGTTGAAGAAGTCCTCGCATTGGGGAGCGCTCGGCGCCGATCCTGGCTGCAAGGACTGTCACGTCCCTCAGGGATTGTCCAACTTCCATCTGGCGGTGTGGACACATGTCGTGGATGGCGTGCCATTCCTAATACAGGAGTTCACTAACGACTACTCTACGATCGAGAAATTCAACGAGCACCGGCCGGAGGCAGCCTACAGGGCACGTATGAAACTGAAGGGCTGGGATAGCATGACGTGCCGGGCTTGCCACAAGAATACGAAGCCTCCAGGGGCCTCGGCAAAGGCAGCGCACAAGAAGATGGAAACGGAAGGCGCGACCTGCATCGATTGCCATCAGAACCTGGTGCATAAAAAGGTCCCTGAACATGACCTCACTGCCAGCTTGGCGCAAGGGAAGGCGGTATTGAAGGAAGAGAAGAAAGAGAAGAAAGAGGAAGAATGATCTGCAGCGTTCTTCTCGAATAGGGACCCTACGTCGTCATACTTGGCGGGAGGCTGCATACAACGGCAGCGCTCCCGCCGATCTCGCACGTTCAAACAATTCGATATCTCCTGTAATACATGTGGCTCGTCCTTGATCGTCTGATCGTGAATGGGTGGCTCGCGGGTGTAACACTCACCGGAGTCTGGCGACTCATGGTTTCGACTGATCTCAGTTGAGTTGACGTGAGACGTACCGGCACAGAAGAGTCCGCAGTTCTCGCAGTGGCAGTAGATGTATTCGATGGCGGACAGAGTTTCGTATCGCATTCCGAGTGATCGGACAATTCATCGTCAGTCACGGATTCACGAGGGCGGAAATTCAATGAGGTCGAGTTTGCTGCGCCATTTCCCCGAGGTTGATGCCGTCTCTGCTCATGGGAAACGGGATTACATCATCGCAGCGATCACATTCGCCTCTGTCGCGATCTGTATGGGGTTCGAAGTAGGCGGGAGTATGTGGAAGCAATATGCCCTAGGGCTTATTGCATTGGTTTGTCTTATTGGGTTCTTACGTGGTGAGACGAGAGACGTACGATTACAGGTTGCCGTGGCTGTCGCGTTTACGACAGTCGGCGAATATGTGGCGTCTGTGTGTATGGGAGGCTATACCTATCGATTCGACAATGTGCCGGCCTATGTGCCGCTCGGTCACGGAATGGTGTATCTCACCTCCATTGCGTTGGCCCGTTCAGGGTTATTTATTACATATGCAAGAGTCATCGCCACCACAGTGATTGTGGTGTGTGGAGCATGGTCGATGTGGGGGATCAGTGGGATTTCAGAACAGGGTGATGTCGGGGGGGCAGTACTGTTCTCCGTATTTTTGATCTGTCTGTTTAAAGGTCGCTCACCCTTGGTATATCTCGCAGCCTTCTTTATTACGACATGGCTTGAAATACTTGGCACGGCAGCGGGGGCTTGGAAATGGGCGCTCGTAGACCCTGTGTTTGGTTTGACCCAGGGAAACCCGCCAAGTGGAGTTGCCGTCTGGTATTGCCTTGTCGATGCGGTAGCCCTCAGTGGAGGGCCTCTATTATCGCGTGGCATGACGAATGCCGGCCGGTGGCTTCAATCGATAGGATTCAAATCCGTTCGGAAGAATAGCCCCTCAGGGTTGTTAGGTTCTCCAGGCCATAAGCACGTCATTGACGAACCATGACCTTGCTGTTGAACCCATCGACAAGGCCTGATTCTCGTTCGAAATATCGGACTTTTTCGCCGAATGCCGCGTCGTGTGCTGCAGTGAGTTTCATCGGTCGTCAGAGCGCAGTAGCGAGGCTGCTGTCGAGCATATAGTGGGGGAGCTTCCTGACGTCGTTTCCCACATGCGGTTCCAGCATGGCACATGTTTGGAGTAGAGTGATATCCATACGGAATGTGGCTAGCGCCCCAACAGCCCTTTGAGCAGGTCTTTGCCCTGTTGCTGTAGGTCTTCCGGTTTCGTTGTCCCTTTCAGCAGCCCACCGACGGCCTCCTCGATTTTCTTCCGTACCTGCTTCTGCACGGTCCCTGTTAGGCCCTTCATCTCTAACCCATACGATGGGGTTTGTGTTGTTCCGGTAATCATCAGGGGAAGGCTCACACGGCCATTTTCCATCGCGAGCTTGGCGAGAGGGGACGCATTGGCGATCTTCTGACTCAGATCCTGAGACAGCTTGAGGTGCATGGTCAGGTTCAGCGTTTGATCAAACCCGATGGTGCCTCCTCCTGTGGCCTGAAAGTCGTGGCTATCCATCAAGAGTCGTTGGACCTGGATGATCCCCTCCTGTATTGCGAGATCGGTCTCGATCGTGGAAAACACCGTGGCGTTGGCGTTATCGAGCGAGATTCCGACAACCTTGAGGAGGGAGAGAGCTTCCTGGAGGAGGTTCACTCCTTCGATCGTACCGTCCTTCACCGCGACGTGCCCCGTACCTGCTAAAGACTTGGTGAGGTCCGGCATCGAAAATCCACGGCCTTGTACGTCCAGGCTGGCTCCTGCCATTCCGCTTATCGAGAGTGGAACGCGTGCTATGGCGTTGAGTGCCGGAGCGAGTTGTATCCCTTGGATCGTCGCCTTGGCGCTAAACGGGGGTGTCTCGGAACCGGATGTGACCCGCCCCTCTGCCACGACCTGTCCATCGAAGAGCTGAAAGGAAAGCTTCTGTAACAGCACGTTCTGGCCTTGTACTTGAACAGCGATCTGGAGAGTCTTGATATCAACGGGTTGTTGCAACGGTAGGGGAACCGGAAGATCGGCGGTATTGACGATTGGCGCACTGATATTCAGGATCGCGTTTCGTTCGACCGTTTTTCCGGTGATGGTGAAATCGGTTTTTCCTAGAGAGAGTTGGAGATCGATCGCATCAATGTCCGTGGTTTCTTTCAACGGACCAAAGGTACCGTCGAGCGTGACTGGGAGGTTCATCGGTTGGAGGAGCAGTCCGGCATGGAGGGTCGGGGATTGGCCGAGTCGAACCGATTGGAGGAGAAGCTCCATGTCTTGCAAGATATACTCGGTCGGCTTGGGAGCCGACAGATCTCGATAGGTGACTGTTCCGCCGGTGATGGAGACTCGATCGACGGCCAGCAGCGCTAGGATCTTGAGCGGACCTTCGGCCGATGGAATGGGCGCCCGCGATGGAGTTTTAGGCACCGCGACGCCTGTTCGCCCGATGGTTGAGACATTCAGGATGCCGTTCTTGTTCTTGATGACCGTGATAACGGGATGACGGAGCGTGATGTCTTCGACCTCGACGGTACCGCTGAGTAACGGCATGAGTTTCACCCCGACGTCCAGCGACGTGAGAGAGGCAAAGGGGCCGGCGCCGAATGCCGGGTCGTCCAGCACAGCAAACCCGGTCACCCTGGCACCGATTCGTGGCCAGATCCTCAGGCGGATGTCTTGCAGCTGAACCTTGCGGTTGAGCGCGTCTTCGATGAGCGGCTTGTATCGGTCTTGGTATTTATTGAGGTCAATCAGGAAGGGAAGCGCGAGGATGCCTCCGACCACGAGGACACCAGCAATCAGCAGACCGATGACGATTTTCACAGCGCACCTCCCTTTGAGCCTCTGTCAGTATAGGAGAGGGTTCGACCACGGTCAATGCGAGTCAGTGAGTCGCTGAATAATAACGAAGGCAGAGGTACCTCTCACTCTCCGTGCAACACATGGAGCGCTATTCGGTCATGACTCAAGGCCGGCATGGGAATATTTCACATGGAGAAGGTGTCACGTGCTTGCATCGAGTGTCCCCGATCGACTACGGTTGGCAAGATGAGCGAGCCGACTCAAGAGCAAGTGACCGACGAAGAGCCGAACGACAAGATCGTCATCTATTGGGAACGGGAGTATTCGACCGCGCTCGCGCCTGAGCGACTGAAGCTCGACTTCATGCCGCATCGGCCGTTGTTGTCCGGGTTGTCGCTGCACGAGCAGCGGACTGTGGCGGTCGAAGGCTACAAAGTGATCCCCGACGACTGTGGACCGGTGCGGACGGTGGGTCAATACGGCTGGCTTATTCGATCTCCGGTGGACTGTAAGATTCGTCGAACAGCCGAGGGGGTCAAGTGGCAAGCGCCGCCGATCTTGCCGGAAGAGCGGGTTCTCGGCTACAACTCTTTTTCTGGGACCTACGTCGATGTCATCTTAAACAGTGGGTATCCCAAGCTCTGCTGCGGCATTCGGTTCTACTATCCCACGCAGGTAGGACTGATGATGAAGGACGTGCCCAACCACTTCTACCACTATCCTGAGCGAACATTTGTTGTGTGGGAGGGAATTAAAACCCAGGAGTATAAACGCACGCCGAATAGGTATGCCTGGCTCACGGACTATGACGCGTTCACCGCTAATTTTCTCTTGCAACTCACGAGGCCGACGACCATCAAGCGAGGTGATCCCATCGGTATCGTGGTTCCGGTCCTTCTCCCAAAACAATTCGCATTAGAAGAGCTCAAGCCGCGCGGGTGACTGCTTCACGGAGACGGATGTGCATTCCCATCCGATTGTCCTCCACGTCTCCACCTACACGATGCAGAGGTACGAGTTGCGAGGTGCTGCTGTCAGTGTGGCCTCGTGGCTTGACAGGATTCCTCCGGCTTCAGTACTATGCTGGAACCTTTAATGCTCATCCTGCGAGGTGAGAAAGGAGTGCGTGTGGGTTTCAATCGGATATGTGTCTGTCGGTACGTCTCAACCTTCTCGTCGGATCTCGATGAGAGGGTTTTTTTATGCCGGCAGGATGCTGAAACAGTCCGCCAGCAGCGTTCTCGCTTCGTTCAGATCCTCAACGGGGACCCGGCCGCCTCACCACTCGGCGGCGCGCACAAACTTGGTGCTCCTTATTCGTCGCACCGTGCGCCCCAGAGGGTACGCTTCCGGTCTTCACTCGCTACGGCCTTGCTGGACAGCCTGTTTGAGCATCCTGCTTAGTGTAAAACGTGAAAGGTGAAACGTGAGAAGTAAGAGGTGAGACGTGAAAGGTAAGACGTGAAACGTATGAATAAGACAGACGTGGAACTTGAAACATGGAAGATGAAACGTTTTGATGCGGTAAGAACGAGGTGATGATGTCGAGCGGCGACCGACAAGCCGAGGGACTGGTGATGGATGCGGGAGACATTGCGCGCGCGGTGACCCGTATTGCCCATGAAATTCTTGAACGCAACAAGGGCGTCAAAGACTTAGCGCTGGTGGGGATTCGAACCGGGGGGGTGCATCTGGCCCATCGACTGGTGAAGCGAATCCAAGAGATTGAGGCGGCGGCGGTGCCGATCGGTGAGTTGGACATTACGCTCTATCGGGACGATCTCTCCTTGCGGAAGGAGCAGCCGATTCTTCGCAAGACGTCGGTTCCGTTCGATATCGCCGACAAGATCGTGGTGTTGGTCGACGATGTGCTGTTTACGGGCCGAACGATTCGCGCGGCGATGGACGGGTTGATTGATTTGGGGCGACCGGCAGAAATTCAACTGGCCGTCTTGGTCGATCGAGGCCATCGTCAGTTGCCGATCAAGGCGACGTATATCGGGAAAAATATTCCGACGTCTCGGGAAGAAAAGATCCAGGTGCTGTTAGAAGAAGAAGGCGAAGATGATCGAGTCGTGATCTACAAGACGTAACGCGGAGAATGCCATGAGTCTCAAACGCAAAGATTTGCTGAGTCTGGCGCCCCTGTCGGTGGATGAGATCACGCTCATCCTTGAAACAGCGGACTCCTTCAAGGAAGTCACGGGTCGAGAGATCAAGAAAGTGCCGGCTCTGCGAGGTAAGACCGTCGTCAATCTTTTCTTCGAGCCCAGTACGAGAACACGCACCTCGTTCGAGCTCGCGGCGAAACGGTTGAGTGCGGATGTGATCAACTTCTCGCCGTCGTCGAGCAGCGTCGTCAAAGGGGAGACGTTGCTCGACACGGCTCGCAATATCGAGGCGATGCAGGCGGATATTATCGTCTTGCGTCACCCCTCGGCCGGCGCGGCTGAAGCCCTGGCCCGCGGGGTGAAGTCTTCCGTGATCAATGCCGGAGACGGGTGGCATGAGCATCCGACGCAAGGCCTCTTGGATTTGTATACGATTCGCGAGCGTGGATTGTCGTTCGAGGGGCTGCGGGTGGCGATCGTCGGAGATGTGGCGCATAGCCGTGTGGCGCGTTCGAACATTCATGCGCTCGTGAAGTTGGGCGCAGAGGTTCGGTTGGTAGGGCCGCCGACGATGATGCCCTGTGGAGTCGAGAAACTGGGCGTGCGTGTCTACTACAATCTCGACGAGGCGCTACGCGGCGTGCAGGTCATCATGATGTTGCGATTGCAGCTCGAACGGCAGGGGATTGCGCTGTTTCCAACCATCCGTGAATATGCGCGGCTGTATGGGTTGACGACCGAGCGGGTTGAGTTGGCCAATCCTGGGGCGATTGTGATGCATCCGGGTCCGATCAATCGCGGGGTCGAGATTGCTCCGGAGGTGGCCGATAGTTTGTCGTCGGTGATTCTGGAGCAAGTCGCGAACGGCGTCGCCGTTCGCATGGGGATTCTCTATCTCTTGTCAGGAGCAAACTAAATCGTGGCTATCTACATTGCAGGCGGGCATGTGATCGATCCGGGACGGTTCAACGGTGTGGCCGACGTGCTGATCGATGAGGGCCGAGTGGTTGCGGTGGGGCCTCGCCTCACGATTCCCGTGGGCGCCACGACCATCGATGCCAGAGGCCGATTGGTCCTTCCCGGCTTTGTCGATCTCCATGTGCATTTTCGGGAGCCGGGCTTTGAATACAAAGAGTCGATCCAGAGCGGAGCAGCAGCAGCCGTGGCCGGCGGCTTCACCTCAGTCTGTTGTATGCCCAATACGAACCCTGTCAATGACAACCAAGCGATCACGGAATTCATGCTCGATCGCGCGCGGGCAGCCGGGTTGGCGAACGTGTTTCCGATCGGCGCGATTACGAAAGGCTCGGAAGGGAAAGAGTTGGCAGAGATCGGCGATTTGCGGCGTGCCGGCTGTGTCGCGATTTCTGACGATGGGAAACCGGTCATGAACAGTCTGGTCATGCGCCGAGCGATGGAATATGCCTTGGCCTTCGACGTGCCGGTGGTCGACCATTGCGAAGACTTGCATCTCGCCGAGGGGGGCTGTATGAACGAAGGAGCCATCTCGACCGAGTTGGGGCTTCCTGGGATGCCGGCGGCGGCGGAAGATGTGATGGTGGCGCGCAATGTTGCCTTGGCGGAACTGACCGGGGCTCGGCTGCACCTGGCGCATATCAGCACAGAGGGCTCTGTGCGGATGGTACGGGACGCCAAGTCACGAGGACTTAAAATAACAGCCGAGGCCTGCCCCCATCACTTTACCATCACGGAGGAAGTGGTCCGAGGTTATAATACCTTTGCAAAAATGAATCCCCCGCTTCGGACCTGGAAGGATGTGCGAGCGATCAAGGAAGGTCTCCGCGACGGCACGATCGATGTCATTGCCACGGATCATGCCCCGCATGCGTCCCAGGAAAAACAGCTGGGATTTACCGAAGCGCCGTTCGGGATCGTCGGACTGGAGACGGCATTGCCATTGACCTTCGCGCTGGTCGATGAGGGGGTCTTGTCGTTGGAGTCGGCAGTCGACAAGTTGAGTACGGCTCCGGCGAAGACATTCAGCTTGGCCAAAGGCACGCTGGCGGTCGGTGCCGATGCCGATGTGGCGATTGTCGATCAGCAGGAACAGTGGGAGGTCGATCCGACCAAGTTCCGCTCAAAGAGTCGAAATACTCCGTTTGCCGGATGGAAGGTCAAGGGCCGAGTGACGACGACGATCGTGGGTGGCCGAGTGGTATTCGCGACCGGTCGGGCAGAGCAGTAACGCTGTGCCGCGTATGTCCCGTTGGGGGATGGTCTGTTGCCTCACGCTTGAATGGCTGGCGCTGGCCCTATGGGTCGGCGGCGGACTGGTGCTTATCGGAGCGGTGATCCCCGCGGTCTTTAATACGTTCGGCGGGCAGGACTCAGGCGGATTGTTTGTGACGCGGGCATTCGAAGGCTTTCATCGCTTCATGATCGGGGCCTTGGCGATTCTGTGGGCCTCATTGTGGTATCGCTGGTGGAGCGGAAGTCCGATCGTGACGGTCAGCCGGGGCGAGATGGCAGTGCTGGTGGGGATGACGACGATTGCGGGACTCATCATTGTGTGGCTGCACCCGTCCGCTGCGGCACTTCAAGCTCAGGCCTTTGCGGCGCACGAGGAGGCGGCGAAGAAAGCGGCCTTCGAAGCCTTGTTTCGTCTACTCAAGCCGATTCGGTGGATCTATATGATTGATCTGGTACTGGGTATATTCTTGATCGGCATCAAGGCAAAACGGTCGCTGTACCGGGACGGAGCACTTACGTGAAACAGGCCTGGTTGGCACTGGCAGACGGCACGATGTTCGAAGGCCGTGCACTCGGATACGAAGGGGAGACGGTAGGAGAAGTCGTGTTTAACACGGCCATGACCGGGTACCAGGAAGTCTTGACCGATCCCTCGTATAAGGGACAAATCATTACCATGACGTCTCCCCATATTGGAAACTATGGGATGACGCCGGAGGACGCCGAGTCGCGGAAGATTTGGGCTGAGGGATTCATCGTGAAAGAGGCGAGTCGACTCTTCAGTAACTGGCGCAGCCGAGAGCGGATACAAGACTATTTGCATGAGGCGAACATTGTCGGCATCGAGGGGTTAGATACGCGCGCCCTGACCCGCCACCTGCGCGAACATGGGTCACAGCAGGGTCTCATCACCCATGTCGATGGAGATCCACGCCGGGCCGTCGAGAAGGCACAGGCCACTCCCAGCATCGTTGGGCGCGATCTGGCGACCGCTGTCACGTGCAAGGAGGCCTATCGATGGACGGAAGGAACAGGGGAGTGGGCCCCCTCGCTCGGCGACAAGCTACGGGTCGGTGCGAGCAGGCGGTGGCATGTCGTGGCCTATGATTTCGGGGTGAAACTGAATATTCTTCGTCGGCTGGTCGATGTGGGCTGTGAGGTGACCGTCGTCCCAGCTTCGACCACCGCGGCTCAAGTTGAAGCCCTCAAACCCGATGGCGTCTTTCTGTCGAACGGACCGGGGGATCCGGAAGGAGTCCCCTACGCGATCGAGGCGGTGCGGCAATTGATCGGGCGCCTGCCGATATTCGGCATCTGTTTAGGGCATCAGATTCTGGGGCTTGCGATGGGTCTCGAAACCTACAAGCTGAAGTTCGGCCATCACGGGGTGAATCATCCGGTCATGGACCTCCGGACAAGGCGAGTGGAGATCACATCGCAAAATCACAATTTCGCGGTAGCGGTGGCCGGCCCGATCGGTACGATTCCCGATCGACCACCGGTGCTGGACACCTCGTTCGGGCAAGTCCTGGTGACGCATCTGAGCCTGAACGATCATTCGGTCGAAGGATTGGCCTCTCTGGACCTCCCGGTGTTTTCGGTGCAGTATCACCCGGAAGCGTCTCCCGGACCCCATGACTCCGCATACTTATTCAACGCCTTTACACAGCTTATGGAGAAACAGCATGTTTAGAGTTCATACCATGTTCGGTCAGTTCTGCCTCCTGGCCGTCATCGCACTGCAATCCGGTTGCATCACGGTCAACCTCATTGAGCCATCGGGGCCGGTGCAGGAAGTCCAACTCAGCGGCGCGGGGGCCGGGAAAGTCCTCTTGCTCGATTTATCCGGTGTGATTAGCTCGCAAGATAAAGAGGGCCTCATCCCACATCCCAACATGGTGGCCATGTTCAAGGAAGAGCTGACGAAGGCCTCGAAGGACGACAAGATCAAAGCCGTGGTCGTTCGCATCAACAGTCCTGGCGGGACCGTGACCGCTTCAGACATCCTGTATCACGAGTTACGGGAGTTCAAGATCAAGAAAAAGATCCCTGTGGTTATTTCAATGATGGATGTGGCTGCGTCAGGGGGCTACTATCTGGCGATGGCGGGGGACAGTATCTTGGTCCATCCTTCGACGGTGACGGGCAGTATCGGCGTCATTATGTTGACGGTGAATGCCAGAGGGTTGCTCGAAAAAGTGGGGGTCGAGGCCAACGCCATCACGTCCGGCCCCCGCAAGGACATGGGTTCACCCTTCCGGGTCATGACACCAGAGGAACGGGGGATCTTTCAAAGCGTGATCGACTCGTTCTATCAACGGTTCCTGACCGTGGTCCAGGAGGGGCGCCCCCATCTGTCGGCTGAACAAATCAAAAAGCTGGCCGATGGACGGATCTATTCTGGAGATCAGGCCAAGGCGGCAGGCTTGATCGACGAAATCGGGTATCTCGATGACGCGATCGAACTGGCGAAGAAGAAAGCGGGTCTCACGGAAGCGCGGGTCGTCACCTACGGGCGTCGGGGGGAGTATCAGAATAATATCTATTCACGCCTGTTCGGAACGACTTCGGGTATCACCGGGTTAGCCAATTTGGATCTGTTGTCGATGGTGCGGGGCGGCACGCCACAGTTCATGTATCTCTGGATGCCCTAATCAACAGAGCTCATTGACCCATTTTGTGTTCATTGACGTGATCCGCCATGGTTCAATCATCAGATCGCAAGATCGACAGATTCCTCGCGACGCCGATCGGACGCCGGGCGGCGCTGGCGTTGGGGGCTCAGGGGGCGATGGGGCTCTGCACGGCTCTCGGGGTTGGGACGGTACTGGGTCTGTTCGGCAGCCTGACCGGTTGTTACCGGGCGCCTGGCACCGCGCGCGATCAGGTGATTTTTTTTTCCGAAGAGAAGGAATTGGAGTTTGGATTGAGCGCCTACCGCGAGGTGTTGCGCGCCGCGCCGCTCAGTGACAACGCGGAAGTGAATGAATTAGTGCACCGTGTGGGGCGGAAGATTGCTGACGCCGCGAACAAGCCGGAGTATCAGTGGGAATTCGCCGTGATTCAAGACGACAAGATGGTCAATGCCTTTGCGTTGCCGGGCGGAAAGGTCGCCATCTTCACCGGAATTCTCAAACATACGAAAGACGATGCCGGTCTGGCGACGGTGATGGGTCATGAGGTGGCACATGCGTTGCAGCGCCACGGGGTGGAGCGGATGAGCCGGAGTATCTTGGACCAAATTGCGCAATTGGGCGCGTTGGGGGCAGCGGCAAGCGGACGGGCCAATCCCGGTGCGATCCAGGGTCTGTTGGGGGCCTATGGGGTCAATGTGTCGTTGCCCTTCAATCGGAAACAAGAATCGGAAGCCGATTACATCGGACTGCGATTGATGGCACAGGCCGGGTACGATCCGCGGGAGGCGGTGCCGTTTTGGGAGCGCATGAGCGGTTGTCCGAGGCAGATGATCGGGAAGGTCTGTTTTCGGTCGCAGCAGTCGGTCCCTGAATTTCTGTCCACCCATCCGTCCGATTTAACGCGTATCAACCAGATCGAAGCGTGGCTCCCCGAGGCGCTTCAACAGTATCGTGCATCCGGGGGAGGGGCGATCCCGCCGCCGGCCCCGCCATACAAGCCGACAATCGGGCCGATGCCACAAGACAGCTAGCTGACGCTGAAACGAGGTCTCCGTGCCAAGACGAACAGATATCACGTCGATTTTGCTGATCGGGTCAGGACCGATCGTGATCGGCCAGGCCTGTGAGTTCGACTATTCCGGCACGCAGGCCTGTAAAGCCCTCAAAGAGGAAGGCTATCGGGTCATCCTCATCAACAGTAACCCCGCGACGATCATGACCGACCCTGAGTTGGCTGATCGGACCTACGTGGAACCGATCACGGTTGAAGTCGTGGAGAAAGTGATCGAGCGTGAGCGTCCTGATGCCCTGCTCCCGACCATGGGAGGGCAGACCGCGTTGAATACGACGATGGCCTTGGTCAAGCGGGGGACGCTCGAGAAATATGGGGTCACGTTGATCGGCGCGTCCGCCGAGGCGATTCATAAGGCCGAGGATCGCGAAGCCTTTAAACATGCGATGCAGCGAATCGGGTTGCGAGTCCCGGCCAGCGGTACCGCGCACAATCGTGACGAAGCCATCAAGATCCTCGAACGGATCGGATTTCCGGCGATCATTCGCCCGTCGTTTACGATGGGTGGGACCGGCGGCAATATTGCCTACAATCGAGAAGAGTTTGAGAAGCTGGTCGACTGGGCCTTGGCCATGAGTCCGGTCAGCCAAGTCTTGATTGAAGAATCCCTGATTGGATGGAAAGAATATGAATTAGAGGTGATGCGGGACCTCAAAGACAATGTCGTCATTGTCTGTCCGATCGAAAACCTCGATCCGATGGGGGTGCACACAGGAGACAGTATTACCGTTGCGCCGGCGATGACGCTTTCGGACAAAGAGTATCAGCGCATGCGGGATGCGGCGGTTCGCATTATGCGCGAGATCGGCGTCGATACAGGCGGATCGAACGTGCAATTCGGCCTGGATCCTCACAACGGCGACATGGTGGTCATCGAGATGAATCCGCGTGTCTCCAGAAGTTCCGCGCTCGCGTCGAAAGCGACGGGGTTTCCCATCGCCAAAATTGCCGCGAAGCTTGCCGTGGGGTATACGTTGGATGAAATCACCAACGACATCACCGGCGTGACGAAAGCCTCCTTCGAACCCACGATCGATTATGTGGTGGTGAAGATCCCTCGCTTTGCCTTCCAAAAGTTCCGGGGGGCCGATCCCACACTCACGACGCAGATGAAGTCGGTCGGCGAGGTGATGGCGATCGGTCGCACGTTTAAAGAGTCCCTCCAGAAAGCCATTCGTTCGCTGGAATTAAATATGAATGGGCTCTCGTCGCGGGAGGGATTGGATCGCGGCATTCCCGAGGGGTTCGACCGGCAGCCGGCGCTGGAGCGGGTACGCCAACATCTGCGGACTCCGATTGCCGAGCGACTGTGGCACGTGGCGGATGGCATGCGTCTTGGCCTGTCCAATGAGGACCTGTTTGCCCTCACCAAGATCGATCCCTGGTTTCTGGAGCAGATCCGGGAGCTGATGCAATTCGAAGCCTTGCTGGCCGGTCAGGCAGGAAAGAAACCGGCTGCGCTTGAGGAGTCGATGCTGTGGGAAGCCAAGGAACAGGGGTTTTCAGACGATCGTATCGCACAGCTCATTGGCATGACCTCTGCTTCAGTCATGAAGCTGAGGACCAAGGCTGGTCGGGGTAGAAGAGGGGTGACCTATAAACGGGTCGACACCTGCGCCGCAGAGTTCGAAGCCCATACCCCCTATCTCTATTCGACGTACGGAAGCGAATGTGAGGTTCGCCCGACAGACCGGAAAAAAGTGATCATCCTCGGTGGGGGACCGAATCGTATCGGGCAGGGGATCGAATTCGACTACTGTTGTGTCCATGCGGCGATGGCGCTTCGGGAAGAAGGTATCGAATCGATCATGGTGAATTGCAATCCCGAAACCGTGAGTACTGACTATGATACCTCGGACCGGCTCTACTTCGAGCCGTTGACTGAGGAAGACGTGCTCAACATCGTTGCCTGCGAGCAGCCCCTGGGAGTCGTGTTACAGTTCGGCGGGCAGACGCCCCTCAAGCTCGCCCTGCCTTTATCCAAGGCCGGGGTGCGCATTCTGGGTACGAGTCCTGACGCGATCGATCGCGCGGAAGATCGTGAACGGTTCCGCGACCTCTTGACCAAGCTCGGGCTCCGCCAGGCTGAGAGCGGCATGGCCCGGTCCGTGGAGGAGGCGCTTCGGATCGCCGAGCAGATTACCTATCCGGTCATGGCGCGGCCTTCGTATGTGTTGGGGGGGCGATCCATGCAGATTGTCTATGATGAACCCAGCTTGCGTGAGTATATGAAATCGTCGGTCAACGCGTCGCCGAAACATCCCGTTCTGATCGATAAGTATCTGTCGGATGCGATCGAGGTCGATGCCGACGCCATTTCAGATGGGACGAACGTCGTGGTGGCCGGGATCATGGAACATATCGAAGAAGCCGGAGTGCATTCGGGGGATTCAGCCTGCTCATTGCCCCCCTATTCGCTCAGTCAGAGTGTCGTCGAAGAGATTCGTCGGCAAATGAAGGCCTTGGCGCTGGAGTTGGGTGTCATCGGCTTGATGAATGCGCAATTTGCCATCAAAGATCACACCATCTATGTGCTGGAGGTCAATCCTCGAGGCTCGCGCACGGTGCCGTTCGTGAGTAAAGCCATCGGTGTGCCGCTGGCCAAGCTGGCCATGAAAACCATGGTGGGCAAGACCCTTCCTGAGCTGGGATTCATTGAAGCTCCGACTCCTGTGCACTTGTCCGTGAAAGAATCCGTCTTTCCCTTTAATAAGTTCCCGGGGGTGGATGTCCTTCTGGGGCCGGAGATGAAGTCCACCGGGGAAGTGATGGGTATCGACCAGGATTTTGGATGGGCGTTCGCGAAGTCACAAACAGGCGCTGGAGCACCGCTGCCGAAGGGAGGCACGGCCTTCATCAGCGTCAAGGAGAGTGATCGTCCGGCGGCGCTTGACGTCGTGCGACAGCTTCAGCGGCTGGGGTTTACCATTCAAGCCACGAGTGGAACGGCGGGATATTTGCGGAGCTATGGAGTGCATGCGGACACGGTGAACAAGGTGATGGAAGGGCGGCCCCACATCGTGGACCATATCAAGAACGGGCTGGTGGCGTTAGTCGTGAACACCGTGAGTACGGCGTCATCCCATGCCGATTCCTTGTCGATCCGTCGAGAGGCGCTGAACAAAGGACTGGCCTACTATACGACGATACGGGGGGCGAGAGCGGCGGTCATGGGCATTGAAGCCATCCTCAAGAAAGAGTTCACCGTTCGGTCGTTGCAGGAATATCATGGCATCGGAAGCGCGGAACGGTGATCGCTGAGCAGGAGGCCATGGTTCACCAATCAGCATGGTAGTGTGGAGGAAGTATGCCGACACCGATTACAAGAAAGGGGCACGAGGCGCTTCAAGCAGAGCTCGATCGTCTTCGCAAAGTCGAGCGTGCCAAGAATATCGAAGCCATTGCCGAAGCGCGTGCCCATGGCGATTTGAGCGAGAATGCAGAATACGATGCGGCCAAGGAACGCCAAGGGTTCATCGAGTCGCGTATCATCGAACTTGGGTCGAAGCTGGCCGATGCCCGCATCATCGAAACGGCCGGACGGGTTTCCGAGACCATCGTGTTCGGCGCCACGGTGCTCGTGATCGAACAGGAGTCGCAGTCGAAGCGGGAGTATACGCTGGTGGGACAGGATGAAGCCGACATGAAAGTCAACCGTATCTCGATTCAGTCTCCAGTCGGCAAGGCGCTGATCGGCAAGCGCGTCGGCGATTTCGTCGAGGTCAAGACACCGGTGAAGATGGTCGAATATGAAGTGGTGGAGATTCGCTTCGAGGAGCTCTAGCAGGATGCTGAAAAAGTCCGCCAGCTTCGTTCTCGCATTGTTCAGACCCTCACGGTTGAGGAGGAACCCCTCGGAGGACGGAAGCACTGGAGGGGATTTCCCATTCGCCAAGATGTATCTGTGTGGACGAACGACCCCACGAAGTGCGGTCGATACCTTCTCCGGTCTTCACTCGCTGCGGCCTTGCCTGCGGAGGGGCGTGTCCTGGCACGCCTGGGCTGGGCGGGTGAGACCAGTGGCCATGTTACGCATCCCGTACGATATTGTCCTCTCGCCCAATACAAGCTGGCTCGCGTGCAGCCCTCTCTGAGACTCATCACGCTCCTGACCGATTTCGGCGACCGAGATTGGTTCGTGGCGAGCATGAAGGGGGTGATCCTCACGATCAATCCCCACGCCACGATCGTCGATCTCTCACACCAGATCACTCCGCACCGAATCGACGAAGCCGCATACGTCCTCAAGTCCTGCTATCGTGAGTTTCCCGAAGGCACGATCCATGTCGTAGTCGTCGATCCTGGTGTCGGTAGCGCGCGGCGGGCCATTGCGGTCAAGAGTGCAGGGTACTATTTCCTGGCGCCTGACAACGGCGTGCTCAGCTACCTATTCGACGACGAACAGCCGGTTGAAGTGCGCGAGATCGACCAGCGAACGTTTCGGCGTGCATCGCTCGGCCATACCTTCGATGGGCGTGATCTCTTTGCTCCGGCAGCGGCGTGCTTGACCATACAGCAGCCGTTCGCATATTTTGGGCAACTCATCGACGATTGCAACACATTCAGGATCTCGACGCCGAAATGGGATGGCGGTGCCTTGGTGGGAGAGATCGTCTATGTCGATCGATTCGGCAATCTTATTTCCAACCTGACGCCTCACCACGTGAAGGAAATGCGGGAAGTCGCAAAGCGATCCAACGCGCTGATCGCTATTGCAGGCCACAGGATTCAGAGTCTTGTAGGGAATTATGCCGAAGGATCGACCACTGAGCCGTCGGCGCTGATCAATAGCAACGGCACCGTAGAAGTATTCATCAAAGAAGGCAGTGCAGCACAACGGCTGAAGGCGGGGTGTGGAATGGAGATAATCCTGTCATAGATCCGAACACTGATCGGAAATGCCCAGCAATAGTAGGGTAAGAACCAGGATGAACAGAACCGGCCGGATTCAGCGCATGTCAGCTAGCAGTTTGCTGAAAAACTCAGTTTTTGCGAGGCAAGGTCCACTGATATTAGGTAGGTTGATAGTGCTGGATCGCTGGCAGGATGCTCAAAATGGCTGTCCAGCAAGGCCGCAGTGAACGAAGAGGCGAGGCGTACGCTTCGGTACGTTGGGCCTCTGAGCGACGCGAAAATGCCGCTAGTTCTTAATTGCGTAAGTTCACGATAGTGTTTTTGAGTTGAGAACCTTTGACTTCTCTCTTGCGCCAGACAAACGGTTTAGCGGTGGGGCCATAGGCAGCCACAAACGCTTCGATGGCCTGGCGCAATTCCTCGATGTTGCGAAAAC
>Ga0163151_10000801_pt1 | contig 54739 bp, 53 predicted proteins | sample OliLakLV19MP5IB2_FD_145596 | JGI IMG/M metagenome (GOLD analysis project Ga0163151, IMG submission 145596) | Freshwater microbial mat bacterial communities from Lake Vanda, McMurdo Dry Valleys, Antarctica - Oligotrophic Lake LV.19.MP5.IB-2 | ecosystem: Environmental > Aquatic > Freshwater >...
ACACGACCAGGCCGCATAGTTCGATCGGGAATCTGGCGCCCGAAGAATACGCCAGACGACACAAAAACGGGCTTCAGGAAGACGGAATTCTAAAGATCAAAACGGTCTAGTTTTTGGGAGAAGGTCAACACCTTCGGAAACTAAGCTTCAAGTGGGACAGTTTTTGGGGGGAAGGTCACACTTATGCGAGAAAGGGCGAGATCCGGATCGAGCATTCGCGCTCGTCACTCCGCATAAGCGATCGTACTTAAAAGTGCGTTCTCGGCCTGCCTCGAGTCGAGGCGCGTGTGCTGAACGACGATCGGAACACTGGCCTCGACGACGCTCGCGAAATCAGTGCCCACGGAAATGGCTGGACGAAGGTCATTAAAACGAATGTGCCGCGTCCTGCGGGCGGGAACGCAGACGCGATACGAATCCGCCGGCTCCTTGTCGGCGTAGAAGACAGTGATCCGCACGTCGGCGTCTTCGTCACCCGCGTTCAAAATACAGACCGTTTCGTGGCTCGTCATCTGCGGCGCCGGACCGCTGCTTGTCGCGGGGATGTAGCCTTCCGCGATCGCCCATCTGGTTTTTCCGATCGGTTTCATTTTGTTTCTCCTATGCAAACGCGATGACGTCTTTGATCCCCATTAAATAAGCTTCAATGGATGAACTTGAAAATGTAACCGATGGCGAACGCCGCGAAGAATAAAGCCGCGGCCATCGTCGCGAGAGTCGCGGTCCGGGACGGCCTTAAACTCTTTGGCAAACGATGATTTAAATATAAAGTAAACCCGGCTAGCACCGGAATCTGGGCCGCTTCGATGGCGCCCGCCCATTTCAAAAGGGTCACCGGATTTCCAAAAAAAAGATAGATAAGAATCGGCAAAATTGCCAGAAGCCCCCAAAGATAAATATTTTTCAGCGTCTTTTCGTTAAAATCTCTTTCCACTCGAAGTGTTTTCAGGAGGATTTTTGTTCCACTCGTAAAAAAACGCGTAAAACCGTCCTGATCGGACAAAACTGTGTCCCAAAATCCGACAAAAACGCTCACGATCATGAACCAGAAACCAACGGGTCCCCATAGGTCGCCGAGAAGCCGTCCAAGGACTTCCGCGACTTTGTTTTCTTCGGGCACAAGCCCGCGAGGCTGCAGGAGTTCGGTTCCAAGAATTAAAAAGGCGAGCGTCACGATAAGGGTTCCGATGACGGCCATGCTGTTATCGAGCGTCATTTGGCCCACCCAGCCTTTGAGGCGGCGTGTGTCTTCGGAGCTCAGAGGCTGAGTCTCGCGTTCTTCTTTCAAACCGGCCAGTCCATACCCCTTGGCCTTGATCCAATAGGAATACCACATCATTCCCGCCGCGCCGGAGAGCGTGAATCCCAGCCAGGGCAGGATTTCCCCAAAATCGGCGCCGGGCGGAAAACGAGGAATGAGGCCCGAAATAAGCCGGCCGTAGCTCGGGAACACGCTTAAAGCGGCGATGACCGAAGTAATGGCCAGGGCTACCGCGATAGCAACCGCCGTTCTTTCGATGACCTTGTATCTCCCCCAAAACACAAGACCGGTGGAAGCAAAAACAGCCGCCACCATCCAAATGCGTATGTCTCCTGGAAACATTAACACCAGGGCCGTCGCGGCGGAACCGGCCAAACCCGAAATGGTGGCGATGGCCACGAAAAGCTGGGGCACCAGAATAATCCAGACGGCCCAGGACTTCGGGCCGGGAATGGTATTAAATCCATCCAGGATCGCCTTGCCCGTGCAGACAGTGAAGCGCCCGACCTCGCGATTGATAAACCATTTAAAAACGACCGCCCCTAGTAAAGCCCAGAGAAGCGTATAGCCGTAGAGAGCGCCGATGCGCGGCGTGAAAAGAAGCTCTCCCGAGCCGGCGGCCGAAACCATCCAAAGAAATCCCGGTCCAAGCCAGGCGAGCCGTTTAAAACCTCTAGGAGGGTCGTGCATGCTCATTCTCCTCTGCTTTTATATAAGTAATAAGGGGCCACATTCGTCGGCGACCAAAGCGTTTACGGTGTCTATCAGCTCTTACTCATTCATCTCTGATTCCTCAGTAGTTTGTGAATTGTCAAGCGACCCAGGCGGAGGCGGGTCAGTCCTGCCCCGCTTTTGATCGCGCAGCCGCCCGAGAGTGCTCTCAATCAATCTGGTCAACTTATCTGCAGCGCCGTCGACGGTTTGGTCCAAGGTCGCTGCCTGATGCGTGACCGCGATAGGCCGGCGGCCTTCGAGGCGGGCTTCCATCACACAGCGCATGTCGTCATTGCCGCCTTTCTTGTCGCTGTTCTCATCGCTCAAGTGGACCTCCACTCGCGCGATGTGCTCGCTGAATCGTTTCAAGGCACTCTCCACTACGCCACTCACCTGAGTGGCCAGCTCCTCGTGACCTTCGATGTTACCGTCGGTATGCAATTGGATATGCATGTCGTTCTCCTTTGTGAGCACGGTTGGTTCAATACCGGTAAGTGGCAGCCAGTCCCGTTCGCCCCGGCATCTGCTCGGCTGGCATGACCAGGACCTGGCCGCCCATCTTTTCGACCAGTTCGCCCAGATCGTCGAGCACGTCATCGACTTGCGGGTGGCTCAGATCAGCAACTTCGACCAGCCCCGCCGCGCGGTCGAGTCGGCCGGCAATCTGACGGTCGGCCTGGATCAGCAGCGTCGCGACCCGTCCGGCGGTAGCCGCCTGAACAACCTGCGCCAAGTCGTCATTGCCAAGCCCCTTGGATCGGGCTTGTTCAAACTCTTCGTTCAGCTTAGCCAGCCGCGCCTGATACTGCGGCTCGACGACTTGCCAGGCGCGTTCCCGAAGTTTATCGATTGGCAGGACGTCGGGATTAATCATGAGCCCCTCCGCGATCAGAAATGGGTTGTGGCTGATCCGGCGGAAAAGATCATGATGCTCCGGCAACGCCGCCAGGATCAGCGGCAGGCTCGATGGTCGGGAATGGTGCTCGAGCACCGCGCGGTCGACGGCACGAAAAAACCGTTCTGCATCGATGTCCACCTCGTCCTTTTTCCCGCCGTGGCCGTGGTGCATGGACGTGCTCGCATGACCGACACCACCGTGGGAGGCGACGGTTGAATGGGGCTCGGTCAGCTCATCGCCCAGCGCCTCGGTGATCGTCCGCGGGACGCCCGGAGCCAGATCGATCTTGTCGAGCGTATCGCGGTTTCCTTCGAAGAGCTGGATCTTCTGGAGGCTCAATCCCAGAACCTGATAGTGAGCGACCGATTGCAGAAAGCGTCGCAAGGGCTTGGTGTGAAAACTGTCGGCCACGACGGCCAATTCGGCGACTGGCCGCTGAAGCTGGAACACTCGAAACAGGCCCGGCCCACCCAGTACGGCCAAGCCCTCCCGCATATGGTTCCAGAATTCATCATCGTGAGAGAGGGCTGCAAACGGTTCCAAAAGCCGCCCAATCTCGACGGCCGGATACTTCTGCCGGAGCGATACCTCCAACTCCTTTACAAGATTGCGAAATCGGATCGGATCCTGCTGATTCTCGGGCCGGCTCCGATGAGTCGGCTGATAAAGCGAGAGACACGGCTGCTGTTGGACGGATACCAACTCAGCCAATGATTCGATGGTGAGTAAATTGATTTTCTGTGTCATTTTCTGCCTCGTGTTTTAGTAGGATGAAAACTCAAAAATTCAGTTGCGTACGACCGACATGCTCTCCCCATGCTAGCAGTCCTTCTCTTTCTCGAATTCCATTAAGCCGCTAAATTCTTTGAAGCGAATTCCCAGTTGATCAATTTATTCAAGACCGTTTCTAGATAATCGTTTCGTTTATTTTGATAATCTAAATAATAAGCGTGTTCCCACACATCCAGAGTCAGAAGCGCCGTCCCCTTTTTCTGGGAAAGAGGGTTTTCTGCGTTCGGGGTTTTGATGATCTTAAGAGCATCATCTTCTTTAACGAGCCATGCCCAGCCGCTCCCGAACTGCTCCATTCCGGATTTAGCGAATTCTTTAATGAGGTTTTCGTAACTGCCGAAACTGGCTTCAATTTTACGGTGCAACTCTCCAGATGCCTCACCGCCACCATTTGGTGACAGACTATTCCAATAAAATGTATGATTCCAGACTTGCGCCGCATTGTTGAAAATACTGAGTTTTTCGGGTCTGCCGGTAGTCTTGACAATAATCTCTTCGAGCGTCAGGCCCTCAAGTTCAGTATCCAAAACAAGCTTGTTGAGTTTATTCACATACCCCTGGTGATGCTGGCCATAGTGAAAATTAAGCGTCCTCGAGGAAATTGCGGGTTGTAACGCATTTTGTTCATAGGGAAGGGCTGGTAAAGTGAAGGGGCCTGCTTTGGTTTGGCTCATAAGAACTCCTTGTGATATATCTTAATTAGCGAGTTAGTTGCATGTGTATTCGATATTCTTCTCTCACTTGTTCTATTTGGTTTTCAATATCATATCCGCCGTTACGATCAGCATCTGATCTTGCATAACGCGCTTCACGAGCATAGTCCAACTTTAAGTTTTCATGGAAATCAGAAGAGAAGGCGCCTTCTCTTTCTCGTTCGATCGGAATCATGTCAGCCTCCGGTTATGAATGAAATGACCGTCTTGATCCCCTTTGCAGCTCCAAGGATGTGCTGTCCCGCCTCCGCAACCGGAATCCTCGACAGCATGGATTCGAGGGCCCCCGGCCATCGTTTTTTAAACTCCGCCAGATCCGCGACGGCCGCCGTGAATGCGGCCTTGTCCGCATTGACCGTCCCCATCAAAACCTGGTTCTTCAAGACCACGTCCCGCATGAACCGTTCCGTATCGACTTCGATGGGTTCTTTTATGCCCGGTATGCCAGTAAAAATGAAGATGCCGTTACGTCCTAGATAGGGAAGCATTTTGAAAGAGAACCGCGAAGCGCCGGTAGCCTCAAACACCAGATCGATATTAGGGATATTCTTACAAAGCTTCCTCGGATCGTCGCATTCGGTGGACACGTATTCGATGCCAATCGACTTCAAAAGCGCGGCGCTTTCGCTCGAAGGCAATCCCCGGGAAAGAACGGTCGTCCGGAAACCACTTTTAAAGAGCAGCATACTGCCGAGGATCCCGATCGGCCCCGCGCCCAAGACGACGGCATTGAAACCCTCGAAAGACCTCCCCGCTTCGACGCGTTCGGCGAACCATGGCAAGCGGTCTTGCATCTGCATGACTTGAGACAGCGCTTTCTCAGCGACCGACAAGGGCTCCGTCAGAACGCCGACGGACGCAAGAGCGCCCGGAACCGGGATCAAATACCGCTCTTCATCGACGACGTATTCGCTCATGAAGCCGTGGCGGTCCCTTATCCCGCGCTCGGTAAAGTCGCCGGTGATGCAAAAATCCGGCCTGCCCGCCAGGCATGCGCGACACTCAGGATGCGGGCAAGGACGCCTTACCATGACCGCCGCAAGATCGCCCGGCTTGAAACCTTTCACATCGCACCCGGCGTCCATCACCTCGGCCAGGCACTCGTGGCCCAGGACCAGACAATCCGATCCCGGCGGCGGTGTCCCGTATTTGAATTGGGCGATCTCCCGGTCCGTCCCGCAGACGCCGACTTCGCGCACGCGCAGTTTCACTTGATCGGGGGCGCCGATTTGAGGCTCGAGCCCATCGACGATTTCGACCTTTCTTTCTTTCGGCAATACCACTATAGATTTCATGGGAGAAGCCGCTCAGGAGCGTTTCGCACGCTGACGCTCCTCTGCATTCTGGATGTGAATCGCGGACCGGATTAGCGCCAGATGAGTGAATCCTTGCGGAAAGTTTCCGAGGAGTTCGCCGCTTTTCGGATCGATCTCTTCGGAAAAAAGTCCCACGTTGTTCGCGTGTTTCGCGACGCTTTCGAAGAGCGCTTTGGCTTCGTCCAGGCACCCCTGATTGGCGAGATTATCCACGAGCCAGAAAGTACACAGGAGAAACGTCCCCTCGCCTCCGGGCAGACCGTCGTCGTTCAAATAACGGTAAACAAGACCGTTCGATACGAGGCGGCGGCGCACGACATCGACCGTGGAAAGCACGCGCGGATCGTCGAACGGAAGAAAACCGACGAGCGGGACGGTGAGCGCGCTGGCGTCGAGCGTATCCGAATCGAAGGACTGCGTGAACGCACCGATGCGCGAATTGTAACCGCGCTGCAAAATCTCCGTAGAGATTTCCTCGCGAACCCCAATCCAGCGCTCGAGCGGACCTTCGAGGACGCCCAACTCCGCCAGCTTGATCCCCCGGTCGAGGGCCACCCAACACATGAGCTTCGAGTGCAGATAATGCCGCGGCCGGTCGCGCACCTCCCAGATGCCGTGGTCGGGATCCTTCCAGTGCAGACACGCTTCGTCGACCAGGCCGCTCAGAAAACTGCGGATATTTTCTGCGGGAGGCGCTATTTTTTTATAGCAGTAATAGGCGGCGTTTAGCAGCTGGCCAAACCGGTCGAGCTGCGTTTGCGCGGCCGCGGCGTTTCCCACACGGACGGGAGAGGATTTTTTATATCCTTCCAGATGCGCCAGCTCCCGTTCCGGAATATCCGGCGAGCCGTGAATCGTGTACATAATCTGAAGCGAGGCCTTCTCCTGTAAGCTCTCGATCCAGCGAAAAAACCGGAGCGCCTCGTCTTGATAATCCAGTTCCATGAGGGCGGAGAGGATGAGCGTGGAGTCGCGAATCCAAGAAAACCGGTAATCCCAGTTCCGCACGCCGCCGATTTCTTCGGGCAGCGAAGTCGTCGGAGCGGCGATCAAAGCGCCGGTGGGTTCGTAGATGAGGAGCTTAAGGACGAGCGCGCTGCGGCGCACCAGATCCGCGTGGTAGCCGTGGTAACGGCAGCGGGACAGCCACGCCCGCCAGAACGCGACGGTTTCGTCGAGATCGCCCTGATAATCAGCCGGCTTTTTGAGAGGATCCCGACCTTCGCCTTTGAAATAAAAGAGCCCGAAACAGAACTTCTCCCCTTTTCGGACTCGAACGGTAGCGGACACGAAACCGGCGCCGCTAGGCGCGAAGACGGCGGGAGAACTCAAAAGAAGGGTTTCTTCCCCGCAAGTGGCGACGACTTTTCCCGCCTCGACGCGAATGTCGGTTTTATTTTCGGCGAAACCGAAGGTGGGCTTAAAAACCACATCGAACGCCACGGTGCCCTCGAGTCCCTCGAGAATCCTGTAAACACTGTGAAGGGAGTGTTTCGAGCCTTCTTCGTGGGCCACTTTTTCGACGGGCATCAGATCGAAAACCCGAGCCGCGCCCTCTGCTGTATCATGCCGCGTTTCAAGAACATTCGAATCCTCGACGTATTTTCGCGAAACCGCGGACTTGGAGGCCGGAGTGATCGCGAAATAGCCGCCCTTGTCCGAGTCCAGAATGCGGCAAAAAACGGCGGGGTCGTCGAAATGCGGAAAGCAGCACCAATCCATCGAACCGTCGGAGGAGATGAGCGCGGCGCTGTGCATGTCGCCGATCATCGCGTAGTCGCTGATTGGCCGGTAGCGTTCGCCGGCTCCGACGCTCACGACGGGGAGCCGCCGGCGCTTAAAGCGTTTCCGGGTAGTCCCGCGGCGCCTTCGAATCCGGGAACGACGGCTTTGAAGAAAGCGTTGCGGATGAACAGGCCTACCGCATTCCAGACATGGACGTCCGGATCGTCGAATGAGCCGGACAGCTCGATCTTAGTAAGCGGCCCCACCGCCGAAACGACGGCGGCGACCGCCAAAAAAATGAACGTTTTACGCGGCCGTCTCATGTTAAGCGTTTTTGGAATCCCGACGGGATTGATTGCGCTTCCCGGCGCTCTTTAAGTGAGACTGGATCGTCTTTCTTTGTCCGACCAGCTTCCGATTCATCGACGCGGGCTGGGTGAGGTTTTTAACCGCGTTTACCGGCTTTTTTTTCATAACGCCTCCTTAATAAGGGTGCTCACCCCGGGCATTTATCAGTATAAGTCCCCCGGGATTAAAGCGGGGTTAGAAGTAAATTAGAATTTTTTAACCGCTTAAGCAGACACCTCTTTTCATCCGTCCAGTTCCTTTTAACTGTGTCCCTCCGCTCCCGCTTCGCGCATGGAGGCGACAGGCAGGTCATTGAACCCCACCCGCTCAAGACCGGCCACTATTTTCTCGTGTGTAATCGCTTCGATCGGCATCGCCGGCTGGTAACCGAAGCATCGATCCCCGCTCCCCCGCGATTCAGAAAGAATCCCGCAACTCATGAGATCCTCAATCAGCGATCTGCAAAGACGGATCGGTATGTCCAGCGACGATGAAATCGCCTCGTCCATCAACGGAGGCTCCGAGCGCTTGAAGCGTTCGACGCATAAAGCGGTTATTCGCATGGCCAAGACCTTCCTCAAGCCGAAACTCGCCCGTTGCGCATCCGGTTCGAATTCATAGGTGTCCGCGTTTTGATGCGCAAATGCCAGCTCGGCGCCGAGAAGGATGACCATCCAACTGAGCTGAAGCCAGATTAAGAAAAGAGGCAACGCCGCAAAGCTTCCATAAACCGCGCCATAGCTGCTGAAGAAAATCTGCGCATGGATATAGCCCCACTGCACCGCCTCATAGACGAGCGCTGCGCTCACCCCGCCGATGATGCCGGATCCGATATGCACCGGCGTATTGGGCAAGTACACGTACAAAAAACTGAGGAGCCCGCAGATGACGAGAAACGAAAGCAGTGGCAACGATATAATCAGGAGCTTCTCAATCGCATCGGGTAACGCGCCAATTGTGCCGCTGGCCAGCTGTCCCGCCAGAAACACGTTCAGACTGCCGGCAAGAACGAGAGTAATGGGAAACAAGAACATCAACGAAATGTAGTCCGTGAACTTTCTCCCGAGCGTGCGTCCCTTTTTAACGCCCCATATGTCGTTGAAAGCGTTTTCGATCTGCCCAAGCATCCGGATGATCGCCCAAATGAGGAATACGATGCCGATGCCGGCGATGGCGCCCCCCTGCGCCGACTTGAGCATTTCCACCGCAAAACCGATGATTCGCCGAAGCGCTTCTTCCTGGCTCGGCAGTTCGCGAAGAAGCATCGCCTCGAAGCGCCGTTCGAGTCCAAATCCCTTCGCAATTCCGAACGCCAAAGCCAAGATTGGCACGACCGACATCAACGTGAAATAGGTCAATGCCGACGCTCTCAGCTGACAATTATCCTTTCGAAACTGTCTTGCGGTGAGCATCACGACACGAAGGAATCCGATCGGGACGGCCTTTTTCCTGGGAAGTCGTTTCGCGCGGATCCTCCAAAGATCATGCGTTAGAAAAAAGCGTATTTTCTTTAACATGTCAAAACCTTCTCGTAAGCTCGGGCATCACGCTTTCTTGGGGATTTTCTTCTCGAGGTCTTCGATTAGCACCTTCATCTCGAAGATCTCTTTGCGCTGCGTTTCGATAATGCCAGCCGCGAGCTTCCGAATACGCGGATCGGAAATGTGTGCGCGCTCGCTCGTCAGAATCGCTATCGAATGGTGCGGGATCATCGCCTTCATCCAGGAAACGTCCTCGACCGTCGCCTGACTGCGCACGAGCCAAAGCGACACGGCAAAAACAACTGCACTGCCCACGAAGATGCCAATATTCGCTTTTCGATTGTCATACATCTTCAGCATGAAACCGAGCATGACGACGGCCATCGTAGCGCCCATGAGCAGCGCCATGTAAGCGCGGGTCTCGCTGAAGAAAACGTGGTCGAACGCGTAAGCGTTGAGATACATCAGGCCAAACATCACGACCGTGGAGGTCGCAATCATCGCGGCGAATTTTGGGTATGGCATCATAACTTGCCTTTCTTGCCTGCGTTGCGAGAAATATCTATGATTATAGAATCATCAGGTTAAGACATCATTAATGTTGGATTAGAAAAATTTAACGCTCATTTTCTTTACTCCGACATCATGTCGCCTGAGCAATTTGCTGGACAGTGGTAGGAAAAACGACAACCCAAACCCACAGAAGTTGCCCTTAGGAACTGTGTGCTTGGAGGGGCAACATCAATGACCACCATCCTAAAACGGGAGGATAAGACGATGGAGGGGCTGTTTTCGTTCAGAGTGTGTCGTGGGGAAATGGGGTGGCATTAAGCGCTTCGCGTATAGTTGTCAATTGTGTATCGATTCGTGCACGGTCGTGGGCAAACGTAACACTATGTTCGGCTAGTTCAGCAATCCGTCGCACATGTTGCTCAAGTGCCTGCCGCCGGCTCGGACTCACCGTTTTGCTGGCGCAAGTTTGAAGAGCCCCGAGCATTCGCACCATAATGGTGACATTCCCTGAAGAATTGTTCCGAATTTGATCAAATGCTTCATCCAATAAACTTTCATAACTTGGACCCTTGGCAATCACCCGCAGCTCCTGATCCTCGTAAAAATCAAATGGAGGGATCTTCCGGGTTGCGAGTCGCGTTAAAATCGCCGCAAGATAATCTATACACATCACGGCTGTTGTAACGTCATTGATCCCGGGTGAAAGCGCCTTCAATGCCACGTCCACGATTTGCCTGATACCGAAGGCCATATCCTGTTCTATCGTACGGTGCCGACTAATAACAAAGGCTTTTTGAAGGGTGGTAATGGTCTCGTGATCTGATGACTTTTCCAGTGAGAGTGATACTAGCGAAGTACCTTGTACAACGAATTCTCCAACCCCACGCTCCATTCGTACGACAGCTTTTTTCTCTCGCGCTAGCCGCAACAGGACTGCACGGTCCGCGCTCTGAATATAACCGCTTTTGTTGGCTGGAATAACTTGCCACTTCCGTTCTGTGTTATAAATTTTAGTTTGCTCCTGAATGTCCTTCTCTGCTTCATTTTCAAGCTGTTCAGGGAAACACTCGTCTATGCTTTGTATGGTTTCCTCGGCCACGGAGGCGACAATATTTGAAGCTTGAATGGAAGAGCTCATATGATGAATGAAAGCTATGAGAACCCCGATTCCGCAAATAGCCAGTACAACGCTGAAAAAAACAGCTATATTTGGGACAAATGAGCCGTCGGAACCGCTTCGAATGGTACGCAACACGATCAGGCAATAAGTGAAAATACCGGCGAAGATTCCGATGGTACTTTGCGTAACGCGGCTTTTCATGAAATTCCGCAGGATACGTGAGGTGTATTGACTCGAAGCTAGCGCTAGCACCACTAAGGTCATGGAAAATGTAACACCTACCACAGACATCATCGAACCAGCAATCGTAGATAAAATCCCACGCGCACCTTCCGCTCCGGCTCCGAAGAGACGCGGCCACCGCGCCAACCATCGATCTCCCTCGATGGCATCGAATTCAATCAATGTGACTGCAAGGACAATACTAGCCGAGACAATCAAGGACGGCACAAACCAAAAACTTGATCGGAGATCGATCCAGAGTTGTTTGAGTTTATTCATAAGCAAATCTTATGTCGCGGTATCCCGTAAAAGATTCTCACCTTCGTCCAAGGACTTGGCTTGACCTGCCTGTTGCCCTAACTCATCAGCATCACTTGAGAACCCCGCTTCCGCTTTAGTGGACACTTCATCCAATCCTTTTAAAGGTTGGGGCTTCTTGGGGGTCGTCGATTTAAGCGCCTCGGGTTCCTGTAATTTTTCTTGCTTCGCATCAAGCAGGGTAACAGGAACGCCACTCGGAAAAATAACTTCCCTTGCTTCATCAGGCATTGTAATGCCTTGTTGTTGAAAAGCGCGTTTCACAAGGCGTATAACTGAAGATCGCACCTTCAGCCAGCTATGTTCATGCCCATTGAGCCAAAAATAGACTTTCAAATTAACGGTTGCTTTACCCAGGTCATCAGCCAATACCCAAGGTTCCGGATCCTTCAGGACAGCGGGGTGATTCATCAAAACTCTCCGAGCAGCTTCTTGAGCTTCGTCAATCGAGTCATCATAACCAATGCCAATGATGAAGCTCTCACGACGGTTTGGACTGCTCGTAAAATTACAAAGTGTACTCTTGTAAACCAAGGCATTAGGAACTTGCGCCAGGTTACCGTCAAGCGTCATTAGAACGGTCGTTCTAATGTTCAGCTGGTGCACATACCCGACCACACCAACAATTTCGATCAGATCGCCTGTCTCAAACGGCCTTTGCATACTTAGGAAAATACTAGCCAGAAAGCCTTCCACAATATCGCGAAAGGCAATCCCAACCACCAAACCAACCAGACCTGTGCCACCAATTATGGTTAAAGCCAGTTGGGTCAATCCTGAGACTCTCAAGACAATATAGGTGCCTAAAAGAAACACAAACGCCCCTACCACCCACGAAAGCACACTCCTCAGGAGTTTCGGACGAACTCGGTTCTGCAGAAATAATTGAGCATAACGCTTTGCTAACCAACAAGCCCCTGCCGACAAACACATGATAAATAATCCAAAAATTAAGAGAGGCAGGGACTGAATGAAATCACGTCCTAACAAAGACAACGCATTCAACGCACCGCGAAATTTCCATACAGATGGCTTGGATGTTTCAATCAAGTTGGCCACGGCAACCACATCCTGGGTATTGCGCGCTAGGTGGCCGGCCCACATCCTTATCTCATCGGTCTGCGCCCTGCCCCTAAGAAAAACAACCCCGTCATTGACTTGGACTTCGGGGTCGGAAAACCAGTGAGTGGTATTCATAACACTCTGGAGCCGCTTGCGGATATCCTCATCGCTAGCGGTGGGTTGCACCGCCACCTTCACCAATGGGAAGGAAAGCTCTTTTTCGTTTGCATCGGGTTGATTGTTTGACGTATTACCGACTTCCTTTGCCCCAAGCATTGGCGCCATCGCACCCCAGCAGAGCAAACCAAACAAAGCCACCCATAGCATTCGGCGATTGCAATAAATCGATTGTCGCATCAGTGAACGCTTCAACTTATTTATAGGTCATACCCTTCCTCAATAAAAGAAGAGCGGCGGGACGAATGGCGTGAGGGCGTTTAAGATTAAACGGGGTGGAATTTTTCTGTGAAATGTCGTGCAGGGGTGTTACGGGGAGGAACGCCTCCGAAATTTTAAACAACGGGTTGAGGCGACGCCGCGGTCAAATTATCTTTCACATCTTTAACTCCTCTGACTCCGCGGGCCACTTCCATCGATAATTGTTTTTTGGCCCACGAATCCACCGTGCCGGTCAGCTTTACAACGCCTCCGTACACGGACACCGCGATTTCATATCCGTCCGTTGCGGGATCTTCAACGAGCGCCATCTTAACGTCGTTTAATATCTCCTGATCTCCTCTGTACAACGAGCGGACTTGAAGCTTGTTAATCACCGCGCGGACCCCACGGTTGGATTCAGCTATCTCAAGCGCCCGGTCTTTCTCAAGAAGGTTGCCCACATATCCGGAAATCGTCACGACGCCGCTTTTCGTGTCTACTTCCACCAGGTGCGCCGATATCGCGGAGTCTGTCTGCATGTCTTTTTCGATGGCGGACGTTATTTGCCGATCGGTTATTTGATTGGATAATCCAGGGCCTGTGTCGGCGTAAACAGCCAAGGGCGCGGAAACTAGCGCGCACGCGGCAAGAAATATATGCTTTTTCATAAAAACTCCTTTCTAAAAATTGGACAGGCTTGTAAAGAAAGGGGTGCGACGGGCGGGAAAACTTATCTCTTCTTATAAAATATCGCACTAGATATTAGGACGGGATTAGATTTGAATTAGAGATATTTAAGAAAGGTCAGAATCAGCCTAACGCCTTCCTAATTTGCCAGCAATTGGATCAGAACCTCCCCCCTATCGAAATGGCTTTCACGAGAGGACTGGATGGGGTTGCATACGCGCTCATTGGTGGCGACCTTCATCTGCTAACTTCCGCCAAGTCACCCACAAGATCAGCGGCCCATTTATAAATATTTCTCGATTTCACTCCGGCTCGCATGCGTTTCATGCGCTTCGTTTGCTCCTGATCCGACATCTCGAGTGCGGCGCGTATTGCCTCGGAAGTCTGTATCGCATCATAAGGATTCACGATCAAGGCATCCTTGAGCTCCCTGGCCGCTCCCGTAAATTCGCTGAGGACCAGAACTCCTTTCTCGTCTTCCCGCGCATGAACAAATTCCTTTGCAACAAGATTCATGCCGTCATGCAAAGAAGTCACAAGGCAGACGTCCGAGAACCGGTAAAACGGGGCGATTTCCTCGTGGCTGTGGTGCTTCTTTAAAAATAGAATCGCCTGCCAATTTTTGACCTTGAACTTCTCGTTGATCCTTTCCACTTCCTTCTCGATTTCGTTCATGAATTCCTGATATTTCGGAATAAGCGTCCGGCTCGGTGCTCCCAGCTCGATGAAAGTGAATTTTCCCTGGTAAATAGGGTTCGTCTCGAGGAAGTACTCGACCGCGCGAAAGCGCTCGATGATTCCTTTGGTATAATCCAGACGATCGACGCCGATGCCAAGGTATTGCGCGTGAATTCCATATGGTTTCAATAGGCCCGCCCTATCGGTTTGGAGGGGCTTCTTTGGCGCATCGTCGGCGATGCTGATAGGAAACGGCTTGATTGAAGTCGTGTGGGCTTCCCGCGTCACGGTGAAATGTTCGTAATCGATGCGGCTTTCGAGGAAACGATCGACGGTTTGGATGAAATTGTTGCAATGAAATTGAGTGTGGAAGCCGATAATATCAGCACCAAGCATTCCCTTCAAAACCTCCTTGTGCCAGGGACAAATTCCAAACGACTCTGGATTCGGCCACGGGATATGCCAAAATAACGCCACGCGAGCATCGGGCCGCGCGGCTTTGATAAGTGCAGGTAGCAGCGCAAAATGATAATCCTGGATGAGGACACATGGCTCACTGGTTCCTTCGAGCTCTTTCAGGACCGATTCGGCAAATTTTTTATTCACTTCCCTATAGGCAAACCAATCGGTGGCGCGGAACGTGGGCCTCGTGTGCGCGATATGGCAAAGCGGCCATAGCCCCTCATTGGAAAAACCATAATAGTAGCCTTCTTCTTCACCTCGGGATAACCAGATTCTCTTGAGGGTGTACTGCGGGTCGTCCGGCGGGACCCGGATTTTGTCGTTCTGGTCGACCGTATCTTTGTCGGCATTTCCCGCGCCCTGGGCAATCCACGTGCCGCCACAAGCCTTCAAAACCGGTTCGATGGCAGTCACAAGACCGCTCGCCGGAACGATCCATTCGACGGCGCTCCCCTTTTTCACGTGCATATAAGGTTCCCGGTGAGAAACGACAAACAAAGGCCTTTTGTCTAATTTGATTCGGACGAATTCCTTTAATCGTTCCGCCGTCCAAACCGATTCCGAGGCATGGCGCAGTCTGGCCTCTTCTTCCGCGGATCGGCGCGCCATTTGAAGGCTTTTAGCCATGTGCGAAACCTCTTTGGCGAGCGGCCCCAGCAGCGGCTCAGGCTTTTCGTGATCGGTGTCTTCCCCCAAACGAATCTTTTTGACCCATTCGGCAGTTCTTCTGATCGGCGACATGACGTTCAAATAAAAAATAAGAAGCGTTGTAAGCGAAATGACCAATATCTGCAGGCTGAGACGCCAAAAAGCGTTGATCCAAATCCTCTTTACCCGGTCATGGATATATTGAGTCTGATGAAATAGTGTCAAAACATACGTGTTAGGGCCTTCGGGATTAAGAATCACCGAATAGGCGTGGGCCTTGTCCTTTCCCAGGTCGATAAGGCGTCCGTAGCTTTTATTTTCATCAGACAGGACGGGTTCAACGGCGGACCTCGACACATCTCCGATGATCGATTCAATATTTTGCGACGCGACGATCAAGTGCCGGGTTGAATCGTAAATAGATATCCCGAGAAGTTTCTCCCGATTCGAAAATTTTTCGATGATACGCTTCGAAACGTCTATCTGGCCGCTTACCAAGGAAGGAAGAAGAAGATCCCCGAGCCCGTCGGCGACAAAATCCACGCGTTTTTCGAGTTCAATTTTCAGGCGTGTCTCTTCCTGGCGCGCCTGCCAGACAGAAGATCCCAGCGCGACAACTGTGGTAACGAGGATGAGCGAAAGAATGAGTCTTAAGGTTACTTTCATGGGTTATTTACAATTAATCTTATTATAACCACGGACACGATTTTTCCAACCCGGCAACCACTTGGCTTCCAGTTCGGGTTTTGGCGCATGGCTAACGCGCCGTTCAAGAACACGTTCAGCCGCGAGAATAAACTCAGCCAGGGTGTTGTCGGGATCATCGGGCACCCGCATCTCCAGAAGAACCTGGGCCAATCCCCAGCCAACCCCTTCATATCGCGCGTCCACACGAAACCCTTCCCCTTTAAAATTAACGTAATCGATCATCGCAAATGCCCGCTCATGCCGCATCATCAATAGATCGTATTTCTCTTGAACCGGTTGACGGTCCGCCTCATCCAAGTCGTTCAGGATTTGAGGAAAAACCTTGCGGAATCGGCGAAGGATGTAATGGGCCTGCTCGCGCTTGGTGTGGCTTAAAAACTGACGAAGCTCGCCCACTCTATCGCTACCGAGATCCTGCTCAAACTCCTCCCGGCTTTTCCACGGAGCGCGCTTGTCAGGCAAGGCTTCAATCCAATCCGGCATTTTAAGACCGATCTCTTTGGCAAAATCAAGATAGCCCGGAAAGGACTCCCAGTAAGGCCCTGTAAATTTTTCGGGATACCAAATAAAATGCCCGATTCCCAAAGATGGGAAATCCTCATCGGGCGACCAATAAAGCAGATTCTGCTCCTTACCCGAGCATTCATTCATAAAAATCATTTGAGCGGCGCAATCAGCCTGCTCGTCCGTGTAAAGCAGGTCCTCGGCATAAACGATGGGCGTAAAAAAACAAATCAATGAAAAAGTTATTAGCGCGGTAATACTTTCAAATTTCATCCGTTTAATATAGAAGACCGCCATCTGGTGTAATTTGATGCACACCAGACGGCGGCCCGACCATCTGAAAAGCCCTCTAAGAAATATGCTTTTTCTTAGACCCACTTGCTAAATATTAATAATTATAATGAATTACTTGTGACTGGGCAAGGGAAAGCGTATTTCTCCGTCCTCTCAACGCCTAAAACCGGCGGTCCACCTTAACAAGAACGCTCTTATTGGTCGCGGGAGCCGATTTGTCCTCCAAAACCTCTTCGGGAGAGGGCGTGGGCTTCGTGGCGATTTTTCCCTCCACAGAAACGATCGTATTCCTTGATACCCTGTAATCAAGGCCCACCAATTGCGCAACCGCGGACGGCTCTTTCTCGACGATCTTTTTTCTTTCGACCCCATAACCGAGATCCACCTTCTTCGATATTTCCTTCTTCAAGCGAACACTTTCGGATTCCTCGGTGACGGCCAGCGACATTTCCCTGATTCCAAGCCGCGAAGCGATCCGGTGCCCCGAACCACCGAGCAAAAAATAATCCAAAAATTCCTTGGCAGCGTCTAGTGATAGTCTTCCCTCCTCAATCGCTTTTTCGGAACCCCTCCAAATCCGTCCGGTAGCCAGCATCACGACGAGCTTTTCTTCGGGGTAAGACGGGTCGGAGAGCAGGCGAAAATCAGGCTTCTCCGGAGAGCCTCTCAATGAAAGCCGGATCTTGGTTTTATCGATAAGCGAGACTCCGTTCAAATTCATCTTGGGTTCCATGGGATTTTCGTCAAAATCCAGGCGGCCCGGCTCCACGGTCACGACGGTGTCGCCCCGGCTCAATCGACCCCCCTCGACGGAAAGACGGCCCGACACCGCAAACGCGTCCTTTTTGATTTTAAAACGCAGCCCTTCCGTCTTCCATGCGGAATCGCGGAGATAGAATTGGCGGTATGAAAATTTGCGGGCATAGAGACTCCCGGAAATCAGCGGTTGCTGCGGAGTCCCCCTTATTTCAAGGTCGACGTCTTCAAGGAAACCGGAAAGGTGCCTCGGGATCGCGTGGTCCGAGAAAATAGGGAGCAGATCCCGCAACTCCAGCTCCTTGGTGAAGACCCGAAAATCCACTTCGCCGGACTCGGCGCTTCCATAGAAAAGAACCGGCTGCGAAGAACCGATACGGAGCTGCCCGTTGTCGATCTTCATGACCTTCATTGCGGAATTCAAGTCCAAAGACAAGCCCTGAATTTCGACGGCCGCTTCGGGCAGTTCACGGATTCGTCCGATTTTAATGCCGGAAAAGCGAAGGGCGCCGGACGATTCCCAAAACGCGCTTTTGGCCTCGGCGGATCCGAATTCTTTGGAATCGAGACGCACCGACTCGATTTTTGCTTTCAAGTTCTCGGCGTCCGAAAAATCCAACGTCACGCTTTTCAAAGCGATCGCCGCCTCAACGCCGCCCCAAGACACAGCCCCCGCATGAACACCCTCCGCTTCCAGACGCCCCGCCTCGAACCGGGCTTCGTCCGCAAAGCAATCGCCGGCACTCAAGGTCTTGAGCGCGATTCCTCTCCCCTTGAGCTGGATTATGAGCGGCCATCGGCGCACAGGTTCCAAAGAAAGTTCCGAAATAAAAGCGGATTCTCCACTGACGAGCCCTATGTGGACCTCTCTCGCCGTCAGTCCCGCGATCAGGCTCCCCGTAACGCGCCCATACTGAAGCGTCTCCACGGGAAAAGAAGCCCTCAATAGCGTCGAAAGGACCAGCGCCGAGGCTTTTGCGCTGTTGACGGCCGCCCACGAAACACCTGCCACGGTCACAATCAAAAAAAAGAAAATAACGATGAGTACGGTCCGTTTCCTAGAGTTGTTTTTTTTCATAGGCTGGGTTCTAGGATCGGAAACATCGGTTACCGAATCCGCCAGGGAGGCGGGGTAGGGTGGGGCTATCCAATCACTTCCGCATTTCTGCGGGGGCAGCGAGGCCGGAATGATACAGCATCTGGGTCGGATAAGCGAATTCAATGCCCTCGCTTTCGAAAGCTTCCTTGATGGCGACGTTGATGGCCTGCTGCTTGTCCATGTAGACGTTATAGTCCGGGGAAAGGACGAAATAAACGATCTCATAGACCAAGGAAAAGTCCCCGAAGCTCTGGAAGTGAACGCGGTCGATCCTCACATCCTGCGTCTCGGCGATAATTTTCCGGATCAGGATGGGGATGGCCTTCACCTTGTCGGCGGGGGTCTGGTAAACCACGCCGATTTTGAACGCGATCCGGCGGATTTCCATGCGCTTGTAATTTTTGATCCTGCTTTTGGTGAGGTCCGAATTGGCGAAAATCAGCTGTTCGCCGTGAAGACTGCGGATGCGCGTCGTTTTCAGGCCCACGTACTCAACCGTCCCCAGCAGGTCGTCGACGATGATAAAGTCTCCGACTTCGAACGGCTTATCCGTGAAAATGGAGACCGCACTGAAGAGGTCGCCCAAAATCGCCTGGGCCGCCATCGCGATGGCAATACCGCCGATTCCCAGGCCGGCCACCAGCGCCGAAATGTCGAATCCCATGTTGTCGAGAATGAAAACGACGCCCAACGCCCAAACCGCCACCCCCAACACGTTCGAAATGTTCCTGACCATCGTGTCGGCCGCAAGGTCGCTGGGTCGCGCGCGCCGGTACGATTTTCCGACTGCGTAACGGATGATCGCCTGCAGGATGAGCACCACCCGGATCGTCAGAACAAAAATGAAGATATACCGGACGAACTGGCGAGAGGCGCCCTCCAGTTCGAGCGGGAGAGTCACGGCGTACAAGGACACGGCGATGAAAGTGGGGGCGCCGATTTGCGCCAGAACGGAAACGAGAAAATCGTCGAAATCCGTGGCCGTTTTCGTCGCCAACCGGCTTAAATGCCCGATCAGTACCCGCTTCAAGAAAAACAAAACAAGCACGAGCCCGACCAGACAGGCTAGTGCGACAAGATAGTCTTTCAGGGTGTTGTTGAGCACCGAAAGGTCGAGCAGTTCGCGGAAATCATGCATAAATCACCTCCCGGACTATTACAAAGGAAAGGCCCGGAGAAGCCAAAGTAATTCGGCTTAACGGATAATTTCAGGCCCTGACGACTTTTTTAACCAAATAGCGACCGAAGACGTCCTTGTCCGCCCTCACCCGAATGCGGTCGCCCGGCTTCAGATCTTTGAGGACGGCCCCCTCCGAAGAACCCGTCACCCAGACGAACCTCGTAGGAATCTCTTTTTGGGTGAACGGATTTTTCACTTTTAAAGTCATAGCCTTGACGTCCAAATCAAGCGAAACGACCTCTCCGCTCATGGAATCTGCCGACGACAACCCGCAAAACCCCAGCAAAACAATCAGAGCGAACGCCGCTGCCACGCTAAATTTTTTCATCGCCCACCCCCACCCTTCATTGACTTGGCGATCGACTTCATACTCCCTCCTCAGTTGGCAGCTATTCTCTTCGACAGTAAAATCACAGCGGTCAGCATGACGTTACCCCTCTAAGCGTACAGGTTTTAAAGGCAATTCTTGGGTGTTTGGTTGTCGTTTTTATCCTGCCACTGCCTAGCAAATCCCTCAGGCGTCAATCCATCCAGTGACCGATGAGGCCTGAAGTCATTATAGCTCATGCGCCATTCTTCGATCGTCTTCCTGGCTTCCTCAAGGTCCAGGAAGTGATGTTGATTTAAGCATACCTGCCGTAGTCTGCCGTTGAAGGATTCGATGAACGCATTCTCAACCGGCTTGCCCGGCCGAATGAAGCTCAGCTTTACGTTCTTCGTGTAGGCCCACCGGTCGAGCGCCATTCCCGCAAACTCAGGGCCATTGTCGACGGTGATGGATTCCGGCAACCCTCTAGTCATAGAGAGCCATTCAAGAACCCTTGAAACTCTGAATCCTGTGATGGAAGTATCAACTTCGATTACAGGACACTCCTTCGTGAACTGATCGACAACCGTCAGCATCCTAAATCTCCTGCCACCCCAGAGAGCGCACCGCACAAAGTCCATCGACCAGCGCTCGTTGGGTCGACGGGCGGCCGACAGTACGATCCGGGTCCCCGCGGCGCGCTTACGGCTCTTCCTGAGCTTGATAGCCAGGTTCTGCTCCCGGTAGATCCTCTCGGTGCGCTTGTGATTCTTCACAAGGCCTTCTCTTCTTAGAATCACGTGCATCATGGGAAGTCCTATCGACTTATTCTTGTCGATGAGCTGCCTCATGCGCGCGACAACGCCTGAATCATCCCTGACAGCGCTTGGCTTGTAATAAAAAATCGCCCGTCTTAGAGACACGAGGCCCGTTGCCCGGCCCACGGAAAGCCCAAAGGACTCACACAGGCGGCCCGCCGCCAGGCGCTTCACCTTGGGCTTAAGAAGTTTTTTGAGGAGAGGGCCCTCAGGGCTTGGTTGTCCAGCGTCAGATCCGCGACGATGGTCTTAAGCTTGCGGTTCTCATCCTCTAGGGAGCGGAGCCTCCTGGCGTCGGAGACCTCCATCCCGCCAAACTTCGACTTCCACTTGTAGAAGGTGGCGCTTGAGATATTCTGCTGGCGGCAGAGGTCCTGGATCGGGACTCCGGCGGCGGCTTGTTTTAGTACGGCGATGATCTGTTCTTCGGTGTTCTTGATGCCTTTGGGCATGGGATGCGTCTCCTTATTCTTACTTTTACACCCAGGAGAACGCCTTTGGCAACTGTACGGTTTTAGGGGGTAAGGTCAAAACAGCTCAATCATATTCTTCATTTGTCTCGTCTAGTGCCTCGTCGGCGAATAGAATCCCATATCCCGTGGGTATTAAAGTGTTTCTTCTTCGCTTGTCGATCCTCGTCTCTCCCGCTCTCAATTTCTTTCTTGGGCCATCGCGTCGGCTTGTTCCTCAGCCCCTCAATTGACGGGGCGCCAGGCGACCTGAACGCATTATGTTGGGCTGTCTCCATCAAAAAAATTACTTTTACGGGAGTCTTGGCTAGCGCGCGCCGCCGAAGCTCCATTACGTCCGTAAGAAACGGTTTTTCGCTGTTCATCTTGTCCGATTACTGTTGCTGTCTCGATTATGGCTTTTCGTTAATAAATTAGCCTAAACGCCATTATACGAAGGTTAAGAAAATATTAGCTAAATCTACTGCGTAGCGAGTAAAAGGCGCGCGGCGATTGTCAGGAGGTCGATTCAGACAAATCCCGAACCACCGGTAGCGTGAGGATAAAAACGGAGCCTTCGTTGACGACGCTGGTTATTCGCACGCTTCCTTTATGGTTATCGGCGATCTTTTTCACGATGGACAGGCCGATGCCCGCACCTTCGTATTCGGAGCGGGCGTGAAGTCTTTTAAAAGGCATGAACACGACCTCGAAGTATTGTTCATCGATGCCGATCCCGTTGTCCTTGATACTGATCACGACGTTCTCGTCGTTTTCCGGCACGCTTTCCAGTAGGATCAAAGGCGCGATTCCTTTGCGTGTGAATTTGATGGAGTTCTCGATCAAATTCTGGAAAAGGTGGCTCATTTGAGCTTTGTTGGCCTGCACCTTCGGGAGATTCTTGAATTGGACAGTCGTCCCGGTCTGCTCGATCTTCACCTCCAGCGCATCGATGACATCCTGAATCACCTCTCCGAGATCGCAAACTTCCATAGACAGCTCGTCCGGAAATCTTGAAAATTCGAGGAGGCTTTCGACGAGGTGCGACATCCCGAGCGCCGCCTTGGTCATGCGGACGAGATAGTCTTTGTACTTGGGGTCGGTAAATTTGTAGTCCACCAGACGGTCGCCGTAAGTGGTGATTTTTCGAAGAGGCTCCTGGAGATCGTGTGAAGCGACGTAGGCAAATTGCTCGAGTTCTTTATTCGCGCTGAAAAGGCGTTCGTTGGAACCTTTGAGCTCCTCGACGTAACGAAGGATCTCCGCGGTCCGTTCTTTAACCCTAAGCTCCAGCTGATCGTTGATTTTTTGCAGATCGTCCTGGGCGTACTTCAGCTCCGTGATGTCCAAAAGAAGCACGAGAGAGGCTTTTTCTCCTTGCCAGATGGTTTCCGTGATCCGCATCTCGCCGATGCCCATCTTTTCGTTCAGGCGCATGATGCCCAGCTCGACGGCTTTGTCGTCTTTCAACGGTTGGCCGAACGACTTGTCGATGAGGTCGCCCTGATGGCTGAGTAGCCTGTAGGCCGCCGGATTGGCGAATCGGATCAGGCCAGCGGCGTCGACGATCAGGATGCCTTCGCAGCTGTTCTGAATGATCTGGTCGAAATTCAACGCTTTTTCTTCGGGTGTGGGGTTCATGAGGAAAGGATGTCCAGTCCGCGGGAGACGTTGGCTTCCAGGCAAAAATTACCGACGATTTTTTTCTTCGGCGCGGGCGAAGTGCGGACCCAGGAAGGGGTGACCAGAATCCCTTCTTTCAGCGCCGTCTCGGGGTTGTCGATCACGTCGATGATATTGAGCTTAAAGCCGTTGCCAAGCCTCTTCTTAAGGTACTCGGTGACGCACGCGATGATTTTTCGGCTCATTGTACCGTTTTTTCCTGCGACGTACAGCGCGTATTCATGTTTCATCAATAACTCGCCAGCCCTTCCAACGTTCCCTCTACGATCGCCACGATCTTGTCGCTCGAAAGGGGCTTGCTGAGCAACTGAAAGTCGATGTCGTCCTTTTCGAGTTTTTTTAGTCCTTCGGCAAATTCCTTCGAAAAAGCGGTGACAATGAAAATCGGGGTCTTCTTGTCTTTCTTCCGGATCAATCTCACCGTCTCGACGCCGCTCAGCCCCGGCATCTTCAAGTCGCAAAAAATGATATCGTATTTCGCGGCGGTCTTTTTGACACCCTCCTCGCCGGAAGAGGCCGTGTCGACTTTGCAGTCCACGTCCTCGAGCGCCAGCACGAACGATTTTCTGATCGAATCTTCGTCGTCGATCACGAGTATTTTTTTAGGCATGTGGCGTCCCCTGTAATGGCAAAAGAATCTCGAAGACGGTTCCTTTACCGGATTCCGAATTGACTTTGATTTCCCCGGCGTGCTTCCCGACGATCGTCTGGCAGATGGTGAGTCCCAGGCCGGTGCCCTGCCCGACCGGCTTGGTCGTGAAAAAGGGGTCGAATATCCGGGAAAGGACGTCCTTGGAAATGCCCGTTCCCGTATCCCCGATGAAAATGGAGACCACCTTGCCGCTGACAATCGTCTTGAGCGTCAGTATTTTCTTTTTCGACAGCCGCATGGCGTCGAGGGCGTTGGAAGTCACGCTGAGCAGGACCTGCTTCAGCTGATTCCTGTTCATCGCGACGGACACCGCGGCGCTCTTTTCCCTCACCACCTGGACGTTCTCTTTTTCGATCCTGTAAAGCAGAAGCTTCAGCGCTTCGTCGAAAACCGGGCCGATATCGTGCTCTTCTATGGTAATCTCTTCGACGCCGCTTTCTTCCAGACGCGAAAACGACAGCATGTTCTGAACGAGTTCCGCGCAGCGAAGCGCCTCTCGCTTGGCGTCACTCAGAACACCGTGCCTTTTGTCCTCCGGCGGAGTGTGCTTCAGGCAGTACTGCACGAAATTGATAATTCCCATGAGGGGATTGTTCAGCTCATGGGCGATGCCGGCCGAAAGGGTCCCGACGGCGCTCATCTTCTCCATCTGCGCCATTTTTTTCGACGAATTCAATTTTGTATACGTCGAATCCAGCTCCCGGTAGAGTTCTTCCTTCGACTTGAATTCAAGAGCCTTCCTCAGTTCCTTGAGGAGTTGGCCGGACATGCCATTGACGTGTAGGCGCGAGAAAGCCAGGATGTGATTCGCTTTCGGCCCGGCCGTGACCTTGACCTCGTCGAACGAGCATTTGATGCGCCGCATGAGGCCGCTCCCGCGGGGCAGCGAAAAGGAAAACGCGAGGAAATAGGGCTCCTTCTTGCCGTGGATGCTGATCTTTAATTTGGGCGTCTGTCCCAGGAGCATTTCACGAAAAATGTCGGAGAAGAGCGTGGCGATGTAGGTCGATAAAAAAACATCGTAGCCGAAGAGGCTGAACACGCGGTCGATTTTTTTCCGATTCTCCGGGATAGAGTTTTGATCGGAAATCGACAGCTCGGCGAGCTCAGCCGTTTTTATACCGTAAAACGATGCATCCTGCATCATCATTGCCTTTATTGAAGAACTTCATGATGCCGCCCGCTATTTTTTTTGCCGAAAGGTCGAAAAAACCGGACGGGCATTCCGACGCATCGAAGTGATCCCTGATTCCGTCGGTATAAAGTAACAGGACGTCCTTTTTGGACATCTTAACGCTTTCTTTTTTCGCCGCGGGGATCACGTACCCGATGATCCCCTCGTTGGAAACCTTCCTGACCGGGTTTTTTCCGAACTTCCGCACGGAGATGTTGCCGAGCCCCACGTACTCCACGCGCCCACCCGTCAGATTCATCCGGCCCGCCACCGCGGCGGCGCCCCGGGTCCCCCTCAGGAGGTCGTGAAGGCTGTTCATCGTATCGACGAGGTCTTTGTCGTAATTTTTTTTAAAATGCTTCAGAATCTTGGGGACGAACACGGCGGCGCTGCGGCCGTGACCGGCCACGTCGGCGAGAGCGAAAAAGACGGATCCCTTGCTTTCCTTAATGAATCCCGTATCCGCGCAGGGTTCTGCCGGAGACCAGCGCTTGTTTAAAAAATGAAAGTCGGCGGCTGGGGTCACTTGAGCCATTTTTTTACCGTCACGACCGTGCCTCTGCCCGATTGGATACGAAATACGTCCATCAGCCTCCGGGCTCCGGGCAGGCCGATGCCGAGGCTTCCGACCGTCGTGGTGTAGCTGTCCTTCATCGCTTTTTTCAGGTTCTTGATGCCGGGACCGTCGTCTTTTGCGATGATTACTATTCCGGTCTTTCGCGACGAAGACTCCGCGATCCGTATCTCACCACCCGCAGTCGCGTAACGAAAGATATTCGTCGCCAGCTCTGACACCGTCGTGCCGATCATGCATCGCTCGGCGGACTTAAAACCTATTTCAGAGGCGTATGATATCGAACAGTCGACGGCCGTTTCGATATCCGCCCTGCAGGAGATACGGACAAGCTTAGTCTTCCCGGCCCTCTTGGGCGGCATCTGCGACGGCGTCTTTTTCGTCGCCTTCGGATTCTTCCGAATCTTCGTTTTCGTCAAGCTCTTCTCCGATGTCTTTTATGATTTTGTCCGCGGGCGGATCGATAAGAGTCATCGCGCTCTCGACATTTACGGCCGTCTCGACACCGTTCAGCTCGACATCCATGTCGACCAGCGAAAAAACGACGGCGGGCTTCATGCCGACCACGATCGCGCGTTTTCCCAAAAGGTTCGTCATCCGGCAGGTGTCGAGAAGGCTCCGGCTCGCGAACGAATCCATGAGAGTGACCGCCGACACGTCCAGGATCACTCCTTTGACGTTTCCGAGGAGCGCCTGGTCGAGAACGAGCTTTTGAAACGAAGAAACCTTCTGGTCGGTCACTTCGTCCCTGTAATCGACGATCAGGCAGTTGTAGGCGATCTTCACCGGATCGCTATTCTTTTTTCCTGAACGTCGGCTCTTTGGTCTTGTCCCGGACTTCGAGCGAGCAGGCCGCAAAAGCGAGTTCGAGCGCGTCCTTCAAGGTGGCCTTCGTCACGACCTCGCCGAGGCTGACGCCCAGATGCACGATGGTCTGTGCGATGGCGGGCGAAATACCGGATACGATGCAGTCGCAGCCCATGAGCTTCGTGGCTTTGGTGATTTTGACGATGTTGTTGGCGACGGCGCTGTCGACGGCCGCGACGCCGAGGATGTCCAGAATGATGATCTTCGCTTCGGTTTCCAGGATCTTTTCAAGCATCGCTTCCATGGTGCTCTGCACCTTCGTGGAATCGATCATGCCGAAGATCGGCAGAAGCAGGATGCCGTCCCAGACGATGCTGACCGGCGTGTTGTTTTGTCTCTCGGTTTGCTGAGTTTTGAGTTTGGCCATTTGGAGCTCCTTTTAACGGGCGTGGAGGAGGAGAAAACGGAAAGAAAGGCCTGCTTGGCAAGTACCGGAAGGCAAGATGGATGAATTCTATGCTTAATGCGGGGAAATAGATACGTATACTTGAGAGGGGTCCTATTGGACTCCTTTCAAAGAGGAATCCTGCGCAATCTTAAGGCATTTGCCACAATCAAAACAACGCTACCCGCGCCCCCGCAAATCAAAATGGTTCTATTTTTTGGAATGCCGCCTTCGACGATTTGGTCGAACCCTTTAAAACCTGTACGCTTAGAGGGGTAACGTCAATGTCACGCGACAGATGCGCTCCGTTGGCCGGCAAAAGCGCGTTGAACGTGTGTCCTTGGGCAATGTCGAAGCCTTTGGACCACTCGCCTATCGTGACGGCGTCGGACGCCTGGAGCGTCCCGGTCTTACCTTCTATTTTGTAAGACGAATTGCCTGAGACGGGTTGGTAGCCGGCGGGGAGGTCTCCGGCGTACGCGAAGGTTTGAATAAAAAACAAAAAAAAGCCACGAGGCCCGAGGCGGCCCGTAGAGGCATGAGTTTCATGGAGGCCTTCCTTCCAGTTGTTGCTTTAGCGATAACTCCGTTAATTGCAGTCAGACGGGCGCTGTGTTGGATTAATGACAATATATAGGGACGACTAAAACAAGCTCATCCGGTGCCTGTTTTTAGGCGGCGGCTCTTATCACGACGCGTTCATTCGCAAGGGAAGGTTTTTTGACGCCGATATACCACTCGCTGTATGGAAGCCTGCTGAGCAGCCATACACTTCCATACGAGAGGCAGAGTGTCAGAGCAAATAAGACGGGATACAATAAAATATTGTCATAGGCGAACCCTAGTGAAGTGAGGCTTCTTTGAACGTGAACCTGCACTAAAACATGAATCAAAAATATTCCGAACGAGAGCCCGCCGATATGCCGGAACATTTTCGCCAAAGCAAAAGACGGATGCATGGTCAAATATATCGCCAAGCGAAAATGCAGCACTATCAATAAAGGTTTTATCAGGCAGCTTATGAATAGCGCCATTGGGGTCTCTTCAATATAGACACCTCTCAAAGAAGTCGCGGCTCGATTGGCTTCTATTAGGGCCGCCGTGACCGCAAGCGCAAACGGTGCCATGAACAAGATGGGGACAGACATCCTAAGCACTTTTTCTTTGATCATTTCATAGTGGCGTCTCGCGTAAATCCCCATTACAAAAAATGGAAGCCCATTCAAGAAAACGCGGGGCGGCAGAACTTCGATTGCCGCGTCAAAGCCCTGATGAGTGCCCCTATCCGGCCCGATCACGCGTACAAAGGCTTCGAGGCCGATCCACAGGGCAAAGAGAGCAAAAGAGATGACGACGGGCCAAATCGCCCGCTGTCGGCTTTCGAACCATAGATAGATCTTATAAATGAGAGGAAAAAGAAGATAGAGCTGAATGATGCTGACAAAAAACCACATATGCGCGGCGCTGTCGCCTTTGGCGATCGCCTTGATGATTCTCTGAAGCCCGTGAGAATCGTTCGTGCCCCAGGCCAGGCCCACGACATTGATCGCTGAAAACGCAATGTAAGGCGGCACGACCGCCCTGAGACGCTTGGTGTAAAACTCCATCCAGTTGGTGTCGGGCGCGTATTTATTCGTCAATACGAACCCGGACACTGCCATAAACGTCATGAATCCTTTGGTGAGGATGAAAGTGGTCACGCCTATGAGATACGCGGGGGTTAGTAGAGAGGCGTGATTGACGGTCTGGCCCCAGGCGTGTGTAACCAAGACACAAGTGGCCGCAATACCGCGGAGATAAAGCGCCTCGTCGAACCAGCCCCGATTTTTTTCCATGCGTCGATAGTCCTACCTTCTCCTTAATATCGGCGTCGGGGAATAGGTGCCGGTGCGTGTGACGGTGCCGCGGTAATTGATGACGATCTGTCCGGCCGTCGCGATAGCGCCGGCCAGGCTGAAGTTATTCCCCGTAAGGCTGATCCCCGGCAAAATGTTTGTCCTCAGGATGTTTCTGAACGTCGAGGTGCCGAAGCCTTCCTGCTGGGTGATCGAAGCGGCAGTAATGATGTTGTTCGCCAAGAGATTTTGCACGCTTTGGACTACGAGTTTTCCGATACGAACACCAACACCGGTGGACGGGTTGTAACCGACTTGCCCGTTGAAGGTAATATTCCCCGTTCCCGCTTGGAGGGTGAGGTCTTCCTGTCCCGACGTGGTCCCATAAAGGGTGCTGTTAAAAAGAATATTGCCAAGGCCCGTGCCAGTTCCCAAGAAGAGGTCGCCGGTAAGCGTGACAGCTCGCTGGAACGTGATGTTGTCATTGGTCGTTCGGATATCGCCTGCCAGACGTACAGGTCCCGTGCCGTCCTGTAAAAAGGCGCCATCGAGCGCCATGTCGGCGTTAAGCCCTATCGTCAGTGTGCCCGAATTGGTGATGCTCAGCGGCCCGCCGCCTGTGGTTGTGATCGGATTATTTAGGACAAAATTAGTTCCGTTTAGATCGATGCCCAGTCCGCCGGTCGTCAGAAGGGAGCCGCTCAGCGTCGTCGTTCCGGTGCCGGCCGTCTGCAATAGCGAAGAAGCCGACAGGCCGTTATTTGCCGTGACGTTAAACGCGCTTTGGATGACCAGACGTCCAAGAGACGGGCCGACTCCGGCGCCGATGCCGTTGTAAGTGATATTTCCGGTGCCGGCTTGGAGCGTCAAATCTTCCTGTCCGGCAGTCGTTCCGTAGAGAGAACGGTTAAAGAGAATATTTCCGATGCCAGTTCCGGTGCCAAGGAAAAGATCGCCGGTCAAGGTGATGGGACCTAAAAACGTGAGATTATCATTGGTCGTGCGGATATCGCCTGCCAGACGCACAGGTCCCGCTCCATCCTGTAGAAACGATCCGTCCAACGTCATGTCCGCCGCCGAACCGATGGTCAGAAGCCCTGAATTGGTGATGCTCAAAGGTCCGCCGCCGGACGTCGTGATCGGGCCGTTCAGCGTAAAAAGATTTCCATTCAGATCGATGCCCAGCGCTCCGTTGGTATTCAACGAGCTTAGCGTCGTCGTGCCGGATGCGGGCGATTGAACGATGGAGGAGGCGGTAACGAGGCTATTAGCTGTGATCGACGTGCCCTGAAGCGAGAGCCTTCCCACGCGAGTGCCGACTGCCGTGGCCGGATTATACCCCACCTGTCCCGTCAGATTGATATTGCCCGTACCGGCCAAAAGCGACAAGTCTTCCTGGCCCGATGTCAGTCCGTTTACTGTCCCATTGATGGCGATATTGGCTCCCGGCCTCCCTCCGCCGGTCGTTTGAATCGACAAGTCGCGCTGGAGTCTGACATTGTCATTGATCGTGACGGCATTGCCATTGGTCAGAATGTTGGCATTTAAATTAGTCGCGACGCCATTCAGTAAAACGGAGGCATTATCGGCGCCAGTAATTTGACCATTCACGTTGATCGCGCCTCCGGCCGAAGACAGGAGGGAAACGGGATCGTTAAATGTGACAGGCATGACAATGTTCACGTACCCGAAACCGCCGGAGTTGCCGAGGGTCAGGGAATTAAACCCGTTGGACAGCTGAGAAAGGTCGGATTGGGTGAGGTCGAGCGCGGTGGCGCTGTCGACGGTTCCGCCGATATTCATGCCGCGGTTCAAAAATAGCGGCCGCAGCGTCAAATTGCCGGTTCCCGAAACGGCGCCCAAAAGATTGATTTCATCTCCGGCCAAGGCAAAAGTATTGGCGCCCGTATTGACAGGGGAGTTCATCGTGATCGTCGAGGCGTGGATATTTCTGTTGATGCTAATAGCCCGTTCCGCAGAGATCGAAATATCGTTCAATTTGGTCGTGACGCCGGCGGATCCATTCAGCGTGACATTTCCATCGGGATAAAATTCTTCTCCCGACCCATGATATTGGCTGGCGATCATAGCCAGGGATTCGTTGCCGGTGGCCGTATTGATCGTGCCGTCGATCTGGATGTTTCCCGTTGTTTGGCGGAAGATCGTGTTGCTTTCGACAAGGATATCGCCCGTCATCGTGAAATCCCGGTGCGGGCCGAAGCCCCCTACTTCATGCGTCCCGTTCGTCCGTATCGTCCTTGCGGTGATCGTCTGGCCTTCGGGCGTTATAACGTTTCCCCCGAAACGCAAATTATTAGTGTTTGTGACCGTAAGAGCGCCCGTCGCGACCGAGCCGTTGAAAAAAACGTCCCCGGCGCCCGAGCTGACATTGAGAGTGTCATAATAATTTCCGCTGTTACTGACATCCCCATCTACGGTGATGTCTCCCCCGTTACTTTGGATCGCGACCCCGTAACCGTCCGAATGCAGGTCTCCCCCAAGATGGATATCGCCGCCCTGCGACGTGAACCCCCCTCCACCGCTGCCGTGCGGACTTATATACCCCGGATCCACCCCGATATTCGGCGATCGGACGTCGATCGGCCCCTGCGCGTTGATGGAGCCCCTGAAATATAGCGAGTCTGCCCTCAAGCTGCCGATGTCCGTCATATAGCCGGTATAACGGTAATCGCCCCACTGGTCCTCGATGAAGCTGCCGGCAAACCCGATGCCGCCGCTGGTGCCTGCATCTAAAACAAGACTGTAAGGGCCGGTCAGAGATCCGAATTGATAATAATATCCGCTATCTGCAAGAATCAGTGCGCTTTGGAAAGAGATCGACGGGCTTTGAATACGCACGGGCGCACCCAATATTGTATTTCCGGTCAAAGCAATGCTGTCACTGGCAGTCAGATTGCCGTATAAAATGTTCGTGTTTTCCAGCAGATTGTCCAGGATCGGACCATAATTTTGGGTCCCGGAAGTGGTAACGCTTCCCAAACGAAGTTCATTCGAGTGGATCGACACCGATCGTAGGCCTGAAATAACGCCTTGCGCCGAAACATTCGAGCCGTTAATGAACAGATCGAAAGGGTCGGTCAGCGAGCCGGTGATCTCTATTTGCGCCGCGTCCAAATCGACTCTAAATGTCGAATGAAGCGGGGTCTGGATAAAAATACTGCTCCCCGCATCGATGTTCAATCTGCCGGAATTCATCTGGATTTCCCCGGCACCGCTGTTGCGGAACGTTCGTCCGCGGCTATCTAAATCCCCTCCATTTGTCTCTATCCTCTGGGTCACGAATGTTCCCCCCGCACCGGAAGCATCGTCGTCCGCGAGAAGATTCAGGTTTAGCTTTGCCGCCGTGGAGGTGATTGTGGCGTTGACGTTGATGTTATTCGCCGCCGTCAAGGTTAAAGAGACATCGGGACCGGACGTTTTTGAAATAGCGCTTGCGACCGTGATGTTCCCCGATTGGAAACCGGTAGAGTTGTTGGTGTTAACGATGACATTCGTACCCACATTGAGCGCGCTATTGATGGACGAGGCGCTCACCGTCGCGTTGTCGGACGCGGGTGTAAACGTCCCGCCACTTTGGCTTGTGCCGCTTGTCGAATTGGTTATTGTGATATTTCTCGGGTCAAGAAGCCATGTGCCTCCGCTGCCGATCTCAGGCGCCTTATCCACATAGAGATAATCTTTGCCGGAGGTCTCAACGAAGCCGCCTTTCGTTGCGCCTTTAGCCGATAAGTTGCCATAAACTTGAGTGGCCTTGTCCGACCAGACGATGATCCTTCCACCTTCGCCTAGAGAAGAGTCGGCTTTCAGGCTCGCGTCTTTGCCGACAGTGGTGTACTGCGCATCGCGGAGCGGGCCGTTGCCTTGAAAGTTTCCGCCGATATTGATGGTCCCGGCTTTAGGGCCGGAGACAGTGGCTTCTCCCGCGAACATTCCGGCCTTCTCGCCCAAAACCTCGATAGACCCGCCCGGCGCTTTTAAAATGCCTGAATTCCCGACGACTCCGGTGCTTATGTTGGAGACAAGGGTGATTTTTCCGTTCGCGTTTGACAGGCTGCCCGCCTCGATGATGCCTTCCTGATTCACAAGCGACGCGAAGAGGCCGTCCTGCGCCTCGGCGGTCAAGAGCACGTTTCCGCCTTCGGCGCGGATGAAACCGCTGTTTTTGACGGCGTCTGTCCTAGGCGCGGGAACGTCCGATAGCTTCTCATCGACGAGGACGGACACAAGCCCTTCCGGGTCGAAGCTCAAGGTCATGGCCTTTCCGGAGGCGAGCGCCACGTTTCCTTCCCGGGCCAAAAGGACGCCTTTATTTTCGACGGACCCGCCCAGGAACGCGAGGCCTCCCGCGCCGACGGTGATCTTCCCTTCATTCACGAGGGATGAGGCGCTGCCGTTTTGGAAGAATTTGAAGTTTTGACGGAGAAAGTCGTCGTTTTTGATGTCGAGTGTCGAGGCCACTAGGCCAGCGGCGTTGACCTGGGCCGTCGGAGAGAAATACACGCCGCTGGAATTCACGAGAAAGAATTTACCTTGGGGGACGTTCAGCGAGCCGAATATCTCCGACGGGCTTTGGGTGATGTCGCGCGACAGATGCGCCCCATTCGCTGGCAAAAGGGCGTTGAATGTGTTTCCTTGGGCGATGTCGAACCCTTTCGACCACTCGCCTATCGTGACGGCGTCGGACGCTTGGAGCGTCCCGGTCTTGCCTTCCACTTTGTAAGTCGAGCTGCCTGAGACGGGTTGGTAGCCGGCGGGGAGATCTTCAGCGTAAGCGAAAGTTTGGATAAAAAGCACAAAAAAAGCCACGAGGCCTGATGCGGCCCTTAGGGGATTGCGTCTCATGGGATCCTTTAGCTGGAACGTTAGCTAAACTCGGTTAATTTTTCTGAAAGACGGAAATAAATATGGGGTTAGATTTTAATATACAGCAGGGTCTGTTAGAGGAAGATTAGAATCGGATTAGAAGTGACTAATAACGACAAGATCATCTGGGGCGGGAGCACCGCGCTCTGGCTCTGACGAGGTCATTTAACCCTCATACGCGCTAATTCTATGCATAGTTCTGAGAGGGGTCCATTTCTAAAAATTTTATAGAATTTTCCGTGGGCACCCCTCATCTTGACCGCTACCCCGGGGCACCCCCCCCCGAAGCGGTCTGCGCGGCGGCAGCTCTGAGGAAAGAGGGTGCAGAGCCGCCTTGCGGCTCGCCCAAGAGGCAAAAGAAAGGGGCTACAGCGTTTAAGCCATAGCCCCCTTCCGATCTCTGCGCCAACCCCGACTGTGCTAGTTTTGTGCTAATCGTCGGGCAAACACAGGCTAGTTAGTAGTAAACCAAGCAAATGCCCTAATGGCATTCCCCTCTAGAACTGGCTTAAAAATGGGGTAAGTGACGGGATTTGAACCCGCGACCTTCTGAGCCACAGTCAGACGCTCTAACCAGCTGAGCTACACCTACCAAAAATCCGAAGAAGAGGTCCTAGTTTAATGGAGTTTGGAGCCAGCGTCAATGCGGTCTAGGGGCAGGGTCACGACGAACGACGTTCCCTCTCCTGGCCGACTCGAGGCCCGGATAGAGCCTCCGTGGCGCTGGATGATCTTATGCGCAATCGAGAGGCCGATACCGGTCCCCTGGTAATGGTCGCGCCCGTGCAGGCGCTGGAACGGCTTGAAAATCCGGTCGACGTACTTTTCGTCGAAGCCGATGCCGTTGTCCGAAACTTCGATTTCGACCCGCCCTCCGTCGGCCGACTGCATGCGGACCTCCACGATAGGCGCGACGCCGATTCGGGCGAACTTAATGGAGTTCGAAATCAGGTTCTGGAAGACATGTCTCATCTGAGAGGGGTTCGCATACACCTCGGGCAGTTCCTCCACCCGGACGACGGCTTTCGATTCGTCGACGGCCACCTCGAGGTCGGCGAGGACATCGTCCAGCACGTCATTCAGGCTCACCTGCTCGAAGCTCGTGTCCGCGCGGGCGACCCTTGAAAATAGAAGCAGGTCTTCGATCACCGAGCGCATGCGCTTGGCGGCGCCCAAAAGACGGTCCAATCCGTCGAGGTCTTCCGCCGGAATCCCGCCGAGCCGCAAACGAAGGCGTTCTCCGTACGTGAGAATTTTACGGACCGGCTCCTGGAGATCGTGCGAGGCGACGTAGGCGAATTCCTCGAGCTCGCGATTAGACGCCGCGAGCTCCTCGGCGGTCTCCTCGAGCGCGTGTTCCGCCCGCTTCCGCTCGGTGATGTCGACCTGCGTGCCCCAAACCCGGACCAGGTGGCCGTTTTCCACGATGCCGACGAGGCCGTTCAAAAAGTATTTTCGCCGGCCTTCGCGGTCCACCTCGTGTGATTCGGCGCCGGTTAGCCTGTAGCCGGAACGGATGAAGCCGCGAAGGTAGTCGATGTTCATGCGGTCGGACGGCACGAGAATGTCCTCGAGCCTCTTCCCGATCATTTCGGACGCCGAAGCGAACCCGTACATCCGCGCCATCGCGTCGTTGCACTCGGCGAGGAAACCGTAGCGGAAGAAATTCGCGAGCTGGTCATCCTCCTTGAGCAGCGTGGAGAGCGGCCGTTCGAGCTCGAACCGCCAGATCCCCTCGGTCGACTGCCGGATAAACGCCGCGTGCCGTTCGCTGACGCGGGCGAGCTCGAGCCACCCGCGGCGGTGTCCGGCCGAAACGAAGGCAATCATAAACATAACTCCGGCGAACGACGCCAGACTGAGCGCATCCGAAAAGCCGGACACGGCGAACGAGTAAATGGGCTCGATGAAGAAGTATTGCGACGCGAGCGTCGCGAGAACCACGGCGAGAATACCCGGGCCGCGGCCGCCGTAAAGACCCGCCACGAGCGCGACGGGAAAGAAGAAAATATACGGAAAGTCGTGGCCCCACACGCGCATGAACGCGAAGTGGAGGCCCGTCGCACCCGCGACTGCCACAAAGGGCATCGCGTACCGCGCCGCGGCGTGCAAGAGCGGCTCGGCGGCTCTCGGTGATTGCGCCATCAGTCGAAGAAACCTTTCACCTTGTCGAACGCGTCTTCCAGCCGTTCGCGGTTCTCGTCCGTCTCCGGCATGCCCGACGGATTCGGCGTCTCCGCCTGTTCGACCTCTCCGTATTTCTGGATCGCGCGGTGAAGGAGCGTGCCCGCGTTGCCGACGACGGTGGCTTTCAGAGAACGGCCGATGGCCCGGCGCATCACGTCGCTTGCCTTCACCGACGGGTCGGCCAGATTCCACCCCGTACGGATCGAAAGCTTAAGACGCCCCGCCGAATCCTTCATGAACGAAAGAATCTCGTCGGCCTTCATGCCGAAGAGTTCCTCTCCGGCTTCGTAGTCCTGAAAAAGGAGCCCCGTCAGGGTGAGATCCGCCGAGAGCTGGATTTTTTTGTCACGGATTTCGACCGCCGCGCGGGACTCGAGCTCTCCCTCGCGGATGTCGGCGGGGGTCACGCGAGACGCGTACGGCTTGAAATAGGGCAGTTGGATCCCGGTCGCGTCCAGGCGGGTTTCGCCGTCCAGCGTGTCGAACCGCGTGACGCCTTGCAGTTCAACCTTACCCCGCACGCGGTCCCTGCCTTGAACGAGTTCGGCGTTCACGCGATACGAAGTCCGCTCATCGCGAGGAGGCAGGGAAGCGTCGTGAACGAGGGCGCGGATGCTGGAGAATTCGACGACAAAACCGCCCTCCTGCACGTCGTAGTCGACGAATCGGAACTGCCCGCCGTTCAGCACGAACTCGCGCACGACGAGCGTCGTCCGCTCTTTCCGCTCGTCCGGAGAGGGGCTGTCTGGGGATCCCGGCAGAGCCGGCTTGTTCGAAGCCGGCCGGATCGCTTCGGAGAGGGCGTGGTAAAAACGGTCCTTGGATTTTCGTAAGACCACCTCGGCGCCGTCGACTTCGGCCCGACGGACCACGAGCCTGCCTTTAAGCGCGGCCATCGGCGCGAGGGTCAAGTTCATACGCGAGACGGAGAACGCCGTCTCCCCTTCGAATGGCGCGCCTTCCAGGATTTCGAAGCCTTCGATACGGAAGGTCGCGGGAAACCGGTAACGCACGTCGCGGATACGCACGGTCTTTCCGAGCGCATCGGTCAGCGACTGGCGCAGGAAACCGGGAGCCTTGCGATAAGCCACTCCGGCGGCACCGGCGGTCGCGGCGGCAACCAGAAGAAGGATGAGGACGATTTTCTTGATCATATTTTTCCGGGCTTCGTGAAACAAAACGTGTCCCCGGCGCGATTCGAACGCACGACCCTCTGCTTAGAAGGCAGATGCTCTATCCAACTGAGCTACGGGGACGAGTCTGGTCGGGGTGACAGGATTTGAACCTGCGACATCCAGCTCCCAAAGCTGGCGCTCTAGCCAAGCTGAGCTACACCCCGTAAAACGTTACAAAAAAATGGCCCGAATCTTTTTCGGGTGCTTGAGGGGTGACGTCAACGGGGTCGGGTCTGGAGCCCAAGCGGCCGTGCGGCCGCACCCGAGGCGTGACGCCCTCGGGCTTATCGTCTCTTGAGTGGAAGGACGCGGCGGGCCGCGTCGGCGACGCCCTTGGAATTGAGGCCGTACTTGTCCATAAGCTCCTGCGGAGCTCCGGACTCGGCGTACGTGTCGTTCAGACCGACGAATTCCATAGGAACGGGGTATTTGCGGGACAGGCACTGGGAAACCACGCTACCGAGCCCACCGAACGTCAGGTGTTCTTCGGCGACGACCACCGCGCCGGTGGCTTTCGCTTCCTTGATCACGAGCTCTTCGTCCAGCGGCTTCAGCGTGTGCATGTCGATGACAGAGGCTTCGATGCCTTCTTTGGAAAGGATCTCGGCGGCTTCGAGGCATTCGTACGCGAGCATGCCGCAGCCGATCAGCGTGACGTCCTTGCCCTGACGGAGATGGATGCCTTTGCCGATCTTGAATTCAGTCTTCTCGTCGTAGAGAAGCGCGGTGTTCGCGCGGCCGGTGCGGACGTAGACCGGACCCTTATGGAACGCCGATTTCTTGATGAGCGCCTTGGCGCAGTGCTCGTCCGACGGCACGATGACCGTAAAACCCGGAAGCGAGAGCGCGAGCGCGAAGTCTTCGACCGACTGTTGGGACGCGCCGTCCTCGCCGACCGAGATGCCGCCGTGCGACGTGACGACTTTCACGTTGAGCTCCGGGAACGCGACGCCGACGCGCAGCTGCTCGTAGCCTTTGCACATCAGGAAGCACGCGAACGAGGAGACGAACGGAATTTTGCCGCAGGAGGCCAGGCCTGTCGCAATGCCGATCAGGTTCATTTCCTGGATGCCGATGTCGATGAAACGGTCGGGATACGCCTTGCCGAATTTTTCGGTGCGGGTGGACTTCGAAAGGTCCGCGTCCATCACGATGATGTCCTGGCTCTCTTTGCCGAGCTCGACCAGGGCCTTGCCGTACGCGTCGCGGGTCGCGGCGCCGATTTTGCGAGGCGTGAGAGCCGTCATTTGATCATCCCGGAGATGCGGCGGATTTCGGCGTCTTCCTCGCCCAGCTCGCGAAGAGCCTTCTCGGTTTCGTCCTTCGTGTTGGCGACCCCGTGGAAATTGTTGTTGTTCTCCATGAAAGAAACACCCTTGCCCTTCACGGTGTGCGCGATGATAATGCGCGGAGCGGAGACGGCCGAGCGGGCCCACGTCAGAGCCTCGTCGACCTGCTTCATGTCGTGGCCGTCGATTTCGCGCGTCTCCCAGCCGAACGCCTTCCACTTGTCCGCGACGGGCTCCATGTCGAGCATGTCCTTCGTGGCGCCGCCGAGCTGGTACTTGTTGTAGTCGAGGATCGTGATGCAGTCCTTCAGCTTGTGGAACGACGCGAAGGCGGCCGCTTCCCAGATCTGGCCCTCGTTAAGCTCGCCGTCTGAAATGAACGCGTAGGACTTGTAATCTTTTTTGTCGAAGCGGGCCGCCAGGGCCATGCCGATCGCGATGGAAAGCCCCTGGCCGAGCGAGCCGGTGGAGGCTTCGATGCCCGCGAGGCGGCGCACGTCGGGATGCCCCTGGAGCGGGCTTCCGAGCTTGCGGAGCGTCAGGAGCCAATCGATCGGGAAATAGCCGGCGCGCGCGAGCGCGGAATAAAGCGCCGGGCAGCCATGGCCTTTCGAGAAGACGAGGCGATCGCGGTCGGCCCATTTGGGATTTTTCGCGTCGATTTTCATGTGGTGGAAATAGAGGGCGGCCAGGAGGTCGGTCGCCGAAAGCGACCCGCCGGGGTGGCCGTTGCCGGCGATGCCGAGCATCTTGATGACGTCGCGGCGGATAAGGAGCGCGACTTTCTTGAGCGCCTCGATGTCGGCCGTAGGGTTCGTTTTCTGGGTCGCGGAAGCTGTTGTCATAAATGAGTAAAGAGTGTAACCCGGCGAAACCGAGGCGTCAACGAACTTTTCCTTTTTCGGAATTAATGGCCGGATTCGGAGACGCCGGTGCGGAATTTAAGGAAATTCTGGAGGGAATCCACGAGGAGGTACGGGTTCGTGCGCTTTTCGTCCCCCATCGTGGTGGTGGCGCGGTCCGCGTAATTATGGCCCGGGCAGAGCACCGTCGCGTCGTCGAACTTCGCGAGTTTCTGCGTAAGGGAATAGTAGAGGTCCTCGGCCTTTCCGCCCGGAAGGTCGGTTCGGCCGCAGGCGCCGATAAAAAGGGTGTCGCCGGAGATCAGATGGCCACGCACGTGGAAGCACTGCGATCCCGGTGTGTGGCCGGGCGTGTGCACGCACTCGACCTCGACCGCGCCCACCTTGATCTTGTCCGCGCCCGAGAGCGGCTTGATCTGGGACGGCGAGCAGTCGAGGTAAGGCACGTCGTTCTTGTTCACGTAAATCGGGCAGTCGACGGCCGCCAGAAGCTCCTCGATGCCGTTCGTGTGATCGAAATGATAATGGCTGACGAGGGCGCCCTTGATCGTCAGGCCCTCCTCCTTGGCGACGCGCAGGATCGTGTCCACCTGCCATGCCGGATCGACCACGAGCACTTCGCGCGTGGCTGCGTCGCCCACGAAATAGACGAAGTTCTCCATGGGACCGATTTCCATCTGCTTGAGATAGAGTCCCTGCGTCATCGTGCTTTCTTTCCGTTTTTAGGCGCCGTCGTCTCCGGTGCGGGACCGGGACCGACGAGCTCGATTTGAGCCTTTTTCGCGAATTGGAAGATCCGTTCGTCGCGGTAAAACTCCGCGTAACAGATGCGCCGGATTCCGGAATTGGCGATGAGCTTGAAGCAGGGCCAGCAGGGGCTCGCGGTAGTGTAGATCGTGGCGCCGTCGGTCGAGACGCCGTTTTTGGCTGCCTGAAGGATCGAGTTGGCTTCCGCGTGGACGGTGCCCACGCAGTGGCCATTTTCCATCATGTGCCCCACCTCGTCGCAGTGCTCGAGTTTGCGGACAGAGCCGTTATACCCGGTCGAAAGGATGGTGCGGTCGCGCACGATCGCCGCCCCTACGAACTTGCGGTCGCAGGTGGAGCGGCTTGAGACCACGCGGGCGACGTCCATGAAATACTCATCCCAACCGGCGCGGACTCTTTTGGCGGAAGTAGGCATGAAAACGATTCTATCTATTCGGAGGGCTTTCCTCAAGCGGATTCGGCCCCGGGGAGGGCCAGGGAAAATCAGCGGAGGAGTTTGCGCTTGTAGGCGGCCAGACGTGAAAAAATACGGCTCGTCGGACGGTCGCCTACGAGGAGCACCTTGAGCAAAAAGAGCCCCGAGACGGCGAACCACAGCTGCCCGAGGAGTCCCCAAAAACTCGTGCTCACGAGGAAGATTTTCAAGGAAAAAGGCCCCCGCGGAGAGCGATAGCCGTCATTTTTAAGACTTTTACAGGGGCGGATTCGAAGTTGCCGATCGCCGTACCCCATTGCCGGGGGGACGCGTTGCGCCTTCGAGCCGTCTTCATAGGACTAGAAGAAATTATACCCGGTCACCCTCCCCTTTTCAAGGAGCGGAGATATTGAATCGACTCATAAGTACCGGATCGGGGTCTTGGAATACGACCGACGAATCCGTTTGAGCCCGCTTTCCACGTTATGAAGGACACTGTCCAGGTAACGCATGTCCGAGTCTTCCAGCCGGGTTTTCTGCTCGAAATCCCGCACCAGCATCTCGATCAGATCCTTCTGCATGCGCGCGTCGGCGATCATGATCTCCATTTCCTTGCGATCGAGAGTCTTCATAGCGTTCGCTCCTCTTTTAAAAGTATTATATTGAACGAACGTTCAATTGTCAATCCACGTGTTGGCTGATGTGCCGAATTTTTATCCAAGAAGCGCGGTCGAGCGGCTTATGCAGATAGCCGTCGATGCGAAACGCGAGCGTGCGAAGAGGCTGCGGACGCGAAGCGAGCGTGCTTAAGATAAAGACGGGCACGAATCCGAGCGCGGGGTTGGCGATGATCGACTCGAGCACCTCCCACCCGCTCCGGAGAGGAAGCTGAAGGTCGAGAAGGATGACGTCTGGAGGAGATGCGTTTTCCAGGTAGCGGATCGCCGACTCCCCGTCCCGGCAAACGACGACGACCATCTCGTCGGGGCCCAGGGCCTCGAGCGCGAAGTAAAGATCGTCTGGGTCGTCCTCGACGAGAACGACCCTGCGGCGGGTGATGTTCATGCGGCGAGTGTAGCCCCGCCGCGTGTGCGCCGCGTGAAGGAAATGTAAAAAGCGCGTTAAATCAGTCGGTCGTGGGCTTGTCGAGCGTGCGGCGCGCGTTCGAGTGCGGGATCACCCAGTGACTCGTGGGGCCGGCCAGTTTGTAGGCGTGCTGAATGCGTCCCGAATTCAGGACGATCCGGAGGTTTTTTCCCGGTTCCTTGGGGTTGTTTATGAGGACTCCGGCCTTATGCAGGATCTCATTGGCCTCGATCGGCGTGAAGAACGAGCGCCGTTGGCGCTCGAGCTCCGAGTCGATGACGGTCACCATCGCGGGGATGTCGACGTGTTGGAAACCCATCAGCTTGTACCCTCCTGGTCGATGCGGCGGCTCGCCTCGAGAGCGCCGCGCACCATGGCGCGCTGACGGACGAGCTGGCGGTAATAGGGCGATTCGGGATCGGCGAGGCCTTGAGCCTCCGCGTACGCGGCTTCGGCCTCCTCGAGCCGCCCCATGTTCATGTGGACGGTCGCAATGTTGCCCAGCGCCTGCCACGCGACGGGATCGGCGTCGAGGCACATCCGCGCATATTCGATCGATTTTTTGTAGTGCGCGTCGTCGCGGGCAAGCGCCCACTCGGGAACGCCGAGCTCGAGATGCGAGGAGCTCGCATTCAGCGCGAAATGGGCTCGGAGACCGTTGTCGAGCGGCATCGTAAGCGCGCGCTCGTCGACGCGGATCGCTTCCAGAAAGCGTTTCTCGTTGAAAAGTTGGAGAGAAACGGCTGCCAGTTTCCGCGGGTCGTTCTCGAGCGCGTCGCCGGGCGGCGGAGCCGCGGAAAGTTTCTCCGCCGGGATATCCGGAGAAGGCGCGGGAGCGGAAGCGGTCCGCGGCGTTTCGCGCGGCGGCGCGCCGTCGATCGATTCGATCTCCTCGTAATAATAGGGCGTCCGGATCCCGCTCACGTCGACGACGACGTAATCCTTCGTGCGTTCGACGACCTTTCCGTCGCGGATATGCCCGCCCTTCAGGACGACTTTTTCGGCGGACGCGGGCGAGGCTGAGAAAAGAGCGAGCAGAGCGAGCGCGAGCGCCCATCCGCGGGAACGCTCGACCGCGCGCTTCCAGCGGGCGTAAAGCGCGTCGGCGCCGCGGCCAGCCCGCGGCTTGAACGTGCGCTCCACCCGACGGCCGCGGTCGAATTCCGCGCGGCTCTTCCAAAACCCGGCCGCGAGGCCGGCGAGGCCCGCCGCGCCGAGCGCGGTGGTATCGAGCACTTTCGGGCGTTCCACGGGAATGCCGAGCACGTCGGCTTGGAATTGCATGAGAAAATCGTCGGCGGCGGCTCCGCCGTCCACGCGCAGGCGCTTGAAGCGGTGGCCGGTGTCGCGGCGCATGGCTTCCATGACGTCGCGCGTTTGGTAGGCGATCGCTTCGAGCGCGGCGCGCGCCACGTGCGCGCGCGTCGTGCCGCGCGTGAGACCGATGAGAAGACCACGCGCGTTCGGATCCCAATACGGCGCGCCAAGGCCCGAGAGGGCGGGAACGAAGTAGACGCCGTCGTTGGACGCGACCGAGCGCGCAAGCGGCTCGACGTCGCGCGAAGCCTCGATGATGCCGAGTCCGTCGCGCAGCCACTGGACGGCCGCGCCTCCGACGAACACGCTTCCCTCGACGGCGTATTCGGTGCCGCGCGGCGTGCCTTCGGACCAAGCCACGGTCGTGAGGAGGTCCTTCGAGAAACGCGGCGTACGCCCCGTGTTCTCGACGAGAAAGAGGCCCGTTCCGTAAGTGTTTTTTACGATACCGGGGCCGAAGCATCCTTGCGCGAACGAGGCGGCCTGCTGGTCACCGACCAGGGACGCGATCGGAAGCTCGCCCCTAAAGAGATCTTTGTCGACGGCTCCGGCGAAACCGCTCGTCGGCACGACGCGGGGCAGGATCGCCTCCGGCACGCCGAACACGCCGCAGAGCCAGGGGTCCCACGAAAGCGAACGGATGTCGTACAGAAGCGTACGGGAGGCGTTCGAAGCGTCGGTGACGTGGAGAGCGCCGGCGGATAATTTCCAGGCGATCCACGTGTCGATGGTTCCGGCGAGGAGCTCGCCCTTCTCGGCGCGGCGGCGCGCGCCCTTCACGTTGTCGAGGAGCCACGCGAGCTTGGTCGCGCTGAAGTAAGGGTCCAAGAAGAGACCCGTCTTTGCCCGGATCTTCTTTTCGAGGGCTTTGGCTTTCAGTGCCTCGCACGCGGCGGCGGTGCGGCGGTCCTGCCACACGATCGCGCGGTGGATGGGCTTTCCTGTCGCGCGGTCCCAGAGTACGACCGTCTCGCGCTGATTCGTGAGGCCGAGCGCGGCCATCTTCGAAACCGGATAACGGTCGAACACCCTCTGGAGCACGCGGCGGGCGCTCCGCCAAATCGCCTCCGCGTCATGCTCAACCCAGCCCGGTTTCGGGAAAAACTGGGGAAATTCCTCGTAGGCACGGAACACTGGCTTCTGCGTGCGGTCGAAGACGATCGCGCGGTTGCCGGTCGTGCCGAGATCGAGCGCGAGCACGTAAGGGGTCTTCATCAGAAGTCGATCCCCTCCTGCGCCTGGATGCCTTTTTGGAACGGGTGTTTGATCTCTTTCATCTCGGTCACGAGATCGGCGGCGGCGATAAGCTCGGGACGCGCGCCGCGGCCGGTGAAGATGAGGTGGGTGCGCTCGGGCTTCTTACGGACGATCTCAAGAACGTCCTCGAGCTCGACCAAGCGCACGTCGAGATAATCGACCGCGCAGTTGATCTCGTCCAGAATCACGAGATCGTATTCGCCGGAGTAGATGCGGGTCTTCGCCAGGTCCATGGCCTCGCGCGCGGCGGCCTTATGCTCCTCGATGGGCTTCTTGTCGCCCATGATCTTCACGAAGCCTTTTCCGAGCTGGATGATCTCGAGCTTCGGGTGAAGCCGTGCGCTCTCGAGCTCGCCGTATTTCACGGGCCAGTCGCCTTTGAAGAACTGGATCATGAGCACTCGCCAGCCGTGACCGAGGGCGCGGAACGCGTTTCCCAGAGCCGCCGACGTTTTCCCTTTGCCGTCGCCGGTGTAGACGATCACGAGTCCTTTTTGGGAGCTCATCGGGCGGCGCCGGATTCGAGGCTTTCGAGAAGAAGGCGGATCACTCGGTCGTTGGCGGGAGGGAAACGGAAATTCTGGAGCTCGTCTGCGTCCGCCCACTGGACTTGCTGGCAATCGAGGGGCCGCGGGTCTCCGGCAACGTACGAACAGAGGTAGAAATTGAGCCAGATGACCTTTTCGCCGTAGGTCTTCCGGATTTCCATGAATTTACGCTGGACCGAGATGTCGACCCCGAGTTCTTCCTTGGTCTCGCGAACGACGCAGTCCTCGAAGGATTCGCCGCGGTTCTTTTTGCCACCGGGGAATTCCCAGTACGATCCGAACGTGTCGTCGGCGTTCCTTTGGGCGATCAGGAACTCGCGGTCGCGGCGGATGATCGCGACGCCGCAGGGAATAACGGGGAAACGCTTTTTCTTTTCCAGCTCTTCGCTCTTCATTCCCCCTCCGCAATCCGCTCTTTCACGACTTCGACGATCTTATCATGAAATCCGAGGTAGGGGCAGAGCGTAACGCGCACACGGCCGCGGTATTTCTCGGCCGCCCAAGCGGCGATCTCGGGAAGGTCGACCTGCACGTGCTTCCCGGCCTGGACGAAATAAGGAAGGATCTTAACCTCCGTGAAGCCGCGCGCGGCCAGAGAGTCGATCGCGTCCGGAATGGAAGGAGCCGCGATCTCGAGGAACGCTAGGCGCACCGCGACGGGATTCAAGTCCACGGCGAGACGCTGAGCGATCTTCTCCATGGCGTCTTGGAAGCCTTTCATCTTGCTGCCGTGGCCCACGAGAAGGACGGCTTTCATCAGACGATCTCCGCTGCTTCGAGCGGAATCCAGCCGCCATTGCCGCCGGGAAGCGACACGTACGCCCACTCTTTCGTACGGTCGGAGACGCGCAGTGCCGCCCCTTCGTGGAGAGAGAACGCGCGGGTTTCCTTAAGCGACGGCCCGTAACGCGCGGGCACTTCCTTTCGGAGCACGACGGCGATGGGCTCGCGGTCGTGGGACCATTTGAAAGCGTTTCCCACGGCGGCCAGCACCACGAGAAAAGCCGCGAACGCGCGTAGCGGCGCCGTGCGTCCACCGAAAACGGGAACGATCCAGCCCGCGAAGGAAACGAGTAAAAGAAGGAGCGCGGACGCCCCGAAAGCGGCGGCGGCTTCGTCCGCCGAGTAGAACCCCGCGGCGGCGGAAAGGACCGCGGCGGAACCCGAAGGCTCGAGTTTGTCCGTCACGGCGTCTCGGAGAACTCCCAGATTCCACCGTAGATCCGGGTCGCGCGGGAGACGGCGGGCCGCCCGCAGATACTGGACCATCGTCTTCCCTTTTTGGTTCGAACGGAAGTACGCGTTCCCGAGATTGTAATGAATCTCCGGCGACGCCGAATCCTTGAGCGCCGCTTCGTACGCGGCGGCGGCGCCTTTGAAGTCACCCGTTTGATAAAGCTGGTCCCCGTCGCCGGCCGCGGACGCCGGCGAAGCCGCCAGAAGAAGGAGCGCGATCGCGGCGGCCGTGGGTCCGCGTCCTTTCTTGCCGTCCCGCAGCGCCTTCTCGTATCCCGAAAGAACCTTCTCCGCGCGGCGGTACGCGTCTTCCATGTGCCCGTGGTCCGTCTCGAGGCTCGAGTACTGGCCGAAACCCAGCTCGCCAAAAAGCGCACGCAGATCGTTCGCGAGCGCGGGTTCGGCGCGGTGGCCCAAACGCTCGTCGACGAGATCGGCCGTCACCGACTGCGGCGCGACGCCGAGGCGGTCAGCGAAGTAGCCGTACACGGCCTTCGAAAGTTCGGCGTAGAATTCGTCGCCCTTTCCGGACTTCATCCGGTCGGCGGCAGCGCGAAGCCGGCGGCGGGCGACTCGGTGCGAGTCACGGGCGCGGAAGGCGCGTTCGTCGCGCGTCGCGGATGAGCGACGTCCGGCGGCGGCAGACACCGCGAAGCCGGCGAGCGCGATCGCCGCGAACACGGCCCAGACGAGCGGATTTCGGCCGAAGCCGCCGGGAAGCGTACGCGCGGACGATGCGGTCTTGATGTAGCGGATATCCTTCCCCGCGAGCGCCACTTCTTCTTTTCGAACCGGTTGCGGGGGCTCGGCCGCGGTTTCGGGAGCGTCGGCGGAGGCGTCCCCGCCCTCACCGGGCGATACTTTAAGCGCGTGCGGCTTCGTGCGCACACGTTCGTACTTGCCGGAGCGGGGATCAAAGAATGAAAACTCGGTCTCCGGAATCGCGTACTCGCCGGCGCGGCGAGGCACGATCACGGTCTCGGCGATCTTCTCCCCTTCGACGACGAGCCTGTCTTTCTGGACGTTCGCGGAAGTCGCGGAATCGTAAACTTTGAATCCTTCGAGTTTCGGGAAAGAAGGCGGGACGACGGTATTCACGTTTCCTTCGCCCTTCACCCGCACGCGGTACGTGACCGGCGTGCCCGCGTCGACTTCTTCTTTATCGAGAGAGCTTTCTACCGTGTAGCGGCCGACCGCGCCCGTGAAACTTTCGGGTTTGCCGGCCTCGGGGAGCGCTTTGACGATGAGCGTGATCTTGTCCGCGGGAATCTGCTTTTGAACGATCTGCGACGCGTACGTTGGCGGAAACTGCGACGAACGACGGCCGAACACGTTGGAGGAGAAAAAGCTGTCGAATCCCTCGTCGCGGACCTCGACGACGGCCGAGAGCGTCCCCGGGTCGATCGTGAAGACGCCCGCCTGCGTCGGGAAAAGCGCCATTTTTCGCACGTCGGCGACGACGTAACGCGAGCCGTTGAAATTCTGCTCGGTGCGGCGGATCGTTTTCTCCGGAGGGAAATCCTCGACCCAAAAACCGGTCGTGACGGCTTCCTTCTCAAAACCCTTGTACGTCGCCGAAAGCCGCGTGTAGAGAGTATAAGTGAGCATCACGGGTTCGTTCACATAGGCCTCGTCCTTATCGAGCCAGGCCTTCACGAAAATATCCTGCCCGGACACCGATGAACCCTGGCTTGGCAGGGCGCGGGCGCTGGGCGCGGTGATGGGCGCGCGGACCGCCGCGGGCCGCGGTGAAGACCCCGCCGGAAGGACGTCGACGTCCACCGGCGCGACCGCGTAGGTTTTTTCCCCGATGCGGATCTCGAACGGGCCGATCTTCTTTTTTCCTTCGGCGTTCGGGATGAGGATGTAGCTGAAAATGCTCTTGGAGGAGCTCTTTCCGTTGACGAAGGAGATTTCCTGGGAGTGGCCCTGTGAATAGGAGGTGAACCCGTCGAGAGGGGGGAACGTCGGCCGCGAAACGGGGCCTCCGGCATTCATGACGATGAAATCGAGCCGGAGCTCTTCGCCGATCTCCACGCGCGCGCTTGAAAGGGCGGTTTCTATCGAAACCTGCGCGAAAGCGGGCGCGGCGAGTGCGGCCGCGAAAAGAACGAGGAGCGCCGCCTTTCTCATCACCAATCCCTTTCGTTGACGCGGCGCTGGATGCGCCGCCGATCCCCGCCACTGCTCATCTTGAGAACTTGCCTTTCCTGGCCCTCGAGAGCCTCGAGAAGCTGCTCGGCCTGGACCTGCGCTGCCGATTTGGGAGCCTCCGCCGGGCCTTCCTCGCGCTCGCCAGCGGATGCACCCACGGGCGTGTCACCGCTTTCTTCCCGCGGCTCCTGCCCGCCGGGATCCTTCGGCGCTTCGCCGGGTTCCTTACCCTCGCCTTCTTCTTTTTTCTCGCCCGACTTGCCCTCTTCGCCCGGCGCGTCTTGTTCGCCGGACTCGCCTTTCTCACGCTGCTCGCCCTGTTTCTTTTGTTCGTCTTTCGAATCTTTTTTTTCTTGGCCCTGTTCTCCGGCCTCGCCCTTTTCTTTTTTGGGTTCGGCTCCGTCGCTCTTTTCCCCGCCTGTCTCGCCCTGGCCTTCTGTGCCTTCGCTCTTTTCCTTCTCGCTCTCTTTTTCTTCCTGGCCCGCCTGACCTTGCGGACTCCGCTGATCCTTCGAACCTTGATTCTGCTGGTTTTCCTGCTGCCCTTCGTTCTTTTGGTTCTGCTGGTCTTGCTGGTCTTGCTGTTTTTGCTGATTCTGCTTGTCTTGCTGGTTCTGCTGATCCTGCTGGTTCTGTTTGTCTTGCTGGTTCTGCTGGTTTTGTTCGCTTTGCTCGCCTTTTCCTTGGCTTTCTTGGTTCTCTTTTTTTTGCTGCGGGTTCGGCTGGTCTTTGGGATTCTCCTTCGGATCCGGAGGCGGATTCTTCTCCTCCTCTTCTCTCCGGCGAATCAAGATCTCGAGATTGTGTTTAGCATCCTTGTCCCGGGGGTCGCTTCGAAGGGACTCCTTATACGCCTCGATCGCGGCCTCGACCCGCTCCTGTCGCGCCAAGCTGTTGCCCAGGTTGTAGAACGCGCGTGCGCGCAAAGGGCCAGTGGCAGCCGCGGCGGCTTTTTCGTAAGCCTCGGTCGATTCCTTCAGGGATTCTTCCTTATAATAAGCATTGCCTAGGTTAAATGCAATCTCGGGGGATTTCGGATCCGCTTTGCGGGCGGATAGATACGCGCTTTTCGCCCGCCCGACCTGCCCTTTCGAATAATAGCGGTTACCGCGATCGTTTTCGGTTTCGGAAACGAATTTAAAACCGGTAAGAAGCGGCCACGCGAGGGCGATCGCCACCGCGAGTGCGGCCACCTGCGGCGCCGGAGGCGTTTTTCCTCCCGGTTTCTTCCGGCGTTCGGATTTCCGTTCCGAAAGAAACGCTTCCAGGAGAAGGAGCAGAAAAGACGGCAGGAGAAAAAGCCTGTAATTCTCTTCGTACTCGATCGAGACGTCCTTTCCCATTCCCTTCTGGGTGAGCCGCTTGATTTCGCGCGCCAAGTCGTCCGCTTCGAGATCGCCACGCGAGGAGCGGTAATATTTTCCCTTCGTTTTGCCGGCGATCTCCTTGAGCAGGGATTCGTTCAGTTTCGACACGACGGGCCGGCCGGCGCTGTCGCGTTTGAAGCCGGTGCCGCTTTCGTCGGGGATCGTGCGACCCTCGGGCGTTCCGATACCGATCGTGAAGATACGTACTCCCTTTTTTCCCGCGCGGTCGGCCGCCTCGAGCGCCGCGCCTTCGTGGTCCTCGCCGTCGGTGAGAAGCACGAGCGCCTTGCCTTCGGCCTGTTCCCCGGGGAACGCCTGGACCGCCGTGTCAATCGCCCTAGAAATCGACGTGCCCTGGACCGAAACGAGATTCGGATTCACGGTGGAAAGGAAAAGTTTCACGGCCCCGCGGTCGAGCGTGAGGGGGCACTGGATGAACGCCTCCCCTGCGAAGGCGACGACGCCGATACGGTCGCCCTTCAGACGGTCGACGACGCCCGAGAGTTCGAGCTTGGCTTTTTCGAGACGGCTCGGCGCGACGTCCTTGGCGAGCATGCTGTTCGAGACGTCGATCGCGATGAGAACGTCCGTACCGCGGCGTTCCACGACCGTCTCCCGCTTGGCGAAATGCGGCTGGGCGAGCGCCACCACGATGAGGGTGACCGCTGTAAGAAGAAACGCACGCTTGGCCAGGCGAAGGCCAGGCGAAAGGTTCGTGAAGAGCTTCGCGACGAGCGCGGGCTCGCCGAACGCCCGCATGCGCCCGCGGCGGCGCCACGACGCCAGCACGAAGGCCGCGAGGACCGCCGGCACGCTCCAGAGCCACGTGAAGTTCTGGGGCTGGCCCCACTCGGTCACGGCAGCCGCACCCGGACGACGTTCATCCAAAGGATTTCGAAGAGAAGGAGGAAGAGCGCGGGCCAAAGGAAGAGGTGGTAGTGCTCCTCGAAATGCGTGAAGCGCTCGACGGACACCTCGGTTCGCTCGAGGCGGTCGATCTCTTCGAAGACGTCGCGGAGCTCCCGGCCGTCCTGCGCGCGGAAATAGCGGCCGCCCGTGCGTCGCGCGATCGTGGTGAGTGCCTTTTCGTCGATCTGTGTCTGGACGCGCAGAAGCCGCGTGCCGAAACGCGGATCGTTGATCGGTAGGATCGACTCGCCTTCGCGGCCGACCCCGATGGTGTAGACGCGCACGCCGAGCTCCTTGGCGAGGCCGGCGGCGGTGAGCGGATCGACTTCGCCCGCGTTATTGACGCCGTCGGTGAGGAGCACCACGACTTTGCTCTTGGCTTCGGAACCTTTCAGCCGGTTCACAGCGCTCGCGAGTCCCAAACCGATTGCCGTGCCGTCCTCGAGCATACCTAGCTGGACCCGGTCGATCAGGGTTTGGATGGCGCGGTGGTCCACGGTCAAGGGCGATTGCGTGACGCTTTGCCCGGCGAAAACCACGAACGCGATGCGGTCGTTGGGGCGTCCCTTCACGAAACGCTGGGCTTCCCGCTTGGCCGCGATCAAGCGGTTGTCCGGATGAAAATCTAGCGTGGCCATACTCCCCGAGACGTCGAGCGCGATCGCCACGTCGATCACCTGCTGCGTGGTCTTCTCCTCGCCGGTGCCCGTCTGGGGGCGCGCGAGGGCGGCCGCCAAAAGACACAAGGCCACCAAACGCAGGAGCGCGGTGAACGTCTTTCCGCCAGTGAGCCCGCGCGCGCCCGCGCTTTTGACGAGCCCCACGCTCGAGTAGCGGATCGACGCGCCGCGGCCGACTTTTCCGCCGACGTAAAGGACGAAAAGGACCACGGCCGGAAGGACGAGGAGGAAATAAACCGGGTCCGCGAATTTCACTTCCGCTTCCCCTTCGGCGCGGCTCCGCCGTCGTCGGGCTTCGTGAGCCGCACGACCTCGAGGATCGCGCGTTTCACGCCGGCGGTCGTTTCACGCGGAGGAACGAACTTCGCGAATTTGACGAGGTCTGCGTTTTCGAGCGTTTCACGGATTCGGTCGACAACGCCGGGAGCGAGGCGTCCCGCGGCCTTCAAGTCCGCGACGACCTCGCTCGTCGTGCGATCGGCCGAGTCGACTCCGAGGCCGCGCTCGAGGTAGCGGCGCATCACGCCCGAGAATCCCGCGTAGAGCTCTTTCCACTTCCCCTCGCTCTCGAGGCCGGATTCGTCGAGCCGTTCGAGCTCGAGCTCCGCGCGCTCGTGGGGAGACCTAAGAGAGTCCGGGTCGATCTTCGGGCGCGAGCGCCGGCGAAGAACCACTTTCACCGCAAGTAGGGCGCCGAGAAGCGCCGCGAACGCTCCGAGGACCGTGGCGCGTAGCGCGTCCTTCGGAAGGGCCACGGGCCCCTTGATGGGCTTGAGCCGGGCTTGCGCGGGGAGTTTGCCGCCCGCGCCGGTGATCTCGATCTCGACCGGAGGCGTTTTTTCAGACCTCTCGGGGCCGCGGTCGTCGCGATAGACGACCTCGAGTGCGGGCACGGTGAACTTCCCGATCTCGAAAGCGGTCAGGGTGTACACGAACGTGTCGCGCACGCGGTTTTTTCCGCGCGGCGGAAAGACATCGACGCGTTTGACCTCGAACGGCTTCGGGAAGTTCTTGGCGGCGGGAGGGGTGACCGCGTAGTCGCGCGGGTGCTCGACCGTGACGAAGAGCTTCACTTCCGAGCCGAGCGTCGTCTTCGCTGGAACCGCGCGCGTCTCGATACGCACGCTCTCCGCCGCGGCCGGCGCGGCGAAAAGCAAAAAGACCAAGACCGCAGCGGCGCGCTTCACCGAACGGCCCTGCGTTCGCGCATCTTGAAGAAGCGGATCAAGGGATCGATGTATTCGGAACCCGTCTCGAGCTCGATGCGGTCGATGCCCGCCCGCGAGAAGAGACGGTCGCGCTCTTCCTTGCGCTTGGCCCAGGCGCCGCGGAAACGGTCGCGGAATCCGCGGCCCGGCCGGAACGTGAAAGACTCCCCCGTCTCGGCGTCCTCGAGTTCGACCGCGGCGCCGAGCGCCGGGAATTCCTTTTCGGTGGCGTCCTCCACGACGACCGCCGTGAGGTCATGCTTCTTGTGGGCGACTTTCAGCATCCGCTCGAAGCCTTCGGCGATGAAGTCCGAGAAAAGAAAGACCGTGGAGCGCTTCGTGACGACGTCGTTCAGGAGCTTGAGAGGCGCGTTGAGATCGGTGCCCGGATGCGAGGGACGGAACGTGAGGATCTCGCGCACGACGCGCAAGACGTGGCGGCGGCCTTTTTTGGGAGGGATGAATTTCTCGACGCGGTCGCTGAATATGACGAGGCCGACGCGGTCGTGGTTCTTGACCGCGGAGAAAGCCAGTAGCGCGCAAATCTCGGCGATGAGCTCGGATTTGGTGCGGCCGCGTGTGCCGTACCGTCCGGAGGAGCTCGCGTCCACCAGGAACATCACGGTCAGCTCGCGCTCTTCCACGAATTTTTTCGTGTAAGGATGGCCCATCCGCGCGGTGACGTTCCAGTCGATGTCGCGCACGTCGTCGGATGCATCGTACTCGCGCACCTCGTCGAACTCCATGCCGCGGCCTTTGAACACGCTGTGGTACTCGCCGGCGAACACGGTGTTCACCAGGCGAGACGTCGTGATCTCGATGAAGCGGATCTTCTTGAAGAGCTCTTTGGGGATCATGGTGTCCCTGGAAGCTCTCGCTTACGGGACCTCTATTTCGTCGAACACGCGCTTGACGAGGGCCTCGGAATTGAGCTCCTGAGCCTCCGCCTCGTAGGTGGGGATCACGCGGTGACGAAGGACGTCCAGACCAATTGCTTTCACGTCATCAGGAACCACGTAGCCGCGGCCTTTCAGGAAGGCGTAGGCGCGCGCCGCGATGCTCAAGTTGATCGTTCCGCGGGGGCTCGCACCGAACTGGATGAGCCCCTTCAGATCCTTCAGTTTATACGCCTCGGGCTCGCGCGTGGCCAGAATGATGTTCACGATGTACTGTTTGATCTTTTCGTCGACGTAGATTGTCTTCACGACCTCGCGCGCGCGAAGAATGTCCGCGGGATCAAGCACGGGGCTCACGCTCGGCACCGGCTTGCCCGACATGCGGTCCATGATCTCGAGCTCTTCGGTTTTCTTCGGATACGTGATGTGGAGCTTCAGCATGAAACGGTCGACCTGCGCCTCGGGTAGCGGGTACGTGCCTTCCTGCTCGATGGGATTCTGCGTGGCCATGACGAGGAACGGCGCTTCGAGCGGGTACGTCTGGCCGCCGAGGGTGATCTGCCGCTCCTGCATCGCCTCGAGGAGCGCGGCCTGGACCTTCGCCGGCGCGCGGTTGATCTCGTCGGCGAGGACGATGTTCGCGAAGAGAGGGCCTTTCTTCGTCGTGAAGTCACCGGTCTTCGGGTTATAGATCTGGGTTCCAAGAAGATCGGCCGGCAGGAGATCCGGTGTGAACTGGATGCGCTGAAACTGCGTGCGGATGGCCGTCGCGAGGGTCTTGACCGAGAGGGTCTTGGCCAGGCCCGGCACGCCTTCCAGAAGAACGTGCCCATCCGCGAGGAGGCACAAAAGAAGACGGTCCACGAGGTAACTCTGACCCACGATCACCTTGCCGATCTCCGCCTGCAGCGCGCGGATCCCGACGCTTTCTTTCTCCACTTTTTCAGCCACTTGCCGGATATCCATCGTCGTCATTGTGACCCCCTTTCCGGACCGTTCATTGAAGGACCTTGAAAGACTTTTGACCGAACACGAAGTCGTCCACGTAAATTCTGAATTCGTAATCCCCGGCGTGCTCGAACCGTACGGAAAGCAGGTTGAACACGAGTTCGCAGTCGCGCGAACGTTCTTTCACGGCGAAATCGGCGATCTCGGCGCGATGCAGGACGCGGTCTTCCGTGAGATCGTACAACTCGAGCGCGAACGTGAATCGTCCTTCGACCTCCCGAAACTGCACGTAAATGCTCATCGACGGGTGCGTCGTCGGAAAAACAGCGGCCCGCACGCGGTCGAAGAGGCCGACGAGGGTGCGCTTGCGTGTGCCCTCCTCGACGATCGTTTGGTCGCAGATGAGCATCGCCTTCAGGATCGGCTTAGGCTGCATTTTCAATGCGATGTGACCTCATTCGAAAGTTCGTTCCGGTCGTCGGTGCGCCGCGGAAAATGGACGGTGAGGCTCTCGCCGGCCGCCCGTACGCCTTCGACGATGCCGTCGCGGATCTCGCCGCGCTCGAATCGTGCCTGCATGAGATCGCGCGTGCAGTCCCAGAAATCCGCCCCGACCTTGGCGTCGATGCCCTTGTCGCCCAGAATCGCGAACCGGCGGTCGGCGATCGCCACGAAAAGAAGGACGGCATTGCGCTCGCGGGTCTTCCCCATGCCCAAACGCTTGAACGCGCGTTTGGCGACTTGGAGCGGGTCATTTCCGGCACGCCGCGCCAGATGCACGCGAATTTCGCCGCTCGTGCGTTTCTCGGCCGCGCGGATCGCCTCGGAAATCGCGCGCTTGTCGGCTGCGTTCAGGCTCAGGTCTACCATCGGCCGCTCGCGCCGCCGCCGCCGAAGCTACCGCCTCCGCCGCCTCCGAAACCGCCTCCAC
>Ga0163151_10000804_pt1 | contig 54615 bp, 52 predicted proteins | sample OliLakLV19MP5IB2_FD_145596 | JGI IMG/M metagenome (GOLD analysis project Ga0163151, IMG submission 145596) | Freshwater microbial mat bacterial communities from Lake Vanda, McMurdo Dry Valleys, Antarctica - Oligotrophic Lake LV.19.MP5.IB-2 | ecosystem: Environmental > Aquatic > Freshwater >...
GTTCGGGGCCGGGGTGATCTGGGCGCGGCGGAGAAGAAAATTCCACTTGATGCGGGGCGGTTCCTGGGCGCATCTTGCTGGTGATGAGTTACGCCGCCTACCTGCCGTTTTTGGTCCAAATCGCCCTTGCCGCCGGGATCACGATCGGCGTGATCGCCGTGAGCCAGTTCCTCGGCCAGCGCGCGCTCCACACCAAGATCAAGGACTCGGCCTACGAGTGCGGCATCCTCTCCGACGGCAGCACGCACACCCGCTTCTCGGTGAAGTTCTATGTCACGGCGATGCTCTTCATCCTTTTCGACATCGAGGTCGTGTTCCTCATTCCGTGGACCTTCGTCTACCGCGACTTCCTCGCCAACAACATCGCGATCCTCTCGCCGATGCTCTTCTTCCTCTTCGTGCTCGTGCTCGGCCTCCTCTATGAGGTGAAGAAGGGCGCGCTGGAGTGGGAGAAATGAGCCGCGGATCCTTTTAACGACGAAGAGACCAGAACGAGGTTAGGGGCGCTTGCCCCCAAGCGCCCGGGCCGTTGAGGGCAACGGCCCCTACCGACCAAACCATTTACCGTGCGCCTCGACAAATACATCTCCCGCAACCGCGTCGTCGACCTCGGCAGCGCCGACATGGAGGGCGCGCTCGTCGAGCTGCTCAACCTGACCGTCGAGCGCTTCCCCGACCTGAACAAGGACGCCCTGCTGAAGGGCCTCCTGCGCCGCGAGAACACGATGACGACCTACCTCGGTCTCGGCGTGGCGATGCCGCACGTGCGCGTGAAGATGGGCCGGCGCTACCTCCTGGCCGTGGGCCGCAGCCACTACGGCATCCGCTACGACGGGGCGATGGAGAACGAGCCGGTGCGGCTCGTTCTCATGCTCATCGCCGACGAGAAGACGCGTGATTACCTCCAGCTGCTCGCCGCCCTGGCGCGGCTGATGAAGGAGCAGGATTTCGTCGACAGCCTGGTGCAGGCGCCGGACCTCGACACGCTCTACGAACGCCTCTTCACCGGCTTCGGCGGCATGGCGGCCAAGCCGATCGCGGCGCCGCAGACCCGCGTGAACCGCGTTGTCCTGCGGGAATCGGAGAAAATCGCGGTGGGGAGCGGCTGCACCGGACTGATGGTGTTTGGCGACACGTTCGCCGGCAGCTTCAAGGCCCCTAAGTGGGCCGGCCCGCTCAAGACCATCCTGGTCACCCGCAACCTCGTCGAGGGCGATGACCGGCCCGGCCGGTTCGACGACTGCATCCAGGTGCGCTCGTTCTCCAACCAGCGCATGGCACAGCTGCGCAGCGCGGTGCTGGTCGGCATCACGCGCGGTCTGGTCACCTTCAACGACCGCCTCTGCTGCGTGGGCGGGCTCGCCGGCAGCAACCAGTTCGACACGATCGTGATCGTGGACGTGGAGAAGGAGTTCTCGACGCTGCTCACTGGTCACGCCGACCTGCTGCCGCCGGACGTGAAACCCGAGGTGCTGGAACGCGTGATCGCCGTGGCCACGGAGCTCGCAGTCGAGGGCCGCGAAGGCCGGCCGGTCGGCTGCCTGTTCGTCGTGGGTGACAGCGAGAAGCTCGCCACGCTGACCAAGCCGCTCGTGCTTAATCCGTTTTACGGCTACAAGGAGGAGGACCGGAACATCCTCAATCCCTTCATGGATGAGACCATCAAGGAATTTTCGTCCATCGACGGCGCGTTCGTCATCCGCGGCGACGGGGTGGTGGAGGCGGCCGGTTCGCTCATCCAGGCCTCGGACTACAACCATGCCCTGCCCAGCGGGCTGGGCGCCCGCCACGCGGCCGCGGCCGCCATTTCCGTGGCGGCCGACTGCATCGCCCTGGTTGTTTCCTCAAGTTCGGGGCAGGTGACACTTTTCCGCCGCGGGGTCATGATGCCGCTGACAGAAAAGAAGGTAAGTGCCTGAAATGCTGATGATTGCCTGTTCGCTGGGGGAGGGGCTTTAGGCTCCGATCGGTCGGGGCCTAAAGCCCCTCCCACATTTAATACTTTTAGGTTGCACGTGATGGAGGCGCAGCCTTTCTTCGGCCCTTCCAACCCATTTAAGCCATGCAAGAAACCGTTACACTGGAGTGCACTGAAGCCCGCAAAGAGGGCAAACCCGCTTCGCGCTATCTCACCAAGCGCAACAAGAAGACCGTGACCGAGCGCATCGAGAAGAAGAAATACAATCCCTTCCTCAAGCGCCACACCCTCCACAAGGAGATCAAGTAAGGGTTCGCGCGCGGGGTGAGGGCACCCCTCCTCCAAAAAATTTCAGGCCGGTTCCTCGCGGACCGGCCTTTTGCTTGGTAGGGCGCCGGGTTGGTTTAAGCAGCGAGAAGAAAACGGGAAGAAAACGCGGCCGGAGGCCGCGTTCCACCTTATTTCTTCTCGACCGGGGCGTGGGCACCCGTGGCGAGTTGCGCGCGGCGCGCGGCGCGCCAGCTGTCCCGGTGCTTGCGGATCCAGTCGAGCAGGGCGCGTTCGAAGCCGATGTCATATCCGAGACGCTCCGACTCGATCCACTTGTGCTTCAGGATCTCCTCCCGCTCCGCCAGAAATTCCTGATAGAGGCTCGACTGCTTGACGAAGTCGCGGCTGCCGACGGTTTCTGTGGGAGTTGGCATCATGGCAGGCACGGTGGGGCTCAGCGACAAACGGTAAAACAACCGATTTTCATCATCGGCGGATGTGGGCGGCCCAGCTGCAGTGTCATGTGAGAAACACCCTAGATGTCTCGCGGCGCCCGTGTCAACCCGCGTGCGGCCGGAGGGCGTGTCATGTTTGGATGTAGGTGGGGCTTTATGCCCGACGGCAGCTAGGTGTGGGGTGTAAAGCCCGACCTACACCTTCAGCTTGGCGAGCAGCCCGGCGGCGATCTCGCGGAATACCTGCGCCGGCTTGCTGTCCGGGGCGTTCACCGTGACCGGGTGACCGGTATCGCCGCCTGCGCGGATCTCCGGGAAGAGTGGCACCTGGCCGAGCAACGCCGTGCCGAGCAGCTCGGCCGTGATGGCGCCGCCGCCCTCGCCAAAGAGCGACTGGCGGTTGCCGTTGGCGTCCTCGAACCAGCTCATGTTCTCGGCGACACCGAGGAGCGGCACGTTGACCTTCTGGAACATCAGGCCGCCCTTGCGGGCAATGTTGGTCGCGGCGGTCTGGGGCGTCGTTATCAGGATGGCGCCGTCGAGCGGGAGGGTCTGAACCAAGGAAAGCTGCGCATCGCCCGTGCCGGGCGGGAGGTCGACCAGCAGGATGTCCAGTTCGCCCCAGGTCACGTTTTGGACGAATTGCTGGATGGTCTTCATGATCATCGGGCCGCGCCAGACCACCGGCGTGTTGTCGTCCACCAGAAAACCCATGGACATCACCTTCACGCCGTAACGTTCCAGCGGCACGAGCGACTCGCCGTCGATGGCCGGACGGCCCTGCAGGCCCATCATGAGCGGCACGGACGGGCCATAGATGTCGCAATCCATCAGGCCGACGCGACCCGGGCGGCCGCGAGCCTCGAGGAGCTGGGCGAGGGCGCAGGCGAGGTTGACGGCGAAGGTGGACTTGCCGACGCCACCCTTGCCCGAGGCGATGGCGACGGAGTGCTTGAGGCCCTTGGGCGCGGTGCCGCCACCCGGGGTGCTCTGGCCGGCCTGGGGCGGGGCCTTGGCGGCGGAGACGGCGAGCTCGATGATCACGTCCTTCACGCCGGGCTGGGCGCGCAGGCACTTCTCGATCTCGGCCTTGAGCATCGTCGGCACTTTCGGGTCGGAAGTGGTGATGGCGACGGATACCTTGGCCGTGCCGTCGGCGAACGCCGCCGAGCGCACGAGCCCGAAAGAAACGATATCACGGCTGAATCCGGGATACTTTACCTGCTTCAGGGCTTCCTTGATGGTGTCGGCGGTCACAATGGGTCGTGAAAATGGCTTGGAAAACGAGTGGCTTTGACCTTGTGAGTAGGTTGCCGGGAGTAAAACAAAAACCGGAACCGAATTTTCATCATTAATTCCAGACTAACCTCCATGCAGAACGCTTTCCGCTTCCTCCTCGGGCTCGCGCTCGCCGCGCCCCTCTTCGCTCAGCGCGACATCGGCACCGTGAACGTCAACGCCGATACCCAGAACACGGCGATTTCGCTCAGCTCCTCGTCGCCCGAGCTCCAGAACCTCGCCCTGAAGGCCTTCGGCGCCCATGGCCGCTACCGCACGGTCGCCAGCGGCGGCGCGTTCACCATCACGTTCACCCCGGCGGGCGCCACCCAGGTGAGCGTCACCATCACCAAGGGCAGCGCCGGCACCCCGGTGCACAGCGAGACTGTCTCCGGCACCAGCCTGCGCAACGCCCTGCTCCGTGCCGCCGACGTCGCGGTCACCAAGACGAGCGGGCTGCCGGGTTTCTTCGCCGGCAAGCTGGCCTTCGTCGGCGAAAGCACCGGCAAGACCGAGATCTACACCTCCGACGTCTTTTTCGGCGAGGCCCAGCGCTGGACCTCCGACGGCAAGCAGATCATGAGCCCGCGCTGGGTGCCGGGCGGCGCGAAGATCGTTTTCACCAGCTACCGCACCAGCTTCCCCGACATCTACGTGCTCGAGCTGACCAACCGGCGCATCGCGCTACTCGCGAGCTTCAAGGGCACGAACAGCGGCGGCAGCTTCAGTCCCGACGGCGCGCGCGTCGCCATGGTGCTTTCCGGCGAGGGCAACCCCGAGGTCTATGTCGGTAACGCCCAGGGCCGGCAGATCCGCCGCCTGACCAACACGCCCGCGGTCGAGGCCTCGCCCACGTGGTCGCCCGACGGCTCGCGCATCCTGTTTGTCTCCGACAGCGCCGGTGGTCCACAGCTCTACGTGATGCCGGCCAGCGGCGGCGCGCCGACGCGCCTCGCCACCAACATTTCGGGTTACTGCGCCGAGCCCGACTGGAGCGACGCCAATCCCAACAAGATCGTCTTCACGGCCAAGATGGGCAGCGGTTACCAGGTTGGCGTCTTCGACATGGCCGCCCGGGCCAGCAAGATTGCCACGAAGGCCCCGACCGACGCCATCGAGCCGGTCTGGATGGCCGACGGCCGCCACGTCATGTGCACCTTCCGCGCCGCCAACACCCGTAGCCTCTGGTTGGTCGACACCGAGTCCGGCCGCGCCACGCGCCTGAGCCCGACCTCGCTCGGCAACGCCTCCGGCGCCGCCTACCTCGCCCCGTGAGCGGTGGCCGCCCCTACACCCCCCGGCGCTGCACGCCACCCCTCTTCATAGAGGGGATCCACACCTGCGCTCACGAAAATTCCCTCTATGAAGAGGGGTGCCCGAAGGCCGGGGTGTGTTGGTCGGATTGTCGGACTTCAACATGAAGCTGCTCTTCATCGGCGACATTGTCGGCAAGCCCGGGCGCGAGATCGTCAGTGCGCTGGTGCCGAGAATTCGCGCCGAGCGGGGCATCGATTTCGTCATCGCCAACGGCGAGAACGCCGCGGCCGGCGCCGGCATCACCGGCACCCTGTGCAAATCGATTCTCGAGGCGGGGGTGGACGTCATCACGCTCGGCGACCACGTCTGGGACCAGAAGGGGTTCGAGCACGAAATCACCACGTTCGACCGCGTCTGCCGTCCGGCCAACCTGCCGGCGGGCAATCCGGGCCGCGACCACGTGATTGTGGCGAAGAACGGTTTCCGGCTGTTGGTGTTCACGGTCTTGGGCCGCAGCTTCATGGGGCTCAAGGCCGAGTGCCCGTTTCTTGGCGCCGAGGCGCTGCTCCAGAAACTGGCCGGCCAGTTTGATGGTGCGCTGGTCGAGATGCATGCCGAGGCGACCTCGGAGAAACAGGCCATGGGCTGGCACCTCGACGGGCGCGTCACGGCCGTGCTGGGCACCCATACGCACGTGGCCACGGCCGATGGCTCGCTGCTGCGCAAGCAGACGGCCTTCATGTGCGATGTCGGCATGACGGGCCCGCACGAATCGGTGCTGGGCCGCGAGATCGAGCCGGTCGTCGGCCGCTTCCTCGACGGCATGCCGCGCCGCTTTGAGGTGGCCACAGCCGACAACCGCCTGTCGGCCGCGTTGGTGGAGTTCGGCGCCGATGGCCGGGCGACGAAGATCGACCAGCTGGGTCTGAAGCAAACCTGACCAGCCACGCTAAATACAAGAAACACAAAAAAACGGGATCGGATTCCATGAATTATTTTTGTGCTTTTCGTGTTTTTCGTGGCTAACCTGTATTCATGAATTTCTCCACGCTCGCCGATGTCTATGTGCCGGACCGCCGTCCGCTGGCCACGGCCTTGGCGCGCACGACGCATCTATGCATCGCGGCGCACCAGGACGATATCGAGATCATGGCGCATCACGGCATCGCTGCCTGTTTCGGCCGCCGCGACCGGGGTTTCACGGGTGTGGTGGTGACGGACGGCGCTGGCAGCCCGCGCGCGGGGAGGTTCGCCCGGTTCACGGACGAGCAGATGAAGAATGTCCGCCGTAAGGAACAGCGCCGCGCGGCGCAGCTCGGGGGCTATGCCGCCATGCTGCAACTCGCGCACCCGAGCGTGCTGGTGAAAGACGCCAAGTCCCCGGTCGTGGTCTCGGATCTGAGCGACATCCTGCGGGCCACCAAACCCCACACGGTCTACCTGCACAACCCCGCGGACAAGCACGACACCCACATTGCCGTCCTGCTCCGTTGCCTGGCGGCCTTGCGCGCGCTGCCGAAGTCGCAACGGCCGAAGCAGGTCTATGGTTGCGAGGTCTGGCGCGACCTCGACTGGCTGCTCGACGCCGACAAGCGGGTGCTCGACGCCTCCGCCAGGCCCAAGCTCGCGGCGAAGCTGATCGCCGTGTTCCACTCGCAGATCGCCGGCGGCAAGCGCTACGACCTGGCCATCGCGGGTCGCCGGCTGGCCAACGCCACCTTTCACACCTCGCATGCCACCGATCGCGCCACGGCCCTCACGTGGGCGATGGACCTGACGCCGCTCGTGCGGAACGAGAAGCTTTCGGTCGCGAAATATACCCTGGGTTATATCGACCGCCTGCGGGTGGACGTCACAGCGCGGTTAAAAAAATATTATTAGCCACGGATTTCACGGACAGGCACGACTAAGCCTGCCTTGCATCCGTGATCATCCGTGAAATCGGTGGTTAAACTGCCTTGGTCAGGGTCAGGTTTTTTGTGTCATTTTGCGATTTTTTGTGGCCAACTCGCCGTATGGTCAAAAGCACCGGCACCTACCAAGGCGAACTCAACTGCCAGCTCACGCACGGCCCCTCTGGCCAGCACATCGAGACCGACGCGCCGAAGGACAACCACGGTCGTGGCCTGGCATTCTCGCCGACCGACCTGACGACGGCATCGTTCGCCTCCTGTCTGGTCACCACCATGGCCATCGCGGCCAGGACCAAGCTCGGCTTCGACATTCCCGGTGTCAAATGGGAGGTGACAAAGGAAATGTCCACCGACGCACCGCGCCGCATCGTGCGCATTGCGACGCAGGTCTGGCTGCCGGTTTCAAAGGCCAAGGATCCGGCCGGCGTCCTGGAGCAGGCCGCCCTCAACTGCCCGGTGCATCACAGCCTGCACCCGTCGATCGAGCGGCCCGTCACTTTCCACTGGGCAGGGTAGGGTGCGGACTCCGTGCCGCGCCAGGGCGGCGAAGGGACTCGGCCGCCCTACTGTGCGGCCGGCGGCACCGCCACCGGCTGGCCGGCGAGGAGCTGATAGGTGCCGTTGAAGATCAGCTCGATGCCGTCGGCCATGATGCGGACTTTGATTTTGCCGGAGGTCGGACCGGCCGGCTGGGCCCGACCCGTGACGGTGCGTGGCTTGTTTCGGTGATTAGCCGCCTCGCCGGTAAACTCGATGGTCTGCCCCAAGGCCAGCCGGGTCAGGTCGGTGACGGGCAGCTTGATGGTAATCTCGCCGGTTTCGCCCCAGAAGAACCACGGCCGGACCTTGGCCTCGTAGGCGGCCTTGAAGCTCTCATCCTGCTGCAGGAAGTCCGTTGTGATGAGCGTGACACTGCCGACGTAGATGGAGGTCTTCATCGGCGCGATCGTCACGCGCGGCACGGCGAGGAGGGGGAGGTCCGCCCGCAGGGGCGCGGCCGCGCCCAGCACCAGGAGCAGGCCAAGTCTCAGTTGCGACATCCTCATGATGACACCATGAGACGGGGTCGGCATCAGGTAAACTGGAATTCCTCCCGGAAAATCGTGGAAACGCGAAAGAGCGGAACAGAAAATGGATCCCGGGCATGGGGGCAGCGCTTTCGCTCCTCGTGCTACCGCGATCTCTCCGCTGGTTCCTTATTTCCGCGTTGCCAAGACCGGCGGCGGGCCGTTGCTTGGCCCCCTATGGCAAAGAAGGCGCAAGCCACCTGGGGTGGACGTTTCTCGGCGGGTCCCGCCGAGTTGATGCTGCGTTTCAGCGAATCGGTCTCCTTTGACCGCCGGCTCGCCCCGTTTGACATCGCGGGCAGCAAGGCCCACTCGGCCATGCTCGCCAAGGTCGGCCTCATCACCAAACAGGAGCGCAACGCCATCCACCGCGGCCTCGACGCCGTGGGCCGCGATATCGCCGCCGGCAAATTCAAGTGGCAGGCGAAGCTCGAGGACGTGCACATGAACATTGAGCAGGCGTTGACGCAGCGCGTGCCCGCCGCCGCCAAGCTCCACACCGCCCGCAGCCGCAACGACCAGGTCGCGACCGACATGCGGCTCTACTTCAAGGCTGCCTGCGCCGAGATCATCGGGAAGATCACCGCCGCCCAGCGCGCCATCCTCCGGGCGGCGGCGAAGAATCGCGAGGTGCTCATCCCGGGCTACACCCACCTCCAGCGGGCGCAGCCGGTGTTCCTGGCGCACCACCTGTTCACCTACCTCGAGATGCTGCAGCGTGACGCCCAGCGTTTCGCCGTGGTCGCCGACCATGCCAACTGGTGCCCGCTCGGCTCCGGCGCCATCGCCGGCACGACGCTTCCCATCGACCGCGAGTTCACGGCGAAGGTGCTTGGCTTCATCGACGCCGCCGGCCGGCCGCGCGTCACGCAGAACAGCATGGACGCCGTCAGCGACCGCGACGTGTTCATCGAGTTCGCCTCGGCCTGTGCCCTGACTGGCGTGCACTTCTCGCGCATGGCGGAGGACCTCATCCTCTGGGCCAGCCAGGAGTTCAAGTTTGTCGAGCTGCCCGACGCCTTCTGCACCGGTTCCAGCCTGATGCCGCAGAAGAAGAATCCGGATTCGGCCGAGCTGCTGCGCGGCAAGTCGGCGCGGCTGCAGGGCAACCTGCACACGCTGCTGGTCCTCGCGAAGGGCCTGCCGCTGACCTACAATCGCGACCTGCAGGAGGACAAGCCGCCGGTGTTCGACAGTCACGACCAGACGGCGCTGTGCCTCGAGGTGCTCGCCGGCACCATTGCCGGCCTGGTGGTCGAGAAGAAGAAATGCGCGGCGGCCGTGGCCGATCCGGCGCTGCTGGCGACGGATCTGGCAGACTATCTGGTGCGCCAGGGCGTGGCGTTCCGCGCCGCGCACCATGCGGTCGGCGCCGTGGTGAAACTGGCCGAGCAGCAGGGTGTCGCCTTGGACCGGCTGGCGCACGCGGACGTCAAGGCGGTGCATCCTGCCTTTGGCCGCGACTGGGTCACATCGTTCCATCTGGCGAAGGCCATGGCCCGCCGCACCGGCACCGGCATGCCCGGCCCGGCGCAGGTCGCGCGGCAGTTCAAGCGCTGGGAGAAGCTGCTGGGCTAAATCGGAGGGGAAATCGCGGAATCGCGGAATATGGTGCTGATTCACCCAGAGCTTTCCGAGCGGATCACAGGCTGTTGTATCACTGTGCGCCGGTCGCTGGGATTGAGATGTCCATCTCGCGACGGCACGTTCGTATCTGAAGGCCACCGCATTCCAGCTTTCCCTCGTCGTCAATTTCGCCCGTCCCACGCTCGACATACGGCGGGTGGTGCTGACTCAATAATTCCGTGCTTCCGCTCTTCCGCGTTTCCGTGATTTCTGCCTGATCCACCATGTCGTTGCTCACTCCCTGGCGCGATCCCGGCCTCTATCCCTACCGGCAAGGACTCTATTTCGCGTTCTATAATGCGCTAAACTGGCAGATCGCCACGGCGACACCGACGGTGCTGTTCATGGCCTATCTGGGCGCGGATTCGTTTCAAACGGGCCTGGTTTATGGCTGGTCGATGCTACTCACGCCGGTGCAGGTGTTCGCCACGATGTTGCTGCCGCGGCTGGGCTTCAAGCGGCTGACACTCGCCGGCTGGGGTGCCCGCAGCTGGTTTCTGCTGGTGCCGCTGGGTCTCACGCTGCTGGCCCGGGAAGGCCCCGCGCCGTGGATGATCCTCGCGATGGTGGCGGCGATGTTCTGCTTCTCCCTGAGCCGATCGGTGGGAGCGGCGGCCATCACGACTTGGTTGCAGGGGCTGGTGCCGGAATCGGTCCGGGGCCGCTACTGGTCCACCGACCAGATCATGGGCGGCACGGCGTCCGTCGGCACGCTGGTGCTGTGTGCGGCGTGCTTCGCCTGGCTGCCGCAGTCGTGGGCTTTTTTCGTGCTCTACGCCTTCAGCATCATGGGGGCGTGGCTGGCCTTACGCTGCCTGCGGGCCCTGCCCGACATCGAGCGGCCGACGGTGATGAGCCTCGCGACCATCCGCGCGGACACGCCGCGCCACGTATTCGGCCCAGGACCGTTCCGTCCGTATCTCTGGCTCGCGGTCCTGTTCTTCGTCATCTCGACGCCGGTGGTCCCCTTCGGGGCTTACTATCTCACCACGGTGGCCGGATTCGCCCCCGCGAGCATCATGGGTTACACCATCCTGCAATACGGTGGGGTGATCGGTGGCAACTGGTTCATGCGCTCGCGCATCGACCGGACCGGGGCCAAGCCTTTTTTCCGGCTGACCTTCATGCTGTTCGCCCTGATCGCCGCCGGCTGGCTGGCTTGCCTGCGTTGGCCCCCGGTCACGCCCTGGATGATGCCGGGGTTGTATGTGATGCTCGGGGCCGCGACCGGCATGTTTACGGCGGCGAACGTCAGTTACCTCGCCAAAATCCTGCCAGTGGCCGAGCGGGCGCTGCCGGTGTCGCTGCACGGGGCGATCAGCTATTTCATCGGCGGACTCGCGCCCGTGGCGTGGGGCTTTTTGCTGAAGGGTGGGGGACCCGTGCCTTCGGTGAGCCTCCCGGCGTTCCAATGGTTCTTTATCGTCACCCTGGCCGGGGCGCTGGCGCTGATTTTGCTGGTCAACCGGCTTGAGGAAAAGGCGGGCCACATCGACCCGATCCTCGAGGGCGGGTGGCTGCTGCGACCGTTCCGGACGGTGAGCACTCTCATCAAGCTGGCCGACCCAGACGAATCGCGGAAACGCGGCAGGGCGGAGAGACGGCCGGAAGATTGATGGAGTAATTTCGTGCTTCCGCTCCTTCGCGCTTCCGCGATTGTTTTCCAGCCATTCCATGCCGACCATCCGCATCCTCTCCGACCGGGTTGCCAACCAGATCGCCGCCGGCGAGGTCATCGAGCGCCCGGCCGCGGTGGTGAAAGAACTGGTCGAGAACAGCCTCGACGCCGGCGCCACGCGCATCGAGGTCGAGTTCCGCCACGGCGGACGCAGCTACATCCGGGTCGAGGACAACGGCAGCGGCATGAGCAAGGACGACGCGCTGCTTTCGCTCGAGCGGCATGCGACCAGCAAGCTCGTGGAGACGGTTGACCTCGACCGGCTGGACACTTTCGGCTTCCGGGGCGAGGCGGTGCCGTCCATCGCCAGCGTGTCCCACTTCGAGCTGCAGACGCGCCCGGCGAACGGCCCGGGCACGGAGGTCGTCATCAACGGCGGCAAGCTCGTGCATGTGCGCGAGGCCGGCCTGGCCCCCGGCACGCGCACGACGGTCACGCACCTCTTCAACTCCGTGCCGGCGCGGCGCAAGTTCCTCAAGAGCGACGCCACCGAGTCGGCGCACATCATCCAGACCGTCAGGCTCTACGCCCTCGCGTGCCCGGCGACGGCCTTCACCCTCGTGGAAGACGGCCGGGTGCTGTTCCAGTCGCCCAGCTGCAACTCGCTGGCCGAGCGCGTGGCGGAGATTTTCGGCCGGCAGCTGGCGGCTGATCTGCTGCCGGTCGAGATGGCCGAGACGGGGCTCAAGCTCAGCGGCCTCATCGGCCGGCCCGGCGTTAGCCGGGCCACGCGCCATGAGATGCTGCTGTTCGTCAACCGCCGGCCGGTGGACAGCCGCACGCTCAATTACGCGCTGATCGAGTCGTATGCCACGTCGCTCGCGAAGGGCCGCTATCCCGTGGCCGTGCTGTTCCTCGACCTTGACCCCGCGGCGGTGGATGTGAACGTGCACCCGGCGAAGCGCGAGGTGCGCTTCCGCAGCGAGGGCGCCGTGCGCGGCTTCGTGATCCGGGCCGTGCTGCAGGCGCTGCGTGAGTTCAATGTTCCGCCGCGCGCCGAGGCCCCGGACCATTTGTCCGGCGATCCCGTGGATCCGGAGGGTAGGGCGGCGAGTCCCTTCGCCGCCGCGGCCCCGACGGCGTCCGCGCCCTATCAACCGCCGCCCAGCGTGATGTCGCAGCCGTTCCGGCCGTTCACGTCCGTGCCCGTTGCGCGCGAGCGCGCAACCTACATTCCCGCCTCCACTGCTCCGACCCCAAATCCCAGACCCCAGACCCAAAACCTTGCCAGCGCGTCCGCGCTGATGGGCTGGCGCTTTCTCGGCACGGCGCACGGCGACTACGCGCTGTTCGAGGCGCCGGGTGGAGTCGTGGTGCTGGACCGGCGCGCGGCGCATGAACGCGTGTGGTTCGAGCGGTTGCAGGCCGAATTTGCGCAGGGCGAAATCGCCAGTCAGCGGCTGCTGTTTGCGCTGCCCGTTGAGCTGGATGCCATCGCCAGTGCGTTGCTGACGGACGGGTTGAGATTCTTGATGGCGCATGGACTGGAGGTGACCGAGTTCGGCCGGAACTTCTTCCGGATCGAGGCCGTGCCGGTCTGGCTGGAGCCGGCGGATGCGGAGACCTTCCTGCGCGATATCATCGGGCTGATGCGGGAGGGCCGGCTGGATGAGAAAAAGGCCGACCTGGCCAACGAGGAGCTGGCGCGGCTGGCGGCCCAGCAGGCCGTGCGATTGCCGGCGGCGGTCACGGAGACCGAGGCGCTGGGGCTGGTGGCCCGGCTTTTCGCCTGCCATCAACCCCACACGAGCCCGGCGGGCCGACCGACGCATTTCGAACTGAGCAAGGGTGAGTTGGGGCGGCGGTTCCAACGGTAGGTTTTGATCACGGTTCCGGTCGGGTGACCTGGGTTTTGTCCGGCTAATCCCGCCTTGCCTGTCGCGTTGGCACGACTTGTGATTCAACTCCTCCCATGCCTCCGAAAGCCCCCGCCGCCAAGGCGACTCCCAGCCCGGGTCGGCCGCACACCGACAGTCCCGCAGCAATCTTCCGCTCGCTGATCCAGCGGCACCTCACCTCGACGCTCGCGCGGCACGATGGCTCGGCCACGCCGCGTGACTGGTGGGTGGCCACGGCGCTGGCGGTCCGCGACACGATCCACGAGCGGATGATCGAGACGCAGGGCGTGCACAACGCCAACAACGTCCGCCGCGTCTATTATTTTTCCCTCGAATACCTCATGGGCCGGCTCTTCGGCAACAACCTGCAGGCCACCGGGCTGATGGACACCGCCCAGAAGGCGCTCGAGTCGCTCGGGCAGGATTTCGAAAAGATCCGCGAGGCCGAGGTGGACATGGGCCTGGGCAACGGCGGCCTCGGCCGGCTGGCAGCGTGCTTCCTCGATTCGCTGGCGACCCTCGACTACCCGGCACTCGGCTATGGTATTTATTACGAGTTCGGCCTCTTCCGGCAGGCTTTTGCCGCCAACGGCCAGCAAGTCGAGCATCCCGACAATTGGATCCTCTTCGGCGACCCGTGGGAGGTCGTCCGGCCCGAATACACGCAGGAAGTGCGCTTCTACGGCCGGATCGAGAACGTCTTCGACGACAGCGGCAACTACCGCCCGCGCTGGGTCGACACGAAGACCATCCTCGGCGTGCCACACGACATCCCGACCGCGGGCTTCGGCACCGGCACGGTGAATCTGCTGCGGCTCTGGGCCTCGAAATCCTCCGAAGATTTCGACCTCGCCGCCTTCAACCGTGGCGGCTACGTCGAGGCGGTCCGCGAAAAAGCCATCGGCGAGACCGTCTCGAAGGTGCTTTACCCGAACGACAAGACCGAGACCGGCAAGGAGCTGCGCCTGATGCAGCAGTATTTCTTCGTCGCGTGCTCGCTGCGCGACATCATCCGCCGCCATTTCCGCAACCCGGCCAACAGCTGGCAGAACTTCGCCGACAAGGTCGCCGTGCAGCTCAACGACACGCACCCGGCCATCGCGGTGGTCGAGCTCACGCGCATCCTGATCGACGAGCAGAACATGACGCTCGCCGCCGCGCTGGAGATCGTGAACGCGACCTTCGCCTACACCAACCACACGCTCCTGCCTGAGGCGCTGGAGAAGTGGAGCGTGGGCCTGTTTGAACGCCTGCTCCCGCGCCACCTCCAGCTCATCTACGAGATCAACACCCGTCTGATGTCGGCCGTGGAGGCCAAGTGGCCCGGCGACAACGAGAAGAAACGCATCTGCTCGCTCATCGAGGAAAACGGCCACAAGCAGGTCCGCATGGCCAACCTGGCCGTCGCCGGCTCGCATGCCGTCAACGGCGTGGCGGCGTTGCACACCGACCTGCTGAAGAAGAACCTCTTTCCGGAATTCGACGCCCTTTATCCGGGTAAATTCCAGAACAAGACCAACGGCATCACGCCCCGCCGCTGGCTGCACAAGGCCAACCCGCGCCTCTCCGCCCTCATCACGAAGCGGCTCGGCTCCATCGACTGGGTGCGCGACCTCGACCTGTTGCGCGGGCTGGAGAAGGCGGCCGGTGAAGTCTCGTTCCAGAAGGAGTTCATGGCCATCAAGCGCGCCAACAAGGTGGACCTCGCGGCTGTCATCAAGGCCGAGTGCGGCCTCGACGTCTCGCCCGACGCGCTCTTCGACGTGCAGATCAAGCGCCTCCACGAATACAAGCGCCAGCACCTGAACCTGCTCCACATTCTCGCGCTCTACCGCCGGCTTCTGCAGAACCCGGGGCTCGACCTCGTGCCCCGCGTGTTTGTCTTCGGCGCCAAGGCCGCGCCGGGCTACGACCTCGCGAAGAACATCATCCGCGCCATCAACGTGATCGGGGCGCGCATCAACACCGACCCCCGCATCGGCGGCAAGCTGAAGGTCGCCTTCCTGCCGAACTACCGTGTGTCGCTCGCCGAGAAGATCATCCCGGCGGCCGACCTCTCCGAGCAGATCTCCACCGCCGGCAAGGAGGCCTCGGGCACCGGCAACATGAAGCTCTCGCTCAACGGCGCGGTGACTATCGGCACGCTCGACGGCGCCAACGTCGAGATCAAGGAGGAGGTCGGCGACGACAACATCTTCATCTTCGGCCTCAACGTCGACGAGGTCGCCGCGCTGTGGGCGAAGGGCTACAAGCCTGGGGATTATTATCAGGCCGACGAGGAACTCCGCGCGGTGCTCGACTGGCTCGGCAGCGATTTCTTCACGCCTGGCGAGCACGGGGCGTTCTCGCTCGTGCATGACAGCCTGCTGCAGGGCGGTGACCCCTACCTGGTGCTGGCGGATTTCCGCCAATACTGCGACTGCCAGGCAAGGGTGGACCTGGCCTACCGCGACAAGGCCAAGTGGGCGAAGATGGCCATCCTCAACACCGCCCGCATGGGCCAGTTCTCCAGCGACCGCACCATCCGCGAATACGCGAAGGAGATCTGGAAATTGAAGCCGGTGAAGGTGTAGCCTGGGCGGCGTTGCTTTTCTCCGGCGCCACGGCAGACCAGCGGGCATTGATCTGCCGTTTTATGCAATATTACGCCTCTTGCCTGGCGGTGGGTCTGGGTTCCTTGTTGCTCCCGGCGCCTCATCTGGCCGGCGCAGTCGCGCCGTCAGACGAGGGTGTCCCCCTCGATATTGACGTCCGCTCGGCGGTTGAGGCGAAGTGGGAGGGATTCAAGAAGCTGGCGAAGACCGCGCACGATCGGCTCTACGGCCTCGCCTCGGTGAGCGAGGTGCCGTCGGCCGCGAAGCTGGTCGCCCCGGTGGATCGCGGCGCCCTGGCGAACCATTTGCGCCGGGCAATGGCGGCCCACGGCTTCCGCGAGATCAGCGCGGGGGAAAGGCCCGGGATCGTGCTCACGGTCACCTGCGGCCGCGGCTTCCTGCGCAATCCCTACCTCGCGGAGGCCATGGTCAACGACATGGCAGAGGGCGTCACCGTCGCGACCATCACCTCGCCCAAGCAGGCGATGCGCCAGCGGGAATTCGCCGCGGAGGCGAAGCGGCAGAAGGCCCAGTTTGAGAAACGCTACATCGCGGTCACCGCGTGGCAGTATCCCCCCAGCCCGGGCGAGAAACCGAATCAGATCTGGCGGACGGTCATGGTCGTGGACAATCCGGACAACCGGGACCTGAACCTCGCCATGCCCGCCAAGCTCGCGGCGGGGGTGGGTTACTTCGACCGGGATATCAAGGAAGGCGAGGTGACCATCAACTCCACGATGTCCGCCGGGACCGTGACACTCGGCCCGCTCAACCTCATCGAGGAAAAGACCGGCAGGTGAGTGCTCCGGTTCGTCAGGGCTTTTTTTCCGCGCGGTAACTCCACGGTGGGACGGGGCTCTTGTCCTGCCAGAGGCCGATCCGTTGCTCCCGGGCGCGGCGCTCAAGGCCCTGCACGACGGTGTCCTTTGGGTAGAGCCGCTTATACCACCAGGCCCAGCCGCCGGCGACGATGTCCTCGTTGAGCGACCGGCCGCCGCGGTAGGTGACATCGCCGATGAAGCGGCCGTATTGGTCAATGGTCTTGGCGCGCACGATGACCGTGTGGCCGGCGGCTTTGATGCGGGTGAAGTCCCGGGCCTGTTCGCCGCGCGGTTGGTACAGTTCGGGCGCGTCAATGCGGGCCAGGCGCACCTCGTAGATGTCCTCGCCCCGCTGCACCTCGAGCGAGTCGCCGTCCTTCACCTTGATGACGCGGCCGGTGAACTCGCGGAGCTGGGCCGGCACCTTCCGGGTGCGCGCCTCGAGCGTGACGGGCAGGGTGGCCAGCAGGACGGCGGCGAGGAGCGTCGCCCGCAGCAGCAGCGAAATCCGCCGGCGCATGGGCGGCTATTTCTGCTTCTTCGCGACGCCGTAAAACTGCTCTGGCTCCTCCTCCTGGCCGGTGTCGATGACTTTCTTCAGGTGAGGGGCGAGCTTGGATTTCATTTTGACCAGGCGCTCATAGTCGGCCCGGGCGAACTCGGCCTGGCCGCTGAGGGCGTGCAGGGCGCCGCGATACATGTAGGCCTCGGCCAGCTTGGGCTTGAGCTCGATGGCGCGGTTGTAGTGTTCGAGCGACTTGGCGTAGTGGGCCGCGCCCTGCTTGCGCAGCACATAGGCGAGGTTGTTGTGCGCCTCGGCCATCGTCTCCTTGATCGCCAGCGCCGCCTCAAACTGCTGCTGGGCCCCCGCCCACTCCTTCTTGAAGAGCAGCACGGTGCCGTCGTTGTAGAAAGAGACCTCGATGGCGTCGCGCCGGGCCGGGTTTCCCACCCCGCCGCTGCCGCCGGACGGCGGGGACGGGGGCGTGCTGGGGGCGGCGGAGGCCAGCGTGGCGGATAGCAGGGACAGAGCGAACAACGACTTTTTCATGGCGAAACGGATTTTGAGTTGTAGGAATTGGCCCATCAAGAAGCTAGCCACCCATGATCGGATGCCGAGTCTTTTAACGGCATGACTCTCAGCAGAACCAAACGACGCCTGCTGGTGGCCTCGGCGATGCTTGCCGCCACGCTGCTGGCCATTGGCTTGCTGGCGCGCCAGGCCCTGATCGGGTTGATCGTGAGCGCGCTGTTGCAGCTGGGCGGGGCCTCCGCGATCAGGTTCACGATCACCGCGGTGTCACCCTGGCGCGTCGTGGTTGAGGACATCAGCTTCATGGTCCGCACCCAGGCGTTTGAGGCCAAGCGCGTGACGCTGACGCGGGCGCACTGGTGGACTCCGTCGCTCGGCACCGTGCGGGTGGAAGAGGCGCGCGTGCCGGTCACCATCGATGGATCCGATACGAACCCTTGGGCCTGGTCCACCTATCAGAACGGCCAGGCGAAGGTCGAACCGTGGCAGGTACCGCTGGAGGACCTTACGGTGGATGGCCGGCTGGTGGTGAAGGCCGCCGCGGTTCCGGACCAGGAGCTGACCGTGAAGATCGCCGCGCACCTGAACCCAGGGAATGTCTGGAGCGGGCGCGTGCAGGCGGACGGCCCGGGCCTCGGCCTGCAAGGCGAAGCCAGCTACCAGATGGGCAAGGATGAGCTGAATTTCCAACTGCCGGTCCTGGCGCTGGACCTGCAGGTCTGGCAGGCCTTTGTGCAGCGGTTGGTGCGGTTGCCCGGTGGCTCCTGGGAACTGGCGGGCAAGCTGACCGGCCGCGCGGAGGGCCGCCTCGCGGGCCAGGACCTCACCACGCGCGGCACGGTGCGGCTGCGCGAGGGGCGGGCCGCCAACCCCGGGGGCACAGTGACCGCCGAGGGCATCGAGGCCGACCTGGAGTTCACCGATGTAGCGCAACTTCTCACCAAGCCCGGTGCCTTGCGCATCCGGGAGGTGCGGACGGGACAGCTGGCCCTGCGCGAACTCGACGCGGAAATTGCCCTCGGGGGCAGCAACAAGATCGCGGTGAACCGCGTCTCGTTCCAGGCCCTCGGTGGCACTGTGACGGCCGAGCCTTTCGTCTACTTTCTGAGCCTGCGCGAGCTCGAGACGGTGGTGCTGGTTGACGGCATCAATGTGGCAGAGGTCATGGCCTTGACCCGCGACCTGCCGGCCAAGGCGGTGGGCCGGGTAAACGGGCGTTTCCCCATCCGGCTCGACGACAGCGGCGTGCGGCTGGGCACCGGCTGGCTCCAGCTCAAGCCCGGCGTCTATGCCGAGATCCAGTTCAACGCCGCCGGCCTGCTCACGGGCGGGGCCTCGCCCAGCAGCCCGAGCTATGCCGTCCTCAAGAAGGTCGAGTCCGGCCTCCTCAAGCTGAAGATCAGCGAGCTGCGGCTCGATATCCGGCCGCCCAACGCCCCGGCGGGCCGCTCCGCCCAGCTGCACATCGCCGGCGAGCCGGTGGACCCGGACGTCAAGGCCCCGGTGATCCTCGACCTCAACGTCAATGGTCCGCTGGAGAAGCTGATCAACCTCGGGCTCGACTCGCGCCTGAGTTTTGGGTCCAAACCTTGAAACCTTTCGCCGCCCCCGCTGACTAATCCTGTTCCCCGCATGAACCGCCGACTTTTTCTCGCCGCCGCCCTGGGCCCGCTCCTGCTGGGCGGCTGCCTCAACGTCAAGACCGCCCCCATCGAGGTTAAGCCCATCCACATCACCGTGGACGTGAACGTGAAGGTGGAAAGGGCGCTCGAAGATTTCTTCGGCGATCTCGACAAGAAGTCCGCCACCATCGCCCACGAGGAGACCAAATGACCATGAAACCCCGCCGCTTCACCCTGTTCACCGCCCTCTGCCTGCTGACCATCTCGGCCTTCGCCGAAAGCGCGGCCGATATCCGCCGCCGCATGGAGCAGCGCCTGCCCCAGATCGACGCCCTCAAGGCCGCAGAACACGTGGGCGAAAACAACCGCGGTCTCCTGGAGGTGCGCGGCAGTGGCACCGCGGAGGCCGGTGGCGTCGTGGCCGCCGAGAACAGCGACCGCGGGGCCGCCTATGCGCTCATCGCCAAAGAGACGGGCGCCTCGGCCGATTCGGTCGCCCGCGCCCGCGCCAAGCAGATTGCGTCCAACACCCGCTCCGGCGTCTGGGTGCAGGACGAGGCCGGCGCTTGGAAGAAGAAGTAGGCGGCCTCAGCCGCCCGTCGTCAGCTTGCCCAAGCCGGTGCGCCGGGCCGGCGTGACCTTTGCGCCGCTCGCAAGATCGACGATCCAGAATTCGCAGAAGGTGTGCTCGCCGTAGACCTGCGCGTCGCTCACATGCCGCAGCTCATAGGCCGCGCCCGGCTTCGCCTCCAGGGCGAGTTCGGTGCGCGCGAAAAAGGCGCCGCGGATGAATTCGACCGCGAGTTGATGCCGGCCCGGGGGGAGGCTGACGGGCTGGTCCCAGCCTTGCCGGCCCCCCGGGACGGGCCGGCCGTCCACCGCGGTGATGAACGCGGTGAAGTTGTCGAGCAGCGTGCTAGTCTCCTCGGAGCCCTTGATGGTGGCCGGACGCGTGTCGGTAAGCACCACCGCCGCCGGCTGGGCCGGGGCGGATCCAGTGGCCGGGGCGACGGAACCGGCCGGTGATCCGGCGGGCGTCGTGGTCGTGCAAGCTGTGAGCAGCAGCAGGGCCAGGACGGGAGGCAGGGAGAGCGGACGCAGGGACATCGCGAGGACTTAAGCGCGCCGACTGGGCCGGTTTCAATCCCAGAGTTGGCGCGCGGAGTGGGCCGGCCGGCCTGTATCCGAGGTTGAATTCACCGACCGGCTCGCGCAGTCTCCGCGCAATCCCCCCAAAACTCCCCTATGGACCGTCTTCATGGCCTGCTCGGCGTCGCTCTCATCCTCGGCATCGCGATCCTTTGTTCGAACAACCGCCGCCGGATCAACTGGCGCCTCGTGGCCACTGGCATCGCGCTGCAGACGGCGATCGCGCTCTTGATCTTCAAGGTCGGCCCGGTGGCGCGGTTCTTTTCGGTGCTCGGTCACGGCATGGGCAAGCTCGAGGAGTTCGCGCGGCAGGGCGCGGCCTTCGTTTACGGCGGCATCGCGGTGGACCAGGGCGGCAAGATCGGCAACTACATCGCCGGCGGCTTCGTCTTCGCCTTCAACGTCACCGCCACGATCATCCTGGTCTGCGCGCTGGTGGCCATCCTTTACCACTTCGGCATCATGCAGCGGGTGGTCGCGCTCATCGCCCGGGCGATGAACAAGGTCATGCGCGTCAGCGGCGCCGAGTCGCTCAGCAATGTGGCCAGCGCCTTCGTCGGTCAGGTCGAGGCGCAGGTGATGATTCGGCCCTACCTCGCCGGCATGACCAAAAGCGAGCTGCTGGCCTCCATGAGCGGCAGCCTGGCGTGCATCGCCGGCGGCATCCTCGTCGTCTACGCCAACATGGGCGCCGCCGCCGGCATGGACCTCGCCCCCAAGCTCATCACCGCCTCCCTCATGGCGGCGCCGGGCGCGCTCGTCATCGCCAAGATCGTCTTCCCCGAGACGCTGGAAAGCCAGACCATGGGCACCGTGAAACTTGAGGTGAAGAGCGACTACAGCAACGTCATCGACGCCGTCTCCCACGGCGCCGCCGACGGCTTCAAGATCGCCATGAACGTCATCGCGATGCTCATCGGCTTCATCGCCGTCATCGCCTGCCTCGACTGGCTGCTCATTTCATGCGGCCACCTGTTCAATCCCAATTTCAACCTGTCGCTGAACTGGATCTTCGGGAAGCTCTTCTACCCGATGGCGTGGGCCATGGGCGTGCCGGCCGCCGACATCAGCAACGTGGCGACTCTGCTCGGCCAGAAGCTGACGATCAACGAATTCGTGGCCTTCCAGAACCTGACGAACAAGAGCGTCCCGATCGTGACCGACAAGGGCCTGCTGATCCTGAGCATCGCGATCTGCGGCTTTGCCAACTTCAGCAGCGTCGGCATGCAGATCGGCGGCATCGGCGCCCTGGCGCCCGAGCGCCGCACGGACCTTGCCCAGCTCGGTCTCAAGGCGCTGCTCTGCGGCACCCTGGCCTCGTATCTGTCCGCGACGATCGCGGGCATCGTGATCTGAGCGGCCGCCCCACGCGGCGCTGGTGGTCATACTCCGGTGGATTGTGCCGCCGGCGTTAAGTTCAGGTAAAAGCCCGGGAGTTTGCTGCGCGGCGGCCGATTTGGACTGGCCGGGTAACTGATTGTCCCGTTCACCGTCATTACTGCGGGCCACAATAATATGAACCTGATCGATCTTATCCTGATGTTCGGCGGCTGTGCGGCCGCCTTGGCGGTGAGCGCCGGGTGCGGCTTGGGCCTGGTGGTGTGGTTGGCCGGGGGCAAGCCGCTCCCGCCGAAAACCGGTCGCTGACTGCAGGCTTGGCGCGCGCCGAACCCGGGCTAGCATGGCCGGATGGAACTCAAGCAGCGTCTGGCCCGGCACCTCGGCAAAAAACCCGACACCACGAAGGCGGCGTTTGTCGCCGCCAACGCGACGGTGCTGGGCGACGTGACACTCGGGCAGCACACCAGCATCTGGTATGGCTGCGTGCTGCGCGGCGACATCAACTCGATTGAGATCGGCGAGGGGACGAACATTCAGGACCTGGCGATGGTACACCTCGCCGACGACTACGGCGTGAAGATCGGCCGTTACTGCACCATTGGCCACAGCGCGATCATCCACGCCTGCGAGATCGGCGACGAGTGCCTCATCGGCATGGGCGCCACCCTCCTCGACGGGGCGCAGATCGGCGACCATTGCATCGTCGGGGCCAATTCCCTCGTCACGCAGCGCTTCACCGCCCCGCCGGGCTCGATGATCCTCGGCTCACCCGCGAAGGTCGTGCGGGCCCTGACCGAGAAGGAACTGCTCGGCCTGCGCCCGTGGGCCGAGAAGTATGTCGAGGTGGCCAAGGCGCACGCCGGGCTGAGAAGGTAGGGCGCGTTATCCCTGACGCGCCGCGCCGGCGGACTAGGATGTGTTTGCATAATGCCGAAGCCGGTTGCCAGCGGCAGTGGGCCAGCCCGCTTGCGGGCGCTGGTGGGGCGCGAGCAAGCTCGCGGACCCACCGAAACCCGAATTTGCAAACACGGCCTAAGGATAATCCGCCCTACCGTTCCAGAACCGAAAACGTATACCGGTAGTTCGCATCGCGGCTCTCCTTCCGCCAGGTCTCGCGCCAGTCCAGGTGCCGCCATTCCGGGAACAAGGTGTCCCCCGGTACCTCGGCGTGCACCAGCGTGAGCAAAATCCGGTCGGCGATGGGCAGCGTCTCCTCGTAGATGCGTTGCCCGCCACAGATCATGATCTCGCCGGGCAGGGTCTGGGCGATGGCGAGGGCTTCGGTGACAGACGCCGCAGTCCGGGGTGGAACCTGCGCTCCGCGCAGGTTTGAGCCCGCGCGGAGCGCGGGCTCCACCTTTGCGGCAGCCATCCGCATGATATGCTCCGGCTGCGATGTGATCACCACGGGCTGGCGGCCATTGGCGAGCACCTTGGGCCAGGTTTCAAAACAGATGCGCCCGAGCACGACAGTCTGGCCGGCGGTTTTCTCGTGGAACCAGGCCTGGTCCTCAGGAATGTCGAACGGCAGCCGGCCGCCGCGACCGATGATGCGGTTCTCGGCGCAGGCGACGATGAGTTGGATCGGTTTGGGCATTGCCTCGGTTATGGGGAGTCCAAGAGTCGGTCGCATGCGTAGCAAACTTCGTTTTCTGGCGGCGGTCCTCGGGTGCGGGGCCGCTTTTTTCGCGTCGGCGCGGGCGGAGGACTTCGCGCCGCGTTATCAGGCGGTCATCGACGCCCAGGGCAAGGCCGCCGAGGCCACCCGGCTGCACGAGCTCTTCAAAACGGATTGGGCCTACACGATCGACGTGTTGCCCGAATACGGCACCTACCTCGGCGTCCCGGGCTACGATACGCGCTGGACCGACCTGTCCGCCACGGCCATCGCCGACCGCCGCCGGCTCACCGACCGGCCGTTGAAGGTGCTGGCGACCATTGATCGCGCCCAGTTGTCGCCCGTCGACCAGGTCAACTACGACCTCTTCAAGCGCCAGGCCGAGGAGGGGCTGGAGGGGAATCGTTTCCCGACCGAGTATTTCCAGCTGACGCAGCTCAACGGCATCCAGCAGGACGCCGCCCAGCTCTTCAGCCTGATGCCCAACCAGACGACGGCGCAGTTGGAGAACCAGCTCGCGCGCCTGCAGGCGCTACCGGCCGTGGTGGACCAGGTCATCGCGCTGCTGGACCAGGGTTTGAAGGCCGGCATGACCCCGCCGCAAGTCACCCTGCGCGACGTGCCGCAGCAGGTGCTCAACCAGATTCCCGAGGAAGCCTTCCAGAGTCCGCTGCTCCGCGGTTTCAACGATCTGCCGGCGACCGTGTCCGGCGAGGAAGGCACGCGGCTGCGCGCGGCGGCGGCCAAGACCTACACCGAGCAGGTGCGGCCGGCTTATCAGCGGCTCGAGCAGTTTATTTCCAAGCAATACCTGCCCGGCGCGCGCCAGAACATCGCGGCCACGGCGCTGCCGGACGGGGCGGCCTATTACGCCTGGCGGATCCGCACCCAGACCTCGACCGACCTCACGGCGCAGCAGATCCACGACATCGGCCAGGCCGAGGTGAAGCGCATTCGCGCCGAGATGGAGAAAATCAAGGACAAGACCGGCTTCAAGGGCACGCTGCCGGAGTTCTTCACCTACCTGCAGACCGACCCGAAGTTCTTCTACACCGACAAGGAGGATCTGCTGCGCGCCTACCGCGACATTGCCAAGCGTGCCGACCCGCAGCTGATGAAGCTCTTCAAGACGCTGCCCCGCACGCCCTATGGCGTGATTCCGGTGCCGACCTACGCCGAAAAGTCTCAGACGACCGCCTATTATTTTCCCGGCGCGACCGAGAGCGGCCGGCCCGGCTATTTCTACGCCAACACCTATGCGCTCAACACCCGGCCGAAGTGGGAGATGGAGCCGCTGACGCTGCACGAGGCGGTGCCCGGCCATCACCTGCAGATTTCGCTCGCGCAGGAACTCGGCGACCTGCCGGACTTCCGGAAATATGGCGGCTACACTGCTTTCGTGGAAGGCTGGGGGCTTTACTCCGAAAGCCTCGGCGAGGAGATGGGTTTCTACACCGACCCCCATGACAAGTTTGGCCAGCTCACCTACGAGATCTGGCGTGCGGTCCGGCTCGTGACCGACACCGGCATGCACGCGCTCGGCTGGTCGCGCCAGCAGGCCATCGACTACTTCAAGGCCAACTCCAGCAAGTCGGAGCACGACATCGTGGTCGAAATCGACCGCTACCTCGTGTGGCCCGGCCAGGCGCTGGCCTACAAGCTCGGTGAGCTGAAGATCAAGGAGCTGCGCGCCTATGCCACGCAGGAACTGGGCAAAAAGTTTGACGTCCGCCTCTTCCATGACGAGGTGCTGAAGGATGGGGCTGTTCCCCTAAGTGTGCTTGAGACAAAGATTAAAGATTGGGTCGCGGCGCAGAAGAGAGGATAGGGCAAGGGCTGACCGCACCCCGGATTTTTACCACTAATGGATTCATCAATCGATGGATCCTTATTGGTGTGGGGCGACTGATCATCGCCCCTGGTTGATTCCGGGCGCCGGCTGATCGCGGGCATTGTTTCCCGGTCTGCGATTCGCAGACCCCAACACGGGCTCCGGAGACGATTAGTCGGAGGGGTGTGGTAAAGTTTCGCCCCTTGGCGAAACCGATTAGTGGTAAAATCTGCTGCGCTTACGGCATTGCATGCCTGGACCGAATCCCGTGTCATAACCGCCTATGATTATCGGAGTTCCCCGCGAAATTAAGATTGGTGAAACCCGCGTCTCGATGACCCCCGCCCTGTGCCGGCGCGTGACCGCGCTCGGCGGCAAGGTCCTGATCGAGAAAGGCGCCGGCCTCAGCGCCGGATTCACCGACGATGAATACAAGGCCGCCGGCGCCACCTTCGCCCCGAATGCCGCGAAGGTCTGGAAATCCGCCGACATGATCCTGAAGGTCAAGGAGCCGCTCGAGGCCGAATACGACCTCATGCAGCACGGTCAGACCATCTTCACCTACCTGCATCTCGCCGCCGGCCCCGCGCTGGCGAAGGAGCTCTGCCGCAAATCGATCCTCGGCATCGCCTACGAGACCGTCGAGGGCGTGGACGGCCAGTTCCCGCTGCTCAAGCCCATGTCCCAGATCGCCGGCCGCCTCTCGATCCAGATCGGCGCCTATTTCCTGCAGTCCCAACTCGGCGGTTCGGGCATGCTGCTCGGCGGCATCCCCGGCACGATGCCCGGCCACGTCGTCGTGGTCGGTGCCGGCAACTCCGGCGCACACGCCGTGCAGATGGCCGCCGGCATGGGCGCCCGCGTCACCGTGCTGGATCTCGACACCCGCAAGCTTGAGGCCCTCGACAACGAATACCGCGGCCGCGTCGTCACGCTCATGTCGAATCCGGCCAACATCGAGCACGAGGTCGCCGACGCCGACCTGCTCATTGGCGCCGTGCTCATCCCGGCCGCCAAGGCCCCGATCGTCGTCTCGGAGAAGATGGTCGCCCGGATGCGGCCCGGCAGCGTGATCTGCGACATCGCCATCGACCAAGGTGGTTGCATCGAGACCATCAAGCCCACTTCGCACACCAAGCCGACCTACAAGCAGCACGGCGTCATCCATTACGCGGTGCCCAACATGCCGGCGCTGGTCGGCCGCACCTCAACGATGGGCCTGACGCAGGCCACCGAGCCGTTCGTCGCCATGATGGTGCAGAAGGGTGTCGAGCGCGCGCTGAGCGAGCACAAGGGCCTCGCCAAGGGCGTGAACACCCGCAACGGCCGCATCACCTACGACGCCGTCGCCAAGGCGGTCGGCTTCGACTCCTGATGCTGGCGGTCAGGGCCAGACGCCATCTGGCCCACTTGCGCTCCCCGCTTGACGGCATGAAAAAGCCCGCACCGGGCGGTGCGGGCTGAAGGACGGAGGCTCGCCTTACGACTGGGTGACGATCGTCACGCTCTCGAGTGCGACGCGGTCGATGGGCGTGCTCTTCTCGCCGCCGCCGCCCGACTTGGTCGGGACGTTGGCGAGCTGCTCAAGGACCTCGTCACCCTTGATGACCTGGCCGAAGGCGGTGTATTGGCGGTCGAGGAATTTGGCGTCGCCGTGGCAGAGGAAGAACTGCGAGCCGGCGGAGTCGGGGTGGGCCGAACGGGCCATGGAGATGACGCCGCGGACATGGGTCTTGGCGTTGAACTCGGCCTTGAGCTTGTAGCCGGGACCGCCGGTGCCGGGCATGCCGGTCTCGCCGGTCTTGGTATTCGGGCAGCCGCCTTGGACCATGAACCCCTTGATGATGCGGTGGAAGGCAGTGCCGTTATAGAAGCCCTCGCGGGCGAGCTTCTTGAAATTTTCGACAGTCTTCGGGGCCACGTCGGACCAGAAGGCGATGGTGATCTCGCCATAGCTGGTCTTCAGCACGGCGACTTCGGAGGTGGAGGCATTGCTCATAAAGGTGCACAAAAAGCATCCGCCATGGGCTTTCCGCAAGAACCAAATGGACAGGAAGGTGGCTGATCGGCTCACTGGTGGGGTGCGCTTCTCAAGGGTTGCCCTCCAAGGGTTTCGGAATCTGCCGCTCGCCGACGTGGCGCTGACGGGGAAGCGCACGTTCCTGCTCGGGGCGAACGCCCAGGGTAAGACCAACTTCCTCGAGGCCTTGGGTTATGTGACGGCGCTGCGGTCATTCCGCGGCGCGGAGTCGCGGGCGCTACTGGGCCTCGGGTCACCGCAGGCCGGGCTGGGCTTCACGGTGGAACACGAGACCTTCGGCGAGAGCCGGCTCACGATCACGCTGACCTCGCAGGACCGGGTGGTGGAATGGGAACACGGCAAGGTCACGCGGCTGGCGGACTTGATTGGCAAGTTTCCGACCGTCGTGTTCGCGTCGCAGGACAACCAGTTTTTGCGCGGCTCGCCGTCACTGCGCCGCCGCTGGCTCGACCTCACGCTGGCGGCGATGGACGGCGCCTACCTGGCGGCCCTGCAGCGCTACACCCGCGCCGTGGCCGAGCGGAACATGCTGCTGAAACAGGGCGGCCGCGATGCCGGCGCCCTCGAGGCCTTTGAACACGAGCTGGCGGCGCACGCGGTGACACTCGTCGCGAAACGCACGGCGGGTGTCGCCGAGCTCGGGGAATTTTTCCGCACGGCCCACGCGCGACTCGTGCCGGAGGGCGAGCAGGCGGGACTGGTCTATGCACCCGACTCGGTGGTGGCGTTGGCGGCGGAGTTTGCCGCGTTGCTCGTGCAGTGCCGGCCGCGCGACACTTTGTTGAAATCGACCGAGCGCGGGCCACACCGCGACGATCTCGAACTGGTGCTCAACGGTCGCCCCGCGAAGCAATTTGCCTCGGAGGGGCAGCAGCGCTGCCTCGTCATCGCGCTGCGGCTGGCGCAGGCGGCTTATTTCCGCGCCCAGGGCGGCGTCACGCCGGTGCTGCTGTGCGACGACGTGCTGGGCGAACTCGACCCGGGACGCCGCGAAAAATTCTGGGCGTCGCTCGAAGGCGAGCCCCAGGTGATCGCGACCGGCACGAGCCTGCCGGCGGACGCGACGGGGTGGCAGGTTTTGGCAGTGGCTGACGGGAATATTTCACCGCAGGGTGTCGTCACGTGAGTTTTGAACCATGGCAATGGGTGCTGCTCGTGCTGGGCGCGGTCGCCGCGGGATTTTCCAAGACGGGCATCCCGGGCACCTCGATCTTTTTCGTCGCGATCTTTGCGAATATCATGCCCGCGCGCCAGGCGACCGGTCTGGTGCTGCCGCTGCTGATCTTCGCGGACCTGTTTGCCTTCGTGGTCTACCGGAAAAACCTGGAATGGCGGCGCGTCGGGCGCCTGCTGCCTTGGGCGGTGGGCGGCGTGGTGCTCGGCTGGGCCGTGCTGGGCCGGGTCGACGATGGCCAGACCGCGCGCATCGTTGGCATGGTCATCGCGGTCATGCTGGGGCTGCACCTCTGGCGCAAATGGCGGACCCCGGAGGACTCGGTGGCGCACGCCCCGGCCTGGTTCGGGCCGTTTGCCGGCGTGATGGCCGGGTTCGCCACGATGGTGGCCAACGCCGCCGGTCCGGTCATGACCCTCTACCTGCTGTCGATGCGCCTGACCAAGCTCGAGTTCCTTGGCACCGGCGCGGCGTTTTTCCTGCTCATCAACTGGATCAAGGTCCCGTTCGGCCTCCAGCTCGGGCTGCTGAACGCGCCGAGCCTGACTTTGAACCTGTGGCTGCTGCCGGCCGTGGCGGCGGGGGCGCTGGCCGGGCCGTGGGTGGTGCAGCGCGTCAACCAGCAGGTGTTCGAGAACACGGCGCTGGTGCTGACGGCCCTCGCCGTCGGGAAGCTGCTGTTCTTTTAAGCTGCGCGATTGAGTCGGAATGTAGGGTCGCCGCTAGTCGGCGGACCATCGCGTCAGCGAGTCACGGTCCGGCGGCCAGCGCCGAACCTGCATTGAGATCCGATTCTCAGTTTTCATTCCGTGGATTCTGTGTATTCCGTGGTTACAAAATAATGGCACGACAATCCGTCAGGCAGATGTGGAAGGACAAACTCGAGGGCAAGCTCGCGCCCAAATCCTGGCCGGCGGCGCCGTCGCTGTCCCGGTCGCCGTTTGCGGGCCGCGTGCTGGGCATCGACCCCAGCCTCCGGGGCACGGGCCTGGCGCTGATCGAGTTCGTGCCCGGCCGGACGCCGGTGCTGCTGCGCTGCCAGACGGTCAAGGTGGCGGCGCGTTCCTCCATGGCTTTCTGCCTCGGGGAGATCCACCGGGGGGTGACGGCGTTCGTGATGGACTTCGACCCGCGCCATGTGGCGCTGGAGCAGACGATCTACGTGCAGAATTTCCAGACGGCGCAGATCCTCGGCGCGGCACGCGGCGCGGCCATCGCGGCAGCGGCGCTGCAGCAGAAGGAAATCTTCGAGTATGCCCCGTTGCGCGTGAAGCAGGCGGTGGTGGGGCAGGGGCGCGCCAGCAAGGACCAGATGGCGCGGACGGTGATGGCGCTGCTCGGGCACGGCCGGGCGATGGCGTTCGACGAGGCCGACGCGGCCGGCGTGGCGCTGTGCCACGCCTTCACCTGGCGCGGGTGATCAGGGAAGATCCACGCAAACGGCCGATCCACGACCGCCCTTTGGCCTTCAGCAGGCCTCTGCTCTTATCTTTGGCGAACGTCAGCGGTCAGATACGAAGGGGCGCAGCCCCGTCGTTGTCTGTGATGCTCTTCCATGAGAAGGCGTGTCGAGGGTAATGTTTAAAATGGTTCATCATTTTGCTGGCTGGTCTTGGGTGGCCGCGGCCCTTGGCTTCCCGATTGATCAGGCTTCCATACGCACTCGGGTTGGCGTCGTCAATGTGGCGCGGTGCAGGGAGGAATCCTAGATGGAAGGAAGCGGAACGGGAAACAAGGGGGTCAGGTTTTACTGTTTAATGTCAGATCCTCCAACGGTGCCAGCCCACGAATATTAAACATTAAAACCTGACCCCTTTGGTCGCCTTTCTTCTCTTATCTTTGGCGAACGTTCAAGATGAGCCACGACCGCTCGGGGCCGTTGGCTCTGGCGCCTTCCATGAGAAGGCGTGTCGAGGGTAATGTTTAAAATGGTTCATCATTTTGCTGGCTGGTCTTGGGTGGCCGCGGCCCTTGGCTTCCCGATTGATCAGGCTTCCATACGCACTCGGGTTGGCGACGTCAATATCGCGCGGTGCAGGGAGGAATCCTAGATGGAAGGAAGCGGAACGGGAAACAAGGGGGTCAGGTTTTACTGTTTAATGTCAGATCCTCCAACGGTGCCAGCCCACGGATATTAAACATTAAAACCTGACCCCTTTGGTCGCCCCCATTCCTACTGGTTGGGCTCCGGTTTCATTCTTTCGGTGGCGACCAAAGCTCGCCCCAAAGCGTGGTTCGATTCTCGACAAATGCAGGATGGGCGACATCTGCAAACCAGTCGGTCCTTATTCCTGGAAATCTCTTCGGTAGCTCATCAACGAACTGTCGATATCCGACGTAATCTTCGCCGACCCACCAATGCGCGCCACTGGCATCGAAGCGAAACCCAATGCAAATCTCGTCGTAGGCGAAAAGATCGATCTTGTATGCGAAGACTTCCCGCACGCGGTCCCACGACGCACGGACCGGCTCTTTTTCTCCGAGCATCGTAAAACCTTCGTCGTCGAAACTGACCTCACGCGGCGGCTCTTGTCGTGAGAACCGCTTCTTCAGCTTTGAGAGCAGCGTGGTCATCGGCTTTCTTTGCCCAACAGTGTTATTATGCCGCACTCGAACGCGGCACTGGAGTGGAGTTCATGGCGGTATTTCATACTGCAAAAGACTGTGACTCAAGCGCTGAGTTTTTGAGTGCGGCTTTTTGGGGTTGCGGTAGGCCCCGCAAATAGCCGCACTGGAATCCAGCAGCGGGCCGCTACCATTATGGACAAGCAGCCTGTGTCATTTCCGAATTGGAAGGGTGCCTTGGCCGCCACCGGGTTTCCTCCGGTGCAGCCGGCGACTTACACGCGGGAGATCATCTCCTTTCTCCGTTTCTGTAAAACCCGGCATGTTCCCGTCAGCGCCGAACTGGCGCGGCAATACCTCGAGATCAGGGAAAGCCAAACCACCCCTCCAGCCAGGGAGGCCTTGCGCTGGTTTTATCGCGCGGCCCGGGCTGGCGGTGCCTCCCCTCCAGCGCCGGCGGCCATTCGCCGGCCGGCGGCGCGCCAAGCGGCACAGGAACCGCCACTGGCGGCGGCAGACCTGGGCGGACCGGACTGGGAACGGGACCTGATCAAAGCGTCAAGGGAACGGGGTTTCCTCTGGAGAACTGAGGAAACGTACCGCGCCTGGGCGGCACGATTCACCCGCTTTATCGTGCCGCGCTCACCCTATGCCGCCACCGCCGAAGACGTCGCGGCGTTTTTGTCCGATTTGGCGGTCAGGCTCAGGGCCAGTCCCTCGACTCAAAAGCAGGCCTTGAACGCCTTGGTCTTCCTGATGCAGGCAGCCTTGCACCGCGAGTTGGGGGAGATCGATTTTCGCCGGGCCCGGCCCCGTGAGCGGGTGCCGACCGTGCGGTCGGCCGAGGAATGCAGCCGGCTGTTTGCCGCGATGAGCGGCACGCACCGGTTGATGACGGAACTCGCCTATGGCGCGGGCCTGCGGCTGATGGAACTCATCAGGTTGCGGATCCATCATCTGGATCTGGACCGGGGCCGGTTGCAGGTGCTGGCCGGAAAAGGCGACAAGGACCGCGTCACGGTATTGCCCGGGAAGCTGGGGCCGTTGCTGAGGCAGAGGCTGGTCGAGCTGCGCGGCCTCTGGGAGCAGGACCGGGCGGACCAGTTGCCCGGCGTGTGGCTGCCCGAAGGGCTGGCCCGGAAGTATCCCAAGGCGGGTGAAAGCTGGGAGTGGCAGTGGCTCTTCCCCTCCCGTGAAACCAGCGTCGATCCAGCCACGAAGGTGCGTCGACGGCATCACCTCACGGACAGCTCGTTCCAGCGCGCGGTGCTGGCGGCGGCCAGACGGGCGAAATTAACCAAGCGCGTGACTCCACACGTGCTGCGCCACTCGTTCGCCACCCACCTGCTGGAGGGCGGCACGGACATCCGCACGGTCCAGGAATTGCTCGGCCACGCCAGCGTCGAGACCACGCAGATTTATCTGCACGTCATGAAAAAGCCCGGCCTGGGCGTGCGCAGCCCCTTGGACCAGTGAACCCGATATTAGTAGTCTATTAGATGACGAACTTCCCATGAAAACGCATTATCCCATCCCGGTTGGTCGGACCAACCGGCTGATGATCGAAACCATCGACTGGCTGCTCGACGCGGCGGCGGAATCGATGCGGCGCACGGCCGGCCGGCTGAAGCGCCGTCCGCCCAAGCGCGGGCTGGCGCTCCTGCCCGGGCCGGACACGCCGCTGTGGAACGAGCTGGTGCGCCAGGTGGCGCCGCTGCTGCGGAAACGCGGGAGCAAGATCCATCTGGCGCGCATCCTCGGGATACCGAAGCAGCGGCTGCACGTCTGCCTGAAGGCGCGGACGGGCGCCCTCGACGCCGAGCGCACGCTGCTCCTGCTCGCCTGGCTGGCCGCCCGCCGAAACCGTCGCGAGCTGGCCTGAGCGGTCGCGGAAAAATCCGTTGGTAGTCTATTAGACTACCAGCCTCCGCCTAATCCCTGGTAGTTTAATAGACTACCAACGGATTGGGGGAGGGGCGGGGATCGGGTGGCTTGGGATCACCGGGCGCCGGGGTGCGCGGGCGCGGGTAGCGGCGCTTATCAGCCGCAGTGAGATCACTGATGGGCGGCGGGCGAGGTCGGATGCCCGCTTGTCTCTGGGCAACCGGGCCGGCAGCATCCTCGCATGGACGAGACCAAGGCCCTCTTCGCAAACAAGGGGCCAAGCTTCCGTCCCCGGTTGCTGGAAGCGCTCCGGGATTATTCACGGGAGAAGTTCCTCGCCGACTTGGGGGCGGGCCTGACCGTCGGCATCGTGGCCCTTTCGCTGTGCATCGGCCTCGGCATCGCGGCGGGGGTGACGCCGCAAGCGGGACTTTATGCCGGCATTATCGGTGGTTTTCTCGTTTCCGCGCTCGGAGGTTCACGGGTGCAGATTGGCGGTCCGGCGGGGGCCTTTGTCGGCCTGATCGCCCTGATGATGGCGCAGTTCGGCCTGGCCGACCTGTTGCTCTGCACGATGATGGCGGGCGTCATCCTGTTTATGATGGGCGTGCTGCGACTGGGCAGCCTGATCAAGTTTGTGCCGCATCCGGTGACGGTCGGGTTCACCTGCGGCATCGCGATCACGATCCTGTCCACCCAGGTCCGCGCCCTCTTCGGGCTGGAACTGCCGGCGGCCGAACCGGCGGAGTTCCTGCCCAAGTTGGCCGCGCTGGCCCAGGCGCTGCCGACCCTGCGCTGGCCGACCGCCGTGGTGGCCGGCCTGTCGCTGGCGATCATCCTGTTTTGGCCGCAGCGCTGGAGCCGGGTGCCTAGTTCGATCGTCGCCGTGATCTTCGCCACGGTGCTGGTGGCGGTGTTCCGACTGCCGGTGGAAACGATCGGTAACAAATATGGCGGCATCCCGCAGGGGTGGCCGGATTTCAACTTCCCCTCGGTCGACCTGGGGCACCTCGGTGGTTTGATCCGTCCCGCGTTCACCATTGCGCTACTGGGCGCGATCGAGTCGCTCCTCGCCGCGGTGGTGGCGGACGGGCTGATCGACGATCGGCATGATTCCAACCAGGAACTCATGGCACAAGGCGCGGCAAATTTCGTCGTGCCGCTGTTCGGCGGTCTGCCGGTCAGCGGGGTGCTGGCCCGTACCGCGACCAACATCCGCTGCGGCGCCCGCACGCCGGTGGCCGGCCTGGTGCATGCCGTGTTTCTTCTCGGGGTGCTGCTGGTGGCCGCTCCCCTGGCCGGAGGCGTGCCACTGGCCGCCCTGGCCGCCGTGCTGGCCGTGGTCGCCATCCGGATGGGGGAGTGGGAGGAGTTCAGCCTGTTGCACCGCCGGCCGAAGGGTGATTCGGCGGTGTTCCTGACCACCTTTGGCCTGACGGTGTTCTTCGATCTCACCGTGGCGGTCGAGGTCGGCATGGTGCTGGCCGCCTTCACCTTCATCAAGCGGGTGGCGGACACGACGCAGGTGCACAAACTCACCGGCGAGGAAACGGGGGCGGACGGCCAGGGGCACGAGCGGGTGGCTAACGTGCCGCCCGGTGTGATCATCTATCGCGTCTTCGGCGCGTTGATGTTCGGCTCGGCAGAAAAGCTCGACAGCATCATCCGTCGCAGCGGCGGCGACACCCGGGTCGTCATCCTGCACATGGCGGCGGTGACAGCGATGGACGCCACGGCTTTGAACCGGATCGAGAACCTGCACGAGAAACTGCGCCGTCATGGGAAGCAGCTCGTGCTCAGCGGGCCGCACACGCAGCCATATTTCATGTTGGAGAAGGCAGGTTTCTTCGAACGGCTCGGCCGGGAGAACATCGCGGCTGACCTGCCGGCGGCGGTGGAGCGGGCCCGGGGACTGCTGGCCTAGCCGCCGCGCACGGTGCGGATGATGCGACCGAGTTCGCCGACGCGGTAGGGCTTGGTCAGGTAGCCGTAGAAGCCCAGGTCGAGGAACTGTTGGCGCATCTCCTCATTGTCGTAGCCGCTCGCGATGATGGCGCACACCTCGGGGTGCAGTTCGCGCAACACCTTGAAGGTCTGCTCGCCGCCCATGCCGCCGATGATGGTCAGGTCCATGATGACGATGTCGTAGGGGCGGCCGATGTTGAGGTAGCGCTTGTAGAGCTGGACGGCCTCCTCGCCGTCCTTGGCGAGGTCGCACTTGTATTCGAGGCTCTCGAGCATGCCCTTGGTGAGCGTGCGGATCTGCTCGTCGTCATCCATGAAGAGGATGCGGCCGGTCTTGGTGGCAAAGCGCAGGCTCGGGGCGCGGCGGGCCTCCACCTCCTCGGGCTTGTCCGCCAGCGGGAGAAAGACGGTGAACGCCGTGCCGCGGCCGACCTCGGAATCGACGCCCATTTGGCCGCCGTGGCGCTTGACGATGGAGAGGACGGTGGCGAGGCCGAGCCCGGTGCCGCTTTTCTTTGTCGTGAAGAAAGGCTCGAAGATCTTCTCCAAGTGCTCGGGCTTGATGCCGCTGCCGTTGTCCTGCACCTCGATCTGCACGTAGTGGCCGGCGGGGAGCGGGGCGATCTGGTTCGCGGCGAGGGTCGCGTTGGTGGCGGTTAGCCAGATCTGGCCCTGCCCGGTGGGCATGGCCTGGATGGCGTTGATGACGAGGTTTTGGAAAACCTGGAGGATCTGGGCGCGGTCGACGCAGATGGTGCCGGTGTCGGGCGCGGCGTTGAGCTCGATCTTCACGGTCGAGCCGGCGGCGGCGAGGCGCACGGCCTCGCCCAGGATGTCGGCGGGCCGGACGACCTGCCGCACGCCGGAGCCGCCCCTGGAGAAGGTGAGCAACTGCCGGCTCAGGCTCTTTGCGGCCGCGCAGGCGTCCTCGCTGTTCTTGAGGCCCGACAGGTCGTGGGCGTCCTTAGCCATCGAGATGCCACCGAGGATGGTCGTGAGCAGGTTGTTGAAATCGTGCGCAATGCCACCGGCGAGCTGGCCGAGGCCCTCGAAGCGGTTGGAGCGGATGAGTTCCTCCGGCGTCAGGCTCATTGCGCCCGGATGCCGGAATACGAGCACCGCGCCGGTGGGACGGCCGGTGGCGTCGATCACCGCGCGGCTGCTGAAGGCCACGGGTTGCGGCGTGCCGGTGCCGGAGTCGAGGGCGAACTCGGTGTTGAGGGCCGTCGCCTCGCCGGTGCCGATGGCCTTGGCCACGGGGCTCTCGCCGGGCTGGCCGCTTTCGCGGTGCACGAGCCGGAAGAGGTCCCAAGCCGGCAGGCCGATGCTGTCCTCGCAGGTGCGGCCGAGCAACTGCTCGGCCTTGGCGTTGAGATGGATGATCTGGCCGCAGGCGTCGGCGAGCAGCACGGCCTCCGCCAGCTCGGCGAGCAGCACGGCAAGGTGGGCGGCGGGCAGGCCCGGGCCGGCCTCGAGGGCGCTGGCCTCGGCCAGCGGCACGGCGAAACCCAGGACCCGCTGCAGCTCCCTGCGCCGGGAGATGTGCCGCACGATGCCGGCGTGCACCAGCACCTCGCGGTCCTCGCGGTGCCGCAGGCGGAGCGTGTCAAAGTAGGAGATCTGGTTCGGGTGCTGCGCGAGGAAGTAGGCCTGCAGGCCCCCGGCGGTCTCGTCCATCGGCAGCGCGCGGAGGACAGACTCGATCGTGTCCGGGAGCTCGGTGTCGCCGTAACCGAGGAGGGACTTGAAGCCGGGTGAGAGCCAGTAGAGGCCGGTGCTGAAATCGAGGTCGAACAGGCCGACGCGCCCGCGGTCGCCGAGCTGCGCCAGCCGGTCCTCGGCGCGGAGGGTGGCCTCCTCGAACTCCTTGCGGTCGGCGATGTCGAGGTGCGCGCCCATGACGCGCTGCAGGGCGCCGTTGGGACCGTAGACCTGGAGGCCCACGCTCTGCACCCACACGAAATGGCCCTGGGCGTGCCGCATGCGGAACTCGAGGGAGAACTGCCGGGTGCCGGTCGCCCCGGCGCGGCCCTGCCGGTCCGGCGCGGCGGAGGAGTCGTCGGGATGGATGAGGTTCAGCCAGGTTTCGTAGGTGTTGGGCAGCGCCGTCTCGGCGTAACCGAGCATGCGTTTCCAGGTCGGTGAATAATAGACTTCGTTCTTCTGGAAGTTCAGGTCGAAGAATCCGAGCGGGCTGCGCTCGTGGAGCTGGGTGAGGAAATTATCCGCCGGCGCACCGGCGGGGGCGACCGGGGCGGCGGGCGGCAGGGAGATGAAGGCGAGGTAGCGGGCGGGATGGTCGCCGGCCTGCTCGAGCCGGACGTTCACGTCGAACGCCGCGGCCTCCTTCGGCTGCAGGAGGAGCGAGATGGGATGACCCTGGGCGGCGGCGAGCAGCACCTCCCACTGCGATTGCACCCAGTCGGTGTCGCGCGACGTGACGTCGAAGGTGAAGAGGTTCGGGAAAAGATCGCCCACGAGCTCGGCGTTGCCCGCCTGCCAGATGGCGCAGGCCGCCGCACTCGCCACCTGGACGCGACCATCCGTGTCCAGCACGAGGACCGTGCTGCTCCCGGTGCCCGGCAGTTTGCCGGCGGGGTGGTGGGTGGAACGGGGGCTCAAGCGGAGCGGGAGTTTGTAATTACCAACAGCACTCGCGAGTCCAGACAGGTGAACCGTTTCACAGGTTGCCCAGTTTATGATGCTTTTTACGAGCCGCCGGGAGCAGCCCGGCGGTCGGGGCTCAGGCGGTGATGCCCGTCGTCTGCCACGCGCGCAGCCGGCGCTCGAGGAAATCGATCCAGACCGGCTGGTCGTTCAGGCACGGGATGTGGGTGAATTCCTCGCCCCCGGCCTCCTTGAACTGCTCGGCGCCCTCGACGCGGATTTCCTCGAGGGTCTCGAGACAGTCGGTGACAAAAGCCGGGGTGATGACGAGCAGGCGCTTCTTCCCCTGCTTGGGCAGTTCCTCGAACAGGTGGTCGGTGTAGGGCGCGATCCACGGCTCGCCCGCGATGCGGGACTGGAAGGAGATGGACCATTTGGCCGGATCCAAGCCGGCGGCCTTGGCGAACTCGTGCGTAGTGCGGGTGACCTGCGCCTTGTAGCAGGTGGCGTGCGCCGGGGAACAGGTGGTGCAACAGTCCGCCACGACCTGGCAGTGGGCGTGCGAGCTATCGCCCTTGGTCAGGTGGCGCACGGGGATGCCGTGGTAACTGAAGAGCAGGTGGTCGTGCGGGTGGGCGAGATACGGTTTCGCGCTGGCGACGAGGGCCGCGATGTAGTCGGCATCGGCGAAATAGGGCTGCACGCACTCGATCTTCAGGTCGGGGGCGATCTTCGCGGCCTCGCGCTGGACCTTCACGATGACGGTCTCCCAGCTCGACATGGCGTAGTGCGGATATTGCGGGAAAAGGAGCAGGCGGTCGATGCCCTGTTTGGCAATCCGGTGCAGGACGTCGGGGATGGACGGGTTGCCGTAGTTCATCGCCAGCTCGACGGGGAGCTCGGTGCGGGCCTGGAGCTTGGTCTGCGTGTGTTTGCTGGTGACGATCAGGGGCGAGCCCTCGGGGGTCCAGACGCTCTCGTAGGCGTGGGCGGATTTCTTGGCGCGGAAGGGGATGATGATGCCGTTGACCAGCACCCAGCGCAGGAAGGCGTAGTCCGGCTTGTCGATCACGCGCTCGTCGCCGAGGAACTCACGCAGGTAGCGCTTCACGTCGGGGACGGATGTGGAATCGGGGGAACCGAGGTTAAGAAGAAGGACGGCGGACTTGGCCATGATGTATCCCATGACTGGTGGCCCAAAGGTCCCGAATGTCAATCGGTGGAAAGCCTGAGGCTCTGGCCGGACTCGGAGCCAGGGCGCACGATGTCCGCGATAAAATCCATGCCGCCGCGCGACCTGACCCAGGGATAACAGATGTCGGCGCCGGCCAGCTTGAGGACGATGTCCAGCTTCAGCCGGACGTGGCCGTGAAGCGTCAGGTCGCGATACGAGACGAAACAGGTCGGTGGTCACACGAGTTGGGCGCGAATGATGTGGGCCACGGCGGGAAGTGACTTAGGCAATAATGGTGCCGGCCATGGGTGGGAATGGGATTTTATCTGGCGTTGCCCCGGGGTGGTTCCTTCTATGCGGGAGCCTGCATCGGCTTATTTTCCCATGAGTTCCAATCGTCCTCCCGTTCTGCTGGTCATTCGCGATGGTTGGGGTGCCAACCCACATCCTGAGCAGAACAAGTTCAATGCCGTCCATCTGGCGAAGAAGCCGGTGGATGACATGCTCCACGCGACTTATCCGGTCACGCTCGTCAAGGCCAGCGGACTCGACGTCGGCCTGCCCGCCGGCCAGATGGGCAACAGCGAGGTGGGTCACGAGAACATCGGCGCCGGTCGTATCGTGGATCAGGAGCTGGTGCGCTTGAACAAGCTTTTCTCCGAGCAGCAGCTTGCCCGGAACCCGGTGTGGCACGCCATCGTCGCGCGCCTGAAGGCCAATCCCGCCGCCAGGCTCCACCTGATGGGCATCGCGTCCGACGGCGGCGTGCACGGCATGCTGGAGCACCTTTATGGCATCCTGCGCCAGGCGAAAGAGGACGGCCTCGCCGGCCGCGTGTTCATCCATGCTTTTACCGATGGCCGCGACACGCCGCCGCAAAGCGGACTGGGCTACATCCAGCAGGTCGAGGCCGAGTGCAAAAAAATCGGTGTCGGCCAGATCGCCACAGTCTGCGGTCGCTTCTGGGCCATGGACCGCGACAACCGCTGGGAGCGCGTGCAGAAAGCCTACGATATGCTCACGGGCCGCCAGGCCGTCGCCACCGCGTCCAACGCCGAGGCGGCCATCGCCAGCTATTACGCGAAGCCGCTCAGCCCGACGCAGAACGGCGACGAGTTCGTGCCGGCCACGTGGATCATGGGCGGTGATGGCAAGCCGGTCGCGACGTTCGCCGACGGCGACGCCGTGCTCTTCTACAATTACCGTGGCGACCGCCCGCGCGAGATCACGAAGGCCTTGGTGATCGACGGCTTCAAGGAGTTCGATCGCGGCGCGAAGCTCGATCTCTACTACGCCACAATGACCGAGTATGAGGCCGGCCTGCCGGTCCAGGTGATCTCGGGCAAGCCCGAGGCCTTGAAGAACATTCTCGGCGAGGTCGTCAGCAAGGCCGGCCTCGGGCAGTTTCGCTGCGCCGAGACGGAGAAGAACCCGCACGTGACTTTCTTTTTCAATAATTACCGTAGTACGCCGTTCCCCGGCGAGGACCGCGCCTGTCCGACGAGCCCCAAGGTGGCGACCTACGACATGCAGCCCGAGATGTCGGCCGCGCAGGTGACCGCCGAGGCCAAGGCCGCGATCCTGTCCGGCAAATACGGCCTTGTGGTCGTCAATTACGCGAATCCCGACATGGTCGGCCACACCGGCTCGCTGCCGGCGGCCATCCAGGCCTGTGAGGCGACCGACCAAGGGCTGGGGGAGTTGCTCGCCGCGCTGGCGACGAAGAACGGCAAGGCCGTCATCCTCGCCGACCACGGCAACGCCGAGCAGATGTGGGATCCGGTCAACAACGGCCCGCACACCGCGCACACGCTGAACCTCGTCGAGGTGTTTGCGGTGGGCGCGGGGCTGGTCGCCGGCAAGACCAGGATGCGCCCCGGCGGTCGGCTGGCGGACATCGCCCCGACCGTGTTGCACCTCATGGGCTTGCCCAAACCGGTGGAAATGACCGGCGAGAACTTGGTGATCGGCTAAAGGTGGAACCCGGCCTCCGGGCGGGTTTTCAGAGCTCACATCCCGCAAACCCGTCCGGAGGCCGGGTTCCACCTTCGGAGATCGGCTTCGCGTCTTCCCCGTGTCATAGGCCCCCAAATTCTGATTGCCCCGGGGTGGGGCGGGCCGTTTGGTTGAGCGTTCCGCTCCTATGAAACGCACCCATCACTGCGCCCAACTCACCAAGGCCAACCTCGGCGCGACTGTGTCGCTCGCCGGCTGGGTTGATTCCGTCCGCGATCACGGCGGCATCATTTTCGTCGACCTCCGCGACCGCGAGGGCGTCACCCAGGTGAAGTTCGATTCCAACCTCCGCGCGCAGGCGGCGCTGCTCAAGGACGAGTCGGTCATCGCCGTCACCGGCATGGTCGAGAACCGCCCGGACGCGATGGTGAACAAGAACCTGCCCACGGGTGAGATCGAGATCGATGCCACCGAGCTGCTCGTCCACAATATTTCCGACACACCGCCGTTCCCGCTGACCGATGCCGGCGGTGACAAGGTCAACGAGGACCTGCGTCTGACCTACCGTTATCTCGACCTGCGCCGCCCGAAGATGCGCAAGAACCTCGCCGTGCGCCACCGCGCAACGAAATCCGTCCGCGACTACTTCGATGCCCAGGGCTTCTACGAGATCGAGACGCCCGCCCTGTTCAAGAGCACCCCCGAGGGCGCCCGCGAATACCTCGTGCCGTCGCGCATTCATGCCGGCCAGTTTTACGCGCTCTCGCAGTCGCCTCAGCAGTTCAAGCAGATCCTGATGGTGGCGGGCGTAGAGAAGTATTTCCAGATCGCCCGCTGCTTCCGCGACGAGGACCTGCGATCCGACCGCCAGATGGAGTTCACGCAGATCGACGTCGAGGTGTCGTTCATCGATCGCGAGGGCATCTACGCGCTCTTCGAAGGCATGCTGAAGAAGGTCTGGAAGGACGTGCTCAACCACGACCTGCCCACGCCGTTCCCGCGCCTGGCTTACAAGGACGCCATGAACCGCTACGGCGTCGACAAACCCGACACCCGCTTCGCGATGGAGCTGGTTGATTTTTCGGAGACCTTCAAGAGCTCCGGCTTCAAGGTGTTCGCCTCCACCGTCGCCGCCCACGGCGCGGTGAAGGCGTTCAATGCCAAGGGCCTCGCCGACATCACCCAAGGTGAGATCAACGCCCTCGAGGAGGTTGCGAAGTCGCTCGGGGCGAAGGGCCTGGCCTTCATCAAGGTTGAGAATGGCGAGTGGAAGTCGCCGATCGTGAAGTTCTTCAGCGACGCCGAGAAGGCCGAGCTGACCAAGCGCCTGAACATCGAGAACGGCGACATCATCTTCTTCGCCGCGGCCCCGTGGGAGCGCGCCTGCGCCATCCTCGGCCGCACCCGCCTCGAGGCCGCCCAGCTGCTCGTGAAGCGCGGCAAGATGACGCTGCGTGCCGACCAGTGGAATTTCCTGTGGGTCGTCGATTTCCCGCTCATGTCCTACGACGAGGAGCGCGGCAGCTACGCGGCCACGCACCACCCGTTCACGGCGCCGGTCGTGGAGGACACGGGTCTGCTCGAAACTGACCCGAAGGCCGTCCGCGGCCAGCACTACGACGTCGTCCTCAACGGCATGGAGCTCGGCGGCGGCTCGATCCGCATCCACCAGCCCGCGCTGCAGAAGAAGGTCTTCGAAGACGTGTTGAAGATCCCGGCCGACGTGGTCGAGAGCCGTTTCGGCTACATGCTCAAGGCCTTCACCTACGGCGCCCCGCCGCATGGCGGCATCGCCTTCGGCCTCGACCGCATGTGCGCGCTGCTCTGCGGCACGACCAGCATCCGCGACGTCATCGCCTTTCCGAAGACCCAGAAGGCGCAGGACCTCATGGCCCAGAGCCCGACGCCGGTCACGGCCAAGCAGCTCAAGGAGCTGCACATCCAGACGGTCATCCCGCAGCAGTAAGGGTGGAACCCGACCTCCGGGCGGGTTTTCAGGACGCCCACCAAGCCAACCCGTCCGGAGGCCGGGTTCCACCTCCGAACCAAAGCCATCGACAGCAGGCTTGCGCTGAGCGGCTTAACCGCGGAAACTGCCGGGCATCCTCCTTACCCCCATGAAACTTATCACCGCCATCATCAAGCCGTTCAAACTCGAGGCCGTTAAGGAAGCACTGACTGCCGTCGGCGTCGAAGGCATGACGGTCTCCGAGGTCAAGGGCTTCGGCCGCCAGAAGGGCCACACCGAGGTTTACCGTGGCAGCGAATACACCGTGGACTTCCTGCCCAAGGTGAAGCTCGAGGTCGTCGTGGGCGACGACATCAAGGACAAGGTCGTCTCCGCCATCGTCAACGCCGCCAAGACCGGCAAGATCGGCGACGGCAAGGTGTTCATCTCGCCGGTGGACGACGTCATCCGCATTCGCACGGACGAGCACGGCGACGCAGCGGTTTAAGCGATTAATTGCCAACGGTTGGCCACGGGCCAACCGGGTGGCAGAGGGTGTATGACACGCTCATGCCCCCGGGTTTGTTGGAGTGGATAGTGCTCATGGCATTGGAATTGCTTTGGAGGGTGGGTCCATGAACCACACCTCAATACACAGAACCCTTCGTCTGTTCACCCTCGTCGGGGCCATGCTCGCCCTGGCGTTTGGGTTGTCCGCCCGCGCTGAAGATGCCCCCGCCGCACCGACCGCGGACGAGCGCATCGCTGCGCTGGAGGCCTACATCAACAATACCGATCCCGGTAAGTCCCTGACGGGCACTGCTGGCCCCGGCCACAATGCCTGGATGATGACGAGCGCCGCGCTCGTGCTCTTCATGACGCTGCCCGGCTTGGCGCTCTTCTACGGTGGCTTGGTCCGCAAGAAGAACGTCCTCTCGGTGCTGGCCCAATGTTTGGGCATCACCGGCCTGGTGACGATCCTTTGGTGGGCGTTCGGCTACAGCCTCGTGTTTGGCACGAGTTACGGCAGCCCGTTCATCGGCGGCACGGAATTCCTCTTCTTCAAGGGTGTCACCTCGGCCCCGAACACCAACTACGCCTACTGGGTTTCCCAGAACGTGTTTGCGATGTTCCAGATGATGTTCGCGATCATCACCCCCGCCCTGATCGTCGGCGCCATCGCCGAGCGCATGAAGTTCAGCGCCATCCTGCTGTTCGTCACGCTCTGGATGATCGTCATCTACTTCCCGCTCGCCCACATGGTGTGGGGCGCCACGGGCTTCATGAACGGCGTCTGGAACGCCGACGCGGCCATCCCGGCCATCGATTTCGCGGGCGGCACCGTCGTCCACATGTCCTCCGGCTGGTCCGCGCTGGTCCTCTGCCTCATCCTCGGGCCGCGGGTCGGCTTCGGGAAGGAAAAGCTGGCGCCGCACAGCCTCGTGCTCTGCATGGTCGGCACCGGCATGCTCTACGTCGGCTGGTATGGCTTCAACGCCGGGTCGGCCGTCGCCTCCGATGGGATCGCGGCCAATGCCTTCACCACCACGACGCTCGCCGCGGCCGTCGCCGGCTTTACCTGGGGCATGATCGAGAAGATCACCCGCGGCCACGCCTCGGTGCTCGGCTTCTGCTCGGGCATCATCGCCGGCCTGGTTGTCATCACGCCCGCCGCGGGCTTCGTCAACGCCACCGGCTCGATCATCATCGGCGTCGCGGCCGGCATCGTCCCCTTCCTCGCCTGCACCAAGCTCAAGGCCATCTTCAAGTATGACGATGCGCTCGACACCTTCGGCGTGCACGCGGTGGGCGGCACCCTCGGGGCCCTCCTGACGGGCTTCCTGGCTACGGCCGACGTGAACTCCAACCTCATCAGCGCCGGTTATGCCGAGAAAAACGGCCTGGCCGCCCTGGTGAAGGACGGCGGCCTCTGGGTCGCCCAGCTGAAGGCCATCGGCATCACCTTGGTGCTCTCCATCCTCGGCACCATCGTGATCGCCTACTTCGTGAAGGCCGTCATCGGCCTGCGCCCGACCGTGGAGGCCGAACAGCAGGGCCTCGATATCACGGATCATGGCGAGGAAGGCTACATCGGCTAACCCCTAAAACTTACCAAACATGAAACTCATCATCGCCATCATCAAACCGTTCAAGCTCGACGAGGTCAAAGAGGCGCTGGGCGCCGTAGGCATCGAGGGCATGACAGTCACCGAGGTCAAGGGGTTCGGCCGCCAGAAGGGCCACACCGAGATCTACCGCGGCAGTGAATACACCGTGGACTTCCTGCCCAAGGTAAAGATCGAGATCGCCGTGGCCGACGACATTGTCACCAAGGTGATCACGGCCGTCACCGGCGCCGCCAAGACCGGCAAGATCGGCGACGGCAAGATCTTCGTGCTCCCGCTGGAGGATGTCATCCGCATCCGCACGGACGAGCACGGCGACAGCGCCGTCTGACCTTTAGCCTTAGACATTCACGAGCCGGCTTCCACAGGGAGGCCGGCTTTTTTTGTGGTAGGGGGGCGCAGTATCCCGCCTGCCATCAATTTGGAGGGTCGGTCTCCTGACCGACCGCGGCCGGCCTGGAGGCCGGCCCTCCCAAGGCGGGATCAGCGATCCCGCCCTACATTTCCGCGGCCGGAGGCCGCGTTCATCCTTAACCGGCTTTTTGCTTTTCATGGCGGGCACGCGGGGTGATGGTGCATGCCGCGTCTGCCGCCATGCCTGATCTGCAAAAAATCCGTATCCTCGACACCCACACGGGTGGCGAACCCACCCGGCTCGTCCTGGAGGGCGGCCCCGATCTCGGCCGCGGGCCGATGGCTGAGCGGGTGAAGGTTTTCCAGACCGAGCACGACCGGTTTCGCAGCGCCATCGTGGGCGAGCCGCGGGGGTCGGAGGTCTTCGTGGGTGCGCTGCTGGTGGAGCCGCACGACAAGACCTGCCACTTTGGCCTGATCTTCTTCAACAACGTCGGCTACCTCGGCATGTGCGGCCACGGCCTGATCGGGGCGATCGTGGCGCTGGCGCATGCCGGCATGGTCAAGCCGGGCTTGGTGCGCATCGACACCCCCGCCGGCTACATCGCCGCCGTGCTGGGGGCGAACGGAGAGGTGACGTTCGACAACGTGCCGAGCTACCGCAAGCACCATGACATCGAGCTCTACCTGCCGGGCGTCGGCAACGTCCCGTGCGACATCGCCTGGGGTGGCAACTGGTTCTGCCTGCTCGAGCAGCACGAGCAGAAGCTCGAGCTGGCGAACGTCGCCCAGTTGACGAGCTATTGCACCCGCGTCCGGCAGGCGGTCAGCGATTCCGGTTTTCCCGCAGTGGATCACGTCGAACTCTTCGGCCCGTCGACCAAGCCGGGCGTGAGCAGCAAGAACTTCGTCCTGTGTCCGGGCGGGGCCTACGACCGCTCGCCCTGCGGCACCGGCACCAGCGCCAAGCTGGCGTGCCTCGCGGCCGACAACCAGCTGGCCCCCGGCGCCGAGTGGGTGCAGGAGAGCATCGTCGGCAGCACGTTCCGGGCGAAATATCGCAAGCAGGGCGACAAGATCGTCCCCACGATCGCGGGCACCGCTCACGTAACCGCCGAGTCGACGCTGCTGCTGGATCCGGCCGATCCGTTTGTCTGGGGCATCCGCTGAGCCCATGCGCCAGAACCGGTCGGTCATCATCGGCGGCGGCGGCATCATCGGCCTGAGCTGCGCCTATTACCTGGCCCGCGAGGGCTGGCGCGTGACGGTCGTCGAGCGCAATGCCGAGGGCGCCGACTCCTGCGCCCACGGCAGCGCCGGTTACATCTCGCCGAGCCACGTCATTCCGCTGGCGGCGCCCGGCATGATCTGGAAGGGGCTCAAGTGGATGCTGAGCTCGCGCAGTCCGTTCTACATTAAACCGCGGCTGGACAGCGACCTCATGCGCTGGGGCTGGCTCTTCGCCCGTGCCTGCACGCCCGCCCACACCCGCCGCGCCGCGCCGGTGTTGCGCGATCTCTGCCTCGGCGGCCGCCGGCTCTTCGTCGAACTGGCCGACATCACCGGCAATGCCTTCGAGCTGAAGACCGAGGGCCTGCTCAACCTGTGCCAGACCCAGGAGGGGCTGGACCACGAGACGCACGGCCTGGCGGCCATCGCCAACGAGCTCGGCATCGAGGCGCAGGTGCTCAACGCGCAGCAAACCGCGGCGCTGGAACCGGGGGCGAAGCTCACGGTCGCCGGCTCGGTTTATTTTCCCATCGACGCCCATGTCACCCCGGGGCGGCTGATGCCCGCGCTGACGAGTTTGCTCAAGGAGATGGGGGTGAAGTTCTCCTGGAATACCAGCATCTACGGCTGGCGGGCCGAGGGCGGCCGGATCGCGGGTGTTTCGACGACGGCCGGCGACCTGTACGCCGACGAATACGTGCTGGCGGGCGGATCCTGGTCACCGTCCATGGTGGCGGGCCTCGGCGTGCGGTTGCCGATGCAGCCGGGCAAGGGTTACAGCCTCACCATCACTCAGCCTCGTTTGCAGCTGACCAAGTCGCTCATCCTGACTGAGCGGCGCGTAGCGGTGACCCCGATGGGCGACCAGCTGCGCTTTGGCGGCACGATGGAGATCGGCGGCCACAGCGACATGGTGCGGCCCGAGCGGGTCGGGCAGATCATCGCGGGGGCGCAGGCTTTCTTTCCGGATATCACCGCGGCGGATTTCGCCGGCATCAAGCCTTGGTTCGGCTACCGCCCGGTCTCGCCCGACGGACTGCCCTACATCGGGCGGCTGGGGCACTACACGAACCTCGCGACCGCGAGCGGACACGCCATGCTCGGGCTCACCATGGCCCCCATTTCCGGCCTGCTCATTTCCGAGGTCCTCTCCGACCGCAAGCCGTCGGTTGATTTAAGCCTGTTGAACCCCAATCGGTATGCGTAGTCCTTTGCGCAGGTGGAGCGCGGTGTCCGAACGCGCTTAAACCCGTCCAGAGGCCGGGTTCCACCCCAAGCAATCCATCACCCCATGAACTGGAAAGGCGTCCTCCCCGCTATCACCACCAACCTGAAGGCCGACCTGTCGGTCGATCACGACGCGTTCGCGGCCCATTGCCGCTGGATGATCGACAGCGGTTGCACCGGCCTCGTCTGCTGCGGCTCGCTGGGTGAGGCGCAGACCCTAAGTTTCGATGAGAAGATCGCCGTGGTGCGCACGGCCGTTGCGGCCGTGGGTGACCGCGTGCCGGTTGTGCTGGGCATTGCCTCGCTCAGCACGGTGGAGGCGGTCGCGATGGCGAAGGCGGCCGAGGCGGCCGGCGCGCAGGGCCTGATGGTGCTGCCGCCTTATGTCTACACCTCCGACTGGCGCGAAATGAAGGCCTATGTCGTTGCGGTCATCGCGGCGACTAAGCTCTCGTGCATGCTCTACAACAACCCGCCGGCCTACAAAACCGACTTTCTGCCGGATCAGATCGCCGAGCTGGCGCAGGATCATGCCAACCTGCACGCGGTGAAGGAGTCCAGCGGTGACGTTCGGCGGGTGACCGCCATCAAGGCGGTGCTCGGGCGCCGTTTGGAGATCCTGATCGGCATGGACGATGCGATTGTCGAGGGTATCTACGCCGGCGCCACGGGCTGGATTGCCGGCCTGGTGAACGCATTCCCGGAGGAGTCGGTCGCCCTGTTCGACTATGCCAGCCGCGGTGACAAAACCCGCGCGGGGGCACTTTACGAGTGGTTCCTGCCGCTGCTCCGGCTCGATACGGTCCCGAAGTTCGTCCAGCACATCAAATGGATCCAGGCCGAGGTGGGGCGGGGGACGCCCCATGTCCGGCCGCCGCGGCTGCCGCTGGCCGGGGGTGACCTCGAATTGACACAGGCGGTGCTCGCCAAGGCCCGGGCGAATCATCCAAAACTGTAGAGGTGGAACCCGGCCTCCGGATGGGTTTTCAGGACGTGGTGCAACCAACCCGTCCGGAGGCCGGTTTCCACCTTTCGGCTCGCGAGGTCACCATTCCTATTCACATTTTTACCCCATGAAACCAGACGGCGGCTCTCTCATCGGCTTCGGTTCCAGCGGTCTCGGCGGGACCACCTTCAAGGCCTTCGATCCAGCGAAGAATATTCACCTTGAGCCGACCTTCCTGTCGGCCGCCCCGGAGGACGTTGATCGCGCCGTCCAGCTGGCCGTGGAAGCGGCGCCAATCTGGGCAAAGCTGTCCGGAGCGGCGCGCGGCAAGTTTCTGGCCGCCATCGCGGAAAAGCTCGAAGCCCGCTCGGCCGAACTGGTGGCCCGCGCCATGCAGGAGACGGGGCTGCCCGAGGCGCGCCTGAAGGGCGAGGTCGTGCGCACGGCTGGTCAGCTCCGGCTTTACGGTGAGACGGCGGCCCGCGGCGACTGGGTCGATGCGCGCATCGAGACGGCGCAGCCCGACCGCAAGCCGCTGCCCAAGCCCGACCACCGTTCGATGCTCCGGCCCATCGGCCCCGTCGTCGTGTTTGGCTCCAGTAATTTCCCCTTCGCTTACTCGGTGGCGGGCGGCGACGTGGCTTCGGCCTTTGCGGCCGGTTGTCCAGTCATCGTGAAAGCCCATCCGGCGCATCCCGGCACGAGTGAGATGGTCGGGCGGGTGATCCTTCATGCCGTGCGCGAGTGCGGCCTACCGGAGGGCACGTTCTCCCTGCTGTTTGATGCCGGCTTCGAGGTCGGCCAGACGTTGGTGAAACACCCGGCGGTCAAGGCCGTCGGCTTCACGGGTTCCGTCAAGGGTGGCCGGGCGCTCACCGATCTGGCGGCCGCACGGCCCGAGCCGATCCCGGTCTATGCCGAGATGGGCAGCGTCAACCCGGTGTTCATTCTGCCCGGCGCCATCGCCGAGCGGGCGGCGGGTCTGGTCGAGGGGCTGTATGCCTCGTCCACCGTCGGCGTCGGCCAGTTCTGCACCAACCCGGGCCTGATCGTGCTCCAGCGTTCGCCCGCAGCCGAGCAGTTTGTCAAGGACATGGCGGCCCGCCTGAGCGCGACGCTCGAGGGGGTGATGCTGACGCCTGGCATCCGGAAGGCTTTCGTGGCCAACACGTCGGCCCGGGCGCATCAGCCCGGCGTGAAGGTGCTCGCGCAGGGTAATGCGACCTCGCTATGCAGCGCCGCCCCGGTGTGGTTCGAGACGGGGGCGCAGGAATTCCTGGGCAACCACGCGCTGTCCGAGGAGATTTTCGGGCCGAGCTCGCTCGTCATCTGGTGCAAGGACGCGACGGAGATGATGGCGGTCGCCCATGAACTGGAAGGCAGCCTGACGGCGACGGTGCACGTCGGTGCGACCGAGGTGAAGGAGCAGGGCCCGCTGATCGACCTGCTGGCCGCCAAAGCGGGGCGGCTGATCCTCAACGGTTATCCGACCGGCCTCGAGGTCAGCCACGCCCAGGTGCACGGCGGGCCTTATCCATCGACGAGCGATGGCGGTCGCAGCACGTCGGTCGGCACGCGGGCGCTCAATCGCTGGGCGCGGCTCATTTGCTACCAAGGTTTCGCCGACGAATTGCTCCCGCCGGAACTGCAAAGCGCCAACCCGCTGGGCCTGAAACGGCTCGTGAACGGGGAGTGGGGCGACGAGGAAATCGGGTAGGGGCCGTTGCCCTCAACGGCCCGGGCGCTTGAGGGCAAGCGCCCCCTACCGAAGCTTCGCCGCCGCGTGGCGGATGGCGCGCTGGTAGGCGGTTAGGCCCGCGTCGTCAGTCGTATCACAGAGGGTATCAAGCGCCAAGCGCAGCGCCTCGGCGGGCTTTCCCTGCTGGTGCAGCGTGAGTGCGAGGAAGACGGCGAACTCAGGGTTATCGGGGAATTGAACCTGCCCGGAACGCAGCACCACCGCGGAACGGTCGAGCTGGTCCAGCACGCGCAGGGTCGAGCCGAGGCCGATCAACGCGCCGGAGAGCTCGTTGGGCGGCAGGCCGAGAGCCACGGCCTTCTCGTAATAGGGCAGAGCGTCGGCCGCGCGGTCAAGGATGTCACAGGTCCAGGCGAGCTGGTAGTTGATCTCGGCGACGTTCGGGTGCTTGGCATCGAGCCTCTGCAGGCGGGGAAAAATCTCTTCGGCCTGGCCGTGGGCGCGCGCACCGACGATGGCGTCGAGTTCTTCTTTCCAAGCGGGGAGATCGGTGTCGTTCATATGGGCTCCTTACTTGTAGGGCCGCCGCTTGTCGGCGAGCCACCCCAAATTCAGTGGCCTGCGCCCTGCGAGCCGGGGAAGTAAAACGCGGAGCACGCGGAGGGCCCAGAGTCCCGTATTTGCTTTCCTCCGTGTTTTCTGTGCTCTCCGCGTTTATAAGTCTGAGCGCGGGGAGATTAGCGGTGCAAGATTGCCGAGGTTACCACCCTTGCCACGAGTTGACGTCCGAGGGACGGGCACTAGGATAGCGGCATGCCAGGGAAAGAGCTTACTCTAGAGTCTATGGCGCTGCCGCTGGCGGAGCGGGTGGCCTTGGCTCAGACCCTTTGGCAGAGCATCGAAGGCCAGCCGGTGGGCAACGTGGCTGACGAGATAAAGTGGGCGGTGGCGAAGGCGGATCGCCGGGACGCAGAACTTTCATCAGGCCTAGCTACCGGACGCACGCACGAACACGTGATACGGGCTGCGCGCCAAGCGGTGGTTCAAAGCATTGCTCTAAACTGATCGGGCGTCAGGCCGGCGTCACGGGCAATGCAACCCATGGTGATGGCGTTGATCGGACTGTGACGGGGAATGATGAGGCGGGTCTTGCCGTTGCTTATCACGAGATGGCCGCTCTGCCGGACGATGCGGTAACCGAGCTTTTCGAACACCCGGACCGCGTCCCGCTGGCCGATGCCGGGGAGTCGGGGCATGTCAGACCACGACGACCGCCTGCTCGAAGCGCTTCAGGCCGGTTTCCTCGGCCTCGACTTCCAGCCAGAGCCGGATGGCTTCCTTGATGTTCTCCAAGGCCTCCTCGCGCGTGGCGCCTTGCGAGTGGCAGCCGGGAAGATCGGGACAGCTCACCGCCCAGCCCTCGTCAGATTGGAAGAGCGTCACCCGGTAATTCATGGAAGGAATAGTCGCCAGAAAGAAGCCGAGGTCAAGTTTGGCGAATGTCGGCACGGCGTCGGGTAGGTCTTTCCAAGAAGCGTTTGTTCAAGGGAACAATGAAACCAAACGGCTGAGAATGCTCAGTGCTATTAGGACAAAGATCAGCCATTTGAATGCCGCGTTGGCCCAAATCAGCTCGAAGCGTGATTTGGGCCACTGGGAGGCCAAATCTCGAATTTGAATCACTGCCTCAGTGGCAATCGAAGTTCGGGCCAGAATCCTGTCGTAGAAAGCAACAAGCATCGGACAGGACTTGAGCGAAGGATTAAAGCGCGTTGCGACTGGGGTATATTGCCGTGCAGTAGCGAATTCACCCTTGCAGGCAGCGTCGGCGGCGTTGCGCAGATACTCGCGGGACTTGGCCTGTCCCCAGCCAAGGATGGCTGTAAAGGGAATGCCAATTAGAATGGTTATAAGTGCGACTAGTAATATCGCGTTCATCCAGGAGATCAGGTTTTCTGGGGGGCGCTGTTCGTAAAGGCCGGTGCCTTCTTCTCCGGCAGTGCGCGGGTGGCGACCTCGGACTTGAAGCGGGTGAGGAGGTCGGCGATCGGGTGGACGCCTTCGTCGCCCTTGGCGCGGGAGCGGAGCGAAGCGCTCAGGGCCTCGGCCTCCTTCTGGCCGAGCACGAGGACGTAGGGCACCTTCTCCAGTTCGGCCCGGCGGATCTTGGCGCCGAGCTTGTCGGAGTGGCTGTCGAGCGTGACGCGAATGTCGGCGGCGAGCATCTGGTCGTAGATCGTCGTCGCATAATCCATCACCTTGTCGGAGATGGGCAGGAGGCGGACCTGCTCCGGCGCGAGCCAGAGCGGGAAGTCGCCGCCGAAGTGCTCGATGAGCACGCCGCAGAAACGCTCCATCGAGCCGAAGGGCGCGCGATGGATCATCACGGGGCGGTGCGCCGTGTTGTCGGCACCGATGTAGGTCAGGTCGAAGCGCACGGGGAGGACATAGTCCACCTGCACGGTGCCGAGCTGCCATTCGCGGCCGATGACATCCTTGATGACGAAGTCGATCTTCGGGCCGTAGAACGCGGCCTCGCCGGGCTCCTCGGTGAAAGGCACGCCGAGGGTTTTGGCCGCCTCGCGGCAGGCGGCCTCGGCGACGTCCCATTTCGCGGGATCGCCGGTGAACTTGGTGCTGTCCGGGTCGCGGGTGCCGACGCGCACGCGGTAGTCCTGCATGCCGAGCGTGGTGAGGACGGTTTTCACGAGCGAAAGGCAGCCGATCATTTCCTTCGCCACCTGTTCCTCGGTGCAGAATAGATGGGCGTCGTCCTGCGTGAAGCCGCGCACGCGGGTCATGCCGTTGAGCTCGCCGGACTGTTCCCAACGGTAGACGGTGCCGAACTCGGCGAGGCGCACGGGCAGGTCGCGGTAGGAGTGCGGCTGCGAGGCGTAGATCTTGATGTGGTGCGGGCAGTTCATCGGCTTCAGCAGGAAGCCGTCGATGAGCTGGTCGTCGGGCAGGACGCGGTCCTTGGTGATCGTTTCCTTGCCGGTGAGCTTGTTGACCTTCTCGGCGAGGTGCGTGGAGACCGCGTCGATGCGGTTCGACATCTCGGCGCAGGAGCAGCCGGAGGAGATGAGCTGGTCGAGGGCGTCGCGCTCGATGATCGGCGGGAACTGCGAGTCCTTGTAGTAGGGGAAGTGGCCGGAGGTCTTGTAGAGCGAGAGGCGGCCGATGTGCGGCGTGAAGACCTGAGAATAGCCCTGCTTCTTCAATTCGCCGGAGATGAAGGTCTGCAGTTCCTGGCGCAGGATGGAACCATTGGGCGTCCAGAGGATCAGGCCCTGACCGACGTCCTCGTCGATGTGGAAAAGTTTCAACTCCTTGCCGAGCTTGCGGTGGTCGCGGAGTTTGGCCTGCTCGAGCTGCGTGAGATAGTTGGCGAGTTCCTCCTTCGTCGGGAAGGCGGTGCCGTAGATGCGCTGGAGCTGCTGGTTGGTCTCGTCGCCACGGTGATAGGCACCGGCGATGGAGAGGAGCTTGACGGCCTTTAGCTTGGCCGTGTAGCGGATGTGCGTGCCGGCGCAGAGGTCGGCGAACTCGCCGTTGGTGTAGAACGAGATCTTTTCGCCCTCCGGGATGTCGGCGAGGCGGCCGAGCTTGAAGCGCTCCTGGCCGCGGGACTTGATGATCTCGACGGCTTCCTCGCGCGAGACCTCCTTGCGGTCGAAGCGCTGGTTCTCGTCGGCGATCTTCTTCATCTCGGCCTCGAGCTTGACGAGGTCCTCCATGGTCAGCTTGTGCTCGAGGTCGATGTCGTAGTAAAAACCGGCGTCCGTCGGCGGACCGATGTCGAGTTTGGCGTCAGGAAAGAGACGGAGGACCGCGGTTGCCAGCACGTGCGAGGCCGAGTGGCGGAGTTCTTCGAGCGGAGACATGGACATGACGGTGGTTGGTTGTGGTCCCCCTTACGAATGGTGGGCCGGAGGTGCCTATCCCGCGATGGCGGGACAGGGCCGAACGCGCAGATTGGCGGGGAAATTTGGGGCGTGTCAATGCCGACTTCCCGGAGGGATTTGACCACCAATCAGTTTCGCCAAAGGTGAAACTTACGAGATCCCCTCCGCCTGATCGGCGGCAGAATTGGGTTTAGGGGGCCGCTGATCGCGGACCAGGCAAATCCTGCGATCAGCAGGCCCCCGGAACTGATGGCGAAGGCGACCAGCCTTCGCCAAGCCTAGGGCTGGCAGGTTACCACTCAAACAGCCGCGTAAAGAACTCCTTCGAGACCTCCGGATCATCGCTGACCTTTTTGTAGAACTTGAAGTTGTGTTCACCAAGTCTTCAAAGGCATCTTCGGCCACTTGCCGGAAGCAAGGATGAAGGATGAATTATGAAGGATGAATTATGAAAAAGCGCCGGACAAGATGCCCCACTTCATCATTCATCCTTCATCATTCATAC
>Ga0163151_10000806_pt1 | contig 54566 bp, 39 predicted proteins | sample OliLakLV19MP5IB2_FD_145596 | JGI IMG/M metagenome (GOLD analysis project Ga0163151, IMG submission 145596) | Freshwater microbial mat bacterial communities from Lake Vanda, McMurdo Dry Valleys, Antarctica - Oligotrophic Lake LV.19.MP5.IB-2 | ecosystem: Environmental > Aquatic > Freshwater >...
TGGGGGCAGGGGCGGGTTGGGGCTGCCCGGAATCTCGACAGAGCCGATTTCTTCCAACGCCGGCGCGAGTTCGGCCATCGTGATGACGTCCTGGCCACTTTGCATCCGCTTGCGGCACTGATCGGCGATCGCCTGTTCGAGATCGAGCAGGATCTCGGCGCGATCCTCGTTGCCCAGCAGCTTTGCCGCCGCATCGGCGAGATAGTGCTTCAGCCGATCGTGAGCGTCCTGCTCAAACTGAAAGGCGTTGCGGTTCAGACTGATCTTGATGACCGGTTGCATGGCTTATAGTCCGATATCTGAAATGGTCTTGTTGATCCGGGCCCAGTACTGATTGAACGCCGCGAGTTGCGTGCGGCCCGACTTGGTCAGCCGGTAGTACTTGCGCGGTGGCCCGGCGTCGGATTCCTGCCATTCGTATTGCACCAGTTCCTCGCGGCGCAGCTTGCTCAGCAGCGGATAGAGTGTTCCCTCCTGGGTTGCGAACTCTGTCGCGGCAAGTCGCCGCAGGATCTCGGGCACATACACGCTCTCGGTGCCGACGATCTTAAGCACCAGAAATTCGAGCAGTCCTTTGCGGATCGGTGTGAATTTGGGCTCTGGTTCGTTGTGCATGGCAGGTACCTTGTGCTAAAAAGGTACATGTTTGCCACAAGCTTGTCAACGTCGAGTCTGATGACCATGAAAACCCCGACCGCATTTCTGTTGTGGTGCGTGCTGTTTGCCGTGTCCTGGCTGCTCAGCATCCCGCTCCGGCTGCTGGGTTTCAGGTCCGGACCAGGGCAACGATCAGGCTGAGCAGGGCGACGGCGCCGAGCATAATCGCGAACGCGGCCAGCCTCGCGGCGCGCACGCGATTGGCTTCCACGCGCGCAACCAGCTGCGCGTTCTGGTCTGCCAGGGTCTTGATCAGCTCCGAGGAAGCGACCATCTGCGCATGCAGTTCGGCGCTGATCGCTTCCTGGGCTTCGAGGCGCTGTTGCAAGGCTCGCAGGTCTGCGCCCAAGTCGCCAGTCGCAATCAGCGGCACGGCAGAAGCCGCGAGCGGCGGCGCTGATTTCTTGTTGACGCTATCCCAGAGCTTGCGGGCGCCGTCCGCAACCTGCGGCGCATTGCGGATCACATCGGTCCACGGTACGAGCTTGAGAACTGTCATCCATGGTATCGGCATCGTCTTTCACCCTCAGGCAACCGGCGCCTTGATGGTTCGGCGGACCACGCGCCCGATCGAAAGTCCCTGTACGAGAATCGAGAACACGACGGTGATGTAGGTTAGCGCAAGCACGGTGTCGCGCGCGACACCTACCGGCAGCGACAGCGCCAGGGCGACCGAGATGCCGCCTCGCAGTCCGCCCCAGGTCAGCACCTTCCACGAACCGTGCGGCAGGTCAAAGGTATTGCGCAGCAGGCGGGCGGGCAGGCCGACCGCCAGCAGCCGCGCGAGCAGTGTGACGACAATCGCCACCACAGCCGCCAGTATCACGTCAATGCTGAGGGCGATCAGCAGCACCTCCATGCCGATCAGCACGAACAGCACGGCGTTCAGGATTTCGTCGATCAGCTCCCAGAACATGTCGACATAGCGCCGCGTCGTATGGGACATCGCCAGTGCCCGTCCATGGTTGCCGATCATGAGACCCGCTACGACCATCGCCAGTGGCCCCGAAATGTGCAACTGGGCTGCCAGCGCGTAGCCGCCGGTGACCGCGGCGAGGGTCAGCAACACCTCGACCTGATAGCTGTCGATGCTCTTGAGCAGCGAGAAGGTCAAATAGCCCAGCCCGAAACCGAAGATCAGCCCGCCGCCTGCTTCCTGCACGAGCGCTTCCAGGCCCTGTCCGAAACTGGGCGTCACACCGCTGGTCAGCATGCCGAGCAGCAGGGAGAAGATCACGACGCCGACACCGTCGTTGAACAGCGATTCACCGGAGATGACGAGTTCCAGTTCCTTGGGCGCACCGGCGGACTTCAGAATGCCCATGACGGCGATCGGATCGGTTGGCGAGATCAGCGCGCCGAACAGCAGGCAATACAGGAGCGGTAGCTGAATGCCCATCAGCGGCAACAGCCACCACATCACCACGCCCACAATGACCGTGGAAAGCAGCGTGCCGACGACAGCGAGGCCCATCACCGGCCAGCGGTAGGTTTTGAGTTCGCTGAGGTCGATGTGCAGGGCGCCTGCGAACAGCAGCAGCGACAACATGCCTTCCATCAGCACGTCCGAAAAATCGATCGACCGCAGAAGAGATTGCTCGTACTGCAGCAGCACGGTACCTATCCCGAGCGCATTGAGACCGATCAGCGCGAGTGACAGCGCCAGCGCCGCTGCCATCACGCCGATCGCGGTAGGCAACCTGATGAACCGATGGTTCAGGTAAGCCAGTAGCGCGGTAATGACCAGACAGGTAGCGGCGATGTTCAGCATCAAGCATCTTCGGTCAAATCGCGCCGGATCGTCAGCGCTCCCGCTCCCGGAACAGTGCGTCGATGCCTACGCGAACGCCGTAGTCCGGGTTCCAGTCGTACTTCCGGTCGAAACGGACTTCGGGGCCTGCGTACCCGTACAGCCAACGGCCGTGCAGATGCCGCTTGAACAGCAGCGTAGCTGCGTAGCTGCTGACGCGGGAATCAAATTCACGTTCGCCGCCCACTGCCAGGCGCAGTGCCCAACCTTCACCGATGTCCTCCACGCGGGCTAGCGCGGTCGGTCGCATCTCGCTGATTCTCGATTTGGCGCGCGCCAGCACGAAGGCCTGGGTCCAGGCGGCAGCATCGGACCGCGTCTGCCAGTCGTAGAAGGAGCTGGAGCGCAGCAACCACGGCCCCCAAAAACGATCGATCGTGAAACCGGTCGCAACCCCAAAACCATCATCGGATTCGAAGTAAGTCTTGACGAAGGGCGCCCAGCGCCAGTTCCCTTGCAGGTGCAGCTGTGACCACCGCAGCGAAGTAAAGGTCGTGGGCCAGACTTCGGCCCGCACGCCAACGTCAAAATCGACATCGCGCAGAAAGGCGTAGCGGGCACCGATACGCAGCCGGTTCTGTCGCCGATCATCGAGCTCGGGAGAGTCGGTCAGATCGTCGGTGGTTACGAAGAGTCTCAGGCGTCGCTCGATGTTCGGCAGTGCAAGACTGAAATCGAGATCCACTCGACCCGGCAGTTCGACCCCGTCCGCGCGATCGATGGCTGCGGTTTCGATGCCGATCCGGAACGGCGTCGGCTCAAACGGCAACGGAGTCTGATCCGCCTTGCTGAAACGGGTATCGAAGCGCTCGGCAACGCGCTGAGATCCCTCATAGACACGCTGCTGCATCCGATCCAGTCGCTCCCCCAGCGGCTCACGGGTCGTGCTGCCGCTCGCGGCGCAGCCGCCGAGCAACAGGGCTGACACCACCGCGACTGCTCTTTCCTTGTTGCGCATGCTGCGATGATCCGCTGATGGCACGCGACGGCGCAAGCGGCACGTGAGGATTGCGATTTGTTCGTCAAGCGGCGACAGTGTGGCAATGCGTCTGGACGTCCGCTGCCTCTTCACTGCATTGCTCGCCGTGCTGTCGTCGACGGCGTTCGCGCAACCGGACTTCGCTGACCTCGATCGCCGGATGCTGGCGCTCGTGCAGGAAGGGCGTCGCGCCGGCGTGGTCTACGGCGTCATGCATCGCGGCGAGCTCGTTGCCCTGCGTGCCCATGGATGGAGTGATCTCGAGCGCCAGCGTCCGATGCAGACGGACAGCCTGTTCCGGCTGTACTCGCAGAGCCGCGCCGTGACCGCGGCAGCGATCCTGACCCTGGTCGACGACGGGCGGTTGTCACTCGATGCGCCCGTGGCGCGTTACCTGCCGCCAATCGGCCAGATGCGCGTGGTCAGCGAACTGCGTGGTTCGAAGGTGATCGCGACAGAGCCGCAGCGTGCACCGATGACAGTGCGCCAGCTGTTCAACTACACGGCGGGTTTCGGCTACGCGGCGGACTGGCCTGAAGGGGTTGGCATCCGGCAGCGGGAAATCCTCGATCTCAACAGCACGCTCGCCGAGATGGTGGCGCGGCTCGCTCGCTATCCGTTGCTGTATCAGCCCGGCGAGCGTTGGGTCTACGGCTTTCACTCCGATGTGCTTGGCGCCATCGCCGAAGTCGTCACCGAGCAGAGCTTCGATCAGTTTCTCGATGAGTCACTGTTGCGCCCGCTCGGCATGCGTGACACATCGTTTCATGTCGCTGAGAACGAGTCGGCCAGGCTAGCCACGGTTTACGGCCCCGACGAGGAGGGCCAGCTTGCGCTGCGCGCTGCGGTGCCATCGAGCAGCTACACACGCCGCGATCGTCTGTTTTCTGCCGGCGGAGGCCTGATTTCGTCCGTACCGGATTACCTGCGCTTCGGGCAGATGCTGCTGAATGCCGGAGTGCTGGACGGCGTCCGCGTGCTGCAACCTCAGACCGTGCTTGCGATGACAACGAACGCGCTGACCGTCGCGCAGGGCGGTGAGGTCAATTGGTACCGCTATGCGCAGGATGGGCTGTACCGCGGCTACGGTTGGGGGCTGGGCATCGGTGTGCGATTGCCTGATCGCGTGCACACGGTGCCGGGATCACCCGGGGATCTCGCCTGGGGCGGGCTCGCAAGCACGGCGTTCTTCATCGATCCCGAAGAGCAGATCGTCGCAGTGGCGATGAGCCAGTACCTCGGTCCCGGGATCGACGACGTCGGCTTCGCCCTGCGCGAAGGTGTCTATGCGCAGCTGCGTCCCTTGGCTCGGCTTCCAGACTGACAGCGCTACGATCAGCGCGATCAACGCCCACAGACCAAACAGAACGGACGTTGCCTGCACATAGGTTCGCCGGATGCCGGCTTCGAGCTCAACATTCGAACCCTCGCGAGCGATGACCTGCCAGATTCGATAGAAGCCCATCAGCGCCAAGCGAATGCCGAGCCCGCAAGCAATGACGCCAGCAAAGGCAGCAAGTTTCCAGCCGAGCCAGTGCGGCAGTGTGAGGGCACCAACAGCGATGGCAGCAGCCAGGGCCAGCAACGCGAGCATGGCTACATAGCGCAATCCACGGTCGATGGCAGCCAGCCGTAGACCCGACGGACGATTGCGCCAACGATGCGTCAGTTCCACCAGAGTCAGCCAGCCCGCGCCTGCCGCAGCGGCGATCGTTGCGAGTGCCGCACCGCCTGGCACATAGCCGTACAGCGCCAGCAGCATCGTGCCGAGCGTCGCCTGCAGCACCAATGCATAGCGGACATGCTGGTCGACGTCCATGACGTGGTCCATCAGGCGATTGCGTTCACCGAAAGGCATCGAGGCCGAATACGAGACGTAGCGGTATGTGCTGTTGATGACCAGCTCTGATCCGAGCCAGTAGCCGAGTACCGTAATGTGCAGCACTTCGAGCGCAACGACACTCATGGTCGAGCGGCGATTCCCTCGCGCCGGCTGTCCGCGCCGCCCGCAAGCGTTCCGTCTGGCATCAGCATCACCGCGTGCAGCCCGGAGCCCTCACCGGCACCGCGACCCGTGCGCGGCTCGTGGCCGAGGGCGCGCAGCGCTTGCAGCAGCTGCGGATTAAAACGTGATTCTTCGATCGCAACTGTACCGCGTGCGACGACGTTCGGCAGTTCGATGGCCTGTTGCGGCGTCAGTTTCCAATCGAGCATGCCGACGATCGCCTTGGACACATACGCGATGATGGCATTGCCACCGGGCGAGCCGACCGCAAGTCGAAATCGACCGTCTTCGAACACCAGCGTCGGTGACATCGACGAGCGCGGCTTCTTGCCGGGCGCGACGGCGTTCGCAATGGCCTGTCCTCGATCGTCGGTGGGACGGAACGAGAAATCGGTCAGCTGGTTGTTCAGAAAGAACCCGCCGGCCATCCGTTGCGAACCGAAGATTGATTCGACCGTTGTGGTCATCGAAACCACGTTGCCGCGCTGGTCGACTACCACGAAGTGACTCGTGCCGATGCTGAGCCCGGTTGCATCCTTGCCGCGGCGCTCGGCGCCCGGCGGATTGCCAGCCTCGACTTTGTCTATCGCCCGGTCTGACTGAACGAGCGCGGCACGGGATGCCAGATAGTCGCGGTCGAGCAGGCCTTCGATCGGCACCTTCACAAACCGGTCATCGGCGACGTACATGTCGCGGTCCGCATAGGCGAGGCGCTGCGCCTCGATGAACCGATGCCAGCCAAGCGCCGTGCCTGGCCCGGTGCTCGACATGTCGAAGTTCTCGAGCGTGCCGAGCACAGACAACACCGCGATGCCACCTGACGAGGGCGGCGTCATGCCGCAGACCACATACACGCGATACGGCCTGCACACGGGTTCGTGGACCACCGCCCGATAGGCCTTCAGATCAGCAAGATTCAGGCTGCCGGCATCTGGTGCGCGCTGCGCCGCCGCGACGATCTCGGCGGCCAATGGACCTTCGTAGAATGCGCGCGCACCGTTGTTCGCGATCAGGCGCAGCGAGTTTGCGTACGCAGGATTCTTCAGCAGACGCCCCACCGGCAGCGCCTTGCCGTCGGAGGTTGTCAGATAGGCTGCGGCATCTGGCGCGAGCGTCGTAAAACTGAGCAGGGACGAGGTGATCTCGTGCAGGCGGAGCGAGATCGCGAAACCGTTGTCCGCCAGCGCGATCGCGGGCAACCACGGTTCGTTCCAGCCGAGCCTGCCGTGATCGCGGTGCGCGCGTTCGAGCATCGCAATCAATCCGGGCACGCCGATCGAGCGGCCGGTCTTGACAGCGTCGAAGAAACGCAGCGGCTTTCCGTCAGGTCCGAGAAACATGCCTGCGGTCGCACCGGTTGGCGCAACCTCGCGGCCGTCGTAGGCGATCACATCGCCGGTTGCAGCATCGTAATGCAGCAGAAATGCGCCGCCACCGATTCCCGACGACTGCGGCTCGACGAGCCCCAGTACGGCCTGGATCGCGATCGCTGCATCGACCGCCGAGCCACCTCTGCGCAGCATCGCAACCCCGGCCTCGACGGCGAGCGGATTCGCCGCCGCGACCATGGCGCCGGCGCGCCAGTCGGGTGTCGGCTTGGCCTCGATAAAGGGCGATGAGCCGATGGTCGCGGCGCTGCGCGGCGGGCTGCCGTCGGGGGCGCTGGCGCAGGCGCTCAACAGAATTGCGGTGCCGATTAGAAGCAAGAATATTCGTCGTTGTTTCATGTTGAGAAGTTAACCGATTTGCGCTCCGCCGTGACTCCGGCAGCGGGGAGGCTGTCGTTGTTTGCATGCATTATCAAGCCGAAACTGCGCGCCGAGCCTGCCCGCCCGGGGTAAGCGCTCAGTGGCAGCTATCGCCGCCTGTCGGGTGCTGATGGGCCAGGGTGCCGGTGCAGTGGCGGGCAATGTCGTCGGGCCATCGCGGTCGGCGATAAAACTTTGCCGCCTCGTGGCTAAGGTAGAATCCCGGCAGGATTCCTAAAACTTCCCGGAAAATCAATATGAAAAGCCGAGCCTGGTCCACCATTGTCTGCTTGGCATTGGTTGGAAACTCAATGCTGCCCTTTGCGCAGGCGGAGGTCATCGGCACTGCGACCGCAATCGCGGGTGAGTCGACCCGTGGCGCGCAGATCGATCGTGTGCGGGCGTCACTTGATCGGGCTGAAGTGCGCGCGCGCCTCACGGATCTCGGTGTCGATCGCACTGCGCTGGACTCGCGCATCGCGTCGCTGACCGATGCCGAGCTCGGTGTGCTCGCGCGGCGTCTCGATGCGGAGCCGGCCGGTGGCATCCTTGCTGTGCTCGGCATCGTGCTCGTGGTGCTGCTCGTGCTCGAGTACACCGGTACGATCGACATCTTCAAGCGCGTTCCCTGACGGCGCGGCCGCTAGTCTGGCTGGCGTTGCTCGCGGCCGTCGCGGGTTGCGTCAGCGCGCCGTCGTTGCGGGGTCCGGCTATCGAGCTCGGCGCCGTGCCGTTCTTTCCGCAGGCTGAGTACCAGTGCGGTCCGGCAGCACTTGCGACTGTACTCGTGCATGCGGGTCGGGACGTAACGCCCGACATGTTGGCGCCGCAGGTGTATCTCCCCGGAAGGCAAGGCAGCCTGCAGCTGGAATTGATCGCTGCGACGCGCCGCCAGGACCTGTTGCCCTACCTGCTGGATGAGTCGATCGATGCGATCGTGGCCTCGCTGCGGGCAGGCGACCCGGTCCTCGTGTTGCAGAATCTCGGCGTTCCGAGCCTGCCGACCTGGCACTACGCGGTTGTCGTCGGCATCGACCCGGATCGCAAACGCGTCGTGCTGCGCTCAGGCACGGAACGTCGCTACTCGATGCGACTCGGGCGTTTCACGCAGAGCTGGGATTGGGGAGGACGATGGGCATTGGTGCCGGTTGAGCCCGGCGCGCCCCCTGAATGGGCGCAGCCGGAACGATTTCTCAGCGCGGCGGCTGGCCTTGAAGAGATCGGTCGCCTGGCACCTGCCGAAAGCGCCTATCGCGCGGCCGTTGCACGCTGGCCCGAGGCCCACCTCGCCTGGCTCGGACTGGGCACGGTCGCGTATCGACGCGGCGATCGCCAGAGTGCGGTGCGCGAATGGCGGCGCGCGGCGCATCTGGCGCCTGAGTCTGTCGCCACGCTGAACAATCTGGCTACCGTCTACGCAGAACTCGGATGCAAGGCGCTGGCGCGGAAGACCGCTGAGCGTGCCGTTGCAGCTGCGGCGGACGGACCATTGGCCGCTGCGGCCAGTCGCACGCTCGAAGCGGTGCTCACGGAGCCTGAGGGGCAGTGCGGCATCAACTAGTTCATTGCGTTATGTCGCGCATGGGCGCGAATTGCCGCGTCTGGCGAGTAGACGGGCGCCTTGCCACATCACATGGCCTCAGCCAACATTTGATGCCTTGAGGACCCGGTGATCGAGGCGTGAAACATGAACAGATTTCTGATCAGCTCCGGTTCGCGGTTCGAAGCAGAGATGAGCTACAGCCGCGCAGTCGTGCAGGACGACTGGGTCTTCGTTTCCGGAACGACTGGCTTTGACTACGCGGCCATGACGATTGCGGACGGCGTGGTCGAACAGACAGAGCAGTACTCGAGCGAGGTCGTGTTCAGAACGGGAGCGTTCTTCTGTTTCGAGAAGGTGTTGTAGTTCATGCCGTAGCCAGCTTGGGCATCTGCGGGTCTTGCGGCTGTCCGACCCCCCAACGGCTGCGGCGGCCGCGTCCCGTCAGACCGTAATCGCCAAGCCCCGATAGATCCGTGCCCGGTAGCGGCTCTCCTCAGCTTCGACGATCGGCGCGGCCGCCAGCAGCACGGCGTGCGCGAATCGGCCGTACTCCTCAGCCTGTTCGACGGCATCGCGCGGCTCTTCGCTGCGCATGCGTCGCGTCAGGTTGACCTGGTTGACAGGCACCGCTGTGGGCAGGCGTTCGTTCTCGACTCCGAGCGTGGCAGTGAATGCGTGCAGCGTGGTCTTGACGAAGTTTGCCATTGCGAACTGCGGCAGAGTGCCGCCGACCGGCACGTCGGGCGACACCAGGATCAGTCGCGCCTTGCGGAACAGCGACACTTTGCGCGCAACCCTGAAGTGATGCGTCAGGTTGCTCTCGACCAGATCCGAGAATCCAGCCGCATCCAGATGCCCCTTGCCTTCAACGCCGAGCAAGGCCTTTGGCAGCGGCGCGAACGGCGTCGAGATCACTGCTGCGGGTACGTGCCCGGCGTCGACGGCTTCGTCCATACGTGCTTCGAGCGCATCGCCGACGGTCAGGTAGATCATCCGATCATGGCCGAGCGCGCGACCCATTGCTTCGCGGATCGCTTCACCCGCCGCGGCGGTTCGGGTCAGCGTGACGATGCTGCCGACGTGACCCTCTGCAAGAAACAGCCGAGCCACCGCGGCCAGCGGCTCGGTCATGTGTTCGCCGATCAACCAGATCGTCTCGCCTTCCATGCGTCGTACACGTTCGGGTTTCGCCCGTCCGAACAGTTCGCGCTCGGTGATGGTCCGTTCCTGATGCAGGCCACCTGAAGGTTCGAAGGTTTCGCCGGAGATCGCGCGATCTGCCATGAAGAATACGGTGGCCAGCGCGACATCCGTTTCGGTCGGCATGCGCTGCAGGTGCAGCATGCCAAGCACGCTGGTGCGGATGCGTTCGGCGTCGTCGTTGATCTGGTCGACGTTGATGAACGGCTCCGGCGGCTCGGGAAGCGACAGCACCCACTGCTCGGCATGCGCGTGAAGTTTCTCGTCGAGCAGGATGCAGCCGCTGCGAAGCCGTGCGATGAGCCTTGAGGCCATCGGGCGCGTCATCACGAATTGCAGCGACGAGTAGGTGGCTTCGTCGGTGCCGTGTGCTTCCTTCTTCAGCCTCGTGCCGAGCGCGCGCAGCGTGTCGGGCGTGCCTTCGCTCTGCAGCAGGCCGATGTCGTTTGGCGCCAGCGCTTCGAGTACCGTTTCGAACGATACCTCCGTGTCGAGGGTCTTCAGTACGGCATCGTGAATCTGGTTGAGCCGCTTGTTCTCGAGAATCAGCTTGGCGCGGCGGTCGAACAGACCGGCCTTGCCGTCCTTGCCCTTCAGGCGCTGGCCCTCGACCGGCCCTGGCGCGATCGCGTTGATCTGGACCTCAGGCCCCACGAAGCGGGCGAGGTTTTCAACCAGCGCACGCTGCCCGGCTTTCGATACCGCGTAGTCCGAGCGGTTCGGGTACGGCACGGCGATGTACTTCTCGCCACCGAAATACGAACTGACATTCAGAATGTAGCCCGAGCCCTGCTTCTTCATCAGCGGCACGATCTTCTCGATCAGCGAGTAGTTCGACACGAGGTTCGCATGCAACGTCTGCCGCCAGGTCTCGACCGGCAGATCGACGGCCATCTGTTCGGCACCCGCGACGCCTGCGTTGTTGATCAGGTAGTCGATGCGTCCGAAAGCCTTCAGAGTTACATCGACCGAGCGGGCCAGCGCCGATTCGTCAGCGACGTCCACGTCGGCCAGCATCAGCACGCGGTCCTGCGGGCGGTTGTAGCCGATCTCCTCGAGCTCTCGGACGATCAGATCGCGCATGCCGCGCAACTGACTCTCGCGCCGCGCGGTCAGCATGACCCGTGCGCCCGCGATTGCGAGCAGGCGCGCGAGCTCGCCACCGATGCCCGCTGAGCCTCCGGTGATCAGCACGCACTTGCCGAGGTGCAGGCCCATCAGGGATTCGATCCAGCCGAAATTGGGACGCGTCGATCCGGTGGCATCGACGATGGCGCTCGGCATGTACAGGTTCACCTGCGGCACGCGTCGCCGGGTGTACAGCAGTCGAGCAGCCTGGCTCGCTGCAAACACCAGGCCGTTCTCTTCGGCGTTGGTCCAGCGCAGGATCTGGTTCGACCATTCTGCGACCGGCCGGTCGCCGGAGGCGGCGCGGCTCTCGCACTCATCGCGCCAGACTCGCACCAGCTCCTCAATGCCGGCGCGCAGGATGTCGGCATAGGCATTGCCGGCGGCGTCACTGCCATTGGACATGAACAGGGTTCGCGGATTGCTTCCACGGGGTGCGAACTTGTGCCAGACGCGTGACAACTCACGTGCGATGGAAATCGCGCCGGTCAGTTCCGCACCGAGAAATGTATCGACATCCGTATCGGAGGCTTCGCTGAGCGGTGTCTGGAAGCGCCAGGCGCCATAAGCCGGCAGCACGATCGCGCCGTGTAGCCCCTGGCCTGGTCGAAGCCGACCAAGCAGCGCGCTCAGCGTGTCGGCGCGCGAGCGATCGAACAGCACCGCATCGATGCGCTGGTCGGCTGCATGGTCCTGCAGCGCGGCGCGTGCAGCCTGTACGCCTTCCTCAGAACCCAGACCGAGCAGCACATGTGCGCCGCAATTGGACTGGATGCGGGCAATGGCCAGTGCGTCCGAGACCTGATCGCCGGCCGCGACCAGAATCGTCGAACCGGTGCCATCGACTGTGCGCAGCTCGGGCCGCGAAACCCAGGTCGAGCGCGACTCCTGCCAGATCTGCATGCCGTGCGTGACTTCGAAACCATGTGCGCTGAAGGCGCGCGACTCTTCGCTGCCGAGAAAAACGATCGTGTTGGCAACGTCGGCAACGCTCGGGAGCTCTTGCGTTGGTGGCGCCCCATCGACCGACTGCGCCAGCGCCATGGTGCCGAGGAATTCCTTGGCGGTGGTGCCTGCCGCGGACTTGCGCAATTTGTCCATCGCACCGAACACGGTGCGGATGCGCTCGCTCTCGATCGGTCCTGGATAAACGGTGTTGACGCGCACGCCGCGGGGCCCCAGCTGCAGCGCAAGCTGGCGCGAGAACGCATTCATCGCCGCCTTGGGCACGACATAGGCCGCGCGTCCGAAATAGCGCGTGCGCGAGAAGATCGTCGAGACGTTGATGATGCTGGCGCCCGGCTGCAGGTGGGGCGAGGCTGCCCGGACCATGTTCCAGGTCAGGCCGAGCAGATTGCCGGCGGCATCGCGCACCGTTTCGGTGTCGGTCGAGCCCGCGGCGCGTAGATCCTCGAGTTCGTCGCGCGAAATCGGCAAGTGCTCGATGACCTGCTTCGGTCCGGCAGAGCCTGCGTTGTTGACGAGCACGTCAATGCGACCATAAACCTTGATCGCCGCGTCGACTCCGCTGCGCGCCTGGCCCGGATCGGATGCGTCGATCGCGACGACCAGTGCGCGCGCGGGCGGCGCGCCGGTTCGGCGCAACAGCAGCTGGCGCATTGCGTCGAGCTTGTCGCGGTTGCGACCAACCATGACGACCGAAGCACCTTCCTCGAGGTAGCGCTGCACGATCGTCTCGCCGATGTTGCCGGCGGCTCCCGTGATCAGCGCAACCTTGCCGATCAACCGGCCTGGCCGAAGCCCGCTGGTGGCCGCGCGGCGTCGGTCTGAACCTGTCAGGCGGCGATCGAGCGCCGTGGCCTTCGGTGCAGATTTGCGTTCGCGGGCTGGACTCTTTGCTGGGCGCTTCTTGCTCAAAACCTGGCTCCCCATTCCTGGAAAAGTTCATCGCGGGTTCGGATGCCAGTACGGGGCAGGGCATGGTTGACGACATAGTTCGCGCCAGCGTGAGTGTTGTCCCACATTGACTGGTGCGCCTGCGGTAGTCCGGCCCAGTCGACCATGGTCGGTGCGCTGACCTCGAGCTGACCGGCGGCGATCATGTCGTTCATGCGTGCCACTTCATAGGCATTGCAAAGATGAGTGCCGGCGATCGTCGCCGTTGGCATCAGGATGCGTCGCTGGCGCATCCACACTTGTGGCGCGTAGAACGTGAAGCGTCGACCGTGCATGTCCTCGCAGTAAACGACACGACCGGTGAATGGCTTGACGAGCGAGGTCGATGCGGCCAAAGCATCATGGCCGGCGCGTTCGACGACAAGGTCCGGGTAGCCGCGCGGGTTGTCGGCAGTTCGCAGCCAGCGACCAATTGCACTGCCAAACGGCTTCATGGTCCGTTCCTGGAACTGCCGCACGGCTTCCTTGAACTTCATGGTTTCGCGCTTGGCGTCCGGCAGCGGCGGCAGCGAATCGGGCCAATCGAAATCCGTACCTTCCTTGCGCTTGATCTCTTCAATTGAGACGACACCGCGCACGGCGTCGCCGAAGCCGAGCGACTGCACGAACTCGCGCTGCGCGTCATTGGCGGTTGCGACGACCAGTCGGCCACCAGCTGCGCGGACCGCTTCGATGGCTTCGAGTCCGACCCGATCCAGCAGCTCGACGGTGCCTGCGCCGTAGTACAGCAGCACGGCTTCGCCGGCACGCAGACCCGCGCGGCTCAGCATCTGTTCCGGTGTTGAAGCGCCGGACTTGCCGGCGAACGAAAACCAGTAGCCGCTGGTCGCGCCGTAGAAGGTCAGCATGCCGTGGTCCGCGAGCAGCTGGAACGAGCGTGGGAAGGATTCCTGGCCGGCGTGTGACACGACGTAGTCGGCAAGCTTGCCGTCAGCCTGGCGGCGCATCTCCGCAAGAATCGGCTCGCCCGCCTGTTCCCATTCCGCAATGGCTTGCGCTCCGGCGGGCACGAGCGTGTAGTTGCGCGCCCAGCGCGGATCGCGGCGATCGATTGCCCCGGCAGCACCGTTTGCCGCAATGAATGCGGCGCGTTCGGGGTTCGAGACCAGACCCACCGCTGTCAACCCATTGCGGGCGGCACTTTTCAGCGCCTCGAAGCCCGTACCGGTCGCCGCGCCTTCGACGAACAGCGTGCGGCCGCGCTCGATCTGCAGCGTCGTGAACAGCGCGCGCACGACGGTGCCGAGGTTCAACACGTAGGAGCCCGCCGCTTCGAGCGTCAGGTCCGGCGGTAAAGGATGCAGCTGCGGCCCCTGCACGAGCAGGAACTGCTGGTGACTGCCGGTATCGGTTTCGTAGCCCTGGATAGAAAATCCGGCATACATGGGATCGCGCCCCGCGAGCGGCGACAGCAGATCGCTCTGACCTGAGTAGACCGTGACGAGATCACCGACCTTGAGTCGTCCTTCCCGCTTGACTTCGCTGCCAAGCGCCGCGATGAGCGCTACCCCGCCCGAGCCTGTGACCTGATAGTCGAGGTCATGATTCTCGAACGGGGATACCGGGATGCCGGTGAGGGCCCAGATGTCGTTGAAGTTCACTTCCGATGCCAGCACATAGACCAGCGCTGCATTCGGTCCAGGTGTTGGCACCGGCAGCACGATCTCGTGCTCGCTGTCCTTCGGCAGACCATGGGCGGGCGCACCGGTGTTCGGATCTTTGACGACGGCATGGCCATACTGCCAGCGCGGCAGTGGCGTGAGGCCTGGGAAAAATGGCGCGCCGACTGGCAGCAGCTGCCCGCTCTTTTGTAGTGCTGCGATCTGATCCAGCTCCGGGCTCTGCGGCGCACGGATCGGCAGTGGTGCACTCTGCTTGTCGAGAAACGCGCGAATGCCGGCCTTGCCACCCTCAGGATCCACGATCGCCTCGGCGAAAAGCCGCGCCTCGCGCGCGAGGCCCGCTTTGACGCCGTCGGTCCAGCCGGTGCGGATCGCATCCAGAATTCGCTCCGCCGTGCGCTGGCGTCCCACGGCACTCGCTTGCGCCAGCAGCTGCTGTACGCGCTCGTGCTCGAGCGCTGCATTCATGTCGGCTTTTCCCGGCAGCTTCCAGGCCACGTTCGCGGCCTTGCGCGCAGCGAACCGCTGTGTGAGCAGTCCATCGCCGGTCGGGGCTTGGATGTATTCAGTGGCAAGACGGATCGCGAGCTGCACGACGTCCTCGGCATCACTGGCGATACCGTCCAGCAGCCCATCGGCGTGCAGCGTCGCAGCGTCCTCGGTGCGACCGCCCATGATGATCTCGATTGCGCGCACGAGCGGCGCTGGATGACCGGCTGATTCGAGCAGCCGGGGCAGACGCTGCGTGCCGCCATAGCCTGGCAGCAGATTCAGTCTGACTTCCGGCTGGCCAAAGCGGGCGATCTCCTCTGAGACCCGCACGTGGCAGGCGAGCGCGAATTCCATGCCGCCACCAAGTGCCACGCCGTTGATCGCGGCGATCGCCGGTTTGTTCATCGCTTCGATCTTGCGGAATGCGAGATGCGCGTTGTTGGGCAGCGGCAGCGCCTCGGCAAGCGTATGCACGTCTTCGAGCAGCTGGCGGATGTCGGCACCGGCGACAAACGCCGCGGTACCGGCACCCGTGAACACGACTGCCTTGACGTCTTCGCGCCGCGTAACGTGATCGAGCACGATATTCAGCTCGTCGAGTGCGCGCTCATTGAGCGCGTTGACGGGTGGATTCGTGATCGTCACGAGCGCGATGCGCTGCTCGGGTCCGACAGCGTGGTAGTGCACGCGGTAGTAGCGGAAGTCCTCGAACAGTTGCTGCTCATCGGCGACACGCTGACGTGTCTGCCACGCATCGATCGAGCGCCTGAGTTCGTCTATCGATTCCGGGTTGCGCAGTGCGGAGGTATCGCCAACCTCGGCACCCTCGACCAGTGCGCGCACCATGCGGCGCATGTACTTGCCGCTGCGCGTCTCCGGGAACTGCGAAACTTCGATGAAGTCCTCGGGGATCGCGACCTGTCCCTTTTCCTGCCGGACAGTTTCAGTGAGCCGGCGCCGATCTTCGGCCGACAGACGCCGCCCAGGCGCTGGTCGGACGAAGGCGAGCGGTGTCAGGCCCTTCTGCGCATGCGGCGCGCCGACAACGATCACGTTGCCGACCGGCGAGTCCGGGTTCAGTTGCTTGTCGCGCAGGATTGCGCCCTCGATCTCTTCGGTGCCGAGGCGATGCCCGGAGACGTTGATCACATCGTCGGAGCGACCATGCAGCGAGAAGCCGCCGTCGGCGTACTTCACGGCGAAGTCGCCCTGGGTGTAGGCGAGTCGGTCCTGCCAGCGCTGCCAGTAGGTCCGCTCGTAGCGCATGAAGTCGCCGCGCCAGGACGCACTGACGGCATTGCCCTCGATGCGGAAGTTCGCCTCGTCGCCCCAGATCGTCCGGCACAGATAGGGATACGGCGCCGCGATCACGATCTCACCCTTTTCGCCCGCTTTCGCAACACGCGCCTTGACGCTTCCTTGCGCGTCCGGCTCGCTGTCCGCGACCCAGACGTCGCCGATGACCCAGGGCAGCGGATAGGTATGTGCATCGGCGCGCAGCGGAAACCCGGCATTGCCGAACAGGTGCGTCCAGACAATGCCCCCGTGCTCGGTCGCCCAGTACGAGTTGATGTACCACGGCGTGACGAGCTCCATGCCGAACTGCTGCACGACCGGTGAGGTCGGCTCTGCACAGAACGTGGCGACGCGCAACGAATCGAATGAATAGGCGCGGACATCCTGCACGTTCTGCGGATCCGTCATCACGGTCTTCAGGAAGGTCACGCCGGCCTTGAAGATGTTGACCTTGAGCCGTTCGATGATGCTCGCGAAGCGCCCGGCGCTGGGGAACACCGGCGCACCCTCGGCAATCACCGTGGTGACGCGGGTCGTGAGTGCGGCGCAGATCATGTAGCTCTGGCCGGTAATCCAGCCTGGATCGGCGACGACATAGATGACATCGCCGCCGCGTGCATCGAAGGCGACTCGCATCGTGTGCGCAACGCCGCTGACGTAGCCGCCGTGCACATGCACGACGCCCTTTGGCTTGCCGGTCGAGCCAGAGGTATAGATAAAGAACAACGGGAACTCCGCATCGAGCGGCAGCGGCGCGCTGCTGGCCCAGATCGCGGCGACGAACTCGCGATCCGGCAACGCGAGCAGATCGGCTTCGTTGTGCACGGCGAAGCCTGCGCGGCGCGCGGCTGCAAGCATCTCGTCGCTTGCCGCCGCAGTCAGTTCATGGGCCCAGCGGTCGCGTTCGGTTCGCCAGAGCAGGTCGCTCTGCGCAGCGTGCCGGACTACAATGACCGTATCGACGCGCGCCGGCGTCGCAACCAGCCCCGACGCGATCGCGGTGCGGATGCGGCTGGTCTCCGCCGAGCCGAGCTCGGCAAGCGCTTCGAGCGCACGGCCGACACCACGCATCACGTCGGAGCGTTCGAGTGTGATCTCGGCAGCGACGGCTTCGCGCGCACCCTCGAGGATGGCGTCGCGTTGCGCATCGCTCAGGGGCAGTGCGGCGACGGCAGTCTCGACCGCCGCGACGGCAACCTCAGCCGGTACGTAGCCGTCGAGTGCGGGATCGGTGTAGGCCTCCTTGAAGGCGACGATCTGCGCATTGCGGTAGCCGCCATCGGCCGTGATCACGACGCGCGCGCCGGCGTTGTGGATGCGATCCGAGAGCGTCTTGTCGCTGAAGCCGCCGAACACCGGCGTGTAGACGAGGCCGAGACGCTTGCAGGCTTCGGTCCAGAAAATCTGCTCCGGGATGTTCGGCATGTTGATCGCGACGCGATCGCCCGTCTTGAGCCCCAGCGCGCGCAGGGCCAGCGCGCAACGCGCGACTTCGAGCAGCAGCTGGCGGCGTGAGACGCTGTAGGAGACGACCGGGCCGCCCCGTCCCTCATCCAGAGATTGATCCCAACGGTCCCCTTCGAACCAAAGCGCGGCTTCGGCGCCGTGGCCGCTCAGCACATGGCGATCGACTTCATTGAAGCAAGCGTTGGTCAGGCCGCCGGTGAACCAGCGATAGAACGGCGCCTCGCTGTCGTCGAACGCCTGTCGCCAGGGCTCATGCCTGGCGTCGAGTCTCGGTGCGACTACCGCGCCGGTCTGCGCATCGAAACCAGCCCAATTGCCTGCTGCCGAGTCCCGGCTGATCCACGCACCCTGTGCGCCAATGCTGGCATCGAACCAGTGCAGTTCGCAGCGTGCGATGTCGCCGTGATAGCGGCCAGGATCAGCGAGGCATCGCGCACGGGCGTCGTCCCAGGCTTCGCGAGTTGTCAGCGTATTGACAATTGCCGATAGCGGTTCTACCGGCACCAGCTCTTCCGCCTGATGTGTCTGGATCGTCGTCCTGCTTCGTGTCATCGGATCTATCGACCTCCGCGCCGGCGAAGCTAACACGAGCACCTTGCGGGCGACCACGTCGGCGGGGCATTTGCGGTCTGCGCTGCTATGCTGGTTGCATGACGCATCACCATACGCCAGCTGTGGCGGCAGGCTTGCTCTGCCTGATGCTATCGGCCGCTGCGGCGCAGCCTGCTGCGGACTGCCTGGTCGTCTACAGCAAAGCGGTCTGGACTCTGCCTTTCAATACGGCGTTCCTGCATGTCGCGCCGTTCGATGATGCGAGCGGCGGCAAACGTGACAGCCTGCTGTTGTCTAGTTTCTACAATGTCATCAAGAGCGCAGACGGCTCGCGGGTCGAGAGTTTCTACGAACGCGATCTGGCGGCCTGGATCCCGGACGTTGCGCGGGTCGGGCGCAACGGCTTCGATGCCCAACGCGATCTGGAAGTGCTGTCGGATCGCGGCGGCCCGCCGTATCGCACGGTCTGGCCGAATGAAACCGATCACGTGCCCAAGGGCGTCGTGCCTTTCAATGCCGTGGTAGTTCCCGAGGGCTTTCTGTCGGCGGACAAACCCGGGCGGCTGGTGCTGATCGACGTCGACTCGCCAGAGCGGACCGAGTACCTGATCGCTGATGCCGGCACGCGCGATCCCGTGTGTCGCGACGGCCGAGTCGAGAACGAGCGCTGGTTCTATCATCAGGCGCTGTTCCATGACATGGATGGCGACGGTCTCAAGGACATCATCACGGCCCGGGCCAGTTTCAAGCCGTTCCTGTTCCGTTGCCCGCCGGCCGGGGAACTGGTCTATTTTCGCAATCCGGGCAAGGCGCTGGCGCCCGGCACGCCGTGGGAATCGCGGCTGCTGCTGGGCCTGCCGGAGTCGCTCGACGGTCCCGAAGTGAATCTGGATCTGGCAGATCTCGACGGCGACGGCACTCCTGAGATCATCGCCACGCACTTCTTCAACAGCGACCACATCACGATCTTTGGCGCACCCGCCGGGCAGCCGTGGAGCGCGATCGATCCGGCGGCGGGTCGACCCATGCGTCGGCAAACGGTGATGACGGGGCAGGGCCGGCCGTTCGCGGTCGAGGCCATCGATCTGAATCTTGATGGACGGTTAGACATACTTACGTCGAACCATCAGGGTGATGGCTGCTTCGACGTCACACGCGACGCGATTCCGGGCCGCGTAATCGCGCTCGAGCAGCCGGCGAATGGGCGCATTTTCGATGAGCCTTGGCGCACGCACGTGCTCAAAGACAACATCCGGCCGCATCCAACCGTGCCGACGCCGGTGCGCGGGCCTGGTCGACTGGCGCCAAACCGCGCCGCGGCGTTCTGGCCGCAGCGCTCGATGGAAGGTCGCGAGCAGCCGTGGATCGTCGTTGGCGGCGATGAGGCCTCCAAGGTCTGGGTGCTGAAGCCACGCGCTGGGCGAGCCTGGGATTACGAGTCATTCGTGATTTTCGATATCAATGTGCACTACGGTCCGAATACGACCCAGACGCTGCTCGATGATCCACAGGGTGTGAAGATCGGCACCATCGGTGGCTTGACCTGGCGCTACGATCGGCCCGGGCCGAACGGCCGCGCGGAGATCTACGCGCCGGTATTCGAGGCCAGGCAGATCCACGTTTTCAGCTTCCGGCGCGGCAGCGGCAAGCCGGTGATCTGTACGGCCGACACGACGATTGCCTGTCCCGCACCCGCAAGCTAGCTGCTGATCCGCCGGATGTTTGACGGCCCGCCGCTCGGCGACCGCGGCAGCTGTGACGCAGGTCACGCGATCCGCAGTGGCACGGAAGTTGCTCTGTGCCTTGTCGATGACACCCACAGCTGACTCACGCAACGACGTCGAGCGCGCCGCGATCCTGCTCCTGACGCTGGGAGAACAGGACGCTGCTCGTGTGCTCAAACATCTCGATGCCAAGTCGGTGCAGCGGGTTGGCGCGGCCATGGCCCAGGTCGCCGGTGTATCCCGCGAAGAAGTCAGCAGCGTGCTGATTCGCTTCTCGGTCGATGTCGAGCAGAAGACGTCGCTGGGTGTCGATTCAAGTGAGTACGTGCGAAAGGTGCTGACCGAGGCGCTCGGTGCCGAGAAGGCGAGCGGCGTCATTGAACGGATTGTGGGCAGCCGGGCCGGTCGCGGTCTTGAGAACCTCAAATGGATGGAAGGACACGCGATTGCCGAGATGCTGCGTCGTGAGCATCCGCAGATCATTGCGAACGTGTTGTGCCATCTGGAGCCCGACCAGGCCGCGGACGTGCTGCGCAACCTGCCCGATGCGCTGCGACCCGATATCGTGATGCGTATCGCCACGCTCGATGGCGTGAATCCGACCGCGCTCAGCGAACTCGACCAGGTGCTTGAACAGCAGTTCGCTGGCAGCCAGGCCGTCAAGTCAACCGGGGTCGGCGGGCCCAAGGTCGCCGCAGCAATCCTGAACGTGATCGGTTCGGAAACTGAAGGTCCGATCATGAAGAACATCACCGAGGCCGACGCGCCGCTGGCCGAAGCGCTGCAGGATCTGATGCTCGTGTTCGAAGATCTCCGGGATCTAAGCGACCGCGACATGCAGGCGTTGCTGCGCGAGGTCGCCGGCGAGCAGTTGATCACCGCGCTGAAGGCTGCCGATGAATCGCTGCGCGAGAAGTTCCTGAAGAACATGTCGTCGCGCGCAGCCGAAACCCTGCGCGAGGACCTGGCCAACAAGGGCCCGACGCGCCTCAGCGAAGTGGAAGCTGCACAGAAGGAGATTCTGGTCTCGGCGCGCCGCATGGCGGCCGAGGGCACACTGCAGCTCGGCGGCAAGGGCGGAGGTGAGTACGTATGAGTGCTGAAGCAAATGTGCTGAATCAGCAGGAGATCGATGCGCTGCTGCATGGCGTCAAGAGCGGCGCGGTCGAAGTCGAGGGCGCTACCGCCGTTGAAGGCGAAGTGCAGGCCTGCGATCTGGCACGCCAGGCACGCGTGGTGCGCGGGCGTATGCCCACGCTCGAGACGATCAATGATCGATTCATGCGTTTCCTGCAAACTGGCATCTACGGCATGTTCCGCCGCACGCCGCAGATTTCCCTCGCACCAATCAAGGTGCGCAAGCTCAGCGACTACCTGCAGACGCTCGACGTTCCGACCAGTCTGAACCTGATTCGGCTGAACCCGCTGCGCGGCTCGGCGCTGTGCGTGCTCGATGCGCGCCTCGTGTACGCGATGGTCGACAACTTCTTCGGCGGCTCCGGCCGCCAGGCGAAGGTAGACGGGCGCGACTTCACGCTGACCGAGTCGCGCATCATCCAGCTTGTGCTGCGTCAGGCCCTGCGTGATCTGCAGGAAGCCTGGTCACCTGTGCTCGCGCTACAGGCCGAGTTCGTCAATACCGAAACCAACCCGCAGTTCGCCAGCGTCGGTGCGCCGGGTGAGACCATGGTCGTAACGTCTTTCCGGATCGAACTCGACGGCGCTGGCGGCGATCTGCAGATCGTGATGCCCTACGCAATGCTCGAACCGATACGCGAGCTGCTGGATATCGGCTTGCAGGGCGAGCCGCCGGCACGCGACGGTCGCTGGGCGGAGCGCTTGCGGGCCGAGATCGAGGACGTCGAGGTTGAAATGGTGCCCGTGCTCGCGCGCACGACAATGACGCTCGAGAAGCTGCTGAACATCAAGGCCGGTGACGTGATTCCCTGCGACTTCGATGGTCAGATCACGCTGATTGCCGAGGGCATTCCAGCGCTACGCGGTGCGTACTGCATGTCGCGCGGTCAGCAGGCGATCCAGATCAAGGAGCGCCTGCTCGGGACAAGTGCCGCCAATGGACGCGCCGCCAGGAAGGCCAACCGATGAGCGCGGCTGACCACGCTGCGCCCGTGCCCTTGCAGGCGGCGGACCATGGTGCTGCGGAGCGTTCCGGCAGCGCGAGCGCTGCTGCGCTCGAGCCCAACGCCATCGAAGAGTTGCGGGTGACGCTCGCCGCTCAGGTTGCGACCAAGCAGATCTCGTTGCGCGATCTGCTGCAGCTCAGGCCCGGCTCGGTGATCGAATTCGATCGTGCAGCCGGCGAACCGCTCGATGTGCTCGTCAATGGACGGTGCCTCGCGCAGGGCGAGGTCGCGATCGTCAATGATCACTACAGCATCCGATTCGTTGAAATCCTGAGTGCAGCCGATGGCCTGGATCCCGATCAAGGCTGACAGTCTGCGGGTCGGCCTGTATGTCCGGCTGGACTGTCGGTGGTTCGACCATCCGTTGCCGCGCAGCACGTTCAAGCTGACCTCGCAGCGCGAGATCGACATCATCGACAAGTACCGTATCTCGCGGATCCTGTACGATCCCGAGCGTTCCGATCCGGTTCCGGAGGAGCCAGAGGATTTCGCCGCTGCGTCTCCGTCCGTTGAAGTCCAAGAAATCGCAACTGAGGTGTCGGTCGACGACTCCGCGAGCCGTGCCGCAACCGAAGCCGAGCAGCTTGCTGACGAAACCGATCCGCGCAACATCAAGTTCGGACGCATGGCGCAAGTTCGCGAGACCCGTGAACGCTTGCGTAACCGCGCCGAGAATTACATGCAGGACGCACGGCAGTGTGCGCAGGGACTGAATCTCGTCAATGCAGGACAGCCCGAGGGTTTTGCGATCGTTGATCGAATGGCAGAGCGCCTGCTGCAGTCTGGCGCATACGTGCAGCCGGGCCTCATATTCACGGGTAGCCAGTACGCCACCGGCACGGCACCCGAAGCGGCAACAGAGTCGATGACTGCGGGCGCCATGGCGGCCATGCTGGGACGCCATTGGTCGCTTGGGGATCGGGCGCGGCGCGATCTCGTGCTCGGCGCGGCTCTGCATGCGGTGGGAATGCAGCGGCTGCTGCCGTCGCAGCGCCACGAGACCGATGACACCAAGACCCTTCCCGGCGAACAGTTTCGCAACTACCCGATGCTTGGCGCCGATATGCTGCGCAGGCTCGGAACGGTCTCTCGCGAGGTCATCGAGATCGTCGCGCAACACCGCGAGCGGCTCGATGGCACGGGATTCCCGCTGGGGTTGAAAGGCGAAGCCATTTCGCGCAGCGCACGCGCGGTCGGTACGATTCGGCTCTATCAGGCGCTGACATCCGAGAGTCGATTGCCGCGCAGCCTGTCGCCGGCCGAAGCTGTGCGCGTCCTCTACGCCGACCACCGTGAGGGTCTCGGTGCGGACGTCGTCGACTCGTTCATTGCGACGTTGACGATCTATCCGCCGGGGAGCTTCATCGAGCTGACGGACGACAGCATCGCCTTCGTGATCTCGGTGAATCCCGAGAACCGCCTGCTGCCCACCGTGATGATTCTCGATCATCTGGAAGGGACCACCGAGGGCGAGATTGTCGATCTCGCGGTCGACGGGGATCCGGAGGTTCGTGGAATTCTCGAGACAGAAACACTGCCGCCGGCGGCGGCGCGTTTCGCGCTTGGCCATGTACGCGGGATGACCATCGACGGCAGCCTGCCGGATCCCGATGAGGTTGCGTCCTCGCGAGAGATGCCAACGTACGACTAGCTGCACGCGATAGAATCGAGCGACGGTCCTTCTAGACTGCGGAGTCGATCGATGCAGCCAAAATCGCGCACCGCCGTTTTCCCCGCCGTACTGGCGCTTGCGCTTGCGCCGATCGTCAGCGCTGCTGCGGATCCCGCGTCGATACTGATCATTCGCAATGTGCAGATCTTCGATGGGCGCAGCGACAAGCTGCGCGCGGGCAGCGAAGTAGTTGTCAGCGGCAATCTGATCACGGCAATACGCGCGGCTGGCAGCCCGATTGAATCTGGCGCGACGCTGATCGACGCTGGTGGCCGCGTGCTGCTGCCGGGTCTGATCGACGCGCACGTGCATCCGGCCATACCTGTTTCGTTCGCGCAGATCCGCGACAACGATCCGGGTTATCTGACTGCACGTGCCGCTGCCGAGGCGCGCGCGATGCTCATGCGCGGCTTTACGACGATTCGCGATATGGGCGGTCCGGTGTTCGGAATTCGCCAGGCAATCGACGAGGGCATCATCGAAGGGCCGCGGATTTTTCCATCGGGTGCCCTGATCAGTCAGACCAGCGGCCATGGTGATCTGCGCCAGCGAATCGACACGCCGTCGCGGCGCTGGAGTGGCCAGAGTGATCCGCTCGAAACTCAAGGCTATGCGCTGATCGCAGACGGGCCGGATGAAGTTGCCGCGGCTGTGCGCGAGCAACTTCGACTCGGTGCGACCCAGATCAAGCTTATGGCCGGCGGCGGCATCTCGTCGATCTACGACCCAATCGACAGCGTGCAGTACTTCGAGTCCGAGCTGCGCGCCGCGGTGCAGGCCGCCGCCGATTGGGGCACTTATGTCACCGTGCACGCCTACACGCCCGCAGCGATCCGGCGCGCTGTCGAAGCGGGCGTTCGCAGCGTCGAGCATGGTCATCTTATCGACGAGCCGACGATGAAGTTGATCGCGGAACGCGGGGTCGTCTTGTCGCCGCAGGCGTATCTGTTCAGCGGCATCTTCAACACGCCGCCCGTGCCGGGCGCACCACCATTGACGCCGACGCAGATCGCTCAACGCGAGAAGTCGGCAATGGTCGCTAGCGGACTCGATCGGATGATGCAGCTGGCGCGCCAATACGATGTAAAGATTGCCTTTGGTACGGACGTTTTCGGCGCGCCGCGTGTCTTCGCGCTGCAGTCGCGCGAGTTCGGTGCGCGGCTACGCTGGTTCACGCCGTTGGAGATCCTGCGCCAGGCAACCTCGATCAACGGCGGCTTGCTCGCGCTCTCCGGACCGCGAAACGCTTATGGGCGCGTCGGTGTGATCGAGCCCGGGGCCCTGGCCGATCTGTTGATCGTCGACGGGAACCCACTTGAGGACATTCGCGTGCTCGAAGAGCCGCAGAAGAATCTGCGGGTCATTGTCAAGGACGGACGGGTGGTCAAGAACACACTTTGAACAGGAGCGAACCATGACTGCAAAATCAACTACTGAATTTTCCCAGCGCCGCAGCCTGCAACCGCTTGCGGGTCTCGACCGACGTGGCTTCGTCAAGACAGCGCTGACGGCAGGCTTTGCCGCCGCTGCGGGGCCTCTCAATGCGGAAGCTATCAAGACCGACACTGCGGGTCTCGATGCGGGCGAGGTCAGCATTCCAGTCGCCGATGGACAACTGCCCGCGTATCGCGCGATGCCTGCCGGGGGCACGAACCTGCCAACCTTGCTGGTCGTGCAGGAAGTGTTTGGCGTGCATGAGCACATCAAGGATCTGTGCCGCCGCTACGCCAAGCTTGGCTATATGGCGATCGCGCCGGAGCTGTTCGCGCGGCTCGGTGATGCGACGGCTTACACGGATATCCAGGCACTGCTGCGCGACATCGTCTCGAAGGCACCCGATGCCCAGGTCATGCGCGATCTCGACGTCACCGCTGCGTGGGCCCGGCAGCACGGCGGGCATGATCGCAAGCTTGCGGTCACGGGCTTCTGCTGGGGTGGGCGCATCACCTGGCTGTACGCCGCACATAGCGAAGCGGTGCGCGCTGGTGTGGCCTGGTACGGGCGGGTGGTCGGTCAGCCGAGCGAGCTGCAGCCGCGGCATCCAATCGATGTGGTCGATTCCCTGCGAGCGCCGGTGCTTGGACTCTATGCCGGCAACGACTCGGGAATTCCGCTCGAGTCCGTCGAACAGATGCGCGTCGCGCTGCGCGAAGGATCCGAGGCCGCGCGGCGCTCGGATATCGTCGTTTACCCGGAGGCGCAGCACGGCTTCAATGCGGACTACCGCGCGTCGTACAGTCAGATCGACTCGCGGCTGGCGACTGAACGGATGCTCGCGTTCCTGAAAGCGCGCGGAGTAGCCTGACGGGTGCTGCTGACATTCGATGATGTGTCGCTGGCCTTTGGCTCGCGCCCGCTGCTTGATCACGTCAGTCTTCAAGTTCGCGAAGGGGAACGGGTCTGTATCGTCGGTCGCAACGGTGAGGGCAAGTCGTCACTGCTGCGCCTGGTCAGCGGCGCATCGCCACCTGATGAGGGGACGGTCTGGGTACGGCCGGGCGCGCGGCTTGCGCATCTAGCGCAGGATCTTGACGCGGTCGATGATCAGCGCGTTGTCGAACTCGTAGCGAGCGGTCTGCCGGCCACGCTCGAGAGCTGGGAGCGGCAGTGGCGCGTGGATACCGTGCTGTCGCGTCTGGGGCTCGATGGCGAAGTGCGCTTCGATTCGCTGTCCGGTGGGTGGCGACGGCGCGCCCTGCTCGGCCGTGCGCTGGCGGCAGAGCCTGAAATCCTGCTGCTCGATGAGCCTACCAATCACCTCGACATCGAGGCGATTGAATGGCTCGAGGAGTTCATGCTCAGTTTCACGGGCGCGCTGCTGTTCGTCAGCCATGACCGGGCATTTGTCAATCGTCTCGCGACCCGCGTCGTTGAGCTGGATCGCGGTCGTTTATCGAGCTGGCCCGGCAACTACGACGCTTTCTTAATCAAGAAGACGCAGCAGCTGGCCGCCGAGGCGCAGGCGAACGCGCTGTTCGACAAGAAGCTGGCGCAGGAAGAAGTCTGGATCCGCAAGGGCGTCGAGGCCCGCCGCACGCGCAATGAGGGTCGTGTGCGTGCGCTGTATGCGCTGCGCGAAGAGCGCCGTGAACGGCGAGACCGCATCGGTCAGGTCGATCTGAAGGTCCAGGACTCGGCTGATTCAGGCAAGGTCGTGTTCGAAGCCGAGCATGTCGACAAGCATTTTGGCGAGCGGGTAATCCTGCGGGATTTCTCGGCGCGGATCATGCGTGGCGATCGCATCGGCATCGTGGGTCCGAACGGTGCCGGCAAGAGCACGCTGATCCGGCTGCTGCTCGGCGAAGCCGAACCCGATGCCGGGCGCATCCGCCAGGGTTCGCGACTCGAAGTGGCCTATTACGATCAGCAGCGTGAACTGCTCGATCTGACCGCGTCGCTGATGGACAACGTCACGGACCGGACCGACTACGTCAACGTCAATGGTGAGAACCGGCACGTGACCGGCTACCTGCGCGACTTTTTGTTTCGCCCCGATCAGCTGCAGACACCCGCCAGCGCCCTGTCGGGGGGCGAACGCAATCGCTTGATGCTCGCTCGACTGTTCGCTCGGCCTGCGAATCTGCTCGTACTCGATGAGCCGACCAATGATCTCGATATCGACACGCTGGAGCTGCTCGAAGAGCTGGTCGCGGCGTTTACGGGCACGCTGCTGCTGGTCAGCCACGATCGCGCCTTTCTCGACAATGTTGCGACCAGCCTGCTGGTGTTCGAAGGCGAAGGCCGCGTGCTCGACTTCGTTGGTGGCTACAGCGACTACACGCGCTACCGACAGCGTCGGGCCGAGCCGTCGAAGCCAACCGCACCAACTGCGCTGCCCGTTCAATCTGCCGGATCGACGCCGCGCAAGCCGTCGTCTGCCAGGCTATCTTTCAAGGATCAGCGCGAACTGGAATCGTTGCCGGAGCTGATCGAGCGGCTCGAAGCGGAGAAATCGTTGCTGGAAGCTGAAGTGGCCGATGCGGGTTTCTACACGAAGGCGCGCGATCTGGTGCAGCGCAAGCTTGCGCGGCTCGGTGCGCTACCGGCCGAAATCGACGCCACCTATGCGCGCTGGTCGCAGCTCGACGCCGCTCGATCAGGGCAGGCGTAGTCGCTCGCCATAGCCGGTCAGCTCCAGATAGCCTCGGCCGATGGGCTTGCCGTCGACGAGTGCCGTGACGGCACCCTCCCAATAAACCGCTCCCGTCGACATCCGTGAGTCGGCCTCCTGATCATCCATCATGGGTTGCAGCGTGATCGCCAGCGCACCGGCCTGTAGGCGCCATTCCACCGGATAGACATAGCCGGTGCGGGGCGAGCGCCAGCGTCTGCCGGGCGTGAACTCGATCTGTTCCGGTTCAAAAGTCTGCGTGCGCCCGTCGGCGCTGCGCAGGGTGCCCGCTGCCCAGTGCTGACGCCCCGCGGCGTCACGCAGCCTGAACGCCATCAGCGCGCCGCCATCGTCGAGATTGATGCCGATCCAGTCCCAACCGATCGCCTCGGCATCGAGAATCTCGCTCGACCATTCGTGATCGAGCCATGCGGTCCCGGTCACCGAAGCGACCTGACCCTCACGCGTTACGCTGCCGGTCACGCGCAGGTGTGGTTGGCTGTAGTAGTAGCTGGCCGAACGCGGCTGCGGGCCTTTCTGGCTGAAGCCGGCGCGGCCGTTCAGCAGCACCGGTTGCGTTGGTTGCAGCGCGAGATCGAAGCCGAATTCCTCGGCGTCGATGCGCGCGGAGTAGCCCTGTGCGCTGCGCGCAAGCTGCCAGCGGTCGAGCCAGACGCGGGTGTCCGTCTCGTCAGCGCCGGCGAGCCCCAGCACCGCGCGCGCGATGCGCTGGTCTTTCCACAAGCGGCCGCGGCGCGGATCGCTGATCGCGCCATGCGCGATGATCAGCTGCTGCGGCGTGAATGCGCTTGGATTCGCCTCGTCGGCCTGGGTGCGGGCCCGAAAGAAAGTGATCTGGAATCCCAGCTGCTCGCCTGAATCGGTTTGCAGCCAACCGGTGGCGTACCACCATTCGGTGCGAAAGGCCGGATGGCTACCATGGTCGCGTGGGAAGACCAGCGCCCGATCTGGCGTGACAGCGGAATAGCGATCGCCGCCCGCGGCCGAAGCAATGGCGGCAATCAAGGATAGCGCGATGAGAAGCACCTGCCGCATCACCAGTCCTCGCGTACGGCGCGCAGCGCATCAGCGCGCAGGGCCGAGCGGCCACTGATCACGTTGGTGACGGTCGCCGCGCACAACAATGCGATGCTGAGCAGCGCAAGTTGCATCCAGGGTACGGCCAAGTCGATGCTCCAGCTGAACGACTGACGATTCACGACGTAGATCAGTACGAGACTCATTGCCGCGCCCAGCAACAGCCCATACAGAACGCCGAGCGCACTGATCAGAAAGCCCTCTCCGGCGAGCATCGTGACGATCTGCTGGCGCAGCATACCGACGTGCCGCAGCATTCCGAACTCGCTGCGGCGGGCGAGCGCGGTGGACGCCCCGGCAAAGGCAACGCCGAGCAGGCCGATCAGCACCGCGACGGCTTCGAGCGCGTAGGTCGCGAGGAACGCCCGGTCGAAAGCCCGCAGCGACAGCTCGCGGATCTCCGTCGTGGTGCGAACTTCGAGCGATTCGCCACCGGGCAGCGCTGCGCGGATCGCAGCGACTGTGCCGTTCGGGTTCGCATCTGCCGTCAGCCACAGCGCTGCCTCGGTGGCCGTGCGGTCCGCGGTGATCTCGATATAGCGTTCCCGCGGAATCACAATCGCGCCGGTTGAACGCCCATAGTCGCGAAACACGCCGACGATGCTGATCGAATGCCTTGTGCCGCCGATGGGCACCTCGACTCGATCTCCGAGGCGCCAGCCGTAAAGATCCTGCATCGCTTCGGAGATCCAGGCGTTGTCGAGTGCGCCATCGCCGGCGCCTCCCGTCACCAGTGCCAACACGCCGTCGCGCCCAGCCGGTGTCAGATCGCGCGCGATGAGTGCGACGGTCGGCTGGTCTGCCGTCAGTGCGATCTCGCTCTGCCGCCGCAACTCGATGCTGGCGACGCCGTCGAGTGACGACAGCTGCGTGGCGTCCGCCTCGGACAGGAAGCGCGTGTCGCTGCCCTGCGCGGCGCGAACCTGCACGTCTGCGGGCAGCTGGTCGCTCAACCAGACCTCGAACGACTGCCGAAACGAGTACACCATGATTGCCATCGCGACCATCAAACTGAAACTGACAATAATGGCCGCCAGGCTGACCGCAATCTGTGTGACGCTGCCGCGCAGCTGTGCAAGGCCCACATCGAGCGGCACGCGTCCGCTGACAGGCGCACGCGCCAGTAGCCAGGCCGACGCGGCCGGCACCAGCAGCACGGCCCCGAACAGCAGCGCGGCGATCGACCCGTAGCCAAAAACTGCGACGCCGCCAATCGGCGGCAACCAGGCCAGCGCCGCGCCGGCGGCGAGCAGCGCAAGACCGAGCCCGGCGGGCCGCAGCTCGGTGATCGCCGTCTCTGCGTCGCCTGACTTCAGGCCGTGCGCGGGCGCGCGGCGTGCCGCTTCCCGCGCCGGCACCCAGGCGCCGAGCGCCGCTACCAGCGTACCGATCAAGAAGAAAGCAACGTAGGCGAGCGGATGGATCTGCAGCGTGCCGGTTCCAAGTTCACCGCGAAAGGCGGCCAGGACGCCCACGGCAAACACGTGGCCCAGTGCGACGCCGAGGGCCGAGCCGACGACGCCGAGCAACAGGCCTTCGGCCAGCAGTCCGCGTTGCAGCTGGCCGCGCGTGACGCCGAGCGCCCTGAGCAGCGACAGCGAGGTCCGGCGCCGCAGCACCGACAGTGCCTGGGTTGCGAACACCAGGAAAGCGCCGGTCAGCAGCGACACCAGCGCCAGCATGTTCAGGTTGATCCGGTAGGCGCGGCTCATCGACGCTGCGCGACCCTGTTCAATGGCAGGCGTCAGCGCCGTCACGCCCGGCGGCAGCGTGGCGGCGATGCGTGCGCGAATGGCGTCGACGTTCGCAGCGGAGGCGAGCCGCAGATCGATCCGGTTGATGATGCCAAGACGGTCGAGGGTCCACTGCGCAGAGGCGATATCCATGATGCCGATACGCTGCGGATAGGCGGCTGCCGACAGCAGGCCCAGTACCTGCAACGACTTAGTCTGCTGGCCGACGATGACATCGAAACGCTCACCGGGTCGCACCTTCAGATCAGCGGCCGCCGCAACGCTCAGGAAGATTCCATCGCTCGCGAACAGGTTGACGAAGTCACCGGCCAGCTCGCCTAGCAGCGCGGGCTGGATGCCGACCGCGCGCAGTGGATCGACGCCCAGCACCTGCAGCGATTCGCGCTCGCGGGGCAATGCGACAGCCAGTTCGAGCGCCGGACTCGCCAACTTCACGTCGGCATCGCGTGCGAGGGCAACAAAAACAGATTCTCTGAAACCTTCGCTGGGACCGCGGATAATCACGTCTGCCTGACCGACCAGTTGGCGCGTCGCCTTGCCGAATTCGTTCAGCGCGCCGGTGTTGATCATGTAGACACCGGAAAACAATGCGACGCCGAGCGCCACCGCCAGTGCGGTTACCGCGAGCCGCCCCGGCTGCTCACGCAGCTGGCTCAGCCACAACGCACGCCAGGGTCCGAAGTCGTTCATCCGCGGCCGTCCGGCAACGGTTGCAGGGCGCGGCCATCGAGTACGAAGGCCCGGTCGGCCGTGGCCGCGGCAGTTTGCGAGTGCGTGATCAGGATGCCGGCACCGCCGCTCGCGTGCACTGCTTCACGCAGCAGCGCCAGAATCGACTGCGCCGTGCGTGGATCCAGGTTGCCGGTAGGTTCGTCGGCGAGCACCAGACGCGGCCGGTGCACCAGAGCGCGCGCAATCGCGACGCGCTGCGTTTCGCCGCCCGACAATTCGCGCGGATACCGTGAGCCATAGCCTTCGATGCCAACCGCCGCGAGCATCTGCTCGACGCGCGTCTGGCGTTCCTTGCCGCTGACACCCAGCAGCTCCAGCGGCAGCGACACGTTCTGGGCCACGGTCATATAGGGCAGTACATGGAACGCCTGGAACACGAATCCCATTGAGCGACGCCGCAGCAGCGTCGTCGCATCATCATCGAGAGCTCCGATATCAACGCCGTCGAAACGAATGCGGCCGCTGTCGGGCCGGTCGAGCCCGGCGAGCAGATTCAGCAGCGTTGACTTGCCGACGCCGGATTCGCCCATGATCGCGACGTACTCGCCTTCGCGCAGAGTGAAGTCGAGACCGTCGATCACTGGTGGGCGATCCGGCTTGAAACGCTTGGACAGGGCTTCGATGTGCAGCAGGGGTGGGGTTGTCACCTCGCCAAATTAGGCGACGCGGGACTTCCGGGCAACGTGATGTAAATCCCGAACCCGAGGAGGCGATTTCGTGTAAAGTGCGGCCATCAATCAGGGTCGCGCGGTCAGCGCCCCCTTTGTTCGAAGGCCGGTTTGCCGGTACCTCTCGCTCTGCAATTCACCTCGCTCACTGACCGCTGCATCGCCTACGGGCTTTGCGTTGCGAGTCTTTGGCTAAATTCAGGAACTAAATATGTCTTTCGAGCACCTCGGGCTCGAGTCCGAGCTGTTGCGTGCGGTGGCCGCCAAGGGCTACACCACGCCGACTCCCATCCAGGCCCAAGCCATCCCGGCGGTGCTGTCCGGTCGCGATGTGCTCGCCGGCGCGCAGACCGGTACCGGCAAAACTGCCGGTTTCGTCCTGCCGTTGTTGCAGATCCTCGGTTCGTCGCAGGGTCGGGTGCCCCGCGTGCTGGTGCTGACACCGACACGCGAACTTGCCGCGCAGATCGCCGAGAGCGTCCGCGACTACGGCGCCCACAAGAACTTCCGCACGCGCGTCATTTTTGGCGGCGTCGGCGAGCGACCGCAGATCGATGGCCTGCGCGCCGGTTGCGACATTTTGATTGCAACCCCGGGCCGGCTGCTCGATCTGTGCGAGCAGGGCTATTGTGACCTGTCGCAGGTGCGGCACTTCGTGCTCGACGAAGCGGATCGTATGCTCGACATGGGTTTCATCCATGCAATCAAGCGAGTGATCAGGATGTTGCCTGCTGAGCGCCAGAACCTGATGTTCTCGGCGACCTATTCCGAGGACATCCGCCAGCTCTCCGCGCGCTTTCTGCGCAATCCGATCAGCGTCGAAGTCGCCGCGCGGAATACGACGGCCGAGCGCGTCGAGCAGATTGCGTTCCGGATTCCAAAGGACCTCAAGCGTCATCTGCTGGTGCATCTGTTCCAGCATGGCGCCGGCGCCGAGGGCCCATGGACCCAGGTACTGGTGTTCACGCGCACCAAGCATGGTGCAAACCGTCTGGCCGAACAGCTTGAGGCGTCGGGGATCCGCGCCGGCGCGATCCACGGCAACAAGAGTCAGGCGGCCCGCGTGCGCGCGCTCGCTGACTTCAAGGAAGGCCGGCTCACTGCACTGGTCGCCACTGAAGTGGCGTCGCGCGGTCTCGACATCAAGGAGTTGCCGCACGTCGTCAATTACGAACTGCCGAACGTCCCCGAGGACTACGTCCACCGGATCGGTCGCACGGCGCGCGCCGGCTCCACCGGGGCGGCCGTGTCGCTGGTTGCGCCCGATGAGGCTGGTCTGCTCCGTGATATCGAACGCACGATGCGGCAGAGCATTCCGTTCTCGCCGACTCCCGACTTCGCGATGATCGATCCGAAGTTGTCGCCGCCGAAGAGCACGTTCAAGGACCCGCGCAGCGCTCCGCATCGCAGTAGCGGTGCGGGTGGCGCGCCGCGCTCGGGCGGCGGACAGCGTGCCGGCGGCCATGGCCGGCCCGGCGGTCAGAGCCGTTCAGGCGGGGGCGGGCAGCGACGCAGCGGAGGCGGCGGCGGCGGCCGCAGCGGCAGCTGGGGCGGTCGCGCGCACTAGGGAAGCTCTGCAGAGGTGGCGTGCGACGCGTTGCGCGGCCGCAATAGCCGCGCGACGAGCCAGCCGCAGGCGAGCGTGACGACGGTGCCGATCGCCCAGACCAGCCACAGTGCCGCGGCGCCGAGCTGCTCGGCAAGCCGGAACGCAGCCTGCAGCCAGTATTGCCACTGCGGGTATTGGCCCAGCAGTTCAGCATTGGCGGACAGAAAGTCGCTGGCACCGCCGAGGAGCAGATAACTGCCCCAGATCAAAAGGCTCCACAAGGCGACGCCGAAGATCGTGATTCCCCAGATCAGTTTGTTCATGCCGCAATCTGACCGTTCCCGTTGCGTTCCGGTTCCTTGCGGGGTATTCGCCTGGGGTGATTGCCTGCTGGTGCCCTGGGCATGTCACCGAATTCCGATGGCAGGCTGTCGCTAGAATTCCCGCCATGCGTCGACTGATCCTGCTGCTGTGCTGCCTGCCGCTGACCGCTCCGGCCGCCGAACCTGCGGCCGTCGCCGAGGAGCTCGAACGGTTGCTCGAAGTGCTGCCCGGCCGATTCTCCGGGCCCATGCCCGACGGCGGAGTCCTGTACCACAAGATCGTCGGGATCAACGCGCCGCAATTCGGCGCCACCGCGCTCTACCATCAGATCTCGCGCGACGGCTTTGATTCGAGCAAACCGCTGCAGCAGAAGATCTACGCGTTCGATCGCGACTCGATGCGCGTTGCAAACAAGATGCGGGCCTGGGTAATCGATTCACGCGCTGGCCTTGCCAACATCGAGCGCAGCCAGATCGTGATCAACGCCCTCGACCCCACGCAACTGCAGAGTTTCCCCGATGCCTGTGCGATTCGCTGGACTGAAGATCAGGCAGCCGGGTCTTTCACGGCCCGTGTCGAGCGCACGCGCTGCAGCTACGGGAGTGCGGCATTTGGTGGGCAGATTTCGCCGGAAATGACCTATCTGGTTTCGCCGGCAAAGTTCATTGTCGACGAGGCGCTGTATCGGGATACCGGTGAGCCGCTGTTTCCTCCCACCGGTGCCATGCAGGCCGCCCGTTTGCCGCAGCCGCTGACGATGGCGACGGTCCTTGCGGCGGCGAGTGATGCCGACTGGCGCGTCGTGGACCCGCTACGCACTCTCTATCTGGAACTGGATGCCGGTCGCGTCGTGATCGAGCTTGCACCGGAGTTCGCACCTGCGCATGTCGCGCGGCTGCTTGAACTGGTACGCACCGCGTACTTTGACGAGCTCGGGATCACGCGCGTGCAGGACAACTTTGTCGTGCAGTGGGGCGGCGCGGCGTCGAGCGACGCTTCCCGTCGCGCGCCGCTGCCCGGCGAGTTCAGCCGAATTCGCGACCCGGCATTGGAGTTCACGGCGTTACCGGATCCGGATGGCTATGCGAAGCAGGTCGGCTTCTCGAACGGCTTCGCGCTGGGTTCCGAAGGCCCCGATGCCGAAACCTGGCTCGCGCACTGCTACGGCGCTGTTGGCGTCGGCCGAGATGCTGCGACGGATTCGGGTGCCGCGACCGAGCTCTATGTGGTCATCGGCCACGCGCCGCGGCAGCTGGATCGCAACATCACGCTGCTCGGTCGCGTATTGCGTGGCATGGAGCTGTTGGCACCGCTGCCGCGCGGCACGGATCCGATGGGGTTCTACACCGCCGATCAGCAGCCGACGCTGATCCGGCGGATGCGACTTGCTGCGGACGTGCCGGCAGCGGAGCGTACGCCGCTCGAAGTGATGCGCACCGATACGGCGACGTTTGCGGCGCTGATCGAGAGCCGCCGTAACCGGCGCGATGACTGGTACGCTCGTCCCGCCGGTCACATCGAACTGTGCAACGTGCCGGTGCCGGTTCGCGATGCGCGCTAGCCGCGTCATCGTCGTCGGCGCCGGGATCGGCGGGCTCACGGCCGCGCTTGCGCTCGCACGCAGCGGCCAGCAGGTCCGGGTGTTCGAACAATCGCCGACGCTCGGCGAAGTAGGCGCGGGTCTCAGCGTGACCCCCAACGCAGGTCGCGCGCTTGCGTCGCTCGGGCTGACTGCAGAGCTCGAGCGCATTGGCAGCACGCCGCCTGCAGGCGCAATCCGCCACTACCAGAGCGGCGAGACCCTGGTCACGCTGGCGCAGGATCGCAGCCGCGAGACTTACGGCATGCCGCTGTACCACGTGCACCGCGCAGATCTACACGCCTCGCTGCTCTCGGCGCTGCGCGCCCATGATTCTGCGTCTATTGAAACGGGCAAACCGCTGCGTGTGCTGCGCCAGGAAGGCGGCAATGTCGTCGCAGAGTTCGCCGACGGTTCGACTGCGACGGGCGACTGGCTGGTCGGTGCAGATGGCATTCATGCGCTCAGCCGTGCGCAGCTGTTCGGCGACGACAAGCCGAATTTCACCGGCTATGTCGCCTGGCGGGGATTGATTCCAGGCGAATCCGTCGATCCTCAGTTGCTGCAACCGGCGCTGTGCATGACGGTGGGTCCGCGACGCATGCTGATGCGCTACCCGTTGCGGCGCGGCGCACTGATCAACTTCGTCGCGATTGCGAGGCGCGGCGCCTGGATGGAAGAGGGTTGGTCGGTGCCGGCCACACTCGATGAAGTTCTTGACGAGTTTGCCGACTTCGAACCGCGTGTCCGGCAACTGCTCGTGCTGACGCCGCCGGAACGGCTGTTCAAGTGGGGCCTGTTCGATCGGGATCCTCTGCCAACCTGGCATTCAGGCAGAGTGCTGCTACTTGGCGATGCCGCGCATCCGATGCCACCGTTTACCGGCCAGGGCGCCGTGATGGCCATCGAAGACGGCGTAGTGCTGGGTCGCGCAGCGGAATTGTCTGCTGATCCTGGTGAAGCGATTCGTCGTTTCGAGGTGGCGCGGCAGGGCCGCGTCAATCATGCGCTGCAGATGTCGCGCGCCCGCTCCGAGCTGTATTTCGCGGACGACCCGGCGCAACAGGTGCGTGCGCTCGGTGCCGGCATGGCCGAACTGCGCACGCTGTACGATTACGACGCCGCCAGCATTTCGCTGTGAGTCCCAGGCGTTGCAGGTTGCGTGCCGCCGTCCTGCTCGGGCTGAGCGCTGGAGTCTGTGCCGCTGAGCCGCATGCGATCCTGCGCGGGGTCGCGGTGTTGCCCGCAGACACGTTTGCGCCAGGCCCGCCGTCCGGTCAGTTCGATGCCCAGGGCCGCCGCGCTGCGGTACCGCGGTTCCGCGCGCAGCCCGTCCAGGGCATCAGTTCCGTTGCCGCTACGGCGGATGGAACGCTCGTCTGGGCCTTGTCCGACAACGGCTTCGGTAGCAAGTGGAACAGCCCCGACTTCAGGCTCGTGATTCACCAGCTACAAGTGCGGCCAGACGGCGCTCGCGATGCGCGAGTCCGAATCGTCGAGCGTATTGAGCTGCGCGACCCAGCGGGTCATTTTTCGTGGCGCCTGGCTGAGGAGGCAGTGCCCGGACGTCCCCTGACTGGTGCGGACCTGGATCCCGAGAGTATGGTCGTGCAGCCCGATGGTTCGTTCTGGATCGGCGATGAGTTCGGGCCGTGGTTGCTGCACTTCTCACGCCGCGGTGAGCTGCTGTCCGCGCCCGTCGCAGTGCGTGTGCCGGGACTCGGCGAATTGCGCTCGCCGCAGCATCCGCAGGTGCTGGCGGGGTCGAGTGGCCCGAATCTGAAAGGCTCGAGTGGCATCGAGGGCCTGGCGGCGAGCGCCGACGGCCGATTTCTGTATGCCATCCTCGAAGGTTCGCTCGACGTGGCTGCCGAGGACGCGGGCACGCGCCGCATCATCGAGTTCGATCCCACGCGGCGGGAGTTCACCGGTTGGCAATGGCGGTATCCCGTGAGTGCGCCGACGCATGCGATCGGCGAGCTGACGCACTGGCGTGGCAGCGAGTTCCTCGTCATCGAGCGCGACAATCTGCAGGGCGACACCGCGCAGTTCAAGCGCATCTACAGTGTTGATCTGGGCCACGCGGCGACAGCGGGCCTGCTGGAGAAGCGTCTGCGGGTCGACTTGCTGGCGATCGACGATCCGGATCGCGTCGCCGGCCCGGGCCCATTCCGCTATCCGTACTTGACGATCGAAGCGCTCGCGCCACTGGGCGCAGACTCGCTGCTGATCGTCAACGACAACAACTACCCGGCACGCGGTGGACGCGGTGCCGATGTGCCCGATGCAACCGAGTGGATCTGGCTGCAGCTGCGCTGAGGGCACCGATCAGCCGAGCGGCCCCTGGCCGGGCTTCAGCACACCGATGAACGCCGAGATCGCGACCCCGGCCCAGATCAGCAGCACGTAGGGACGGCACGCGCCCATGCCGTCGATCATCTTCTGGTCTGACTCCGCCGAGACCTTGTCCGCCGCCAGCGCGCGAAAGCCTTCGATGAACGGCGGAATCTTCATGCGGATCATGAAGCCGCAGAAAATCAGGAACGCGAAGATCAACAGTTTGGCCGCAAGCCACGGATAGGGCTGCAGCGGACCCGTGGTCCAGTGATAGACCACCGACGCAATCAGCGCAAAGATCATGAACACACGGAAATAGCGGTCGATCGTAGCGAGCTGGCGACCGAAGTCGGTGCCTTCCTTGACGTGAATCGTATGCACGACCCAGACCCAGATGGGCCCGAGTGCGACGATTGCGATGGTCTGCCATAACGGATGCTCGTAACCGATGAACTCCGCGAGCACGACGCCGATCGTCAGCGTCAGCGCCAGGCAGTACCGGGGCAGCATGTCGAGGTTCACGAAGATCTTGAACGCGGTCATGCGCGCGTCGCGCGACAGCTTCGGATTGGTGACGAATTTGCTCGAGTAGAACACGCCGGCGTCGCCGCCCAGCCAGTACACGAACAGCAGGATATGCAGGTATTTGAAAATGCCGTGTGCGAGGCTGATTTCTTCCACTTCTGACGTCTCCCCGAGTAAACGCGAAGCCTAGCAAAGCAGATCGATTTAAGGATGTCCCATTGAGGGACTCCTGATGGCTTTCGCTCGACTCGCCCGCGAGGCGATCAGCGGCGGGCGGAGGCCGTCAGGATGCCTGAATAGCCGTAAGGCTCATTTTCGGGGCAGGGGATGACCTGCACGTCGATCGAGCGCTGCGCAAATCCCAGATCATTGAGAACCGCGGAAACGTCGTCGACCGTCAGATTCGAGCCCGGAAACATCCGTGAGCCGACCTTGTAGGCACGGCAGCGATGCAGGAAATGCACGATCGCGGTGCCGCCGTCGCCGACCATCGAGAGCACATTGCGCATCGCGCGCTTCCAGACGCGCTTGTCGCTGGCGATCGCGTCGAGGCAAAAGCCCGAGATCACGAGATCGTAGAATCTTTCGCGTTCCGGTCCGAGCGGATGCCGCCAGCGCGCATCGCTGACGTACAGATCACGAATCGTTTTGCGGGTCTTCTGCTCGCGCGCACGAACGGCAGTGCTATCGATCCGCTTGCGCTCTTCGCAAGCCATCACGTAGCGACTGAAGCGATTCCAGTCGGCATTGCTGGGCTCGTCGTTGAGCCAGTCGCGAACGCACACGAGGTTGTCGGCAAGCCAGTCCGACATGTCCATCCGAAACACATAGGGCGCTGCCGCAATGGCGCGATGCAGAGTCGGACCGCAGCCGTACTCGAGTGCCGTGCCAAAACGCGCCGACGCCGCGCGCATCACGTCGATCTGATATGCCAGCACGCGCTGCTCATCGGGCAGCACGACCTCGCTGTAATAGGTCTTGTAGTAATCCCTGGCACGCCATTCGCCATAATCGGCAACCAGGGCCGTCCCGGCACTCGAATCAATCATCGGATTCCCCGCTTACTTATTGTTCTGACGAACATTAAAGGGGTATTGCTACCACCTTATGTCATCCTAGCCACAGAGGCTTGTGTCGCGCACCTGTATCTATCTACAGTTTCGCGCACTTTTTCAGGGATTTGCTGAGTCGCCACGGGTCGGAAGCGTCGCGATGATCACACCGGTAGATCATACGGTGGGAGATCCTGCACTAGATTATGAACGCCCGTCCTGAAGTCGATCCCGATCTGACTGCGAGTCTGCCTACGACGGTTTTCGAGCCGCCTTCGGCCATCAGCGACAGCCAACGACGTCGTGCGCTGAGCTCCTCGCAGGTCGGCACCTGGCATCGCGACCTCGCAGTCGGCATCGCTCGCGTTGATGCCAGCTGGTGCGCCTCTGTTGACATCGATCCTTGCGAAGGTGCCGATCACCTGGCGCGTTGGGCGCGCCGAATCCACCCGGACGATGTCGCGCGCTTCGCGCAAGCCAGCGAACAACTGACGGCCAGTGACACCGAGCGTCGCGACTTTGAAGCGGAGTATCGGATCCTGACGCGCGCTTCGCAGTGGCTGTGGATCCTGCAGCGCGGTCGAGTCACGCGCACCGATTCCACCGGTCAGCCCGTCGAAGCCGCCGGAATCTGCATCGATATCGACGCTCGCAAGCGTGCCGAGGTCGAAGCGCACGAGAATGAGTCGCGGCTCGCGACTGCGTTGTGGGGCGCGCAGGCGGCGTTCTGGCAGTGGCATATTCCAAGCGACTCAGCCGTGCGCAGCCCGTTGTGGTTTGCGATGACGGGCTACACCGCCGAGACCTGGGAGGATCGGCCGCAGCCCTGGACATCGCGCGTTCACCCTGACGATCTGCCGCGCGTCAGTGAGCTGATCGATGCGCACCTCGAGGGGCGCACGCAGTCGCTCGAGCTCAGCTATCGGATTGCCTGCGCGGACGGCGCATGGAAGTGGATTCTCGATCGTGGTCGCGTGGTCGAATGGGATTTCGATGGTCATCCGACCGCAGCACTCGGTGTCTCCATGGATATCGACGCGCAGAAGCAGGCGGAGTTGCAGCTTCGGTCGAGCGAGGCGCGTCTCGAGACCGCGATCTGGGGCGCAGGGGTCGGACTCTATGAGCTCGACTGCAAGCGAGGTGTCACGCGCTGGCTGAATGACTGGTGTACCCGCTTCGATATCGACCCCTGCGCTGGTGATGGGCATGTTGATCGTTGGGATTCGAACATCCATCCAGAAGATCTGACCGTGGCGCGTGCGCGATTCTCGGGCCATCTGGCCGGCACCGAGGAGTACTACGACGCCGAGTACCGGATCCGCACGCGCAGCGGTGCCTGGCGCTGGTTGTTTGAACGCGGCCGGGTCGTTGAACACGATGAACAGGGCGAACCCTTGCGACTGGTCGGCACCTGCATGGACATCCATGAGCGCAAGACGGCCGAGTTGCAGGTCGAGGAGTCAAAGCGACGACTGCAAATGGCACTCGAAGGCGCGCGCGGCTGTCTGTGGGAGTTCGATGTCGAGCGGCAGCAGTACAACGATGCCTACTACGAGCTGCTGGGCGTCGATCCCAGAGAAGGTCGACTGCAAGAAAACTTCTGGACGCAACGCGCGCACCCGGATGACGTTGATCGCGTTCTGGATGCCGAGCGTGAGCTGCTGGCCGGGCGCTTGCATCGGCTGAGTCTTGAATACCGGATTCGCCACGCCGACGGCAGCTGGCGCTGGATGGTGGATCGCTTCCGCGGCGCCGACCGTGACGATCAGGGCGTTGCACGCCTGATGATCGGCTTCACGGTCGACATCACAGATGAAGTGGAGGTGCGCGAGGCCTTGCGCGCGAGCGAAAACGTGTTGCGACTGGTTGCCGAGAACTCCTCTGACTGGCTGATGCTGTTCGATTGCGATCTGGTCTGTACATTCTCCAACCGCGGTCTGCGGGGTCGATCGGCTGCTGATCTTGTGGGTCACGTGATGGGTGATCTGCTGCCGGAAAAGTATCGCACAAGCGCCGTGGCTGCTGCCCGAGAAGTCATCGAGACTGGTAGACCGCGGAAGTTCGAGCAGCGCGTCGAGGCGCCAAATAGAGCTGCTCGCTTTCTCGATGTGCACTATCGACGCGCCCGGCATGGGCCGGTCGTAACGGGGCTGGTGCTCACAGCGGCTGACGTGACCGATCGAGTGCAACAACAGCAGGCGTTGAGCACCCAGGCGCAGATCATGCAAACCATGTCGGAGGCGGTGCTGCTGATCGATGTTGACTATGTCGTCAGACTTGCGAACCCCGCCTTTGATGCCATGGCTTGTGCAGCGGTCGGCAGTCTAGTCGGCACCAGGATCGATGCCCTGCTGGCGCAAAACGTCACGGACCATATTGAATTCGGCCCGCGTATACGCGAGGAATGGGCGCGAGAAGAAGGACAGACGGTGGTGACGCGCGAGTTCGATTGGCGTCGGCCCGATGGCGTTGTTCGACGCATGATCGGCAACTTCATGCCATTGTTGATTGGCGGTGAAGAACTGATTCTCGCCGTCTACTTTGACATCTCGCGACAGCGTGGCCTGGAGCGCGAGTTGCTGGACGTCGCCAACCGCGAGCAGCAAAGAATTGGTAGCGACCTGCACGACGGCCTGGGGCAGGAGTTGACAGGCATCGCGATGATGTTGCGCGGCATGACCAGCGCTGCGCGTGCCGGGCGTCCGCCAACCCACGACGCGCTCGAGGAACTCACGCAGCTCGTCCAGTCGACCATTCAAACGACGCGCGGACTGGTGCGCGGGATCGCGCCAGCGCGCGTGCAGGAGGGTGGCCTGGCGGGAGCCTTGAATGCCTTGGCCGAACAACTGACTGCGCAGTCAGGCGTTGCGGTGACGTTCCGCAACGAATGGCCCGTAACCCGCGCGATCGCCGATCAACCAGCGACCCATCTGTATCGTCTTGCGCAGGAAGCCGTCACGAATGCCTTACGTCACGGCGAACCGACCGCGGTAACGATGACGCTTCGAGCCGCGCAAAAATCGCTGATACTCGAAGTAGTCGACGATGGTCGGGGTTTCCCCGAACGCAGCAATCCCGAAACTGGCTTCGGCCTGCGTACGATGCGCTCGCGTGCCAAGGTTCTGGGCGGAGAACTGGTGCTGGTCTCATCAACTTCAACTGGAGTCTCGATCCGCTGCGTGGTTCCTGTAGACTTCTGAGCAACTGAGGGGGGAAGAGCAACGAATGGAACTAGTCTCCGCTGCGAACTCGAACGCCACTGCAGTTCCCTTGCGCCGCCGTGTGCTGATCGTTGATGACCACCCAATCGTTCGCCAAGGCATCAAGCGGATGATCGAAAGCGAGATCGATCTTGAGGTGTGCGGCGAGTCCGCCACCGAATCCCAGGCGCGCCGCGCGATTCGCGAACTGAACCCGGACATCGTCATTGTCGATCTCGCTCTTCAAGAGGGCGACGGTCTGGAACTCGTTCGCGATGTGCACGCGCATCATCCGGATGTGCCGATGCTCGTGCTGTCGATGCACGACGAGGCAATCTACGCCGAACGCCTGCTCGCGGAAGGGGCCTCAGGCTACATCATGAAACAGGCGGCAGCCGATCAGCTGCTGTTCGCGTTGCGCAGCGTGCTCGCCGGCAGGATCTACCTGAGCGAGGCGCTGAGCCAGACGCTTCGCCGCCAAGGCGACTCCCCCGCTGCGAACAGCAACCCGGTCGAGCGGCTGTCGAACCGCGAGCTGCAGGTGCTGAACCTCGTCGGCCGAGGCGTCAGCTCGCGCGAGATCGCCGAGGACCTGGGGCTGTCGGTCAAGACTGTCGAATCGCACCGCCAGAGCATCAAGCGCAAGCTTCATCTGGCAACCAACGCCCTGCTGCTGCAGTACGCGATCAACTGGTTCACCGGCAAGTCAAGGCGGACGCCGCCGCTCTAGGCCGGCAGAGCTACACTAACCGCCGTGCGAACGGCTAACTGGTGGGGGTACGGTCTACTCGGGCTGCTCGGGCTGGTGCTGCTCGCCGGCTTCGTAACCCTGGCGCTTATTGACCCGAATCGATTCCGTCCGCAGATCGCGGCTGCAGTTCTCGAGGCGACCGGCCGCGAACTCGAGCTTGAGGGTTCGCTGCAATGGAGCTTGTGGCCGCGGCTCGCGGTCAGCGTCGGGCCAGGTCAGCTGCGCGATCCGCGCGCTTCCACCGAAGCCCCGATCCTGCGTTGGAGTGATCTTGGTTTCGGGGCTCGTTGGCTGCCGCTGTTGCGTGGGCAGCTCGAGCTCGGCCGGATCCGGATTGATGCCCCGACGCTTGCGCTGCGTATCGATGCCCGTGGACGCAACAACTGGCAATTGCCGCAGGCAACCGACGCCGCTGGCCCTTCCCGTTGGAGTTTCGCGATCGATGCACTCGAGCTGCGCGACGGCGCGCTGGAATTCACCGACGCTCGCGCTTCCCGGCGGATTGTGATCGATCAGATCTCGCTGACGAGCGCCGCCTGGCAAGGCGAGGGGCCGCTGCGACTTGAGCTGGCCGGACGCCTGGTGCAACCGGGGCCCATAACCGAGTTCGAACTCGAGACCACAGTCAGCTATGCAGTCGAGCGACTGGAGCTCGCCGACATGACCGCGAAGCTCTCCTTGCTGATGGCTAAGGGAGACCGGCTTGATCTCGACATTGCGCTGCCGTTGGCGGAGTCCGATCTGTCGAACAACCAACATCGCGCTCCGACGATCGATGTGCGCTCGCCCGTCGGCAAGGCGGCGCTGACCTTGTCGGATGTCTCCCTCGATCTTTCCGGAGCCGAGCCGTTGGGTGCTGCGAACCTGGACCTACGTGCGGACTCGCTGCGGCAGGTCCTGCAAAGCATCGGTCAGGCGCTGCCGACGCGCGACCCCGCCGTGCTTGGTGCCGTGTCGCTGGCCACGCAGATCGAGCTGCAACCGCAGCTGCTGCGCGCGCGGGAACTGCGGCTGTCGATCGATGAATATACCTTTGCAGGCGAGCTGCGCCGCCTCTCCGCCGATGGCGTACTCGAATTCGAGCTGAGCGCCCCACAACTTGATATCGGTCGCTATGCGGCGCCGGACGATCCTGGGGCTGAACCGTTCAAGTTTCCGCTTGATGCTTTGCGTGCGTTGCGCGCGCGGGGCGTGCTCAGAATCGAATCGGCAACGCTCGATGATGTCCGCATGGAGGGCGTTGAGCTGCGCCTGCGCGACAACGCCGACCCGCCATGACCGGGCCCAGTCGGCGCGAACGCGATCGAGCAGCGCACCTTGCGCCGCTGCTGGCGGATTGGCATCGACGCGCGGGCCGACATGACTTGCCCTGGCAGACCGATCGGTCGCCGTATCGGGTCTGGGTCTCCGAGATCATGCTGCAGCAGACCCAGGTCAGCACTGTCATGGACTACTACCAACGATTCATGGCGCGCTTTCCGGGCGTGCTCGAGCTTGCCGATGCGTCGATCGACGAAGTACTGCACTTGTGGAGTGGTCTTGGCTACTACGCACGGGCGCGAAACCTGCATCGCGCCGCACAGCAGATGCGTGATCAGCATGGCGGAGACTTGCCGCGCGATTTCGCAGCCGTGCTCGCGTTACCGGGTATCGGTCGTTCGACGGCCGGCGCGATCCTTGCCCTCGCGTTCGATGAGCGATTCCCGATTCTCGACGGCAACGTCAAGCGCGTGCTGACTCGATACTTCTGTATCGAGGGTGATCCGCGTGAGCGGGCGACCGAGAAGCGTCTCTGGGAGCTGGCGGAAGCTGCGACGCCTGAGCAGAACGTCGCGACACACACCCAGTCGATCATGGATCTTGGCGCAACCGTCTGTACCGCGCGGCGCCCAGCGTGTCTGTTGTGCCCGTGCGAGGCTCTGTGCGGGGCGCGACGCAACGGACGCGAGCAAGAGCTGCCGCTGCGGCGCAGTCGGCCAGCGGGTCGTGCGCGGATCAGTCGGCGCGTGTTTGCGCTGGTTGTGCTGGATGCGCACGGCGCCGTGCTGCTGGAGCGGCGGCCCGAATCGGGAATCTGGGGTGGCTTGTGGTCGTTGCCTGAGTTTGACTCCGAGCCCGCTGCGCGCCGCTTCGCGTTGAGCACTCTCCCGGAGCCGCGACTGCAGCCGCAGACGCTTGCGACGGTGCATCACCGCTTCACGCATTTCGATCTCGAACTTGTGCCGCTGTTGGCGGAGTGCCCAGAACCTGCGCCCCGCGTCATGGAGGCGCAGCGCGTGCTCTGGTATAACTATGGGGATACGGCCGCAGCGACCGACAAAATCGGCCTGCCTGCGCCGATCAAGACGCTGCTCGATACGCTCTCACGGAAGACACTGACATGACTCGACTCGTGCACTGCGTGGTGCTGAAACAGCAGGCACCGGGCCTCGACCGTCCGCCTTACCCCGGCGAGCTCGGCAAGCGTGTATTCGAGAATGTCTCAAAGGACGGCTGGAAGCGCTGGGTCGAGCACCAGACGATGCTGATCAACGAGTACCGCCTGACGCCTCACGAACCCAAGGCACGCAAGTTTCTCGAAGGCGAAATGGAAAAGTTCCTGTTTGGCGGCGACGCGGCCAAGCCCGACGCCTATGTGGAGCCGCCTGGCTGAGTCGGCAGCACCGTACGGCTGCTCAGCGCGGCACGTCGAACAGCTCGAGTGCGGCCGTCGCTTCGTCGGGGTTCCAGCCGAACAGCGACTCGGGTTTCAGGATCGATTCGGACGGTGACGCGTCGCGCTGCATCTGCGGCGAGTATCCCTGCAGCTGCTCGCGCGCCCGTCGCGCCCCGAGTTGCACGAAGGTCGCGCGCTCGCGGCGGATCGCAACGTAGCTCGCCAGCGCATCTTCAACGCGGGCCATGCCGGACGACAGCGCTGCTGCGAGCACCCATCCGTCCTCGATGGCCATCGATGCTCCCTGCGCGAGGAACGGCAGCATCGGGTGCGCGGCATCGCCGAGCAGCACAACGCGGCCTCGATGCCAGGTTGGCAGCGGCGCGCGGTCGTGCAACGCGTATTTGAAGCAGGCGTCGGGTGGGATCCGCTCAAGGATCGCGCGCACGGTCGGCGAGAAGCCCTCGAAAACGCCAAGTGCTTCGTCAGGCGTGGCGCGCGCTGTCCAGCTTTCCTCGCCCCAGGGCTGCTCGCTCGCGAGGCCCGAGACATGCATGACCCGACCCGAACAGACCGGGTGCTGCACGATCTGCCTGTTCGGCAGGGTCCAGACGTTCGAGTTGGTGAGCCGCGACTCCGGCGGGAGTGCGCTCATCTCGACTGTTCCTCGCCAGGCGACCACGCCCGTGAACTGCGCGGGCCGCTCGCCGAACAGTATTGTCCGAACCCGCGACTTCGCGCCGTCCGCGCCGAGCACCACGTCGCTCGCGGACTCGGTGCCGTCCGCGAAGCGCAACGCAATACGGCTCTCGCCATCGTGCAGATCAGTGGCACGCTTGTCGCAGACCAGCAGGTCCGGCTCCAGCTTGCGACAGGCATCGAGAAGCACGACGTGCAGGTCTGCGCGATGCACCTGCATGTAAGGCGCCCCGAAGCGCGCCTCAAAGCCGCTGAAGTCGGTGGTCGAGATCGGATCACCGCTCGCGCCGTCGCGGATCACGCCGTGCTGCGGCCAGCACGCGACGCGCGTAAGCGCGGGCCGCAGGCCGAGGCGCATCAGCACCTGCATGGAGTTTGGCGCAATCGAGATGCCGCCACCGATCAGCGTGATCTGCGGTGCCTGTTCGTAAACGCGAACCCGATGCCCGCGCTGCAACGCCGCGAGCGCGACCGTGAGGCCGCCAATGCCGGCGCCGATGATCGCAATGTCTTGTGCTGGCATGGCCGCCACATTCTAGCCGGACCCATCGCGCTTGGCAGATGGCGCTCGAGTCCCCAGACTATCCGCAGATCCCCGCCACGGTAGAAAGTCCATCGTCACCGAGATGTCCGCCCCTCAGCAACTCATCCGCCGCCTGCTGATTGCGAATCGCGGTGAAATCGCGATCCGCGTGATGCGTGCCGCAACCGAGCTTGGCATTCGCACCATCGCGGTCTATGCCAACGAGGATCGTTTCTCGCTGCACCGGACCAAGGCCGACGAGGCCTATCTGCTCGGGGTGGGTCGCTCGGCGATCGATGCCTACCTGGATATTGAAGACATCATTCGCGTAGCCGTCGAGGCGCGCGCCGATGCGATTCACCCAGGCTACGGCTTTCTGTCGGAGAATCCGGACTTCGCGCAGGCTTGCGCCGATGCCGGGATCCGCTTCGTCGGACCGACGCCGGCGATCATGCGTGAGCTGGGCAACAAGATCTCCGCAAGGGCGCTGGCCGAGCGCGCCAAGGTGCCGGTCATGCCGGCCACCGCGCTGCTGCCGGAGGACATCAAGGTCTGCGAGAAGCTCGCGGGCCAAGTCGGCTACCCGTTGATGCTGAAGGCCAGCTGGGGTGGCGGCGGGCGCGGCATGCGCACGATCGAGAATGTCGAGCAGCTGCGTGAGCTGCTGCCGATCGCGCGCCGCGAATCGAAGGCGGCGTTCGGCAACGACGAGGTCTACCTCGAGAAGCTGGTGCGCCATGCGCGCCACGTCGAGGTGCAGCTGCTCGGGGACACTCACGGCAATCTCGTGCATCTGTTCGAACGCGACTGCACCGTGCAGCGCCGCAATCAGAAGGTCATCGAACGCGCGCCGGCCGTGTTCCTCGACGACACCCAGCGCGCGCACCTGTGCGAGCTTGCCTTGCGGATCGGTCGCGCAGTCGGCTACGTCAATGCCGGCACGGTCGAGTTCCTGCAGGACGCCGACACCGGCGAGCTGTACTTCATCGAGGTCAATCCGCGTGTGCAGGTCGAGCACACGATCACCGAGTGCGTGACCGGAATCGATATCGTCCAGGCGCAGTTGCGGATCGCGGCGGGCGCAAAAATCGGTGAACCCGGCAGCGGGGTGCCTCAGCAGGCCCAGATCAAGCTCAACGGTCACGCGCTGCAGTGTCGCGTGACGACCGAAGACCCCGAGAACGGTTTCGTGCCTGATTATGGTCGCATCACGGCCTATCGAAGTCCGGCCGGCTTCGGCATCCGGCTCGATGCGAGCACCTCGTACGCGGGGGCGATGATCTCGCGCGACTACGACTCGCTGCTCGTGAAGCTCACCGCCTGGGCGCCGACGCCACACGAGGTCATTGCTCGCACCCACCGCGCGTTGTGGGAATTCCGGATCCGCGGTGTCGTCACGAACCTGCGCTTCCTTGACCAGCTCGTAATGCATCCGAGTTTCGCGGCGGCCGATTACACCACCCGATTCATTGACACGACACCGGAGCTGTTCGAGATCCCGCTGAAGCGCGACCGCGCGACGCGTATTCTCAGCTACCTCGCCGAGACGATCGTCAACGGCAATCCCGAAGCACGCAATCGTGCGCGTCCCGAGAAGCTGGAGCTCGCCCGGTTGCCGAAGCTCAGCGGCGTGACCGGCGTGCCCCTGGCGCAGATCGCGGCGCCGCCGCCCGGATCAAAGCAGCGGCTCGAGCAGCTGGGCCCCGAGAAGTTTGCGCACTGGATGCGCGAGCAGCAGCAGGTGTTGGTGACCGACACGACGATGCGCGATGCGCATCAGTCGCTGCTCGCAACTCGCTTTCGCACCATCGACATGACCTCGATCGCGCCGTTCTACGCGCACCTGTTGCCCGACCTGTTGTCGATGGAGTGCTGGGGCGGCGCGACCTTCGATGTCGCGATGCGCTTCCTGAAGGAAGACCCCTGGGAGCGGCTGGCCGCGTTCCGGGAGCGCATGCCGAACCTGCTGTTGCAGATGCTGCTGCGCTCGGCCAATGCAGTCGGCTATACGAACTACCCCGACAACGTCGTCCGCTACTTCGTGCAGCAGGCAGCGGCCGGCGGCGTCGATCTGTTTCGCGTGTTCGATTCGCTGAACTGGGTGCCGAACATGCGCGTCGCGATCGACGCCGTGCTCGAGACTGGCAGCCTGTGCGAAGCGGCGATCTGCTACACCGGCGATCTTTCCGATCCCGGCGAGCAGAAATACACCCTCGAGTACTACATTGGCATGGCGCGCGAACTCGAGCGTGCCGGTGCGCACGTGATCGGCATCAAGGACATGGCAGGGCTCGCCAAGCCACGCGCGGCGTCGATGCTGGTCAAGGCGCTGCGCGATGAAGTCGGCACGCCGATCCACTTCCACACCCATGACACCAGCGGCATTGGCGCCGCGAGCGTGCTCGCCGCCGTCGATGCCGGTGTCGATGCGATCGATGCCGCGATGGACTCGATGAGCGGCCTGACCTCGCAACCGAATCTTGGGTCGATTGTCGAAGCGCTGCGCCATGGCGAGCGAGAAACCGGACTCGACCCGCAGAAGATCCGGCAGATATCCCATTACTGGGAAGCGATCCGCCGCAATTACCTCGCCTTTGAGAGCGATATCCGCTCTGGGGCGTCCGAGGTCTACGTGCACGGCATGCCCGGCGGGCAGTACACGAATCTGCGCGAGCAGGCGCGTGCGCTCGGCATCGAGGATGCGCGCTGGCCCGATGTAGCCCGCGCCTATGCCGACGTCAATGCGATGCTCGGCGACATCGTCAAAGTCACGCCGACCTCCAAGGTCGTGGGCGACATGGCGATCATGATGGTCACGAGCGGGCTGACCCGCGAACAGGTCGAAGCGCCGGATACGCAGATCGCATTCCCGGAATCCGTCGTGCAGCTGCTGCGCGGCGACATCGGCCAGCCGCTCGGCGGCTTCCCGCAGGCGATCCAGGCCAAGGTGCTGCAGGGCAAGGCACCGCTGAAAGAGCGGCCCGGCGCCACACTGCCTGCAGTCGACCTCGATGCCGCGCGCACCGACGCCGAAGCTGCGATCGGCCGCGCGGTGCCAGATGCGCAGCTTGCGTCGTATCTGATGTATCCGAAGGTGTTCGTCGACTACGCCGCCGATCGCGCCGCCTACGGCGACATCGGCATGCTGCCGACACCGGTGTTCTTCTACGGCATGGAGCCGGGCCAGGAGATCAGCATCGACATCGAGCGCGGCAAGACGCTGATCGTCAGCCTCGTCGCGGTCAGCGAAGTGCACGATGACGGCACTCGTACCGTGTTTTTCGAGCTGAACGGCCAGCCCCGCAATGTCCGCGTGCGCGACCGCTCGCAGGTCGCGCGCCGACCCGAGAGTCGCAAGGCCGAGAACGGCAATGCCAGCCATGTGGGCGCACCGATGCCGGGCAAGGTCGTCACGGTTGCCGTGAAGGCCGGACAGGCCGTCAAGGGTGGCGACACGCTGCTGACGCTCGAGGCGATGAAGATGGAAACCAGCGTCCGTGCCGAGGCCGACGGCAAGGTCGCCGAGGTGCTGGTTGAGCCCGGCGCACTGGTTGACGCCAAGGATTTGCTGCTCGTTCTCGAGTAACGGGCCCCGACAATCAGGGGCTTGCGATATTGCTCGTTGACGCCCCGTGGGCGGCTCGGTCTAATACGCGGCCTTCCCCGCGATGGCCAGGTAGCTCAGTTGGTAGAGCAGCGGATTGAAAATCCGCGTGTCGGTGGTTCGATTCCGCCCCTGGCCACCATTCAATGACTTACCCGTATCCGCATCGGTCCGTCCAGGTCCGGTGATGTGCAGCTAACCGGCTCAACCAAAAGGCTTTTCCGTCAGCCGACATCCATTCGAGTACGCCTGAGTACGTTGACCGCGTGCCGCCAACTGCCCCACATGGCCATCGACAAGCTCAGCGATTCCCAGATCCGCAACGTGCGGCCCCGCGAGAAAACCGTTCGACTCCACGACGGTCTTGGCCTGTATCTGGAGGTGACGCTTGGCGGCCACCGTTGGTGGCGGTTCAAGTAAACCTTCGGCGGCAAGGAAAAGCGCATCTCCATGGGCGTCTATCCACAGATCACGCCGAAGGACGCCCGCGAGCGCCGGGACGCCGCGCGGCGCCAGCTGGCCCACTACATCGACCCGTCCGTGGCCAAGCGGGAAGCGAAGGCGGCGCGGGTGGCCAGCACCGAAAACACGTTCGAAGCGGTGGCGCGGGAGTGGTTCGCCAAGCGTGTGCCGGTGTGGAAGCCGAGCCACAGCAGCAAGGTAATCCGCCGGCTCGAGATCGACATCTTCCCTTGGCTGGGTTCCCGCCCAATCGCCCACATCAAGGCGACCGAGTTGCTGCAGGTGGTGCGTCGCATAGAAGATCGTGGCGTGATCGAGACGGCGCACCGGTCCCTGATGAACTGCGGTCAGATCTTGCGCTACGCCATCGCCACCGGACGGGCCGAGCGGGACCTCTCGCAAGACCTCCGCGGTGCACTGGCGCCGTACAACGAGAAGCACTTCGCGGCCATCGTGGAACCGAAGCAGGTGGGGGCGCTGATGCGCGCCATCGACGGCTACCGGGGCGCTTTCATTACCAAGTGTGCACTGCAACTGGCACCGCTCACGTTCGTCCGGCCGGGCGAGTTACGCATGGCGGTCTGGCAGGAGTTCGACCTGGACAACGCCGAGTGGCGGATCCCCGCCGAGCGCATGAAGATGAGGGCGACACACATCGTGTCGCTCGCCCGCCAGGCCGTCGCGGTGCTGCGGGAGCTGCACCCGGTCAGCAGCCGGTGGGGCTATGTCTTCCCCGGTGTCCGGACCCGGAAGCGACCGATGAGCGAGAACACCGTGAACGCTGCGCTACGCCGGCTGGGCTACGGCCGGGATGAGATGACCGGGCACGGGTTTCGGAGCATGGCGTGCACGCTGCTGAACGAGCAGGGGTGGAACCGGGATGCCATCGAGCGGCAGCTGGCGCATGCGGAGCGGGACCAGGTGCGGGCGGCTTACAACTATGCGGACTACCTGCCGGAGAGACGGAAGATGATGCAGGCGTAGGCGGATTATCTGGATGGGTTGAGAAGGGGGGGCGGAGGTGGTGGGGATTGGGGCCGTCAGGGCCGCATAGCAACAACGCCGAGTACCGGGAAATTGCCGGGTTTCCAGGGCCTTTCCGAAGCCGGTCACACTATGGCTCATTTCTGGTTGAAATCTGGCGTAAACTTGCCTTACCGTCCATGGCCACAAAGCAGTAGAACAAGCCATGGCCGCATCACCCGAAACGTTGTTTGCAAATGTCCGTCGCAGCGATCCGTTGGGACTCTGGTCAGAGTCCGGCGGACTGGAGTACTCGCGCGTCAAGGAGTTCCTGGGCTTCTCCACGGCGGACCTTGCCAAGGTTGGCGGGGTCAGCGTGCCATCGGTCCGGCTGGATGCCCGCATTCCTCCGGACCTGCGGCACCGGCTGGAGCAGATCGCCAATATCTGCGCCCTGGTGGCCGAGTACTTCGAGGGCGATCCGGAACGAACCGTGCTTTGGTTTCGTACGCCAAATCCGATGCTGGGCGATGTCGCGCCCCGCGACATGATCCGGCTCGGTCGCTACAAGCGGCTGTTGAAGTTCGTGCTGGATGCACGCTCCGCGAACAGCCGCGGTGAGAAAGAAGCACGCGCCTAGGAGGAAAGGCGTCCAACCGGCAGCAGACGGCGATCGCCTTCTGCTCGACCGGTTTACTGGTGCTGACCTTGCAACATGGCAGCGCCTGTCCGAGCAAAATGAGGCCTACTACGTGGGCCTCTACTATCACCTCGCGAAACTTCGCCGTGGTTGACTACAATTAGAAATGCCGGCGCATTGCCTCGCTTGATTTGTTACCGAACGTCCATCGTTGCCTCACAGTATTTGTTACCGAAGGTAGCAGCCGTGGAGGCGACCATGTCACGAGCACTTACGACGACAGCACGGGACGAACTGGTTCAGGCAGTCCGCGAACGATATCGCGCTGGATCTCGCGAGGCGTAGACGCTGATTCTGGGAGAGTTTGCAGCGGTTAGCGGCTATCACCGCAAGTCGGCGATTCGGATTCTCAACGGAACGCCGTGCGACCGCGACGATGCTCGAGGTCGATGCCGTCCGCGCGTATACGACGAAGCAGTCCGCCAAACGCTCATCGTGCTCTGGGAGGCCTCCGACCGGGCGTGCGGCAAGCGGCTCAAGGCACTGTTCGCCGTACTGGTCCCCGCACTCGAGCGCAACGGTCACCTGCAGCTCGACGAGGGTATCCAAGCGAAGTTGATGGCCATGAGTGCGGCCACCATCGACCGGCTTCTGCGCCAGGTCCGTTCCGTCTCCGGCCGCAGTCGAGTCAGGAGGACGCCGACAGCGCTGCGTAAGCGTGTGCCTGTTCGCACGTTCGCCGACTGGCACGAGCCTGTTCGGGGCTTCATGGAGATGGATCTGGTCGCGCACTGCGGCGACGTCGCAGCCGGCAGCTTCATCCACACGCTCACAGTGACTGATATCGCCAGTGGCTGGACGGAGTGTCTGCCGCTCCTTGAGCGCGACAGCACCCTCGTCGTAGAGGCTGTCGATGGGTTGCGCGCGAGTTTGCCGTTTCGCATTGCCGGTCTGGACGTCGACAACGGCTCTGAGTTTCTCAACGAGACGCTCGTGCGGTATTGCCTGGCTCAGGGCATCGCGCCTGTTCGTGAACTTCTTCCAACCGTCCATCAAGCTCAAGGAGAAGATCCGTACCGGCACCCGTGTCGTGAAGCGCTACCATTCGCCCGAGACCCCGTGCGCGCGGCTGCTCGCCAGCGGCAGCGTCTCCTTGCAAGTAAAGGCGCGCCTTCGCCAGATCACGGCCCAGCTGGATCCGCTTCAGCTCCTGGACGAGATCCGCCGGATGCAGCACCACCTCGTGCGCCTCGCCGACGGCAAGCCATCGCAGGTGCCGCTTGCGCAGAAGGACGATCTCTCGCGCTTCCTTGCAAGCCTTTCGACGGCTTGGCGGGGCGGGGAAGTTCGAGCAACCCATCGAGCTCAGGTCAAGGCTCCGCG
>Ga0163151_10000807_pt1 | contig 54508 bp, 59 predicted proteins | sample OliLakLV19MP5IB2_FD_145596 | JGI IMG/M metagenome (GOLD analysis project Ga0163151, IMG submission 145596) | Freshwater microbial mat bacterial communities from Lake Vanda, McMurdo Dry Valleys, Antarctica - Oligotrophic Lake LV.19.MP5.IB-2 | ecosystem: Environmental > Aquatic > Freshwater >...
CACCAAGAAAATGCCGAGGCACTAGCAAGGTTTTTAGAAGATCATAAAAAAGTTGAGAAGGTGATTTATCCAGGCTTAAAAAGTCACCCACAACATGAACTCGCAAAAAAACAAATGTCGGGTTTTGGCGGCATGATTACTTTTTATCTTAAAGGTGATCTCGCAACGGCGCGCTCATTTTTAGAATCCGTTCGTGTTTTTTCATTGGCCGAAAGCTTAGGTGGCGTAGAGTCGTTGATCGAGCACCCCGCAATTATGACTCATGCGAGCGTGCCGGCAGAAAACCGCAAGGCACTTGGAATTAGCGATACACTCGTGCGCTTGAGTGTAGGAATTGAATCACAGGTGGATTTATTAAACGATCTGGAAACCGCACTTAAGAAGTGCTAGGACGATCATCGAGCCTCCCGACAAATCTCAAGGTTTCCCTCTTGATGAACAGTTGCTACAAGTCGCGAGATATATATTACCGCTACGCTCGTAAGCTATACTTACCATACCACTGGGTTCAACTTCAATCCACGGATAGTAAGTTCCGCCGAGGTCGTCGAAGGAATAATACTCCCAATTAGTATTCGCATTTAGTTTTCGCGCATAAATCATCTGATCTTTAATCGTGGTGTAAGCTATATGCAAACCCCCACTGGCGTCTGTAGTAATTCTTGGAAAGTAGCCCGTGTTGTTAACGCCCTCATCTCCGACCTCTTGTAGATTAGTGCGCTTCCAAGTACCGCTGGCGTTTGTCACATGAACCAACGAAAATGCGCTTTTCGCAGCCTGACCAGATGACACCTTCTGATAAACAAGATGAATGTTGCCCGCGCTATCCACGGCGACATGATGTTTCACAGATGTATTATCGATATCAACAATGTCCCAATTATTGGCGCCTTTAATGGCGACTTTTATTGCACCCGTTGGCTGACTAAAAACAGCATTGTAACTTACGACGGGATTTCCATTGGGTAACACGGCCATTGAAGTAAACCAACCCGCATTGCGAGCCCCATCCACTACTTCAAGAGTCCATTTATCGTTTTCAAGCGTTCCCACCTCAAGAGCCGCATTCTCCCAACCTTGTTCTGGAAGTTTTGTATGGGCAAAATAAACTTTTCCGTTAGCTGCAGCACTTGATGTCCACCAGCCACCGCGACCCGATCCCAAATCTTGAGTTTTCCATTTTGAATCTTTGTTCGTAGCATAGCGAAGAGTTTGTGCTTCATGGTCAGCATAAAAAATATGAGCAATTGATTTGGCGTCAAAAGCAATACTCGGAAACCAACCCGTGCCTGTGTCATCTGTCGAAGCATCGACGGAAGTCTTTTGCCAGTCAGAGCGCCCTGCTAAAACAGAATAAAAAAGTTCGCTTCGAGCACATGGCCCGTCAGAACAACCGGTATAAACTAAATGCTTATCACCATTTTTAGAAATATTGAGTTGGACCATCCTATTCCCCGAGGCCGCTCTATCAACCTTTTCAATTGTCCATTCCGGAGCAGCAAGTGCAACAGATGCCAGAACACTCGGCAAAAGTGATAAAATTAATAGTCTAGTGATCCGAGACATAAAACCTCCGTTTTTTATAGATCTAATTAATTAGATCAGGCGTCTCAGGGCTCGTAAAGGGAAAAGACCCACAACTAACCTGGACAAATATCTAGACAATATTGTTATGTAACTGAAGGTTGGAAAAGGCGAGAAGATCTCGCCCTTATAGCCTTCTATTCTTTTTAGAAAATTTAGTAAAAACTAGTTAATACCAATTCGTTTTCTGTGTAATTACCTTCTTTTGAAATTACACTAATATCGGCATGCCTAAACCAGGCACATGATGGCTTAATTGTTCCCGAAAGCCGAATAGCTGATCCTTTACTTAAGAGAACCTCAGTTCCGTTTGAAGAGAGGGCGGAGCAATTAGAAATATTATCCCCAACCGAGTCACATCGAATAAAAATCGGGTCTAGTTGTTTCATCATAATGGAAGGATTATTGTTTACGATTTGAAAATAATTTGCGCGGCGAGAAAAGTCGAAACTTTTTACTTGATAACCCCCATTTTCCCAAACGCGCAGCGGAATTATATTTTTAGTAATCTCCCAGGGCTTACACCCTGTAAATTTATTACAGCTACGAATACGATGATAGACATCAGAATAGCCAACTACCCTCGAAACTGTTGTTCCCGCTTCAAAGTATCTTAACGCTTGATCCTTCGTCATCGGAACGCCCGCACAAATGCGCGGATTGAAAGGGTCTTCGGGATCCTCGGGGCAACTATCAACATCGCGTGATGTCATTACTGCAACGGCAATGCGATCGGCCTCACCCTCTTCAGTGATATCAAAGTGATGAGCCGTTTCGTGCACCAAAAGCTCAGCCGCCTGCTCTATCTGAGTAATATTGCGACAAGCTGGAAACGATAAATAGATGTCAGCGCCAATATGTATCTTAGTAAAGGCGCACGTAGTTTGCATATCGCTTAACCAAATATGTTTGCTTTTTAAAACGTCTTCAGCCAGTTGGTCTCTGCGATCCAAAATCCATTGCTTTGTCGATTCATCAACGCGCCCTTGAAAACTACACGCCTTAAGGTGTTTGAGTTTGTATTCCGCCAATGCTCGCGCACGATAAAAAAGTGTACGCAGATCATCTCCGCCATGTCCTTCGCCGCCGTCAGCTAATCCAAGACTAGAAAACATTAACAAGCTCGTAACAATTAATAATAGATAGTTTTTCATGATTCCCCCTCATTTTTTGAAATTGGATAAAAAGAAATTCCTAACTGATAAATATCTGTTTTTTTTGAATTTGCCGACGTAAACTTACAAATCTTCCGGCGAAAATCCTTAATCATTCTTTTGATTTCAGGCAATTGAGCTTTATTAATCGCAATTGTTAACGAGGACTGATCTCGACACTCAAAGGGCACGTTTTCTAAGGCCCAAAGAGCTTTTTCTAAAACCTGTTTTTGTAACACTCGAAAGCCTGCGACGGTGAAATCATTGCCAACCGTCGTAATATTATCGCGGTTTTTGACAAGCGTTTCCTCTTTTGTCTTTCCCTGCGATTGCAAATTCTGCCATGACAAATATTTCATTCGTACTAAGCGCTCTATAGCCGCTCTCACCTCAGATACCGTAATATTTAATTTTTGCGCAATCCACTTTGGGTCAGCTCGAAATCCCAAAACAGAAGTAAGTTCAAAAATGGCGAAATGGTACCAATCTGCTATCAAAGAAAAGTGATCACTGGGAATAGTGTGGTAATTCGCGCCAAATTCTCTGCCCTGGGAGTCCGTCCAACCTAATTGCGCCTGCAATTTTCGAGAGAGCTTTTTACCCAGAGGCCTCTGCCCGCGAACAACTTTGGATAATAGTGAATGGTCCATATCTAAGGCTTTAGCAAAAGCTCTCAACGAGTATTTAGGATTCTTTCGGCAGCGTTCAATCAGTTCCGATTGTAATCGGTGCTTAAGATCGTCAGTACGCAGGTCTTGAGTCTCAATCATTTCTAACCCTCAGAAAGGAATCTTAAATAAGTATTTCTAGGAATGTCTACTCAATTGTCCACAAACTGGGGACATATCTGTCCCCAGCACTATCTTTGCCGGAATCATATCTTCGCAATATTTTTTCAAGTTTTGGTATTCGCCCGCTTAATTTATCGGCACAATCGGGCTGATTAATTTAAAACTCTAATCAAACCCACGGAATCTTTTGACTAAGTTACCCCCCCATTTTAATTAATTACCCTTAAACTTCAACAGACGAAACCAATTCTGGTGGCCAGGTAGCTCAGTCGGTAGAGCAGAGGACTGAAAATCCTTGTGTCGGCGGTTCGATTCCGTCCCTGGCCACCACTTTTTTTGGGGGAATCATTTATGATCACGGGTATTCAAGATTTTCACTATAATGTAAAAGACATAAAAAAATCCGTCCAGTTTTATACCGACGCCCTTTGCATGAAGGTCAGTTTTCAAGAGAAAGGTTGGACCTCAATGGAATGCGGCTCAGCCCACATTGGCCTGCACTCGGTAGAACATGATATCCCCAAATTTGCGCGAGATTCTCATGGAGCCTACGCCGGCGGGACCTTAACCCTAAAATCAGACAATATTTCCGAGGACCGAAAGCGACTTGAAAAACATGGCGCTAAAATATTGGGAGAAGACGACGCCGCATGGGGACACATGCTGGTTTTTGAAGACGTTGACGGAAATGTCTTAAAACTTATGAAACCAAAATACTAAATCATGATGTTAACTGGTCTCATTGCTTCAATAGTCGCGGCAGGAATTCTCGCAATACTCTTTTTGCGAGAACTTTTTAAAGTTCAAAAGTTAAACTCAGAACTGAAATACATTAATCAGTTGCGCCAAAGCGAAGCTTCTCTTTTAATTCAAAGCAAAGCCAGTCTTCAAGACGCTTTTAAGAGTCTCGCCTCTACCGCACTAGAGGGCAATAACAAACAATTTCTAGATCTCGCAAAGTCGGTCTTGGATAAAGAAAAAATGAGTTCAAGCCATGAACTTGAAAAGCGTCAGAAAGCGGTCGATGATTTGGTAAAGCCACTCAGCGAAACCCTGCAAAAGTATCAAACTCAAATTAACGAGTTAGAAAAAGAAAGGCAAAAGTCTTACCATAAAGTCGAAGGTGAGCTCGAGCGAATTGCATTAACAAACCGGGAGCTCACTCAAGCCACTTCAGCCCTAAAAGACAGTCTAAAAAAACCCCACGTGCGCGGACGCTGGGGCGAAATGCAGCTAAAAAACTGTATCGAGCTTTCTGGCATGTCAGAGTACGCCGATATCGTATTTCAAGATGTGCAAACTGATCTTGATGGCCAAAGACTCATTCCCGACATGACAGTCAAAATGCCCGGCGGCCGCTTGGTGTTGGTTGATGCCAAGACTCCCATTGATGCCTTTTTAGCCTATTTAGATGCCCCCACCGAAGAGCAGAGAAAATTAGAGTGGGTTCGCCATGGTAAGCACATCAAAGACCACATCACAAAATTAAGTCTTAAGGACTACTCGACACGATTTACAAACTCAGCTGATTTTACAGTTATGTTTTTACCAAACGAGTCTTTTTTGTATGCCGCACTTGAATCTCAACCTGACCTAATCGAATACGCGATGTCTAAAAAAATATTGGTTGCCACACCTCCTACTTTTATTGGACTTCTAAAAGTAATCAGCTTTGGTTGGAACGAAGAAAAATTAGCTCGAAACGCACAACAAATCTCTGAAGTCGGCATTGAACTTCACAAACGTGTGGCTGATTTTGTTGAGGGCTTTGTCCACCTTGGAGAATGCCTAACTAAGGCTAAAGATGAGTACGACGCCGCAAAAACACGACTTAATTCACGCGTTCTTTCTCAAACCCGAAAACTGGAAAAACTGGGCGCCAAAAGTGTCAAAGAGATTGCCATTAAAGAAGATCCTTCACTAACTGAAGGACCTTAACTACTAGCAGACGAATACTTTTTCAGCGAATAATTCCAAAATCGAATGCAACCAAAGAATAAAAGAAAACAAACCAATGGGACTTCCCAATACATCCATGATTCTTGTTTACCCAATAGAAATCGACTCGGTACGCTGGCTAGAAACGCCACTGGCAATACAGTTAAAATGAGATACCTTAGGGCCGTTGGATAAATTGAATCGGGTCTCGTGCCAAGCCTATAAAGACTATACCAAAGATAAGACACCCCTTCGGCATTTACAAATATAATAGAAAGGCTTGCAAAAAAAACTCGAACTGAATAAGACACGACCAATGAGGCCGGCGCCATTAAGCAAAACCACAAAATATTCCAAGCCGTAAGATCAATGGGCAGTTTATTAATTGCCCAAAAGAGGTAGCCCACAACTATGATCAGATTTAGAAAGTAACCGATGTCTATTTTTCGAAAACTCACCATAAAAAGTGCATTGACTGGTTTAGCAAGCAACAGATCGAGCTCGCCATTTCTCACCATGGTAGACACCCGACTGAGATTTTCAGAAAAAAACAACATATAAAAAACATCTGTAAAAAACAGTATTCCTAAAAAGACCCGAACCGAGGGTAAATCCCAATCTGCATAATGAGTTGAGTGCAAAAACAAAATCTCAAAAATACTCAGCTGTGCGACATACCAGACCACATCAGCGACAATTTTTAAGACCATGTTAAAGCGAAATTCCATTTCAGCAATGAGGCTGACCTTAAAAAATGCCAATAAAAGATTAAAATGTTTTTTCATGCGCCTGTCCCACTATATACACGGCGCCCCTGCCTCCACACTATGGCGGCCACCAACCCAGACACACAAAGTCCCAACGAAACACTTTTAAACCCCAATACTACGTCGCTAACCTGCAGCCTCCCCGTTAGGTATCCCGTAGGGACAAACACACCGCTTGAAAACGGCAGCCACAAAAGTATTTTTTTGTAAGGGTCAGGAACTAAATCCAGCGGAAAAATTTCTCCTGATAAAAGCCAAATGGAAATGTTTTTGGCAATAGTAACGGAGTGGATTTTATTAAAAAAGAATCCCAGGCTCGCAATGCAAAAACTCACAGTATGAATAAAAATCACATAGTAAAATAATAAAGAAACTGCCAAGGGCAAGCGGATTAATTGCACGGGGCTCGAAACCACTAAGCATACCGATATTGGAATTAAAAAAGAAAATACTCCCGTCAGAGACTTGTACCCCAGGTATTGACCTAAATAGTATTCATAAAACGAAATGGGTCTCAGGAGAAGGCCATTGATCTTTCCGGATTCAATCTCATCGATCATGCGAAACTCGTACATCCAGTTGGCCGAAATCCGCGAAAAAAATGAGGCCCAGAGGGCATAGACAAGATAATAGTCGCGCGTATAGCCCGCAAGAGTTAGCTGTCCCAAACTCGAAAAGATAGCATACCACATGGCCATTTCAATAAGAGAACCAATAAGCGGCTGAATCACAGCATCAACGAATAAATTTATTCTATATTCAAACTGTGAGACCACGGCCAACTTTGCCGTGCCGTACATTTTTCGCCAAAAACTCATGAATGACTTCCTCAAACCCTGACTCTTCAATTCTGATTTCTTGTATGACATTGAATTTCGCAATTCTTGAAATGACTTCTCCCAAACCCTTTGCGGGAACTGAAAGGTCGATCAGTTTTTGTCCAACACTGATCGCTCCGATTCCGCTAAACTCCATCGCCTCTTGAGTTGGCGAACCAAGCACTATCATCAGCTTTTGTTTGGTCTCAGCTCGTAGGGTAAACTCGTCAACATTGCCATCGTATACTATTTTACCTTCGCTAATTAACAGGAGCCGATCACTTAATCGTGAGATATCATCCATGTAATGGCTGGTTAATATAATCGTCGGTTTGTATCGAGCCATATATTGCTCAATAAAATTTCGAATCACGTTTTGGGCGACTATATCAAGACCTATAGTGGGTTCATCCAAAAAAAGAACTTCAGGTCGATGTAAAAGGGCGCCAATGATTTCCATTTTCATGCGCTCACCCAATGACAACCGCCTTAACTGAGTTTGCAACTGATCTGTACAACTGAAGATTTCGGCCAACTCTTCGACCCGCCGGTCAACTTCTTTCGCTTCGATGTCGTAGATTTTTCCGAGAAGGTCGTAGCTATCAACAGGGGCGATATCCCACCACAATTGGTTTTTCTGACCCAGTAAAACGCTGATCTTTTTTAAGTACTCGTTTTTTCGGTCATTGGGGTTGAACCCCAATACTTTAGATGTGCCAGTCGATGGCGAGATTAGTCCCGACAAAAGTTTAATAAGGGTGGTCTTACCCGCTCCATTAGCACCAACCAAACCAATAACCTGCCCACCCTCTATATTTAGGGTTGTGGGAGCTAAAGCAATTTTAGATTCGTACTGCCTAGAAAAAAAACCCTTAAGAGAATTTAATAAACCCTTAGGTTTTTTGTATGATTTAAAAACTCGGCTGAGATTCTCAGTCTCTATTATTAGTGGCATTGGCGAGTATTTCAGCGTGTAATGACGGCTTTTTCAAGCAACATTCGAGGTAGAAAAAACTCCCTATGAAAAATATGCCGAGAAAAAACTCTACGTATATGGCCAAAATTTGGAACAGGAGTAAGTGATCTGCGCCGCATTGCGTGACGAGCCTGGTCACCCTTTCGCCTTTTCAGGGCACCGCTTATTGGTTCTTAGCGCCTCATTTGAATTGGCATAACTCTCGACTAACCTAGCAATGTGGCATAGCGATTGAACATAAGACCTATGAGCACTCCAGTGGTCACATGATCATGAAGCTCATAAAGGAAAAATGGTGTGAAAAAAATATACCTTTCAATAGGCTTGGCAATTTCGCTCCTGGGTCAGACGACCTATGGGCAGGTGCTAACCTTTAAGAACTGGAAGGCCCTACAAATTCTGGAATCAGAGCAGGCACTAAAAAGAGCCAACATTGCGCCAAAGAAAGATAATCACACGGACCTGCTGTACCAAGCACTCTTAAAAGTAGAGCTAAGCAAGGACCTTACTATTAACGATTATTTCATTGTGTATTTGAGCCGCCATCAAGATGGTAAGGGCGCCATCATGAAAGCGGCGAAAAAAATGAGTCCTGACGAAACTGCCTCCTTATTACTGGCCTACCGAAGTAACCTGCAAGAAAAGCCTGAAGTATCACCCGTAGTTACACCGGACGCTTCACACAAGTCAGCTGTTGATTCAGCACCCTCAAGTGCCTCAGCAAAACCCTAATTGCTCTATTTGATGTAGCGCACAAACCCTAGACCTAGAGTAGAACTTTTCTATTTTCTGGAGGTTCCCTTGACAAGAAACACCGTCACACCATATTTATTGACGTCTAATCAACAAACTTGGGTTTTTATTTTTAAATCTAGGCACTTATAAACTTTAGGAGGTTCTTAATATGGCAAGCGCCAACATACATGTTCGTCCGTTACACGATCGAATTCTTGTTCGCCGCACTACGGAGGAAGAGAAAACGACTGGTGGGATTTTTATCCCGGATACTGCAAAAGAAAAACCTATGAAAGGCAAAGTTGTTGCCACGGGTAAAGGTCGAGTCACTGAAGACGGCCGCGTTGTACCGCTAGAAGTAAAATCTGGTGATACAGTTCTATTCAGTAAGTATTCTGGCACAGAGTTAAAACTTGAAGGCGCCGAATATTTGATGATTAAAGAAGATGATGTACTTGGAATTATTAATTAAATTTGAAAGGAATAAACAATGAGTAAAGAATTACGTTTTAGCGAAGACGCTCGTAATCTGATTTTGAAAGGGGTTAACACCCTTGCCAACGCTGTGAAAATCACACTTGGTCCTAAAGGTCGCAATGTTGTTATCGAAAAATCTTTTGGCGCACCACTTATCACTAAAGATGGCGTAACTGTGGCGAAAGAAATCGATCTCGAAAATAAATTCGAAAACATGGGCGCGCAGATGGTTAAAGAAGTTGCTAGCAAAACCAATGAAGATGCTGGTGACGGAACAACGACGGCTACAGTTCTTGCCCAAGCTATTTTCCGCGAAGGCTCAAAAATTGTATCTGCTGGTCACAATCCTATGACAGTAAAAAGAGGAATCGACAAAGCTGTTAAAACAGTCATCTCTGAACTTACTAAAATGGCGAAACCTGTAAAGAACAAAAAAGAAATCGCTCAAATAGGAACCATTTCTGCCAACAACGACAATGAAATTGGTGAGATGATTTCAGAAGCTATGGAAAAAGTCGGACGAGAAGGCGTTATCACTGTAGAAGAAAGCAAAACTGCAATAACAGAACTTGATGTTGTTGAAGGTATGCAATTTGACCGTGGTTATCTTTCTCCCTACTTCATCACCAATTCTGAGAGAATGGAAGCCGTTTTAGAAAACGCTAAGATTCTTATTACTGATAAAAAAATCTCTAACATGAAAGACATGCTAGGCATTTTAGAAGCTGTAGCAAAAGCTGGCTCACCTCTTCTGATTATTTCTGAAGACGTTGACGGTGAAGCTCTTGCCACTCTTGTTGTTAACAAGCTTCGTGGCACTCTTCACGTTTGTGCTGTTAAAGCCCCAGGCTTTGGCGATCGACGCAAATCAATGTTAGAAGACATTGCTACACTAACAGGTGGAACTGTAGTTAGCGAAGAAACAGGCCGAAAACTTGAACAGGCAACTGTTGAAGATCTTGGTACCGCAAAACGAATCGTTATCGACAAAGATAACACTACTGTTATTGACGGTGGCGGCAAAAAGGCTGATATCCAAGCCCGTGTTTCTCAAATTCGTAAAGAGATTGAAGCTACAACTAGTGATTACGATGTTGAAAAACTTAAAGAGCGCTTAGCTAAATTAGCTGGTGGGGTCGCAATCATTCATGTCGGAGCTCCTTCTGAAGTTGAAATGAAAGAAAAGAAAGCTCGTGTTGAAGATGCATTAAATTCGACTCGAGCAGCTGTTGAAGAGGGTATTGTTCCTGGTGGCGGTTCTGCACTATTAAGAGCTTCCCTTGAAGTCGACCTTAAAAAGTTTGATGACGAAGAAAAATGGGGAGCCAAAATCATTAAACGTGCATGCGAAGAGCCAATTCGTCAGATTGCACATAATGCAGGTCTTGATGGCGCTATCGTAGTTGACCGTGTGGTAAATTCTAAAGACGCTGCCTACGGTTTTAATGCTAACACTGAAGAGTACGTTGACCTTATTAAGGCTGGCGTAATCGACCCTGTTAAAGTAGTTCGCTGTGCACTTGAGAATGCCGCTTCTGTAGCATCTCTCATGCTGACAACTGAAACTATGATTGCCGAAGCTCCTAAAAAGGATGATGCCGGAATGTCCGGCGGCCACGGCGGTGGCGGCGGCGGCATGGGTGGAATGCCCGGCGGCATGGGAATGATGTAACCAAAAAAGACAAACTATAAGCATTAGGCATTTAGTTTAAAAGGGCTGCTGAAAAGCGGCCCTTTCTCGTATAGACCAGGTATGGTTGACTTCTTTCGCAAAAATGAACCAAAATTAAATCATGAACCCAGTTGGTTTACTTTTTTTACGACTTTCTTTTGGCGGCACGATGCTCGCAGGACATGGCCTGACAAAGTTAATGGGCTTTGCAGAAAAAGCCCCAGGGTTTCCTGACCCGCTACATATTGGCTCAAGTCTTAGCTTAGGCCTCGCTATATTTGCTGAATTTTTTTGTGCTATAGCGGTGGTTATCGGATTTCAAACTCGGTATACGATTTGGCCTTTGATCGCTACAATGGGTGTGGCATTTTTCAACATACATGCACAAGATCCCTTTATGAAAAAAGAACTAGCGCTAGTTTACCTTTTTGGCTTTGTTGCAATTCTTTTGTTAGGTCCTGGAAAATACTCTCTCGATCGTCGTTAAAACAAATATCGAAAGCCCATACTGTATGTAGTAAGGCGCTGGCTGATGTTAGTGGCTGAGTCAGGGAGACCACCCGACGTCCGATTGCTGGCACTGTCAAACTGCACTCGCAATAAAGTAGCATTGATGGCTCCATCAATATAAAGATGAGAGGTCACTAACCTTGAAACAGTAAAGACGTAGTCGGTAATCGTGTTTTTACCACCATGTCCAGAGTTTACCGGACGCTCTTTAAATCCTGGGTTTAGGAATATATTCATTTCGGCCGCAGCCAACCAATCCTTCTGTTTAGTGATGGGAAATAAACCCTTTACGCCGAAGAGAAGACCATTAAAATCTGTTGAAGTAAACCCCAAGAGGTCAGAGTGATCGACATCAAAGGTGAAATTACCAAAGCCGCCGCGCAGTTCAATTTTAGAACTAAAAAACTCCTCTTCTAATAAAAAATTGTAATTCACAGCCAGTTCATAACTGCGAAGACTAACCGAAAGTTTTTCTGGAGTTGACCCCGTTATTGGATTATTTGTCGAAAATACCGATTGGCGTATTTGTGCTCGGGTTGCCCACTCATGATTTAGCCAGATTTCGCCCATCATTCCGACGCCAGCAAAATAGGAGGAATTCATTTCTAGAGGGCCGGATGTCTGTGGGTTAATCTTTCCCGAATAATTACTAAGACCCAAATTAAATCCGACTTGACCATATTGGGGAGGCCTACGCGGAATCCATAACTCAGGATTAGCGCCGAAACTAAGTAAGCTATCAGGTGATTCAGCTAAAAGATCTTTTTCGGAGGCACCAGCACCAAAGGCATCAACAGCTGAGTAGGTGACCGGATTTAGCCCTGATATTTTAGAATTTTTTGAGATAACACCTTTTTCTTTTTCGCTAATAATGGAGCCAAAACTAATAGTGTCATCTGATTTTTGAATCTTTACAGTGCCAATAATTTCTTTTTCGGTGCTGATTAGAAAATTGAATTTGGGGTGACGGACGGCTTTGGTAATTTGTATAATAGAAACCACTTTGTCTCTATCGAGACCATCGCGCTTACCTAAATTAAGTGTCACTCTTAATCCGTCACGGCTCAATATTCGCCCATCATAAGGCACACTACCCAATAATTTTTGTACTGCCGCTTTAGCCTCGTTGATTACTCCCGCCAGCTCAAATCTTGAAAAGTTTTTTAGTTGCTCCTGCGCCAATAGTCGTCCGTCATTAGTCAAAAATAGACTCATCTGGATGCCAATTCCTTTTGGCCCCTTAGACATTCTTGCGGCAATAAAAGCGTCTACTCCTAACTCTTTACCTAGCGATTTTACTTTTTCGGGATCAGCTTCTAGCTCCCTCGGCGTCACGATGTTTCCCGCCAATGAACTCGAGATAAAGCTATAATGATGATTTTGAGAAAGCGATTCTTTGATAGTGGCTTCAACCGGCTTTGCGTAGATTCCATCAACATTATCAGAAAATGGCAAAAGCGTTATTCGTGAGATAGTAAGAGATTCATCGACTTCGCTTTTATAACTCGAGCTCTTCGCAAGGACCTGAGCTTGAGCATTGAGGTCTAGACCTATAATTAGAAATACTAAAATCGATTGAATCATCTCCTCTTAATTCTGCTATTAGCTGATGAGTTGGTCAAATTTGACATTAAGTATTCGTCTTGAAAATCCGATAATTGCGACATGAGCCGAGTCTACTTATTATTAGTAATACTCTTTTGTAATTATGGCCGGGCGCAAGTGGATTCTCCCCAGACCTTCATCGTGCCGACAGGACCTTCTCAGTCACTAGAAGAAGAGAGCTCCACATCGCGACGCTACACGGTCAGACCTTTGCAACCCAAACTAAAGGCCACCAAAGAAAAAGAACCTAAAACTCTAGACCCTATTTCAACTCAGCCGGCAACGGCAAAATCAAATTTAGAGCCCAAAGAAGAAATTATTTCAACAGAAATAAAGTCAGACCCATTGCCGTTTCGCAGACCCAGTTTTATAGAAATTCAAATTGCGCCGGGTTTAGTCTACGTGGACTCAAAAAGTAATTATTGGTATCGTAAATATCAATCTACGAGCCCGGGATTCAATGTTAATGCCTCTCTGTGGATTGCACCGAACTTTGGATTCAAGTGCGCTTTTATATCAAGCATAGGTGGTGATGTTAGCTCTGGCCCGGCTGATCTCTCAAAAACTGCTGTCTCACAGCAATGGGTTAATTACGGTATTCAGTTTAGGAATTGGAAAAGCCAGAGTGACTCAAACTCGGAGCTCGATTTTGGCGTTAAGTATTCCGAGTTTCAGTTTCAGCCCCCCCTAGATAGTGCCAATCGGGGACGCCTAAAGACTACTGGGGCCTCATTTTTTTTACAGGCGAAAATTCCTCAGTCCCGTAACCTTAAAACGTTTGTAGAGTTTGAAATCATGCCAAAAGCAACCCATAAGGAAGTTTCCACCACCGTACAGTTACGTTCGGGAGATAAAGTTGACTCTAGTCAAGTGGGTATCAAAATTGGTAACATTCATTCCTTGGCAGATGGCAACAGCATCTTTTGGAGCCTAAATTCCAGCCTAGAAAAAAACGTTTTCAAAGGTATTGCGTCGCCTATTGACCCGGCCACAAATCAATTGCTTAACGGAGTTACCGTATACAATCGCACAGTCATGTTTTTTATTGGTTACCAATGGGGTGACTGATTCTAGACCTAAAACCAGGTCTCTTTAGCTTCAAGCTCGTATTATAATTAAATCATGAGTTTAAGAATCGTCATAGCCGATGATGCCGCGTTTATTCGCGAGATTATCCAACAGGTCTGCGAAAAACAAGGTTGGCAAGTGGTGGGTGAGGCCGACAATGGAATCGAAGCTGTAGAGGTTTCGCTCCGCGAGAAACCTGATCTAGTAATTATGGATCTAATTATGCCTCACAAATCTGGAATAGACGCCACCAAAGAAATATTAGAAGCCGCTCCAGAATTGAAGATCATCGCTTGCTCTACTGTGGATGAACCTAATCTCATTATGCGCGCACTTGACGCCGGTTGTGTGAACTACATTACAAAACCGTTTGAGGCCAAACAACTAATCGACGTCATGAGTTCGGCTCATGCAAGAGCTAAAAGGAGTTAATTATGGGCGAAATATTCTTCACAATAAAAATGGGCTTTTTAACCTTTGTTATAGTAATGCTAATGCAAATTCAAATGGGAACTCAAACAATTGAGCAACATTCGTTGAACTGGATTCGCACATCATCGATGGTTGATCAGCTGCAAGAAGTCGCTGACGGAGGAATCATTGCAATGCGAAAAATGTTTTCTTTCGTGACCAAGAATATGAATGCAGATTTTTTTAAGAATTTTGACAAAGAAAATCAAGCAGGCTTTCGTCACTTAAGGGCCGGACTAGCACGCAGCGGAGCTTTTATCGAAGAAAAGGCTATGAATGCTAAAAAGAAAGTTACTGAAAAAATAGGAAAAAAGATCGACGAGCACACAGCCACACAGACTGACACTATCGAGAACGAGGCGAACGAAGACGAACAAAGTAGCGAGTGAATTACTTCGCTATTTGTTCGCCTGATCTACCTACAGCCGCTGAATATGTTAATGTTTCACCTTTACCAAGTTGCTCACACGCCAACCCAGAACCATTGTTTTGTGGGTCATTTGCTTTGCCTGTGTGCCCTCTAGTAAAAGAGTTGGCAATTTGGCTCGGGACATCGCGCTTACCCAGCTCAGTCTGTATGATGTTTGCGTGCGAAACGTTAAATCCCATAACCATTAGGACAAATAAACTTGCTTTCATATGTATTACCTCCAGACATTAATTGTCTTGTTAATTACATATTAGAGCTAATCCCGTGCCAAATAAGTAACACAAGAGCCAATATTAAAGCCTAGTATTTTCAATAACTTAGAGTGTTGCGGAGCTCTAAAGTTGTCTAACTTTTAGACGGTTGAATGCCAATTCACTTTTTTGTCTCATAGTGGGATTTCGAAAATAACTCGCCAGTTCCTACGTAGTTTTTCCATTCCATGCTAAAGAATTCTCGAAAAAAATCTAGAAAGGGCTTTCGAATTTTCAAATCAGGACGTGTTATATATTCAAATGTTTTGCAAAAAACCACATAGTCTCTGCGCTTTTCATTTTGCTTTTTGAACGCCGGAATATAACAGCAGGGAACAAATGAAGCCTCTAAGAGCCACTGATTGCCGACGGTGTCAGCGGCATCGTTAATTATTTCAAAGTAGGTTATATTCTGGGCCTTTAATAGTTGAACGGCGGTTTGATACAATTTTGCCGGGTTTACGGCGACGAGCAGTTCTTCGCCTACGAAGGCTGCAAAATGATTTGATTCAATGACCTTCGCAAATAGCTGGATGTCTTCATCCGGACTAGAAATCATAATGTTAGGCTTATAGAAGGGATAAAAGTCATTCATTTGTCGTCGCCGTCGTCGAAGCTTTTCAAATTTTGCTGCCACGAGATTTGGCGCATTCACCACTTCAAGCATGCCAATGGAATCCGCTTGATTGTCGTTAGACAAAGCAGAAATATTTGCGACGGGTAAATCAGGTAAGTTTAATTGACTGCGGGATATTTCAAAAAATGGGCGCAATTCGGGGTGAAGGGCAAAGCCGCTGACCCGATCCTCAGCTAAAGTATTACCAAAGTAATACGCAGTAAGGCCATTCAGTCGAGTGTAATCGACGCCCATAGCGTTCGGAAAAATCCCGAGAATTTTAAAACCTTCTTCTAAAGTTACTTCTTGAAACTGCATCGGCACCGTCATTGTGGTGCAATACAATACATGAATTTTAGAACTTGATTCTTCGAGGAATTTTATGCAATAGCGAATCGTATCTTTGAGATCAGAACGCACAGAGGAAAGCTGTGGATTTACAATGATCCTTGCAATTTTCGCGAGACACTGTTCTCGATCAATCATAAGGCTGATTGTCGTGGTAATTACTCCGTCGCGTTCGGCAATGACCCAGATATTATCCAAAGAGTTTACGGCCAGCAAAAGTTTTTGGTAATCCAAGAAAATGGCGTCCTCGGTGTAAGTGCTTCCCACCCGTTGATAAAGGGCCATTAAACTCCAGACATCGACTTCTTGGGCAAGACGAAAAGTTAACGCCATAGCTTGGCCTCGCGTTTAGATATTTTAACAATTAGAAACGAGAGGATGGCTACGCCTGCGGCTTGTATTAAAATGACTTGTTCTAGAGGCATCATCCCAATCACCAACCCGAAAATAAAAAAAGAAATTGGAATAGCTGGCGAAACGGCTGCATTTAAGTAGGCAAAGAATCGACCTTTTAAACCGGCCGGAATGGCACTTTCAAAATATGTGATAATTTTAACATTGGAAAGTCCCATAGAAAATCCGGCACCACAGAGAGACAAGAAGTACCAACTGCTGCTTTTCAGAAAAACTGGTAGTGCAAGAAAACCGGCAAAACTCAACAAGCACCAGAATACGGTATTCATGGGAACAGCAGAAGTTTTAAAGCGGCTAGACAAAAGGGAACCCAACAACAGACCGAGTGCCAACGCTCCTTCCATCAAGGCTAACTGTGAGGCCTCGCCCTTTAATACTCGGTTTGTGTATATCGGTATCAAGATCAGTGTGGGAACGGAGAAAAAGTTTACACTGGCAAAAACTAGTAAAATTGATTTGATAATACTATAGGCCGGAATCGATTCGAGTGATGTTTCGGGCTCTGCACTGGGAGCCGAAGGCCCTACAGCCGCTTTATTTTTTGTTGAGAATTTAAATTTTACCGATGCCGTCAAAACGGCAGATAAAGCGTAGCTTAAAGCATTTAGCAAGACCAATGCTTCAAAGCTAAGGACACTCATGGCGCCCGCACCCACAAAGGCTCCCAAAAACGAGGCGACGGTCGTTGTCGTGGTTATGAGACCAACCGCTGACTCCATATCCTCTTTGGCAACGGACTCGGACGCAGCTTTAAAAAGCGAAGGATCTATTGCCGACTGAAAAGTGGCTAACAAGAATCCTACGAAATAAATAGGAAGCAATAAATCGAAATTTGCGGAGATAAATAAGTACAAACTTAAGGTCACGATTACGGCACTAACATCGCTCCAAAAAATAATTTTTTTCGCGTTAGATTCTTCAACCAAGCGGGCAATTTTTTTTACAAATGCCAAAGCGGGTAGACTTGCCAAGACAAAAAGGATTCCCAGGTAAAGTCCCTGGGAGTCGCCGCCGCGTTTTACTATCCACCAGGCAATGGCAATTTGGTACATACGGGTGCCCATTTGGCTAAACACTTGCCCTAACCAAAGTTTACCGAACTCACGATTGCGAAGTGGCAGTATATTAGCGCTCATCAATTATTAGACTCACTTTGCCAGTACGATCATTGAGTTTCAGAGTTCCGGGTTTTAAAATATTTATCTCTAAGCCAAAATATTTATTTCGGAATAGTGAAAAATCTGTAAGGCCCGCATCAAGAAGTTCAGTGACTTGGGTGTTCGTCAATTTGTCCTTTATTCCCGATTCTATATTGATAGTTAGATTATCAATATTATTTTTAAAGCCTATTATGATTTGGATTTGGGAGGCTTCAGTAGGGGCGAGAGCTTTTACCAAATCACTATAGGATAGGTTCATCATGCCGGTGGCTATGAGATCGTCACACCTGCCAAAATACTCAAATACGCGGTCCTTTCGGCCACAGGCACATGCCGTTTCAGTAAACTTTCCCGCATCGCCAATATCATAGCGAATAACCGGGTAATTCCATTTATCAAGATTTGTGACAATGAGACGACCACCAATTATTTCGATATGATTATAATCTTCGGGAATATGGTGAAATCGTCCCTCTAAAAATTCACATTGGTAACCGATATGATTACTTTCGGTCGTGCCGATAATTGAAACAATAGATTTGGCTTTTAGTTCAGTTTTGATCCACTTTCTATCAGCACTGCACATTGGCATGCCGGCGAAAAGAACTTTCTCGATTTCAAAACTAGGATCTAAGGACTTAGCCCCTCTTAAGACATTCATTACCACGGGAGTTATCCCTTGGATCACGTTAATTTTAAAGGATCCCACAATATTTAAAAAATTCTGGGGGTCCGTCGCACCGGCAAAGCAATAAGAGGTTGCACCCAATTCAAAATTTACATGATTAAATGAAATAAAACTTCCGTAGAGATCGCCTGCCGACATGAAGTTTGCAATACGATCTTCAGAACTCAATCCACTCGCCTGGAACATTTTGACAGCGCTCTTGAGCATGGCATTCCAGTCTCTTTTATCGAAATATGAAAACTTTGCGACGCCGGTAGAGCCGCCGGATCTAGTGACATAACCGCCCTTGGGTGGTGTCGTCGCGAGAGTCTCTTTCATTGGTGGCATATTGTTTTCCCATTCCAGGCGAGATAGGACTGGGATTTTATGAAGATCCTTTAAACTTTGAATACTAATATTTTTCAAACGCTCTTGATAAAATGGCGACTTATTAGCGTGAGCGAGCATTTCGCGTAATTTTTGATCGCGAAGGGCTTCACGATACTCATCGCTGGCAACATCAAACGGGGTAAGGTCGTCCAGGGGCCCGCGGGCCACGACTAAATTTAAATATTGGGCGAGATCGTATTGGCCATCATGAGGATCATCAATTTCTCCAAGTGCCATTGAGCCTAACGGTAGAATTCTTAGGCCACCTACCATAGAAAATTCATGTACCAATGGACCCCATTCTGAAGTACCAACCGCGACCCCTACTGTTTGTAAGTAACCCCGCAGCCCCTTTATGGATTCCAAGACATCATTAATATTCGAGAAAGGTACGATGCGAAGAGTTCGATTTAGCGGAGAGGGATCCAGCTCAAGATTATTGTCAGAAAAAAAAGTGTAATTCAAATTGTTGTGACCCGAATCCACAAGCTTGCCAGCTCCTAGGCCCTCGCGGATCTCAGCGATTCCCCGCAATTTTCTAATTTCTACTGCAGAATCTCGAGACGGGGACCCGGCAGGGTATTGGACTTCCAGTTTTGCCATGGCTACTTTGAGCTCATCTAAAAGAAGGCTTGCGATTTCGGATCCTTCGACGTAGCAGGCTTGTGGTGCTGTACAGGCTTGCTGATCCCATATTATAATTTCTTTGGCAATCTCAAGAGCAATTCGCGAGATACCGAGTGCCTCGACACCTTTTTTTGTGACTAAACTGAAACTTAATTTGGGACCAAAAACAATGATTCGCGTTCTTGCTGGCGCACCGTTTCTATATCCTTGTACCGCCTGCTCTCCACCCCAAATCACGATTCCATCCATCTGATTCTTAAAAGTATCAAGTACATCTTGTTGAGACGACGAAAAATCAATGGCCGCAATTGAAGATGAGACCACTCCATCTATGTCACATTCTTTTAAAGACTCTAAAAACCAAGGAAGAAAAAACCGTTCTTCTGAAGGCATTTTAAGAATGTTAACGTTTCCCGTTATCAAACCTTCTATTAGGGAGCCGGGTCCTACTAAAAAAACATTTCCGGAGAGCACATGAAATACCGTGCCTATGGGGTAATAGCGTAACAATGTTTTATTTTCAGAATTGAATTTTTCTCCGTAAACTTTTGGAATATTCTGAGTTTCACAATCTAGTTTTTTCTTTAAAACTTCTGGGTCAAGACTCCAGACCAACTCTTGCATCCCAAGTTCCAACATCGGCAGCGAAAAACCGGTCAACTCAGGAAGTTTATCCATAGCTCGTCTTCTATAATTTGAGTTTTTATCAGCCCAAAGTTTTTGAACCCGTCCAAGGAGTGCTAACACTTTATCGTTGGGGTAAGAATTCATGCGGGAACGAGCAAGACTTGCACGTCGACATATCTCCTCAGCATCCTTTACTGAGAGTGGCTTATCTGCCACAACGACTTCACCAAATAAATATCTCAAATGACTCATACGCGCCTCACAATTTCTGAAGCTGTTAGTGCACAACCTTTGTGTTTACTCGTACCGGCTCTTCCTAGGATTTCAAAAGTGGGCGATGCGCCACCGCAATCGCAAGCTTCTGAGCGAATTCGGCCATAATCAGTAGAGAGAATAGATAACGTCGGCATCATTGCGTTAAACGGCGTGACAAATTCCATAAGGCCAGATTCCCCTTTGGGAACTTCTGTCATAGTCAATGGGTCACGAATAATAATTCGATTGAAAACGGGAATATGAAAACGATGTTGAGCACACTCAAAATAAGGGGCACAATGTTCGGCCATTCCAAAGGCATCCCGCTGTTGGTGCAACGGAATACCAAATGCTTCCTGACACATTATGCGAAAGGCCTCTCGGGTGATTTTTTTATCTTCTGCAGCCTTCCAGCCACCACCTGTCATAATCCAACTTTCAGAAGAGAATTTCAAAGGTTGATGTCCTTCCACTCTCATCCAGTTTAAAAATTCGAAAAGAAACGCCGGCATGGCAAAAATTCGAATCGGTTTTTTTTCATTCTCAAATTTTCGCAATTTTGCCATAACTTTTTCTTTATCAAAATACCAACTGCCTTGAGAGTCTTTTTTAATTGCAAAAAAAGAGTCTGCTATGGGAGCGAAGCGCATTTGATTCTTCTCGGTAAACGCGATTCCCAAATCGCCGGCGTCGTCAGGGTCATAATTAAAAATCATGTAATTGTTAGGTATATTACTGACAAAAGACAGCTGTTCGAAATACACATCGAGCATTTTTTGAACGCGATCCAAACTTTGTTGATCGAACCAAATCTGAGTTTTCTGTCCGCGTGTGCCGCTTGAAGTTAGTCTCAATACGGTGTCTGTATGTGGAAGGGTGGTCAGTAAATGGTATTTCATAGCCGTGACACTCACAGAAGGGATTCGGGCGACATCGGATTCGCATTTTATAGAGTTTGGGTCAAATCCATGTCGGTCGTATAAATGTCGAATGACGTGATTGTTTTTATAATGAAAATTGGCCATCTCCTCACAGGATTTATAAAACAAAGTATTTTTTTCGGGTGTCCAGTCTACTGGATTTTCGATGGCGCTAATTTTTTCGGAACTCTCAAATAATTTCATAGGATTGTGTTCCTCTCGTAGTCCGCTCGCACCATCGCCAGCAATTTTCTGCCGTCTACCGAGTGCATCTTTATATTGTCAAAACTCACTTTTGTGGGTGTAAGAAATTGAAAACGGAAGGCCAATTCTGTCGAGTAATGATAAGGTACAAAGCCAGCCATAAAAAAACCGTGGGACGCCAATATGTCATACAACTGACCGAGTCCCGAAAAATTCACCGGAAAATCAACAGCTACATACTCGTATTTATCTTTTAAAAGTTCTCGCCACTTCAGGATAATTTTTTCGAGCGCCTGGAATCCTGGTTTATGAAAATCAAAAACAGCAGCTTTTTGCTCTGGTTGAAGTTTTAACGAGAAATCTCCCTCTTTCATCAAGGGATGAAAGCGCGAGATTGGTACCCACGTCACACCTAAAGGGCTCAATAAAAATTCGGTGGCTTCGCCAATTTGGGTGGGCAATGAAATTTCTTTTCCGAACGGATGGGGGACACCCGGCTCTACTGCGACGAGAAGAGAATATCGATCCATATCGATCGCATCCTGACCTATTCCTAAGGTAGAAAGACGTGCCTGAGTCTCTGAAACTTGACTTCCCAGAAAGAGCGCCAAATCTCGATAGCCAAATTTAGAAACCAACCTCTGGCTAAATTCGTGGTTAGTGACAAAATCATAAATGCAGTATTGAAAGTCTCGACCCTTTTTTATTTCTTGTAGCCGACTAAAGATACGTCCAAAAAGCCCGTTTGTTTTATAACTTGGATCTACTAAGCCGAGCGCCGCTTCAAACACTGACGGTGAATCATTTAGCTGTAAGAGTCCGACATGACCAGCCAAACTGCCGTCTGACATTTCGGCAACCAATGAAATGAGTCGACCCGATTTAATCATATCAGCTATTTTTTCTGGGTAGTATACGAAATCTGAGATGTAACGATATCCGTAAACTTTATGAAAAAGTCGACTCAATTGCTTTTCCTCGCCAGGACGGAGCACTCGAATGATGGTTTCGTCCATGCTGTGTCGCTCTAATACTCCGCTCCCCTTCAGAATAGGAGTTGATGAAACTTCTGTACTTATACCGAAAGTTAACTTCTGACCCAGGCGCCCACAGTTTTCGAACTCTAAGCGAGAAAAACCTCTTCTCTTGCGAGCGGCTTCAATTTGTGGTCTTGCGGAATAAATCTCAAAATCACCCGGAAACAAAGGAATGCCTGAATTCAATAATTCAATTACAAATTCGTTATCTTTTCGGAATAGGTCGATGCGAATTTCTCCATTGGCGTTCCATTGATTACTTTTTTCAACTATCATCGCGAGAGTCGCGCCCAGCGATCCCGATATTTCTGTCAGAAGGTTCTCCGGTATTTCCTTCTCTCTTCCCCACGAGTCAATAAAAGTGATGACTGAATTGATATTCTGCTTTGCAATTTGAAGGTGTAAGCGATTGGTATTCATAGCGAGTCTACCACGCGAATTAATTTTCCAGTTCGCTCATTTCGCGGTAATTGTCCTTCTAGTAGCCACTCTACTTTGAGCGGAAGTACAGTTCCCTTTTTTACAAATTCTCGAAACGAAGGGCGCTCAAAATCGAAAATGTCTTCAAGTATCTTAGACATTGTTGAATATTCCGAAACAGGCTGCGAAGTTTCAACTCTGATAGTGAGGAGATCTCGCCCATCAAGGCGACATTTTTGCATTTGAATGCGTCCGCTGGCTCCCGGTACTCGGGAAACTACTTCTTGTACAAAATCGTAATCAACAGAGTCATATCCTATACGAAGTACGTCATCTCCGCGTCCCAGCAATTCGAAGAGAGGCGTGGTTCGGCCACAGGTGCAAGCTGTTTTAAGCCAGCGAGCGCGATCTCCCACCCGATACCGAATGATAGGAGTTAAGGTTCTAAAGTACGGGGTCGCAAGGAGCATGCCTATTTCACCTGGCACACAATGCTTTTTTTCCTCTTCGTTTACTATTTCGATGTAGACCATATCGTCGAAAGCATGAAACATTCCGTTGGAGAGGTGTGAACATTGATATCCCAGATACCAACTGTCTACCGTGCCGTACCCTGGAGCATTGATGACTTTGACACCAAATTTTTGATTCATTTCTCGACGATCTGCCTCATAAATATGCTCGCCGCCAAAAAAGATTTTATCCACATTTAATGTTCCAGGTGCAACTGTGTGAATTTCTCTCAAACAGTTTAAAACAACGCTAGTGATTCCTGTAAAGCAATTTACATTAAATACTTTGGCAACCTCTAGTATGAAATCCACCGGAGTATGATTCGAAAATGGAAAGCTCATGCAACCATAATCCATGAGCATGCGATTCATATGAATAAAGGTCATATATAAACCGCCCGCCGCCCAAAGATTTGCCACTCTGTCCTGCTCATTTAGTCCGACAGCATAAAAACCGCGGGCATTGCCTTCATTTATTAATTCCATTTCTTCAAACGAAAAAAGCGAAGTCTTTGGAGTTCCTGTTGTCCCTCCACTCTGAAAAACAGTGTACCCTGTGCCTGGCCGACTCAATAGCCGTGAGTTTTCCGGAGGCAAATTGGCTCGTAAATCTGAACTCAGCAACGGTGCAATATTTTTAAGGGGATGGATATCACTTACGTCCCATTTGACGGAATTCAATTGGTCGCGGTAAAAATCGGTTTGACTAGCTATTTCTAAAATTTTAGCAAGGTTAGTACGAATAATAATTTGCCGCCGCTCTTCTGAGAAGGCCTCATATTCATGATAGAATGGACCCGATTTACGGCTTAAGAGATTTTTCATTTAATCACCAAAGCTTGGGTCCACAAGACGATGTAATTGAAAGCCCATTGGACGATAACCTGTTGGATGTAAGGAACGCATTTTATTTACGCTTTCTAAATTTGTATCTTCAGATGTCGGCTGGGTGAAAGTGGCCAATAGATCAACAAAGTAATTGTTATAAGATATGTCGTCGGTATTTATTTTGAGTCCCAAAAATGAAAATTGATTACGTGAATTTGATTTCGTAACTAAGAAAAATTTGTCGACTTTAACACTCGTAGGCGCGTAAATTTGATCATCTACGTCGAAGGCATTGGCCCATTTGACACTTTTTTTGATTCCATTGGCCTCTGGATTGAATTTCAATTCAATCAAATATTTACCTGTTTCCACTTCAGGAAAGGACCTAATATCTGGCATCACGGCATCATTTTTGACAAGGTATAACTTAGCGTGATGTTTTTCATCTGCATGCCAAGAATCCCAACCCGTTCGAACTTCCTGAATCCACTGTGCTACAGTTATTGGTTTCTTCATTATAGGGTCAATTGCCATCCAAATTAATTTCGCACCATCCTTCATAGGCACTACTGTCGTGACGTGAAATCGCCACTCGGGTTTACTCCCATTTGACCGTAAGTCTCCCACTAAAAAAAGTTTGAATATTGATTTAGGCTCTATACGAAAATCGCGAGCCGTCAAATGGGCGGTCATGGCACGTCCAAAACAAAACCCAATGATTCCGGTGGGATCGTATTTTTCTAGAACTTCAAGTTTACTAACAGGGTTCGATAGCGTACTTTTGTAAATTGCATTCACTGTTTCCAGATCTACTGACTTAACAGCGGTTTCGCCAAAAGCGGCGTTGGATAATTTATCAAATTTAGAGAGCAGTTGGCTTTCTTTAACTTCAGGTTGGGCAAAGAGCTGCGAACCTGACAAAAAGATTGCGAAAAATACGACGGCTGCTATTGATAAAGTTTTTTGATAGTTCATGGTTTTTTCTCGTCTAACGGTCTGTAATCATTCGTATTCGAAATATGCAATTTTTGGGCAAACCTCGAATAGTGAACTTCAGTTCGTATTCGAATATAGGTACTCTTGATTGGTCCAAATAGAGGGAGGTCAGACGTAAAAACGTAAAGCCGTTGATTACGGGACAATATTTGGCACTAGACTATGAAAAATCGATTATTGGCAGGGCCGGGAAAAAGGATCGTTGTGAACAGCGACCATCACCTGTGCCTCGTCAAACTGAATGGGCATTCTCTTGATTTCAAGATCATTTTTGCCCGTACCCGGAGTAGTTTTTCCAGGGGCCGGGGTATTGCCCGTGTTGGTATTTTTCTCTAACCCCACTGTTATATTATGCGGAGGACAGCCATCGGCATTTGCCGCCACAGTTTGATTCGCTGGCTCAACATCTATAAAGTTTTTATCGTCCGCTAATCCCACCTGCGACACTAAAAGCATTCCTAATATAAGAAAAGTTCTAAACATCCTCGTCCTCCGTAATTTCTATAACTTTAACTGTGTGTTGGCCGGCGCAATTATTTCTAACAAGTTATTAAACGTCGCTGCCACCTGAACCGCCACAACTGGTCCCTCTTTACTATTAACCTTTTCAATCTCACCATTTGATTTATAACTCACATTAATCGAACCCACGCCATGGCTTTCAACTGTCGAAGGTTTACCGAATCGTTCCTCATAACCTATCTTAATGACCTTCTTGGCCTGATCCTCTATCTTAGAGATGCGTCCTTTGCCATCATAGGTTAATTTAACCGAACGTCCGAGGGTATCATTGGCTTCTGCCAAATTACCCTTAGGATCATATTTAAAATTCGTTTTAAATATCCGCTTCTTCTTTTTGTCAGCACTGAACATGGACGTTGTAACTTCATTAAGATGATTTTTATCTTTGTCGTATACAAACTTAACAACCTTGTCAGTCGTCACTTGTTGCTGCACCTGACCGTTAGGAAAGTACTCGTATAATACCTTCTGGCCATTTTTAGTGACTGATGTTGGGCGACCAAACACTTCGTGGTACTCCATATCGGTCAAATCGCCATTGTTATTGGTCGCTACCCGAGAAAGAAACTTACTACCATCACCGCGAGTTTTATACCAAAACTCGTAGGAGCTTTTGTTTGTGACCTCTTTTTCGCATGTTTTAACTACGTCAGATTTATAGTGATCCTTTTTTTCGCCAAACAATTTATAGTCGTACTTTTCAAGACAGCCTTTACGATTAGTAAAGCTGGTCACCCAGTCCTTGTCCGTATTGTAGCTAATCTTTTTTGAAGTCTTATCCGGAAAACCAATCTGCGTTAAATTGTGCAAATCGTCATACTTGTAGGAGTAAGTGTTAGTCCAGGCATTTTTGATTTCAATAAGATCTTCACCAGCAAATTTGTATTCTGCCTCAAGACCATTTGGACCAGATATTTTTTTAATCTTTTTATTCTCGTTGTAAGCAAAAGAAAGTTTGCGGCCATTGTTGTCGACGATTTCTGTCACACCACGAGCACTTTGGATAAGTTTTAGAAAGTTTCCATTTTTGTCAGCCATTTGGATTAGACGGCCTTCTTTATCGTATCTTTGCGTGGAGCCGTCTACGAGGTTTCGTTGATAAAACTCACCTTTATACTCAATGTTTTCCAAACCAGATCCAAAGGCAAAAAAAGTTGTGCCGGGCTTCATAAGTGCAAGGTTGCGAGACTCTGGCTGTTGGCCCAACTTTGGAGTGAACATAACTTCGAGTCCTCCCCCACACTCTGTCAGCTTTATGAATCCCTTGTCAGAGAAACTCAGACTGGTTTCAAAATCAGAGCACCAACCGAAACCAAACATGCCATTAAAGAGGGAGCGGCTATTATAGGTGCGTCTCACCTTCAAATCAAACCCGGTGCCAGGAACGATTAGGTCCTCCCAGGTATCGGCAAAATTGGCGTTCTTCATGTCGACGACAGCATAAGTAAACACACTGTAAAGTAGTGTAAAAATCAACAGCAAAGGCCTCATCCTAAAACCCCACAATCTATGGACTGACTATACATTTATTTTAACAATTCTTCTGATCATAATGCCACCTATAATCTGAAGAATTAGCATTACGGACAGGAAAATAATGCCTAAAAAGGTCGTAAAAAGAGGTTTAATGAAGTCTGGTTGGATAAAAAACATAACAATCATTAATACAAACGGGACTAAAGTAATAATAACCCCTTGAGTAACACCTTGGGCGGTTAGAGCATCTATTTTTTTTTCGATCTTTTGGCGCTCACGAACCGTATAGGCAATTGTTTCAAAAGTCTCAGCCAGATTGCCTCCCTGTTCGCGCAAAATGTTTACTGAGGTCACAAACATTTGGACATCGGGTTTAGGAATTCTCTCGCCTAGCTCAATGAGAGCTTCTTCAATAGTTCGACCTATGCGAATTTTACTGAGAACATAATTGAATTCTTGTCTAATTGGATTTCTTAGATTTTGCGCAACTCTTTCCATGGCGACCTGTACGGTCAGTCCCGCCTTGATACCATTTGCCATAATTGTCATTCCATCAATCATTTGATCGACAAATCTTTTGCATCTTCTTTCATATAAAACAGTCACCGTGAGTTTTGGCACGGTGGCACCCAGTAAAGAAAAAACTAGGCCCACAAAAAAACCCAATATAATATTGGGCCAACAGAGCAAAAACACCACAAATCCCAAACCAAAGCTGGTGAGTAGCATAATCGCAGTAACTCGACTCTCATTAACTTCAATGAACATCAGCTCGAGCAATCTAATGACTTCAGCTCTTTGTCCAAGACTGCGAAAATGAAACCAAGCAATCACTCGGTCGGCCCATAAAAAGGTAATCAAAAAAATGAGTGCGCTTACCGCTGGAATAACAATCCAATTACTAGAGAGAATGCTTGCCATAGTCTAACCGCCTACTTTTTTTAATGGTGGAGGGGGTGACGTAACCGTTCCGCCTTGGTCTTGCCCAGTTGGTGCACTTGACGAGAAAAGATCGGTGGCCACATCGACACCTTTAGCTTTTAGTTTTTGCAAAAAATTTGGAATGGCGCCAGTCGCCATAAAATACCCATTAACCTTTCGATTTTTGTCATATCCTGTTTCTTTAAATACGAAAATATCTTGGGCCGTGATTTTGTCATCTCCACCTTGCATGCCCACAATTTCCGTTAAATATTTTATTTTTCTGGATCCGTCGGACAGGCGTCCAATTTGTACGATAAGTCCCACCGCCCCAGCGATTTGCTGTCGGATAGCTTTTGCCGGAAGGTCCATTCCCGCCATCATACAAAGTGTTTCAATTCTTGATAATGCCTCGGTAGGATTATTAGCATGAATTGTCGTCATTGATCCATCATGGCCAGTGTTCATAGCGGTCAACATATCAAAAGCAGCCCCGTCGCGACACTCCCCTACTATTATGCGGTTAGGTGCCATACGTAAGGTATTGCGTATGAGATCCCGGATTGTAACCGCACCCTTGCCCTCCATGTTGGGAGGCTTGGTTTCAAGTCTTACAACATGCTCTTGTTTTAATTGGAGCTCGGCGGCATCTTCAACGGTAATAATTCTTTCTGTCTTTGGAATAAAACTCGAAAGCACATTCAATAGCGTAGTTTTACCTGAACCCGTACCGCCTGAGATGACAACGTTAATACCATTTTCGACACAGATTCTTAAAAAGTCCAAAATTTGTTTTGAGGCCGTTCCCCATTTTATATAATGATCAATCGTGACGGGGTCTTTAGCAAATTTTCTGATCGTGACTGTCGGTCCGTCGATAGAAAGGGGTTCAATAATCGCATGAACACGGCTGCCGTCTTTTAAACGAGCGTCGACATAAGGACTTGAGTCATTAATCTGGCGCCCCAGTGGCGAAACAATTCGATCAATAACATTTCTCAGCTGTTGGTTAGAAGTAAAGGTAGTTTGTGAAAGGCTTTTTTTACCGCTTTTTTCAATGTATATTTTGTCGCAGCCGTTAACCATAATCTCAGTTACCATGTCATCTGCCAGAAGTTCTTCTAATGGTCCCAAACCGAGTGCTTCATCCAACACTTCTTTGATAATCTTGGCGCGCTCCTCGCGAGGAAGACCTTGCTTTTGCACATCCAATATTTCTGAAATTTTCTGTTGAGTTTTTGCGCGAAGAGATTTTTCTTTTTCAACATCACCTTTGGTATCCGTGATTCCCTTTTTTAAATCCATCTGATTAAAAAGTTCACCATGAATTTGTAATTTAAGTAATGTTTTCTCGTCGAGTTTTCTTCCCGGTGGCGCCAGGGAGTTTTTTATGCCGCCAGCCGAAGTCACACTTGATGTGCTTGCCACTGCTGAACCTTGCGAGGCAAATGTACCTTTTGGCTTTTGTATGCTTACGAGACGCTGAAGTATTCCTCCAGTAAGCCGTCTGACGGTTTCATGGTAGGCTGACGACACTGGTGACTTGGGTGATGAAATTACAAAGGGTTGATAGTTTTGGATAGACATATTAACAGTCACATCATCCTGTGGAATAACACTAAAGACATTTCGACGTAGTGACTGACCAATTTTCTGAGGAGATAGTCCCATTTGGCCCGACTTGTTGACGACGATCTGAACCATGTCCGACGGAAATGCAGCTGTAGCTAATTCATTAACTAAGCGTACAGTCTGATTGACCGCTAATACCTCTGCGGTGGTAACCACACAAAGCACAGTGCATAGTTCTGCCACTGCACGCTGGAGAGCGCCAAGTTCAGAACCTAAATCTACAACTATACAATTAAATGATCTACTGAGGCTTTCAATTTGTCTGATGACTAGATCTGGTTCACAATTTAGCCTCTCGGAGGGACTCTTCACCGCACCCACAAACATTAGTCCGCTGGGATGACGAGCCACCAAGGTAGGAATTGTCTGCACATTGATTTGTCCTGAGTATGCGGCAAGTTCTGAAATAGTTTTTATCGAACGAACGCCTAGAATAATATCTTGATCAGCACCAGAATTTGCGTCGAGATCAATCAAAAGCGTCTGCGCCTTCAACTCAATCATGTAAGCTAAAGCAAAATTGGCAGCAAAAACACTTTTGCCGACACCACCTTTACCACCTAAAACGCCTATGACATAACAATTTGGATTAATTGGCACTAGAGACACACTCCCAATTTCTAATCGGAAGGTATCAGCAATGAATCAATCGGTCTAAGGTCTAGCGATCTCTTACTTTAAATCGGGCCTTTATTTGCTCTACGCCTTCACTGGCTGAGGCCTGAATCACCGGAGTTACAAACACCACAAATTGGGTTTGACTGCGACGAAAGTCCTTAGACGCGTAAAGAGAGATAAGAGGGTTCTTACTTACATCCGGAGGCAATTTATTAAAGTTCGTACCAGACGTTGCTGTGACCAAACCACCTACAGCTGCACTCTGAGAACTGCGAACCACAACCACTGTATTAACCGAATTGTTAGAGACAATCGGGCCCTTGGGAGTGTAACTAAGTAGGCTCTTTACGGCAAACTCCATTTGTAATCTGACATTGTCAGATCGAGCTCCCATAATTTTCGGTGTAACTGTAGTAATCAGTCCCGCCTCTTCAAAGTTAGTCGACTGTGTGCCCTGCGGCCCAGCCACCAGGTAAGGCACTCGAACCGTTGAACGTATATCACCTTTTTGCCCGTCCATGACCATGATGCTGGAGCTTTGAAGCACTCGCGCAAAACCATGTTGTTTTGCCCAATTCAGTTTTGGAAGTAAATTAGTGATGGTGCCCGTAATGGTACTTAGTATTCCGCCTGGTCCGCGATCTCCGCCAGACTCAAATGCTAATTTAGTACCGTCGGAAAGATCGGGCATCCACTGAAATCTAAAACTTTTCTCGTAATCTTTTTGCAGCTCTACGTAGTGGACGTTAAGCTTCACTGTCTTACTGGGCTCAGCGGCTTTAGACTCTTTGATATTTATTAGATTGATAACCTTGGCCACATTTAGTTTTAATCTCGCTCCCGCATCCGGATCAGGCCCTACAAACTGTTCTTGCACAAAGGTTTTCGCGATAATTTCTGCTCGTTGCTGTTCATTTTTGTCTGCCGCCCAGCCTTCAAGAATAAAACTTTCATTGGCCGCTTTACAGTGAATTTCAGGATTATTAACTTCGCGCTCAATAATTTCTGCCATTTTTTTCAAAGCTAAGGGACTCATCGTAACAATTGATGATGCCTGGCCCGGAAATTGTTTAAGAACGGCGTTGATTCGGTTCATATCAACGGGCAGCAGAACCTCACCATCAACGATAACTTTATTATTTACGATTTTCACACTTATGCCGTCAATACCACCTAGTAACGATGTCACCTCTTTAGCGACGCTACTTAATTTACTTTCTGTAACCTTTAGACGAATCTCTTGAATGATCTTATTTGAGGAATCAACGATATTCATAGTCGCTACACCGGTTTTGTTTGGTGTTAAAATCAAAATACCGTTATTGGGGTCCCATTTAGCCTTAGTCACTGATTTAAAGTCTCCTTTAAATTCGATTCCCGAAGGCAAATCTTTTAGCTCTTTGGTGAACAAAACGCCCACTAGGAGGTCTAGATAAATAATTTTACCCGTTCCCTTTGAGCTATCTCCGGCTTCTTGCCCTTGTACTTGGGCAAAAGAAAAACTCAGAAGCACTGCTAAGAGCCAGCCTACATACATCTTTTTATTATTACTCATCATAAAAACCGCCCCTAAAGGTTATAAATCTATGAAAGATCCTTGTTTCTTTTTCTTTGGTAAAATCGTCTGTACCGGTGGTACATAAGCAGGTACTGCAGAAGCGGGAACTCTATATCCCCCGTCAAACCCGCCACCACTAGCGCCGAGCATGTTATCCATTGAAGTTGAAGGTATCTGCGCCACACCTCTATCATTGGGATTACGAACCGTTAAAAATATGCTGCTGGGTGAGGTCGACAATAGCAGAATAATGTCCTGAGCCTCTTTAGGTGTCGCTTCAATTGTAATAGTTGAATACCTTAAGTCTCCGACATAGCTAATAATGTTTTTCTTATCGTCATCTAACATTCGCGGTATGTTGTTAAATATTGTAGATCCCGTAGCTAGTACAACCACATCTTGCATCATTGTTTTAATTTCACGACGTTGGTTGGTTCCCTTTCCGATATCTAAGGCCGCGATCAGATCGACTCGATCACCTGGGCGAATTAATTTTCCAGCTGCCCTGATGTCTTCGATAGGTATGGCCAGCGCTCTTTTACCCGGCGAAACTTGTAAACTTATGCCCGTATCAGCACCAGGACTAAGAAGTTTAGATTCTAATACTTGCTCACCTTTAGAAATCGGTGAGGCGGCAACTTGGCCAATCACAAGTTCGGGATTAGCAATGGCACCTGGCTCTACGTAGTCTTTAGGTTTTTTAATAATTTCTAAATCGGTATCGACAATTGTTTGCATCTGTTTAATGGTTTGTTTGGCCACCACAACGCTTTCTTCAACACCATACTTTTTTTGCAGTTCGCTTTCACGTTCTTGTGAGTGGCTATATAACAGAAACACCGAAAATAATGCAGCTCCCACAGAAATCCAAAGTGTTCTCGTCTCGTTTGAATTCATATCAATCTCCACCACACTGAGTATTTAAACAAATGCCATACTGCACCCTGATCCAGGCCGGGTGAACGCCTCTACCTATTCGCTGTGGGCCGGTGCTTGAGGACATTGAACTATGAAAACCCTCTTCTCTATTTTCAACGTTCAACTCCATCGGGCCTTTCGAAATACTTCTCTCAGAGGCCAAAATATATTCACCACTATCATCAGCAACTTCCGATTGAATTCCGTGGATTCTGGTACCACCCAAATAGTATTCCCCTCTGGGTCCGGTCGCACTGCTCTGATCGCGAAAATACACTAAGTTGGTGCGGTGTCTGAAAGTTTCAAACGCATATGTTCGCGCTGCAATCGAATGCAAAATTCCGGTATGGATAATACCGAAAGCTCCAACCCCATAAGCCACAAACATGACAAATATAATGAGAAGCGGAATAGCTTCAATTGTCGCCATGCCTTCTTCTGATTTTAAAATTCGTTTACTGCTCATGATCAACATCCATTATCCGGGGTAAAAAAATATTTTTCTCTGTCTATCCCAGTGCCGCCAGCAAACTCTGGCTTTTGCAATAAAAAATTAAGTCTTTGCGCCATGAAAGCCATGCATTCATCTTCGTTAGGCTCTCGCGATAAAAATGAGGAGACATTTGCTGCAAAAGGTTTTTCGCCTGTGTTGCCAAGAATAGGAATGCGAATATTCATAAGATTGGCCACTAATTTTACCCTTGAACCCAAATAAGCCTTGCCGGTGGGATTAGAGTTTCCTGGGTATACGTCGTTCCAGGCGCCACTTAGACTTTCGTCAAACCCTGGACCGCCTTTAAGTTCAAACCAGCCACCGGCTCTAAAAAGTGGTGCGAACACTTTATTTGCTAATAGTGATTGATACTTTTTTATTCCCATTTCCTTTTGTTTTTCTTTACCTAAATGGGCTGCATAAAATGAACGAGCCGAAGAAAATGTTATATATTGGACTACTTCAACAACTGATAATGTAAAAGTTAATGCGAAAAGGAGTGTCGACAGACCAAACACTGTGATTAGTGCAAAGATGAAATCAACTGTAATAAACCCAGCGGAGTGCTTTTTGTCTTTCATCATCTGACTGGCTCTCCCCGCACACTTACATGCCGCTTAGCTGCATGGGGGTGATTGATTCGAGTCTGTTCAGGTGTGCCCCAGACTCCATTTTCGATCATTCCCGCAATGTTTGAGTTCCATGGATTTATTGAGAGGTTTTCAATAAATTCCTCGCTTTCTACCCAGCGAGTAAACACTAAAAATACGGCAAGCATAACTGTCATAATTAAAACAAGTTCGACTGACATTTGCCCCTTCATAACTGACCTCTGTTGAGTGCCAAGTGGCTCATCCAGCCAAAAAACAAAGCCACTGTCATCGGAATGCGGTTAAGCTTTTCTGGTGAAATGGGATTCTTAGTTGAGATCATCTGCCACACATTTTTGAAAATACTAAAAAGTTTTCTATCAAGGGCAGCTCGAACGAGGCCTAGCAATAAAGCCCAGATCATGGCCGAAATGGTGACACTTAATACTGTTTGCCAGTTAGTTGAAATAGCAAAGGCTAACATTATTTTTAAATCTCCACCGCCCAAAATTTTAAACAAAAACAACGGCACATATAGCCCTAATACCAAAACCATAGCCAACAGGCCCAAAACTAACTGGTCTACGCCCCCGAAAAAGTAAGCATATATTCCACCCACAGCAATACCAATAATCACAAGGGTGTTATGTACTTTTCTTGTCATTACATCATCGATCACTCCCGCGAGTAAGATTAATGACGGAACAATGGCGCTACTCATTTACCAGCCTCCTGGCGGCTTCGAACTCGGTTTCTTAAAACTTTGTTTTTGGCCGAGATTTTTTGGATCATTAAAATCAGCACCCGTGGCTAACTGTTGTTCAATACGCGCGGCCAGTCTGGGTGCCGATTCCTTAAAAGTGGCGCGCGGGCCGTTGTCGCCCATAAAAGCGCCGCCTAACAAAATCACGTATAAAAATAATAAAAGTACTAATTCTAACGACATTTATTATCAATTTCCCGTTGCGCCACTAATACTGCCTTGAAGGTTGCTCATCATTCCTTCAACCATGGTCATGATTTTCCCTTTGAACATCAAAACTACGGCCACTACTGCGACCAACAAAAGTATATACTCGGTTGCACCTTGAGCGGATTCGTCTTTCCAAAGTGTGCTGATAAATTTCCTAATGTTTTTCATACATTTCCCCCTATATTAATTTTCTAACACTATTGCTTCCTACTTATCGGCGAAAGCACGCCTGCCATGAGCCAAAACTGCATGTAATAGCTTAGATTTCTTAAGTTCTGGCCACTGAAAACGGGAGAACACGTTTAGGCCTATGGTGCACCTCAAATTATAGCATTAATCTGATACGCCTGCGAAACTTACTTGAATTTTAGCTACTTCCGATTTTAAATATGTATCAATTTGAGACACTAAACATGGACACTGTAAAAAGTTTTTTCATAGTAGAGTTTAAAACCATTGCCACTGGCTATCTTATGGTCAATTCCTTGGTCCAGAAGTTTAACCCTGAGGTGATTGAGATTTTCTCTCAGGCCCCTGCAAAACTCATATTTTTATTTGAAACAACAAAAACTAAGGAAGTATTGGCGGCTTTCAAAAAAAATAAAAAAAACATTCTAGATTTTTATAATTGTATCGGTGATCACAAAAATCTCCTCAATGCATTGTATGGTCACATCAAGCCTGTACTTATTGAGTCGGTCATCGTGATAGAATCAAAAACCTTGGCCTCGTGTTTTCGTTTAGTAAAACTGGCCTGTGACAATCCAAATATAAAAATTCTTGAAATTGATTCTGGCAGGGCCATGAATGGCAGAGCAATAGCATTCCTAACAGGACCTAAAGCGGCCTGTGAAAACTTTAAAGCGCAAGCCAAACACAAAAATACTTTTTGTGAAGTGTTGAATGAAATGCCACTTGCAGTTAAGTCCCAGTGGGCGGCTCAGGGGTAGCTTCTAGTGGTGGTGTGACCACGGGGTCAACAACAGGTGCTGGGATCGGTACTACCGGCGGCACGATGGGAGCTGGACTCGTCAGAATTGGCGCTTCCACATATCCGCCTTTTTTAAACTCTTTGACCTTTCTTGTTGAGACTATTTGAGGATCGTATTTGCATTTTTGAATAGCGGCATCATACTTTTCGTACCAACTATTTAGGCCGTACTTTCGGAGCTCAGCAAGGGCAGTACGAAACGGATCCATTGCCCCTGAACGATCAAAAGCACACGCTTTTACAAAGGCACCCAGCGCGTCTTCGTATTTTTTCAGAGCTACTCCGGTGAAACCCATTTTTATCCAAGACCTTATTGATTCGCGATCAGCAATTGTTGCCTGTTTATAAAATTTGTAAGCTGAGGCCATGTCCTTTAAATCTTCTGACATCTCCCCGGCTTTAAATTGCGCCAATTCAGACCTCGGAAATTGTTTTGCCGCTGTTCTTAGGACTTTTTCATAACGATCTTTTTTTTCTTCTTCTTTATAAGTCATTCCTAAAATGACATGCGAATCAGCGAACTTGGGGTCACGAGAAACGGCCTTTTGGCAGTAAGAACGAGATTCTTTGAGATATCCATCAGAAAAATAATACTCACACAATTTATGTAGATATTCAGGCTTTTCGCCAAGCTGAGAAATGAGCTCCGTAACCAGCACCCGCGCGTCACCAAAGTTTCCTTGATCGGCATAAGCATCGAGCAAGGCCTGATAGGCAGGAATATACTTTTTGTTTGCAGCAATCGACATTTGATAAAGCTTTGTGGCGTCTTCGATTTTATCGATCGCCTTATAGGCATCGCCCAACGTTTTTAAAATAATATAGTCATTTTCTTGACGACTCAGCCATTGTTCGAGAACTCGAATCTCATTGAGATAATTTTTATCCTGACGGTAACTTGTCGTCAGCCACCCGAGAGATTCTCGATCTAAACCTTCAGCAACGGGGCTCAAGTAATCTATTACTTTCTTGTACTCTTTATTTGAAAAATAATACCCGGACAGCTTTTTTCGAGCTTTAAGGCCCTTGTCTCCCGATTCTGCTTGCTCTTGAAGTTTGCGTATCTGCTCTCGACTAAGTTCGATTTTTTGCACTCCGCTGGTCTTTTCTCTGGTCTTCTTCTTGGCAAAAGCCGGACTACTACCCCCTGCCAAGGTCGAGACAACTACAAAAAGAATCAAAGATAGCCCCTGCCGATAAACTCTAGAATTTGCTATAATTAACAGGTATGAACTTTTGGACATTCAACCATCATATCTTTCGTCGGATTAAAACTAAACAGAATTCTTTATTGGGCTCTGAAAAGGGCCAGGGAATTTTAGAATATGTTTTGCTATTGTTCTTTGTTGTCTCACTGGCTTTTGGAATGTTGTACCAATTTAATGACGCCTTTAAAAAATATGCCGCAAACTATTTTGGAAATTATCTAGCCTGTATCCTTGAATACGGCGAACTTCCAAGTTTAGGCGGCGGCCCCTCATTAGGATGCGAGGCCGAATACGAAGATTTTAGTTTAGCGAGTGGGCGCCCAGCAAAGGGATTTAAGGGCGTTGGCGAAGACAAAGGCACGGATGGAGAAGAGGGTAAAGCCGAAAAATCGGGACCAAATAGCAAGGGTGATACCGCGGCCAGTGGTGGCGGCTCCGACGCTTCACCCTTTAGTTCTCGAGGTTCCAGATCAGGAGGCCGAGGCAGAGGGGCGGGAGCTAGAGTAGGAGCTGACGCCGCTAGTGAAGGCGACGAATCTGGCGGCGACGATTCGATTATCTCGTCACGCGGAAAAGAGGGCACCTCAGCCATAATTACAGAGGTTGAACGCCGCAGAATTCCGACTGGGTTAGACGAAGTGGACGCAGAGAAATTAAAACAAAAAATCAAAATCACTAAAGAAGATGCCGGGCAAGGTCAGACCCTAATAGATAACAAAAGGCTTCCAGTTCGAGAGCCGTCAGCCGCGAAAAAAGGCAGCGAAGATGATAGCGCTATTGATTTCGGTTTAGGTGGATATTTGAGGATACTGTTTATCGCAGCAATTATTATAGCCCTATTTATACTTTTAGGGAGCCAGGGCTTACAAATCAGCAAGGAATGGGATTAGTTTAACCATGGATATTCGCGACCTGTATCAAGTCGGGGTTGAAAAGTTTGACGTGGGTCCCTCGGCGCAGAAAATTTTAAATCGCTTGATTGCCGGTGATGAAAGTTCGCAAGACATCGAGAATGCCATTGTTGACGATGCATTTTTTACAGAACAAATTATTTTGGAAGCATCGAACCTTTCAAAGTTAGGTCCCGTGAAATCTTTATCTCATGCGGTTTCGTTGATCGGCCTTCAACACTCCACTTATTTTATACTTGGCCATTCGATATCCCGTATTTTTAACCCAAAATCGGATCAAAACTTCAAAACCATAGCAGCCTCCAGCGCCAAAATTCAACGTGCCCGAGAGAGTGAAGCACTTGCCAAGTCTCTAGGCTGCCCCTTTTCGGGTACAGCCTTCGCTGCCGGCTTTGTTTTTGATATTTTTGAGGAATGGCTCAATTCGAATTCCGTCCTTAAAGAGAATTTTGCCAATTTATTTGCAAAAACCTGGTTGCACAGCATGAGGACGGCCTCATTGTCTTGGTCGTTTACCAGTAATAAAAAAAGTGAGCTTCCCCTCCAAAAACTGCTGTTTGCGACAGGGTTAATGCACGATATTGGCAAGTTACTACTCGCCTTTAGTTATCCCGAAAAGTACAAGGATATCATGATTAAGCATTCTTACCTCAAGGCCCGTTACCCTTATGACGACGCCTTTGAAGTAGAGCTTGAGCAAGAAGCCTTTAAGTACTCACACCCAGAAGCTGGAAGCCTACTTCTCTGGCAAATTGAGGTGTTAAAAGACTGGGAGGCCGCAGTCGAGTACCACCACGATTTTGGTTTTCTAGAAATCAGAGACTCCCGTCTTAATCGCATTGAAATCTGTTTAAGAATCGCGGACCAAATCGCTAGTTTGCTTGATACTACAGAGCAAATTCCTGAAGCCATTGCCCAGGAAATCATCGAGCCCCACGTTAAATATTTTCCGATCTCAGCTCGGGAAATCCAAGAACTTGTAGTAACGCTTCGAGCAAATCGCACTCTGCTGTAATAATTTCAGTTATAATCTAGATTGAAACCTTCGCGGCAATATTAAATCGCTATGATATTTATATTGAAAGTCAGAGTCGTGTTTGCCATAAACAACTCAACCAGAAGGAAAAACTTTGTCGCAGATTTACACGATCAATACAGCTCGCACCTTTAGCGAAGACGAAGCTCAGGCCCTTCTACCCATCGTCTGTCGAATTACGAAACATCATAGCGAAATTGTGAAGTCGCTGATTGAACAAATCGATACACGGCAAAAAAATCTTAGCAGTGATTCTTGGAAAACGGAGCAAGAGATTAATTTTCATATTGAGGCCTGGAAGTCCAAAATGCAAAAGTTGGGAATCCTTTCGCGCGGCCTGTGGATCGGCGACTTTCCAACCAAAGATGATGGCTATTATTGCTGGAAATACCCCGAAAAAAAGATAGGTTTTTGGCATAGCAAATCTGATGGCTACTCTAAACGCATTTCTATTAATGAATTAAAACCTACGGAAAATACACTGCCACTGTGAGAATTGCACTCGCACAAATAAATTCTCGACTAGGCGATTTCAAATATAACAAAGGCCAAATTATTTCCTATACTAAGAAGGCCCTTGAAAGACACTGCGACTTGGTGATCTTTCCAGAATTAAGCCTCTTTGGTTATCGGCCTTCAGATCTGTTAGAAAGAAAACCGATTGTATCTGATCAACTGAAATATCTAAAACAAATTGGCAAGGAAATCCCAAAAAATATTGGAATACTCTTTGGAGCAATTACAGAAAATAATGGCCCGGGCAAAGCCCTATTCAATTCGGCAGTTTTTATGGAAAAGGGCAAAAAGCCAGTCTTGTTTCACAAAGAGCTGCTGCCAACATATGATGTCTTTGATGAGTACCGTCACATTGAACATGGGCAAACTGGTAAAACAATCTTGAAGTTTAAAAGTAAAAAAATATTAATCACAATATGTGAAGATATATGGGCCTGGGAATTTAAGGGTTACAAAAATCTGTATCCCAAAAACCCGTTAATAAAAGTAAAAGAAAAAGTCGATCTAGTTGTTAATATTAGCGCCTCGCCATTTTCAATCACCAAAGAGAGCCAAAGAAAGACTGTCTGCCAGCTCACGGCCAAAAAATTTAAAGCGCCTTTGGTTTATGTTAATATGGTTGGCGCACAGGATGAACTCATTTTTGATGGTGGCAGCTTTGTGATTGATCCCAACGGAAAAATCCTCACTCAATCAGTGCAATTTAACGAAGATATTAATGTGTTTGATATGAAGACTTCTTTGGGAGGTAAACGCCCCCAAAAGTTGAGCGAAATCGAAAAGCTCAGACAGGCTCTGGTTCTCGGCATTCGAGACTTTGCACAGAAAGTTGGATTTGAGCGCCTGCATCTGGGTTTAAGCGGCGGGATAGATTCTGCAGTTGTCGCTTGCCTTTCTGCTGATGCCCTAAGACCTACTTGCGTGACCGGCATCGCGCTACCGGGACCATTTAATTTACCAGAGAGTTTCACCTGGGCCGCAAAATTAGCAAAAAATTTGGGAATTGAATTTAAGTCTGTTCCTATAACCGACATCTACAATCAAACGCTTGCGACCCTAGAAAAATCTTGGGAGCCTTTGGCTTTTTCTGTACTCCACGAAAATCTACAGGCTCGAATAAGGGCCAATGTATTAATGGCCTTTGCTAACTATAAAAATAGCTTACTTCTTACGACAGGCAACAAGAGTGAATATGCCTCGGGCTACTGTACTTTATATGGCGATATGTGTGGCGGCCTTGCGCCCATCGGAGATCTGCTTAAAGGCCAGGTATATGCATTAGCGCATCACTACAACCTAGAGCATGAGCTAATTCCCAGCGAAATAATCACCCGTCCCCCCTCAGCGGAGCTTCGACCAAACCAAAAAGATCAAGATACTTTGCCAGAGTATGAAAAATTAGATAAAGCCGTTATCAACATTGTTGAAAACAAAAAACCTGTCAGCAATGAAATCGAATCTTGGCTTTTAAATTCCCTCTTACGCAGTGAATTTAAACGTTGGCAAGCCCCGCCAATATTGAGAATCTCACAACACGCTTTTGGCCGGGGACGGTTTTTTCCGATTGCACATAATGCTAAAGTGTAAACACAAGCTGCTTGGGCTGAGGAATAATTTGGGGAAACCTAAACTCTGGCCGATTTGTTAACGCCAATAATTTTGTAAAATCTATGGTTGTCATCGCTGCCCGCTCCAAAATTTTTGAAAAAAGAATTCCACAATAGACAGCATCGGCCTCTGCGCGGTGAAAACCAGCGCTCGGAATTTTTAAATGTTGAACTAAAGTTTCTAACCGATAATTAGAAAGCCCCGGAAACACCTTTCTGGCTAAAGCCAGAGTGTCAAAAACTATTCCACGAGGAGCTGTGGTCTCAAAAGTTTTGATATCTGAAACCAAAAACTGAGTGTCGAATGGAGAGTTGTGAGCCACCATTGGGATGTCTTCACAAAACTCAGCTAAGGGGCCCAAAACCTGATCAATCGTGGGCTGACCTTTGACCATCTCGTCAAATATCCCGTTAACGCGACTGGCGCCCGGCGGGATCGACATTAAGGGATTTACCAAAGTTGAAAATCGTCGCGTCGGCTGTCCATCTTCAAAACATATAGCACCCACTTCAACAATACGATCAACGCCCGCTACTGTTCCTGTAGTCTCCAAATCAAAAGAAATAAATTTCATACGTTTAAGTTAGCCAACTTTTTGGTATAATTCAAGGTAGTGAAAAAGAGTAAACAGCCGACAGGCTTCATAAAAATAGGTCCCCAAGAAGTAGTTATCCCATTTACTGATGAAAAAAATCTGCTTCAATTGTTAGTTAAAAATGGCATTAGTATTGATCATTCCTGCGGAGGCGGAGCAAGCTGCGGCACATGTCGGGTATTAATCAAAAGCGATATCAATGGTTTGCCGGCGCGAGAAACTCTCGAGAAGGAAATGGCACTAGACCGAGGGTTTGTTGACCAGGAGCGGCTATCTTGTCAACTCTCGCTTTTTGATGGGCTCCAAATTAATATTCCCAAAAAAACAGTCCAAAAAGAACGCAAGCGCTAAAGCCTCAATTATAATCAAAGGCCATGACACTTAATTAGTTTTATGAGAAATAATTTATCTCATGACTAATCTAGAGACCTATTTAACCACCAAAGACAATGCTAGAAACACCGCCTGGGAACACGCCTTTTTAACGGAGTTTTGTAAAGGTCACGTCGAACTCTTGGTAGATACTCCCCAACCAGGGCCGGAGGGCTTTCCTTACTTGTTTGTAAAGACATCTGGTCGTGCCACTGAATCTGTTTCAAAGATAATTGATTGGCTTTCGAACCGTGGCATCGGCATGGTCGTAAATCCCCAAAAGGGTCTGCCGGACTATGTTTTTACATACGGCATGGTTTGGGGGCTTAAAGAAAAAAATACGGTATTACCAAAACTGGAGACTTTAAAATCTTCTCAATTTGAATTGCAAAAAGATAGACCATTTTCATATGGCGAGCCCAGTCTTGAGTTTTTTCCGCACTATGCCCGAAAAATATTAAGAGAATTTTTTAACCACCAAGGAATTCTGGCGCCAAGGATGTTAATGATCTCCTCTGACAATAAATCTTTCGATCTTTGTTTTTCAATTGAGTCTCTGGGTAATCCGCCGAAATCTGAACATAAGGGGATTGTGGAGGCAATTGGCTGGTTTTTTCCGTTTAATACTTCAATTGTAGTTTTAGAAGAAAAAGGCCTACCTAAATTTATTGCTCTCTAGTCCAATGCAAATTCGTCTTTGTTTGGCAATAAGTCCAATAAACATTCGCGCCAATAATCTGGTGCAGAAGCTGAGAAATCAATGGCTATCTCAAATACTCCGCGACCAATCATGCTAGTTCTCGTTATTTTGCCATCGATCTCGAGATTCATTTCTTCAATTTTTAACATGACTCTCTCGCCCACCAAACAATCTATATTTAAGTTTCCACGCAGGTTTTTAGGTACTAGATCACGCCGGGTTACTCGCAGTAAAAATCCGCGGCTCGAAGCATCCACAATGACTCCAGCTCTTGCCAGAATCGCAAACTTTTCAAGTGAAGTAAGATTGTGAAAGTGAATTGGACCTAATGTTTTTCTTATTGCTGATCTTGAATTAGTTCTCATAAAAACCTACCACCTTTATAGTTACAATAACCTATCGGCAGGCCTAGACTAAAGTTAAGCTCGAGTTGGTGTATCACTCTGAGAATCATCATAACTAGCTGCAACTGAACATGTTTCTGGCGAAGACGAAATTTCCATCATGCGCTCAAGTGGAATACGCGCTCGCTCTAAAACGTCTTTTGAGACGCGAATTTCTGGGGATAGATTTACTAACGTGTCGCGAATTTTTTCTAGCGTATTGAGTTTCATGTAGGGACATTTATTACATCCGCAGCCCTCGGCGGTCGGCGCCTGAATAAGTTCAGCTTCGGGTCGTAGCTTTTGCATTTGATGAAAAATTCCCAATTCAGTGGCCACGATGAATTTTCTTTTTGCAGTATTATTTTGAACTTCACTTAATAGTTTTGAGGTAGATCCAACGACATCAGACTGCGCTAATACCGAGTCATCACATTCGGGATGTGCCAAAATCCAAGCATCAGGATGTTTTTCACGCAGTAAAAAAAGTTCTTTGGCTGAAAATAAAACATGGACCTCACAAGCGCCTGGCCACAACTCCATGGGACGCTTTAGTTTTTTAGATAAATAATTGCCCAAATGTCGATCCGGTCCAAACAGTATCCCTCGCTCTCGTGGGATACTATTTATTATTTTTTCAGCATTAGAAGATGTACAGATGACATCTGAGATAGATTTTACTTCAACGCTACTGTTGATATAGGTAATAGCCACATGGTGCGGATGCGATTTTCGCCAATGGAGGTAATCCTTAAAAGGAGACGCGGCAACGAGTGAACAGCCAGCGTTAACATCGGGAACCAGTACTTTCTTTTCAGGAGAAAGTATTTTAATACTTTCCGCCATAAAAACTACGCCACACATAACGATAGTTTTGGCGTCACTTTTTTGTCCAAACTGGGCAATCTGGAGACTGTCTCCAACAAAGTCGGCAATATCTTGAATGTCGCCCTCTTCATAATAATGAGCGAGGACGATGGCGTTGTGTTTCTTTTTTAGATCTTGAATCTGGCTTTCAATTTTTTCCATAAAACTTTATATGTCGCCGCCCTTTAGCATTGTCACTATGGTTTTTGAAACATACTTTAAAGGTTCGAATACCCCCACACCCTCAGAAGCAGTTCCTTCAAAATCTGGCGAATTAAAACGGTTAAGGGCCGACCTCAATTCCGCCAGAGAACAGGCGTTTGGCAAGTCTCGTTTGTTATATTGAATAGCCAAAGGAATTTCTTTTAAATTATAACCTTGTTGAGTGAGGTTTTTTTCTAGGTTTGAAAGTGACTCTAAGTTTTCTTCCATACGTTCACGTTGTGAATCAGCCACAAAAACAATGCCGTCTAGCCCTTTTAAAATTAGCTTGCGGCTGGCATCATAGACCACCTGACCTGGTACAGTGTAGAGATGAAATCGGGTTTTAAAGCCTCGAATCTCACCAATACTCACTGGTAAAAAATCAAAAAACAGTGTGCGTTCTACGTCAGTTGGTAGCGTGTAAAGATTAGATTTATCTTGCCCTACCATTTTATTATAAACCCATTGCAGGTTGGTGGTTTTACCACCGAGAGAGGGACCATAGTATACAACTTTACAGTGAATTTCTTTTGCATTTTGATGAATGAATGACATTTATATTTCTATCCTATTTTCTAAGGCTCGGCCTAATGTTCTATGATCTATATATTCAATATCGCTCCCAATAGGAACCCCATGCGCAATACGAGAGATTTTAATAACCTTGTCTTTTAACTTGCGTGATAAATAAAGCACAGTCGTGTCGCCCTCAAGATCTGCATCTAAAGCCAAAATTACTTCTTGCACGCCCGGATTACCATCCTGATGGCTTTGTTCTACCTTCTCCAAAAGCTCATTGATCCTTAAATCACTAGGAGAAATACCATCAAGAGGTGAAATCGATCCCTGTAGCACGTGGTAACGTCCACGAAAAGCGCCCGAGCTTTCGACGCGGAGTATATCCATGGGCTCCTCAACCACGCACAAAAAAGAATCATCACGCTTGGGATCGCTACAGTAGTGGCAAATCTTTTCTTCCGTAAAACTATAGCAATTAGGACAGGTTTTAACTTTTTCTTCCACGCCCTTTAAAGCGTCCCGCAAACATTCTGAAAACCCTTTAGGCGCGCGTAAAATAAAATACGCGAGCCTCTGTGCCGATTTTTGCCCGACGCCAGGGAGCCGGCTTAACTCATGAACTAAACTGTCTATCGAGGGAACATTTAACATTGTTTAAAACATTCCTGGCATTTTTACGTTGCCGGTGAGCTTTTCCATTTCCGCTTGGCTAGTTGCTTTAGAAACCTTTAAAACTTCATTCACAGCCGTCAGAACTAAATCCTGCAACATTTCTTTATCGCCACCTTTAAAAACATCTTCGCTAATTTCAAGATTCAAAATTTCACTGTCGCCCTTGATTTTAACTTTAACCGCGCCACCACCAGAACTGGCTTCGTATTCACGAACTTCTAACTCTTCTTGTAGCTTTTTAAGCTTAGTTTGCAATTGGTTGGCTTGCTTTACGAACTGTTGCATGCCTCCGGGAAAGCCTTTCATGTTAACTCCTTGATCGCTTGTATTTTTGTTTTTAGTTGTTTTTGTACAGTCTGCACTAAGGGGTGATTTTCAATTTGTTGTCTAAGCACTTCAGCTTGATCTATTTGCTCTTTCTCGGCGTGAGCCTTCGGTGAAAGTTTTGAGGCCTTATCCTCGATGACCACCTCAATTCGATAGTTTTTTCCCCAAAAAGTAGTGAGGTAGTTAGCCACTTTTTTTAAAAACTCAGGTTCATTGGCTTGAGAGTGTAAAAACTCGAGCGATTGAGGAATACCAATAGTGAGCTGATCGCCCTCGACTTTCAATAAATGAGTGTTTTCAAGTTTAGCACCAATAAGGGCGTTGAGATTTTTAATCTTATGAACAAAGTCTATCCACTTTTCTTGATAATGATTTTCGTTGTGCACGTACGCCACATGTTTAAGTGGCGCTACGATGGGCGTTGGCGCTGCGAGGGACGCTGGCGCTGCGATGGACGCTGACACTGGCGTTGGCGTTGGCGCGGAAATAATTGCGGATGTCGGCGCGCCGTTTTTCATTTGCTCTAACAAGCTGGTAATGTTCTGAACGCGAGGTGCCTCTGCCATTCTCAATAAAATCATTTCGAGAACCAACTTGCCGTCTTGAGCTCTAAATAGATCACCAGCCCCTTTAAGGGCCATATCAAATAGCAGGTGAATATCTTCAGAAGACAAGTTTTGAGCCTGAGCCTTTAAAAACTCGATTTCACTCTCGGGTAAATCCACCAGCGCACTCAACTGGGGTCCGGCCATTTTAACCATTAATAGATTTCGCAACTCCTCGAGAATTTCTTGGCAAAATATTTTGGCGTCAAAGCCGCCCCTAAAAACTTTTTCAATGACTGTTAATATAGTTTTGCTATCACGAGCCACTAATCCACTAATGGTATTCATAACCAGCGCGCGATCGGTTAGGCCTAACATTTCAATAACTTTTTCATTAGTGACTTTTTTATTACAAAAATTAATGACTTGATCGAGCAAACTCTGACTGTCACGCATCGAACCTTCGCTCTGGCGAGCGATCATCCACAATGCGGCAGACTCAATCTCGACGCCTTCGGCGGTACAGATTTTTTCGAGGTGTTGTACAATTTGTTTTAAAGGAATGCGGCGAAAATCATAACGCTGACAGCGCGATAAAATCGTAGCTGGTATTTTTTGAACTTCGGTCGTTGCTAAAATAAAAATGACGTGGGCAGGTGGCTCTTCTAAGGTTTTGAGTAAGGCATTGAAGGCGCTGGTTGAAAGCATGTGAACTTCGTCGACGATATAGACTTTCCATTTACCCGACGACGGCATATAGGCAACGGTTTCTCGCAATTCGCGAATAGAATCGACACCGTTATTACTGGCCCCATCAATTTCGATGACGTCTACGCTTGTGCCAGAACCAATTTCTTCGCAGATCGAACACTTTCCACAGGGCACAAAATCCTTGACGTTCACGCAACGAATACTCTTAGCTAAAATTCTTGCAACCGATGTTTTGCCTGTTCCGCGAGGCCCCGTAAAGAGTAGGGCATGCGCTAAACGATCTGTTTTTAAGGCGTTTAACAACGTTACTGAAATATGTTCTTGGCCGACAAGTTCTAAGAAAGTTTTAGAGCGCCATTTTCTTGCAATTACCTGATATGACATTCTTCCCCTTTATTGCCGACATCTTTTAGGTTGGCCGAGCACCCCATATCACATGGGAGTTCTGGTACCGTTGCTTCCTTTCGGACCTGGCGGGGTTAGCAGGCTCGCCATTGTATGGGACCCGGCCACAAATATTGGCTAGAAATTAACAATCTTTAGCCTCTCAAGCCACATTCTTTTTGCTTGCCGCAAGGCTTCTTTTTTGACCATACTGTCAATGATAAGTCTATGGAACTTTTTAATTTTTTCAAAAGACCAAAAATGCAAGTTTCGAGCCTGGAGTTCAAAGGCCAAAAGATTGATATTTTTCGTAAACCTTACCAAAAAACCCTGCGTCTAAATGTTCATAGAAGTGGCAAGATTAGAATTTCGTGTCGTGTGAACACAGGCGAAAGTGAACTTTTACGATTTTTGTCGGAAAATGAAGCGTGGCTTAAGGGCCAGCTCGCACGCGTAGCGCAGTCGCCTCGAAAGCAGTTTGTTTCTGGTGAGGAATTTCCTTTTTTAGGTAAGAATTTTTCTTTGCAACTTTCTAATGGGATGAAAAAGCGACCAACGCTTAAATACTCTCCTCCCTATTTAAAAGCTGGGGTACCTGAAGGTTTTTCTTTGTCCGCCTGGCAAAAATTATTTCGTGCATTTTACTTGAGGCAGGCTAAAAAGTTTTTGCCGGAACGCCTAAGTCATTGGTCAGAGATAATGGGACTAGGATTTAGAGCGATTTCAATTCGTGGTCAGCGTACTCGCTGGGGTAGTTGCAGCCCCTCTGGCACTATCTCTTTGAACTGGAAGTTAATGACTTTTCCTTTGGAAATTATCGATTATGTTTTGATTCATGAGCTCGCGCATTTGAAGCACCCCAATCACTCGCGCGCATTTTGGCAATTGGTTGAGTTACATTGTTCAAATTATCGAGAGTGCCGCATGTCTTTACGGCACCAACAAAATATTTGCGAATTTTTGGACTGAGCTGGTACCCCCAACTTGCAGACCCTTACAACACGGGTGTCAACGGCGCCTGTCCACGAGCTTTACACAGTGACGGAAAATGCCGTCACTCGCCCCCCAAACACCCCTAAAACCCGGTTAATACCCTTGTCAATTCAGACATTTACGATTGGCGACATGGCCTGCCCCTTGCACTCCTATGGTTGAGATTAAATTTTTCATGAGGAAACTGTTATGAAAATTATGGATTTAAAGAAAAACTTAGTTATGGGACTTGTACTCGGCATCATATTGTCGGGCTGCCAAGGTAGCCGAAACAATAGCAACGGAACACCAGCGTCACCTCGCACACCGTACCCACCTGGCCATAATGGAAATAATGGCAATAACGGCCTTAATCAAAATGATCCCAATAATCTAAATAATCTCAATAAAAAAGGCGACGACATTGTTTTTTCGAAAGATAAAGCCACACAAGTGTCTTACGACCCCACAAACTACACTCACGTGGTGAACCCTAACGTAGTTGTAGTTAAAACGGGATATGGCCGCTCAGAACTTTTAGATTATACAGACGCCGGCGATGACAATATTATGGATGCCCTCAAAATTAAATTGGGTACTCGCAGAACTTCTGTCGATGAAAAAAGTAAATTTGATGAGAAAATGAAGAAAGACCTTGATATAAATAACTGGACAGCCGACGACGACAAAGTACGCCATAATTCTGCAGTTCAAGGCGGAAACGAAAAACTCGCTCGCGGAATTTCTAAGGCAAGTCTAGTAAAAAGTCAGCATGAACAAAAATACACTCTTCAGGTGTCTGTGGCCGAAATCGGCCAATTGATATACTCATTAGATGTTAGCGATCTTGTCGAACAAAAGAAATCCATTAAAAATGAAAAGATGGAAATCGATAGTAGTGCCTCAGAGGATTCGGAAGCTTTGTCGGCCTTCCTAACCTGTGTCTCTAAATCCTCACGCGACAAATGTTCGACGGCCATTGTGCAGTTGAGAAAAAATAACGACGAATCTCAAGCTTATATTGTATTAAGAAATTCTCCAGCCAACCTTTACTTAGGCGAGTACACATCTAAATTAATGTTAAGACCCCAGGGCGATGTTATTATTGACCGATGGGTTCAGTTTTTTGCTCAAGTTATGGATTATCGTTACATTGTAGGATCGACTGAAGGAATGAACAATATTGCTGAATTAAAAACATTTGCAGTTGTCGATGGCCGAGCCGGATTCCAGCTCGATATTAACCGCTTGGGTTATTCTCCATTTACAGTCGGCGGCGAACTTGAAGTTACTAAACGAGGCGCTGCGGTGAGCGTAAATACTAAATTAGAAAAAAACAGCGAAGAAGACGGTTACGACGACATTATCAATGAAACTATAAAATCTGCCATATTAGTCCACAACAATGGTCGAGGTATGTTGCAGATTAGCCTCCAGCTGCATGGCTTTAGTGACGGATTACCAGGCGATAATGGCAGCATAATTATGAACGACAAAGCCACTAAGAGTTTGTTACGACAAAATCAACCCTATAATCGAGGCAATCAGGCATTTGGTAGCAAGAGTTTGAGATTGCAGGAAGAATCGAATCGTGCGCTACGCATAACGATTGTTCCTAACAGAAATTTTGGGGTAGACGAGTCCCTTCTTTAAAAAATATGTAACGACTCATCGCAAGGTTCTTACTTAAAGTTTTTGACGGATCAAAAATTTTTGTGGGAACATTTTTTTCTATGCAAACCATGGATACGGTAAAACAAACAGTGACCTTGAGTCTTCCCCACGGAAATGTGAATGAAGCGACTCACCCCATACTCATCAACTACCTAGACTATCGAAAGTATTTAAAAGACTACTACGATTTTCGTGTAAAAACGGATGAAGGCAGACGTCCTTATTCGTACGCTGTATTTTCGGCGGCAGCTGATATTAAATCGCCAAATTATTTAAAACTCATCGTTGAAGGCAAGCGCAATCTCTCTGTAGATATGGCGCAAAAATTTGCCAAAGCGTTACAGTTTAATAAGATCGACTCTGAAGAGTTTGTCTTATTAGTCATGTACAATCAATCCAGCGATGCCGTGACGAGGAACAAGAATTTCATTGAGCTAAACACAATGCGGGTTCAAAAAAAGATCCAGCGTGGAGAACTCAATGCAAAAACTTGGGAGAAAATGCCCACCTGGCTGGTCTGGACTCTGTACAGCATGGTGGATCAAGCTAATGTTAATTTTGACCCACTCGAATTGACTCAAGCATTGGGCAATCGCGCCGCACCTGAGGAAATTCAAGAATCACTTCGCCAGCTTTTTGATTCAGGAATTTTAAAGCGCGATGAGATTTCAGGCGAAATTAAAAAGAGCCGCGAGCTGATGGATTCGGCGCAGAATGTGCCTATTGAGTTAATTCGAAAACTTCAAACAGATTTGATTTATTTGGGGTTAGAATCACTTTATAAAGACAATCCGGTCGATCGCGAAATTGGCGCGGCCACATTAGCTCTGACAGAAGAAGAGTTTAATCAGATTAAATTTGAAATTCGTCAGTTAAAAAAACGCATCAGTAAGGATGTTCAAGCAAAACGCATGAATTCCAAAGGTGAGCGAATTTATCAGCTGAATCTTCAGTTTTTTCCGGTGACCGAGAAGATTGAAACTAAGACCACCAACAATTAGATAAAATCTAAGTCTCAGCGATGAGTTGGAGCTAAAAAAGCCATATTAAAGGCCCTTCTGACTCCTAGGGGAGGGGTCTCATCGCCAAGACCTTGCAGCAAACGTACAGAATCAGCATACGTACGACAGAGATTACTAGAGCAAGAGCGGCGCCAAAACCAACTCTATTATATTCCATTTCATCTATTTTATACGCCCAATAGAGCGCAAATTGGGCACTCAAAAAAGACAAAAGACAGTCAAGGCTCCTGGATGTTGCAGCGACTCTTCATTTCTATAGTAAACGCATCGTAGTAAATATTTATGCTCTTTTTCGATGGGCCTACAAATTTTAACTCAATTACACATTTGTGATTTTTCTCTTTAGCTTCAAAGTACGTGAGTTGCTGTACTGAGTATCCTGCGGCAACCAAAGTATTAACTGACTGTGGTGCCTGTATGAGTTTCAACCGCCCCATTGGACCGCCTGTCAGTATATAATCGAGCTCATCAAGGAATTTCTCGTCGTCGGGCGTGAGGGTATTGAATACCCTTTCAGGCTCTACTGATTCCTGGGCGACAGCACATAAACTCAAAAATACGAAGCCCGTTAAGGCCAATAGGGATATAGATTTAGTCATAGCATTTACTCCTTCAATACCTATGCCAATATTCTCATGGACATCCCGCTTTAACCAGATTTAAACTTGGTTTAATTAAACGGACTTGGAGAACCCATGAAACACTGTTTGGCATTACTCAGTCTGTTGTTTTCTAATGGACCAGCTCAGGCCAAACGCACCTTTGAAGAAAAAAAGTTTTTATTGCAATCAACTACAGTGGTTTCGAGCCTAATTTACTCCGGAAAAGTTATTGCTGAAGCTACTTTGGCCAGCGGCACAGACTGCGTAGTTGGGACAAATTCGGTTGAAAATCACGAAAATCCCCCTCGCTATGAAACTACACTTAAAATCAATGGCCAAATTTGCAGTATTTATTTTTACGAACATATAATTGGGGATACCGAACAGGGCGCGGGGAAGGCAGAAGTTCTTCTCACGACGGGGCTAAATGTAAGACCAAGGGCCCCGACTACTGTTTCGACAACTGGCGATTTTCGATTCCTTGACAACCGAATTGTTAGATTTAGAGGAAATGGAATTTATAAAGACGGTTCAAAAGTAGCCACTGTTTCTAAAACTGTGAGTGAAATAATATTTTTTGAAGGTAGTCCACGAAAAGTGAGTGATCTCAAATTCACTGCTAGCGTTAACGTCGGTGATGATTATGCCGAGGTTGTACTTAAAAGCCATAAAAACCCTGACGGAAAAACTGAGACCCACGCTAAAATCGATGACATCGTCATCCCACAAAGTGATTTAGAAACCATGTTTCCAAATACGTATAAAAAACCATTTAAACTAGGAGAAAAAAATGAGAACCGTTTTTATGATTTCACTTTTAATGAGTAGCGTTGGTTTTGCTGAAGGAGACTTTACAGCAAAAAAACAGGAAGTATTAACTAGAATTGACGAAAAACTAGTAAAAATGCAGGAACACAAGACCTGTGTGGCGGCCGCACAAAAGCAAGAAGACATGCAAAAATGCCATGGCATGATGCGTGAGGCTCACATGGAAAAACGCATGGAACACATGGAAAAGAAAAAAGGTCGTCTGGAAGAGCGGATTAAAAAGATGGAAGAAAAAACACCATCAGAAGCTCCGAAGCAGTAATAGGGAACGATGCGGGTTTGAAAATAGGAATCCGTACGCACTATAAAAAAAAGGCTCCCTACGGAGCCTTTTTTAATTAAGTTTTCACGATTAAATTAAATCGGTAATATCGACACGAATTTTAACACAGGTTTTAACAAACATTTTTTACCGGCGTGTACGATTTGAGATTCGGCACTAAACTGAAATTTCAACAAGTAGGCGCCAGGACCTTCGAGCTTGGTGTTTCCTCTAAAGGGTATTTTAAGACCTGATTCCTGTCCGCTGGGTGTTTTCAGATCGAAGCTTTTATTATCGTTATCGATTAGTATATTGCCGCCATCCTTAAGTATGAGACGGATCGCTACAGCGTCGATATCTTCGGCAACTGAGATCGGCAATTCACCGTTAATGATGCTGGTTTCACCAAGGTCACCTGTGATCACAAGAACCTGACCACGAGTACCGCGAATTTCAATTCTAGCGATATTAACAATAACGTCTTTAATGCCGTTAAATTTACAGCCCTTTTTGCCATCGTGGTCGGAATCGCCGTTTCCGTGACAGCCGTTGCCGTCATGGTCATCATCATTATCATCATCATTATCATCATCATTATCATCGCCATCATCGGGACCATCAGCTGGATCGTTAGCCGAGTCGTCAGGACCACCCGATCTAACGTTACCTGGATCGACCGTTAATACATCGTTGCCTGTTTTATTTGATGTTGAAGTTGTGTCGAATTTTACCTTTCCACAGTTGGAGAAGGCTAAAGTTACGACTGTTAACAGTCCGGTCACCAATAATATATAAATTTGATCTTTATATGCTTTCATAGAAATCTCCCGTACATCCAAATTGAACTCAAATATAAATACTGCAGTTTCCATGCCGCCAAATCAGCGTGATTCTAGGTGCTTAGCTCAACTGAAGTGTCTAATTATTTGACAAATGTAACCACTAACCTCATGTTGGAGGTGAGTCATTGCGGGATTTTTTTAGAAAGAACTGGGGGCGACAAGGTTTCGACGTGGGTAGTGAATCGTGAGAAGCATGTCGGGCATGGTATGAGGAGCTCGTTAAAAACTTACCAACTGTTTATCTGGCAACGACAACGTTGCTCTCGCTGCCTAAGGGTAGCTTGCGTTACTTTGGCTGATTGATGGCGGGGCCAAAAGTAGCGACACTTTAGCTGTCTAGGTGTTACGGCGCTCCTCGGGCTTTAACACTTAAATATTCCGAGGAAATTGGTTGTGATAGCCTGTCTGTGGGCGCTTGCAGCCAAAAACAAATTACAGACTAAACATGTAGCCCGTCTTATGCAGGATCTCTCGCGGACGGGGGTTCGATTCCCCCCGCCTCCACCATTTCTGACCTTGGACCAAAATAGTCCTCATGTGATCCATCACCTAAAACATAGGTGATGGATCTTTCTCCATGATCGTTTTCAGCGCCGATTACGACTGCATCGAATAGGGAGTGGTAAGCCATCTTTATCGCCTGAGGATCATTATCGGCAACTGTGGTGTTCACGCAATTTCTTCCGCTTTAAATTGGCGCGGTTGATTGCCTCTGGTTATTGTAATTAGCGAGAAGTCCTGCATCGTTTTTAATATTTCTTCTCGCTCAATTTGTTTTCTTTTATATG